>Ga0187846_10002069_pt1 | contig 11147 bp, 8 predicted proteins | sample TC_taG_FD_161473 | JGI IMG/M metagenome (GOLD analysis project Ga0187846, IMG submission 161473) | Biofilm microbial communities from the roof of an iron ore cave, State of Minas Gerais, Brazil - TC_06 Biofilm (v2) | ecosystem: Environmental > Terrestrial > Deep subsurface > Cave > Wall biofilm ... | reverse complement strand
CCGTCGCGCTGATCCCAGCGGGTATCCTAAGCACCCGCGCAGAAATTACTTCACATTTGAAGGTGCGATCGTATAGTTCCACCTCGGAACTTTCTTGTGACGGGTGATGCGGATTTCGCGCACGCGGGCGGGTGATGGCTTCATGCCCAGAGGATACTTCCTCCGGTCCAGGAAGGCTCTCACCTTCAGTCCAGTGCTGGTCGTGGTGGTGCGGATGAACTTGAGGATTTTCTCATAACTCCGCAGGGGCTCGCCCGCCCAGTTGCCGCTGATAGCACTGAACAAACGGCGTTCGATGGGATTGTATTTCGACGCGCCGGTTGGATAGTGAGCCACCGTAATGGTGAGGCCGGTGCGATCACAGAGCCGCTGCAACTCATCCTTCCAGGCGCCCCGCGTGGCCGAGTTGCTCCCCCCGGTGTCCGCTAGAATCAGAAGCTTGGTCGAGTTCGGGTAACGCTGCCGGCCTTCGCGCAGCCACCAACTGCTGATGGAGGAGACAGCGAACGCGGAGGTTTCGTGAGAGACGCCCACGCACATGAGGCCGCGATTGGCATGCAGATCGAAGATGCCATATAGAATAGCCACGCCCTCAGCTTGCGAGCGGAAGTCGTGATCGTTGACGGCGGTGGGCGTGCGCTCCCACTTGGCGCCTGCATTCTTAAAATTCCCCACCAGTTCCCTCTTCTTGGCATCCACACTGATGATCGGATTCCGCTGGCGGCAGAAACGCCGGCGCAGTTTGTTAATCTGGGCGAACTGTGCTCCCCGCAGGGGGTGGCGGGGCCCAATCTTCTTGCGGTTCACGCGTAAGGAGAATCGCAGTTTGCGGAGCAAGCGGGCCACCGTGCGGGCACTTACCCGAATGCGCAACCGCAACAGTTGCGCTGCGATCTTGGCAGTCGTACGACGGGTCCATTGCAAACCGCTAATGGGATCCCCCGCTGTGTCGGGTTCCAACAGTCTCTCGATCGCGCGGATCACTTCGGGCGTTTTTTTTCCATCGGCTTGCGCCCACCGCCTGCTTTCCGGATCCGCTCCACATCCACATCATGCGCTACCAGTTGGCGGCGCCCTTTGGCCACGGTGTGCGGATCCAGTTGCAGCCATTCGGCAATCTGCTGATCTCCCCCGCGACCCAGCTTGAGCGACTCCAGGCCAGCGTACAACCGGCGTTGCTGTTCGTCTAACATACTCAAGAACAGAACGATGGCCGCGCGCAGTTCTTCCGAAGTCTCGCCTGTTCTCAATGCACTGGCAACTGCGCTCGGTGCCTCCAGACGAGCCTGTCGTGCCACCAATTGCTGCTGCCGTTGTAGGCGGTCGGAAGCACAGTACAGATACAGGCCAGAGACCTCTTGGCGGGCCAGCCGGTTTTGCCGAACCAGTTGCAGCAGCGGTTCCTTGACAGGGACATGGAGTAAATCCTCCAGTTCGGCGACGAAGTACCCGGCGGGAGCCTGATGGACGAAGGCTTCCGCGGTGCTCAATAGCGTACCATGGCGCGAAAACGCAACCGACTGGAAGGTCCAGAGGCCCTGCTCATCGAAGTCGGCGATCTCCGCGAGCGTATAGAACTGGCCGCGGTGGGAGTAGCTGGTGTGATAGGAGAGTTCCTTGAGTTTGCGAAAAACTGTGATGTCCGCCTGCGTGCCCAGGACCTGCTTGAGCTGAGGCAGCGTGGCGATCCGGCTCCTGCGCAAGAACTGCTGCACCGTCTGGGCGGCGAAAGTGATGGGACGCATAATGCTATAGTTCCTCCTCCAGCGAGCCGCTAAGGAAGAACTATATCATAACCGAAGAAATTGGATCCGCATAGGGACACGACTATGCTATGCAAGATTTGTTGGGTTAATAGCGCTACGGCCACCTATCGAGCAAAATCTCGGCTGGTTAACAATATGCTTTAGATCTTCCAACTTCTGTTATTCTATTCCTGCGCTGGTGCTAAGCACACGGGTTCGCAATTACACGCGCGTATAAATGGGCAAGCTAAAGACCGCTCCCTGGCGGTCGCGGCTCAGTAACACCGGCGTTTTCCGAGCCGCGACCGCTAGGGAGCGGTCCGCCGAAATACGTTACCGAAATTCTGAAAAGGCGTACTAAGCTTTGGCCGGCGCGAGGAGCACCTGCGGCTTGGCCGCAGGGCTGAGCCGGGCGCTGGAACGCGAAAGGGGCAAATAGAAGGTGGGCGTAATTCGATTCTCAAAGATTCGGACCATCGGGGCCTTGAGCCTCTGTTTTCTGGCCGGCTTGTATATGCCGCGCCTCGACGGGCAAGCGGCCACCGCCACCATCACCGGAACGGTGACCGATAGCTCCGGCGCGGTGATTCCCGGCGCCACCGTGAACGCCAAAAACAATGGCACTGGAGTAACACGCTCCACCGTGAGCGATGCGCAGGGCCGGTATATCCTGGCTGACCTCGCCATTGGCGAGTACGATGTCGAAGCGACCAGGATGGGCTTCCAATCGGTGGTGAAAAAGGGCGTGATTCTGACCGTGGGAAGTCAACCCGTAGCCGATTTCCAATTGCCGGTGGGCCAGGCGGAACAGACCGTGAGCGTGGAAGGCACCGTTTCGCAGGTCGAGACAGAGACATCGTCTCTTTCGTCGCTCGTCAATGAAAGCCAGATGCGCGAGCTGCCATTGAACGGGCGAAATTTTGAGCAGTTAATTCTGCTGGCTCCCGGCGCGATTTCCTACCCGGCCGGCGGCAGCAGCGCTCTGGTCGGCCGCGCGTACACGTTCGCGATCTCCGGCGCCCGGCCCGAGGGATATGGGATTCTCCTCGATGGCGAGAACCTGCAGGATTGGTGGCAGCGCGGTTCCGGCGCCGACGTGTCCGGCACGCAGTTGGGCATCGAAGCGATCGCCGAGTTCCAGACGATGACCAACACGTACAGCGCCCAATTCGGCGGCAACGGCGCGGTGATCAACGCCGTCACCAAATCCGGAACCAACAGCTTCCACGGGTCGGCATTCGACTTCGTACGGAACAGCGACATGGACGCGCGGAATTTCTTCGATGTCAAGGCTCCGCCACCGTTCCGCAGGAACCAATACGGCGGGAGCGTTGGCGGTCCGATCAAGAAAGACAAGCTATTCTTCTTTGTGAACTACGAGGGCATTCGCCAATTGCTGGGCGGCACCTCGTTGATTAACGTACCGGATCTCAACGCCCGTCAGGGATTGGTGCCGTGCGGCATCGCGGCAGGGTACTCCTGCAACACCTCCACCGGGTTGGCGCAGGTTCCCATCAACCCGGCCATTGCTCCGATTATGGCGCTGTATCCGTTGCCCAACGCCGAGCTCGGTAACGGCATCGGAACGACCACCACGGTAGCCAACCAGATCGTCCACGAAGATTATGTGATCTTCCGCGTCGATTACTCGATCTCGAACAAGGATTCCGTGTTCGTGCGCTACGTCTCGGACGTCGCCAACGCGATCTTCCCCACCGCGGTTCCGCTGTGGCCGGTGAACGATCACAATCACAATCAGTTCTCCACCATTCAGGAGCGGCACATCTTCTCGCCGACGCTGCTGAATCAGTTCAGCTTCGCGTTCTCGCGGCCGCTGGAAACGGAGTCCGAGCCGTTCAACGCTCCGAACGGCATTCTCACGCCGTATCCCGGACGTCAGGACATTGCCATCGCCATTACCGGTTTCACCGGGTTGGGCGCAAACATCACCAATCCATTCCGGTTCCTGGAGAATAAGTTCACCGAAGAAGACGACCTGATGTGGACCAAGGGCAGCCACAATATCCACTTCGGCATGCACGTCCGCCGGCACCAGATCAACTCGTTTAACTACACTTATTGGAACGGCCAATACACGTTCCCGGGTCTGGTGGCATTCCTGACCGGAACGCCCTCGCTGGTTTCAATTGCGCCTCCCGGGGATGCCTACGGAAACCGCGATTTCCGCGACATCAGCCTGAAGCCGTATGTGCAGGACGATTGGAAGGTGAGCCGCAGGTTGACCATCAACATGGGCATTCGTTACGAGTACCAGACCGACCCGGTGGAAGCGCACAATAATTTGAGCAATGTGGTGGATCCGCCCTACGGCACGGGCTTCACGCACGTTACCCACGCGTTCAAGACGAACCCCAATGTGGATAATTGGGATCCCCGCTTCGGTCTGGCCTATGACGTCAGGGGCGATCATAAAACCTCGATTCGAGCGGGCTTCGGCATGTTCCACGACCCGGCGCAGACCTACGTGTTTTTCTCGGGGTACGTGGGCACGCCGCCGTTCCTGGCCTTCAACCAGCAGAATCCGTCATTCCCGATCCCGTTCCAAAGCGGCTCGGTGGCCCCGCCGCTGCCGAGCTTAACGTTCGGAACCGACTACACGATCCATAAGACGCCGTACATGATTCAGTACAACCTGAACATCCAGCACGAACTGTTCAACGGTTCCGTGCTGACGGTAGGCTATGTGGGATCGCGCGGCATCGATCTGCTGTCGTTCCGCGATTACAACCCGCCGGTTCCGGTGATTCTGCCTAACGGACAGATGCAGTTCGGCGACCCGGCCACGGGCATTTCCTATACGCGCATCAATCCCAATTTCGGATCGCTGGTATTGACCAATCCGGGCAGCTCCTCGCACTACAACGCAATGCAGATGAGCTGGAATAACCGGCTTGGGAAGGGCTTCCTCGGCAACCTGTCGTATGTATATTCGCACTGCACCGACGGCGCTTACACCTACGGCGGACTGGGCGGAAACAACGGCACCTCGGCCTGGACCAATCCGTACAACGGAAAGGCCGAGCGTGGAAACTGCGGGTTTGACATCCGCCACAACTTGTCGCTGAATGTCGTGTACCTGCTGCCGTTCAAGGGCAACCGGGTGGTGCAAGGCTGGCAGCTCAGCGGCATCGAGCTGTGGCGGACGGGCGTGCCGATGGTGGTAGATATCGGCTACGACCGGGCCCTGCTTTCGAATGCGTTCGATGCGGAGCGTCCCAATGTGATCGCCGGCTGCAACGAAACGGCCGGTCAATCGCAGCTTCACTGGTTCAACCCGTCCTGCTTCACGCTGCCGCCGGCCGGCACACTCGGCGATCTGGGGAAGAACACCATTACGGCTCCCGGCTACTTCTCCACGGATGTCTCGCTGTCGAAGGAGACGAGGATTTTCGAGAGGCTGAACACGCAATTCCGCGCGGAAATCTTCAACATCTTCAACCACACGAACTTCGGAATTCCGGGGTTGGCCGCGTTCACCGCCGTGGGCGGGTTGACCGGATCGCCGGCAGGCATCACCGGCAACCTTTCGAACGCGGGGCAGATCACTTCGATCGTGGGAACGTCGCGGCAGATCCAGTTTGGCCTGAAGTTCTTGTTCTGAGCGGCGCGCAATCGCGGCGTTACTTCGAAACAAAATGCCTGGAATCCCTTTCGTTTTCCAGGCATATGTAATCCAGCAGGTCGGTATCGACGAGGAGGGGTTGCGTGAGCTTCACGCTCCACGGGGCCGTATACGCCTTGGGATCATCCACCGTGATTTGGATCTCCAGCGTGCCGTAGTTGGGTCGCCGGAATTTTTCGATGCTCCTGGCCGCTTCCGTTAAAGGGCTGCCGGAGGCATCGAGCCAGAGGCCGTCCCGAAATCCGTTGCTCTCGACGACCAGCGTGTCACCGTCCCACTTGCCCGAAGAGTAGCCGTTCCAGGAAGGAGTGGGATCCACCGGCAGCGGCCGTCCATCGGTGAAAATCTGGCGATATCCGGCGTCTCGCTCGGTCAGGATCACCAGCAATCCCGGCGTCTGAATGATCTTTTTCAGAAGTCCATCGGTGTGGATTCTCAGAGCGCCGCGGGGCAGGCAATGCGATTGGGGATCATCTTTGGCGTTGGCCGCCATACGCTGCTTTGCCAGTTGGGCGGCCCAAGGCTGAAAAGGCAGTCCACCTTTGACGGACCAACCGATGTTGATGAATTCCTGGCCGACCTTGATATCCGTACAACCTTCCGGTGGGCACGGCCGATTGTCCTCCCAGCCCCAGATGCCGGAGAGGTCGGGCTTGCCATCGGCGGTGCGCGGGGCCGGGGCGGAGAGGTTCGGTTTCCCATTGGGGAGCCGGGGAACGCCGGGCGTTGGATAGTTGAGCCACTGTGCGGCGGCAGGCACGGCCGCGCCCGGCAGACATGCGATTGCCCACAAAAACCCAGCGCTCCGAACGACATTGCATACGCGCATAATTGCGCTGATTATACACTACGCTGGACCGCTCCCGACCCCGAGGGTAACCCGCCTGTTCCATGTCACTCTTATGCGGCCTTTTGGCGGTTGGCTTCCAGCCGCGAGTCGACCAGCGCCACAATTTGGTCGATCACCGGGTGACTTAAGCCCTTCTGCCTGGCGATCAACTGCACCAGCTTATCGGCGCGTTCGACATTCGGCGCTCCGTTGCTGAGCGCGCGTGCTACCGAAGCCGGACGAGTGAGCGATTGCGCGGCGGCGGCGTATTTGTCGAAGGGCACGAGATCGTTCGGGTTAGCGCCCAGCTTCAGGCACAAATCGTTGACGAAATCATAGACCGAGCGCGACGTCTCCGGGTCGCTGTGCACCGCCTCCCGCGTGGTGCGTATGCCATCCGGGGTGATCGAGCGGTAATTGCCGGCCAGCAACATCGCCCATTTCGCCAGCGGCACGAAAATGGAATCGTGCACTTTGAGCTTGACGGGCAGCTCGACCTTGCCTTGCGGCGTATCGACGCGCGCGGCCTCGATGTCTTTTTCGAGCTGGCGAAGAATTGCGGTGGGTTTTTCGTCCTCAAACCGGGCGACTTTGAAGTTGGTCGGCAGCGTCACCATCAGCACGTTCACCGGCTCGTCCGGCGGGCGGATCGCCTGCGGGTCCGGACTGTTGAGGGTCATGCACCTGGGATCGAAATTCTCCCACACGGTTGGATCGGTGTAGGCGGGTTTCAGCGCGTTGTGGTTCAGGCCCGGGAGGCGCTTGAGGTAGGGCAGCGGCGGCATATTCATGATCGACATCGACGGCACGCGCGATTTCGCCACCGCGTCCAGCAATTCGCGCACGCCCGGCGCGCGATATTGCGGCTCCTGCATGCACAGACCGATGAGATCGTAGTCTTTGGGATGGACGCCGTTCGCCGGTCCTGCGGTCACCTTGCCGGGCAGGTTGCGCGAGTCGAGCACGACCGGATCCTGGCGTCCTCGCACCGGCAAGCGCACGCGGAAACCTTCGGCGTTGATCAGGTCGGCCTCCGCCGGCAGGCAGACCAGATGGATCCTGTGGCCCCCAAACAGGATTTTCGAGGCCAGGAGCGAGCCGTAGGACGCACCCATGAATAAGATGTTGTATGTCATAAGATAAGGATGTGATCATTTTACCCGAGCTGAGGAAGATGCACGTGCGTTCGGCAAATCGGCTGATTTTTTCTCTCCTGATTCTGCTGGCGGCAGCCTTCCCTGCCCTCGCTCAGATCGAGCTTGCAGGCGTCTGGAACAATCAACTGGATGAAGACTGGCCCGACCGGTTGTTCGGTCCGGAGTTGGGCGACTACACCGGTATTCCGCTGAATGCCGCCGCCCGCGCGCGCGCCGAGGCTTGGGATGCCTCGCTCATCACCTTACCCGAATACCAGTGCCGGGTGCACCCCTCCGATTACGCTCCGAGCTTCGCGGATATACGCATCTGGGAGGAATACGATCGCGACACGCAGAGCCTGGTGGCCGTCCACATCCATCATTTCGCCTGGGGCACGGAGCGCACCATCTGGATGGACGGGCGTCCGCATCCGCCAGACTATGCCTTGCATACCACGATGGGCTTCTCGACCGGAAAATGGGATGGCGACATTCTCACGGTGACTACGACGCATTTGAAAGAAGGATGGATCCGGCGCAATGGCGTCCCGCGCAGCGACCGTGCCGTGGTGACCGAACACTTCATCCGGCACGGCGATCAGCTGACGTGGGTCACGGTGATTAAAGATCCCGCCTACCTCACTGAAACCATGATTCGGTCCCGCGATTATATTTTCAGCGCGGCGGGACAAATTGCTCCGTATCCCTGTGAAAGCGTGGAAGAGATCGTGCGGCCCAAGAATGTCATTCCTCACCATCTGCCGGGCACCAACACTTTTCTGAAGGAGTATCAGCAGAACCACGGCATCGGGGCGGATGGAGCGTTGGGGGGCGCGGAAACGCTCTATCCCGAGTATCGTCCCAAGGCTCTGGCACAACAGGTCCCGGTGAAAGCGAAGTGAGGCTCAAACCAGTCATGAAGAGAAGATTGTCTCTATGGCTAGCGGCAGCCGCTTTAGTGGCAGGCGTCTATGGCCAGCAGAATGCGGGCCGCCCGGCGCCGAATCGCCCCCCGCAGCAGAATTTCGATGCTGTGGAAATCCAAGTTTTGCCCGTCGCAGGCAATGTGTATATGATCGTGGGCGCGGGGGGCAACATCGCGGTGCAGATCGGCAAAGATGGCGTGCTGATGGTGGATACCGAGTACGCTCCGCTCTCCAATAAGATCCTGGCGGCCATTCGCAAACTCTCCGATGGACCGCTGCGTTATATCATCAACACGCATTATCATGGCGACCATACCGGCGGCAATGAGAACTTGCGCAAGGCCGGCAGCACCATCGCCGGCGGCAACGTCGCGGGCGACCTGGGGGCCGAAGCCAGCGAGGGCGCCCAAATCATCGCTCACAACAATGTTCTGGAACGCCTCAGCGCGCCCACCGGCGGCCAGCCGGCGGCGCCGCAGGGCGGCTGGCCCACTTCGACCTATCTGAGCGATGAAAAGAAACTGTGGTTCAACAACGAAGGCATCGAGATCATTCACCCCGAGCACGCCCACACCGACGGCGATAGCATTGTCTTCTTCCGCAAGTCCGACGTGATCGCCACCGGCGATATTTTCACGATGACCACTTACCCGATCATCGACCTGGCGGCGGGCGGCAGTTATCAAGGCCTTCTGGACGCAGTGAATAAGATCAACGACCTGGTCATTACGGTTTACGGCCAGGATGGCGGCACGCTGATTATTCCCGGCCATGGCCGCTTGTGCGATGCCGGCGACCTGCTCAATTACCGCGAGATGGTAACCATCATTCGCGACCGTATCGTGGACATGATCAAGAAGGGCATGACACTCGAACAGGTGAAGGCGGCGAAACCTCCTCTCGACTACGATCCGCTGTATGGCACGAACACCGGCTTCTGGACCACCGATATGTTCGTCGAGGCGGCCTATAAGAGTCTCAGCCAGACCGTAAAGAAATAACGCGGAGAGAAGATCAGAATGCAATTCTTATTTCCACTCCAGCGCGCGACTCTGTCCGCTGCCGCGCTTCTGCTGCTGGCTGCCCCCGGCGCTCATGGCCAAGGCCGCGGCGGCCGCGGCGGCCCGCCCCAACCGGCGAGACAGGCCGCGCCCATCGATCTGACCGGCTACTGGGTTTCCGTCGTGACCGAGGATTGGCGCTTCCGCATGGTGACGCCGCCCAAAGGCGATTTTCCCGATATCCCGCTCAATGCCGCCGGCCGGGACCTTGCGAACGCCTGGGATCCGGCCAAGGACGAAGCCGCCGGCAATGCCTGCAAGGGATACGGTGCCCCATCTCTGATGCGCGTTCCCAGCCGTTACCACATCACCTGGCAGGATGACAACACGCTGAAAATCGAAGCCGACGCCGGGACACAAACGCGCTTACTGCATTTCGGCGGAGCCAAACCTCCGGCTGGAGCGGCCAGCTTGCAGGGGTATTCGGCGGCCGAATGGCAGATGGCGCTCGGCGGACGCGGTGGCCGCGGGGGCCAGGGCCAGCCGGGTGCAGCCGCGCAGCGGGGAGGCTCGCTGAAAGTTGTCACCACGAACTTGATCCCGGGCTATCTGCAGAAAAACGGCGTTCCCTACAGCGAGCAAACCACGGTGACGGAATGGTATGACATGGTTCAGGAACCCGATGGTGAGCAGTGGCTCATTGTGAAGATCATCGTCGAAGATCCGAAGTATCTATCGCGGCCGTACATCACCAGCCCCAATCTCAAAAAGCAGCGCGACGCCGCCGGCTGGAACCCAACACCCTGCATCGTGCGGTAGAGGCCGCAGTCGCGACCGGCAGTTTGCGATCAGCGGTCAGTAGGGCTCCGATACCGAGCCGGTAGAGTACCGCTTCTGGCAGCTCAGAGTGCGGACGGCTGGCGCTCGCCCGCAGTGAAGTACACTGGTGCATTCATGTCCTCTGCGGCTTTTGCCAAGCCCGGCAACTTCTCCGGCTCCCGGCGCGCGTTTGCCTTGGTATTCGTGGCCGCCGCAGCGCTTGGCTGCAAATTTTTCTATTTCATATACGTTTATGCGGTCAATGTGTTTTACTACGACCAATGGGACTTCCTGGCGCCGTTCTTTTCCGGAAACACGGATACTCTCGGCCTGTTCCTGCGCCAGCATGGCCCTCCCCGGCTTGGCCTCGGACTGATCAGCTTGAAACTCCTCTATGGCGCCACTCACTGGAGTACTCGGGCCGAAGCATTCATGATCGGTATTTCCGTCTTTGTGGCGATGATCCTGGCGCTCCGGCTGAAGCAAGAGCTATTCGGCGGAATTTCCTATACGGATGTGGCGATTCCCTTAATCTTCCTGACTCTGACGCAGTATGAAACCCTCATCGGCGCGATTGATCCCGCGTATGGCGGTTTTCCCCTCCTCCTCACCGTCGTCTATTGTCTGGTGCTCCTGCTGCGCGATTTTCGGCTCCGATACGCTTTGCTGGTGCCGCTCAATTTCATCCTGATCTACACCGGATTCGGGTTCTTTGTGGGCGTGGTTACGCTGGGAGTCTTCGCGCTCGATGTCTATCGCGGAATCCGGCGCTGGAGCGCGATTCCGCTGCGATATTCGATCGCTGGTCTGGCCGCCGCTGCCGCGTCGCTGGCAGCGTTTTTCATCCATTACGTTTTTATGCCGGCGGTAGACTGTTTCGATCTGCCGCAGGGTCATTTCGTCTCGTATCCCTGGTTCGTGGCGCTGATGTTCTCGGCGTTCCTGGGACCGCGCCAGCCCCTCGCTTTGGTGACCGGCGCCGGAGCCATTGGGGCACTCGTAGCCCTTTTGGCTCTTGCTATCCATTCCTATCGTCTGCTGTGCCGCT
>Ga0187846_10002068_pt1 | contig 11148 bp, 12 predicted proteins | sample TC_taG_FD_161473 | JGI IMG/M metagenome (GOLD analysis project Ga0187846, IMG submission 161473) | Biofilm microbial communities from the roof of an iron ore cave, State of Minas Gerais, Brazil - TC_06 Biofilm (v2) | ecosystem: Environmental > Terrestrial > Deep subsurface > Cave > Wall biofilm... | reverse complement strand
TGCTGGGCGCGGTGGTGCTCGCCGGCCTGGTCGCGGCCTGGCTCGTGTTCCCGTTTCTGCTGCCGCTGTTGGTCCCGCTCCTGATCGTCTGGGTTTTCGTGGCGGCCGTGCGCGGAGGCGGCAAACGCCGAGGGTAGCGGGCACGAATCCCTTCCTCCGGAGACCTAAAGTCGAGCGCTCTAACGGTTTGACGCGAGCCTGAGTGCACTGTTCGACTGGGGCCGGGCGCGTCATGGCGTAAGGAGGGCAAATGAAGCTCTGGATCGGAAATCTGGCGACTGGGACGACGGCCGAAAAAGTCGAGCAGTTGCTTCAGAAGTACGGGCTGCCGCAACCCGACGAAATGCTGTTTCTGGACGGGACCTCACCCGGAGCGCTCATCGAGTTTCGGACCGACGATCCGTGGAATCTCCAAAAACTGATCCGGCGCATTGAAGGGCTGTACTGGGAGGGCAGTCACATTACGGTGTCGGCGCTGCATTCCTTTTAGTCCGCAAGGCGCACCCGCAGGGCTTCCGGAGCCGTCGCAGAGGCAGGTGTTCGTCGAGGACTATGGTCCTGCGTTCGAGACGGGGCAGTCGTCCGTCAGCTGCGAGGGTGTCGCTGCGGCATGCTGAGCCTCGCTCATCGCCTGTTGAAGCGTGGTCCAGAGCCGGCCGGCCTCGGCGCAGTGGGCCCCGAACTCAAAGAGCGCGTGCATCGAGGGGAATTTGAAATCGAGCGGTCCTTTGAAAGGGTAGGTGACCGGAACGTAGGTAAAGCGGAAATCCATTTGGTAGCGATCCGCAAAGGCCGCCGTCAATTCCAAAGATCGACGGGAGGCATGCGTCAGACCTGCGGAAAAGCTGCGGGCGAGGACCGAAATCGGCCTCTCGCGCGTTGTCTCCGGATAAGTGCTGAGCTGGCCGTTGACGAGTACAAATACCTGAGCCCTTTCCAGCTCGGGGAAATGCTTCTTCTCCTGCTGGGCGATTTCGGGGGCGACAAAGAACGATAGCGTCGTCCCTCCGTCGACATGCATCTCGTCGTACGAGTTGCCCCCGCCTTCCACGTGAATCAGAACCGGCGGAAACAGGCCGGGAATGCTTGCGGAGGCGATCAGCACGTCACGGAAAAGCCGCCTGGCGGGTTCACCGCCTCTCGCCGCGATCGCCCCCATGTCCCAGATGACGGATTCTTCCTTGTCGAGATCGGTGGTGGCAACCAGCAGCAGCCTTCCTTGTGCCGCCTGTTCCGCGACTGCCTGTATCAGCCGGTCCGTCACGAAATGATCCACCAGGTCAACGAGCGGCTCGCCTCGGTAATAGCCAGGAAGAAAGAGGAAAGCCAGCCAGCCCCGCGGCCGCAGCAGTCGCGAAGGTCGATAGCTGTCAAAGGCCTCCTTCAACTCGTCGTCCCATGCGGGACCGAGAAAGGCAAACGGGGCGATCAGCGCGCCGGCACTGACGCCCGTTACGACGTGGAATTGCGGCCGCTCGCCTCGACGGGTCATGCCGATGAGCGCGCCTGCGGCGAACGCTCCACCTGCGCCCCCACCCGACAGCGCGAGCACGCGGATCGGCCCGCCCCCGGCGGCCGCGCCCAGCCGACCGATGGTCTCGTCGGCGTGTTTCAAAAAGGAGTCGCGGTCGTAGCCCAGAAAGCGCACGGTCGAAGAAAAGCCGACCGGCGCCACCTGTGCAAGAAGCGTCGGAGGCGCGGGTTTCCGAGGAATCGTCGAACAAGCGGCCAAGCCGAAGGCGGCCAGCAGAATCAGGACGGGCAGCCCGAAGGTGGAGCCGGCGGAAGAGGGCTCGAACTCGGGCACGGCGAAGGTTCCGTCGCGCTGCAGGGATCAGCCTGATCGGCGTCGGGTCGAACCGGCGCCCGCGGGCTGGATGACCTGCTGCAGGACTGCATCGGCGAAGAGCTTCAGAATGGATTCTGCGACTTCGGGTGGCATCTCGTTCGGGCACGAGGCCCCGAACAGGCGCACTCCCTCGATCAGGCCGATGAAGCCGCTTGCCAGCTGCTCCAGGGGAACGCTCGGGGTGGCGCCGGCGCGCTTGCACAGGTACTCGAGCATCTTGACCGCGAAATCACGCCTTTCCGCCATCAGTGCAGCGAGCTTGGCCCGGAATTTCGCATCGCGAACGCTCAGCATCCGGCCTTCGGTCCATGTCATGAAGGCATCGGCGTCCTTGTACAGGGCCGCGTAGGCCTGCAGCATCCGAACCTGGACCTGATCCGGCGGGAGGGCATCGTCCAGTGCAGCCGCAAGTTGCGCGCGCGTTCGCTCCTCGTCCTGCCGCAGCACTTCGAAGAGCAGATCGTTCTTGCTCTTGAAGTTTGAATAGAAGGCTCCGCGCGAATAGCCGGCCGCCTCGGCGATGTCTTCAACGCTGAGGGCGTCCAGCCCACGCCGGGGGATCAGCCGCTGCGCCGCCTCCACAAGCCGCTGCGCGGTGCGCTCTTTGCTGTCTTCCCGGGAAAGCCGCTTTCTTTTCATGCTGGTCATACTAGCCGATTCATTGCGGTATGTCACTTTGTACTTGCATTCAGATACAAATATGTATTAGTATTCTCATCTGGATGACGAATTCACGTCGAGGAGCCGATCATGGTTGAAGCGAAGCAACGAGGGAGGATGGCACGCAGCTGGATCGTTGCCGCGACCGCCGTCCTGGGTGCGCTGGCACTGGTTGCCTGCGCGAAGAAGGAGGCGCCTGCCCCGGCGCCGGCTGTGGTCCTGGCCGAACCGGTCCGTGCCACCTTAGGCGAGGCCACTGAGGCTCGGCGCTTTCCAGTGGAGGTGGCGGCGCGCTATTCGAATCCGATGTCGTTTCGCGTACCGGGCAAGATCGTCGAGCGTACCGCGCGCCTCGGCGACACGGTTCGCAAGGGGCAGGTGGTGGCGAGGCTGGACCCGGCCGATGCGCTGAAGCAGGAGGCCACGGCTCAGGCAGCGCTCGAAGCGGCCGAGCACCGGCTGCTCTTCGCCACGCAACAGCTCGATCGCGATACGGTGCAAAGCGCGAAGAACCTTATTTCCGCGACCCAGCTCGAGCAGACCCAGGATGCGTTCGCCTCGGCAAAGGCTGCGCGGGAGCAGGCCGCCGACCAGCTCGCCATTGCGCACGACAACGTGCGGTACCAGACGCTGGTGGCCGATCACGACGGAGTGATCACCAGCGAGAACGCCGACACCGGCCAGGTGGTTGCTGCCGGGCAGGCCGTCTTCGGGCTGGCCTGGGCGGGCGACGTCGATGCGATCCTCGATGCGGCGGCGAACGATATCGGCGCAATCGCTGTCGGGCAAAACGCGACGGTAACCCTGACCGCTCTGCCGGGCGAGAGGCTTGCGGCGAAGGTGCGCGAGATTTCAGCTTCCGCGGATCCGCAGAGCCGCAGTTATCGGGTCAAGCTGAGTCTTCTGCATCCGGTGACCGCGGTGCGTCTGGGCATGACCGGTGAAGCAGTGGTACTGGCGCGGAGCGGAGCCGGTGCGGAACTCGATCCCATCACCGTTTCCAGCGGGTCCATCTTCCATCGCGGCAAGGATCCGGCGGTCTGGGTCGTGCGTCCGCAGGACTCCACGCTGGAACTGCGACCAGTCACCATCGCCCGCTACGGCGACGGCGACGTCGTGATCACCGCGGGCCTGAAGGACGGCGAGGTCGTGCTGTCCGCGGGAGCCCATACCGTCTACGAAGGCGAGCGGGTCAGCATCACCAAACCTCTGTTCGCAGGCGACGGCGAGACGACGGGCACCACGAATGATCAACTCGCCACGAACGGCGGAGCCATCAAATGAGCCAGGACCAGGGCATGACGCCAGGGCGTTCGATGACGGTCCCCGAATCCGCGCACGCACAGGGATCGGCTTACGAGGGCGGCTCCTTCAATCTGTCCTCCTGGGCACTGGAGCACCGCTCCTTCGTCGCCTTCATTCTGGTGCTGATCTTCCTGTTCGGCGTCGCCTCCTACGGCAAGCTCGCCCGATCGGAGGATCCGCCGTTCACCTTCAAGATCATGGTGATTCGCACCTTGTGGCCGGGCGCCACCGCGAGCCAGGTGCAGCAGGAGGTGACCGACCGCATCGCGAGGAAGCTCCAGGAGTCGCCCGACGTCGACTATCTGAAGAGCTATTCGCGTCCAGGCGAATCGACGATCTTCTTCAACATCAAGGACCGTGTCGCTTCCGCCAAGGTGTCCGACACCTGGTACCAGGTGCGCAAGAAGGTGGGGGATATCAAGTACACCCTGCCTCCCGACATCCAGGGACCGTTCTTCAACGACGAGTTCGGCGACGTTTACACGAACATGTATGCGTTCGAGGGCGATGGCTTTACGCCCGCACAGCTTCACGACTACGCCGAGCGCCTGCGAGCCGAGCTGCTGCGCGTGCCGGATGTGGCCAAGGTCGACTACTTCGGCGATCCGGAACAGCGCGTGCGCGTCGAAATTTCCAACGCGCAGCTCGCCAAGCTGGGGCTCACACCGCAGCAGATCGCCCAGACCCTGAACGAGCAGAACGCGACGGCCGGCGCCGGCGTTATTCACGACCGCCAAGGACCAGGTCTATGTGCGCCCTACGGGCCAGTACGTTGATGTGGACGCGATCGCCAACACCCTGCTGCGGGTGAACGGCCGCACGATCCGGCTGGGCGACATCGCGCAGGTCAGTCGCGGTTACGTCGATCCTCCGTCCGACGTGATTCGATTCGAGGGCAAGAACGTGTTGGGAATTGGGGTGACGATGGCACCTTCGGGCGACGTCATCGAGCTCGGCAAGGCGCTGCGGGCCAAGACCGCAGCGCTGCAAGCTTCGCTGCCCGCAGGCCTGAAGCTGGTGGAGGTGGCCAGCATGCCGCATGCGGTCGAACATTCGGTGGCCGACTTCGTCGAGGCGGTGGCGGAAGCCATCATCATCGTGCTGATCGTGAGCCTGCTATCGCTGGGTGTGCGCACCGGAATGGTGGTCGTTATCTCGATCCCGCTCGTGCTGGCGGCCACCGCCCTGTGCATGTACCTGTTCCACATCGGCTTGCACAAGGTGTCGCTGGGGACCCTCATCCTGGCGCTGGGCCTGCTGGTGGACGACGCGATCATCGCCGTCGAAATGATGGCGGTGAAGCTGGAGCAGGGCTGGCCCAAAGTGCGCGCGGCCGCGTTCGCGTATACCAGCACGGCGTTCCCGATGCTGACGGGCACGCTCGTCACGGTATCGGGATTCCTGCCGATCGCGCTGGCGCGCTCCGCCACCGGCGAATACACGCGCTCGATCTTCCAGGTTTCGGCGATTTCGCTGCTCGTGTCGTGGCTCGCCGCGGTGATCGTGATCCCGTTGCTCGGCTATTGGATCCTCTCGGAGCACCCCCACGGCGCGCCTCCGCATGACAGCCAGGACGCCAAGGCGCATCCGACCCGCGAGCCAACCGACGTTTACGACATCCCGTTTTACGGCCGGCTGCGCCGTTGGGTCGGCTGGTGCGTCGACCATCGCGGGCTCGTTCTGGCGGGGACGGCTGTGGCGTTCCTGGTGGGCGTGGCCGGCTTCTCGCTGGTTCCGAAGCAGTTCTTCCCCGCTTCGGAGCGCCCCGAACTTCTGATCGATCTTCGACTCAAGGAGGGCTCGTCGTTCGAGGCCACGCTGGCCGAAGCCAAGCGCCTGGAAGCGGCGCTCGCAAAGCTCTCAGGTATCGACCATTACATCGACTTCGTCGGCGTGGGCGCCCCGCGCTTTTATCTTCCGTTGGACCAGCAGCTGGCGAACTCCAATTTTGCGCAGTTCGTCGTGACGGCCAAGGACGTCAAGGAACGCGAGAGGCTCGCTCGTGAGCTCGACCAGATGCTGCGCACGTAGTTTGCAGCAGATCGCACCCGCATCACTCGGCTGGAGAACGGCCCGCCGGTGGGATTTCCCGTGCAGTTTCGGGTAAGCGGACCGGAGATCGCCCTTGCCCGCAGCATTGCCGAGCAGGTGGCGAAGACAACCAGGGCCGACCGCAACACCGTGCACACGCAGCTCGATTGGGACGAGCCCGGGGAGCGTTCGGTGCATTTCGAAGTGGACCAGAACAAGGCGCGCCAGCTGGGAGTGTCCTCGGACGACATCGAGAACTACCTGCAGATGACGCTCAGCGGTATTCCGATGACGCAGCTTCGCGAGCGCGACAAGCTGATCGCCGTCGAGTTGCGCGCGCCGCCGGCCGATCGCATCGATCCCTCGCAGCTCGAGCGGCTTGCCATCCCGACCGCCTCGGGCGCCGCCATTCCGCTCGCCTCGCTGGGCCGCATCACCTACGTATTGGAGAACGCGGTCATCTGGGAGCGCGACCGTGAACCAACGGTCACGGTTCAAGCGGACGTAATTGCCGGGGCCCAGCCGATCGACGTTGCCAAGGAAATATACAAGTCGATCGATCCCATCCGCGCTCAGCTTCCGCCGGGCTACCGCATCCAGATCGGCGGCGCCGTGGAGGAAAACGCGAAAGGGCAGAACTCGATCAACGCTGAGGTCATTCCGGCCGTCGTTGCCGTGCTGGTGCTGCTGATGATGCAGCTGCAGAGCTTCAGCCGCACGCTGATCACGGTACTGACCGCCCCGCTCGGACTCATCGGAGTCGTCGGCGCGTTGCTGCTGCTGCACATGCCGTTCGGATTCGTGGCCATGCTGGGGACGCTCGCGATGTTCGGGATCATCATGCGCAACTCGGTGATCCTGGTTCACCAGATCGATGAGGATATCCGCGAGGGGCACACGCGGTTCGAAGCGATCATCGGGGCTGCCGTACGGCGCTTCCGTCCGATCACCTTGACGGCCATGGCCGCCGTGCTGGGGCTGATCCCGCTGCTGCGCAGCAACTTTTTCGGCCCGATGGCAACGGCCCTGATGGGCGGAATCACGGTTGCCACGGTGCTCACGATTTTCTTTCTGCCGGCGTTGTACGCGACCTGGTTCAAGGTGCGCCGCGACGAGGCACCGGTTGCTCAATAGGAGACATCAAGATGAAAACGACGACAATGCGCCTCGCAGCGTTGACTGTGTCGGCCTGCGCGCTGGCGGCGTGCTCGACCATGAAGCCGGACGAGGCACTGCGCGTGCCGTCCCCGGAACAGTACGGCGCAGCCCCCGCGCCCGAGCAGATGCCGGCCGCCGATGGCGTGCAGCAGCAGTTGGACCGCGGCGCCAGGCCCGTGCCCCAATGGTGGAAGGCCTACGGCTCCGAGGAGCTCGATGCCCTGGTCAAGGAGGGGCTCGCCCACAGCCCTTCTCTGGCTGCGGCGCAAAGCACGCTGAATTCCGCTCACGAAGCGCTGCGCGCGCAGCTCGGCGAAACCTTGATGCCCAGCGTCGACCTGGAAGGCGGAGCGACCCGGGAGGGGGCGCTCGGGATTCCGGCCCGGCTCGCGATCCTGCCGAAAGAGACGTTCGACTACAACGTCTTCCAGGCCCAGGCGACCGCCTCGTACACGTTCAACTTCTTCGGCGCCCAAATGCTGGCCGATCGCTCGGTACAGCGCCGCTACCAGGAGCAGTCCTATCAGCTCGAAGAAACCCGTCGTGCGCTGGCGGCCAACATCGTCCTGGCGACGATCAACGCCGCATCAATGCAGGAGCAGCTCGTTGCAACGCAGCGCCTGGTGGATCTTGCCGAAGAGCGGGCAAAGCAGACGAAGGAGCGCCTTGAGGCCGGAAGCGCTTCGCGCGCCGACATGCTCGCAGACGAGCAGCAGGCCGCGAGCCTGGCAGCGACCCTTCCGCCGATGCGCGCCCAGCTGCAAACGATCCGTCACGCCCAGGCCATTCTGCTGGGGCGGACGCCCGACCGCGCGCCGCAGCCGCTGGCGATGGACGCGCTGCACTTGCCGGAACACGTTCCGGTGGCGTTGCCTACGGATCTGCTGCACCAGCGCCCGGACATCCTAGCAGCAGAGGCGGCGGTGCGCGCCTCCGCGGACGCTGCGGGCGCGGCGAAAGCGCAGATGTTCCCGTCCCTGACGCTGTCGGCTGGCTACGGGCGCGGCGGCTTCGATTGGTCGACGTTCACCTCGCCGGCAGGGGCGATCTGGAGTGCGGGGTCCATGATCACGCAGCCCCTCTTTCACGGGGGCGCATTACGCGCACGCAAGCGCGAGTACGAGGCCGCGTACGAGGCCTCCGTCTCTCAATACAAGCAGACCGTCCTGATGGCCTTCGCCAACGTGGCCGATACCCTGGCTGCACTGGAAGAGGACGCCAACGCGCTCGCCCAGTCGGAGCGCGCGCAGCGGGCGGCGCAGGCTGAGCAACAGGACGAGTCCGACCGCTACCACCTGGGATCGGTGCCGTATTGGGGCACGCTCACTGCCGGGGAACGGCTGCAAACCGCCAACATTGAGCTCACCCGGGCGCGGGCGCTGCGGCTGGCCGACACGGCAAACCTGTTTCAGGCCATGGGCGATGCGCCGCGAGGCTCGGACGAGAACTTTCCCCGCACGCTTCCGACCCTGATCGGATCGGAGTAGCGATCCGCGCGTCTCGATAGGACTAGCCGGCTGTGCAACGCCGGAGGAAAAACTCGACAAAGGGCAGGCCACAGCGATGCAAACCGCGATCAGCCGGGGTCGCTTCGAGATGGGCTGCCCGGAGGCCAAGGGGCAGGTGTTGTCCCGGACGCTGGTCGAGCCGCCATGGATTCGTGGAACGGGGTTCGGTCCCATGGGCGCGACCGGTGCGAGTGGGTTCGAGCTCGTCGAATACACGGTCGGCGTGGAGGGCTGCCCGCCCGTGACGCGCAGTTCCGCAACAAACTCGGTCAGCTGATGGCCGAGAAGTGCGACCGCGCAGTAACGCTCCTTGAGTATTTTTACCAGCGCAACGGTGCGGGCGGCGCAAAAGCCGTTGCCCGCGGTTAATGGGCGGTAGATTTGCAGGGGGAAATCTGCGGATCGAGTGTCGGCGCAGGGTATTGCATACCCCTTGGACGCCGGGTCGCACAGGTGAGGATCCGGAACGGCTCCGGGGTAATGCAGCGCATTGCTGCGCCGATGATCGGCGGGGTGACCACCGCACCGTTGCTTTCGATGTTCGTGATTCCGGCCGCGTACTTCCTGATGAGGCAGCCACGAGCGGCCGGGAACCGGACTATCAGGCTTCGGATCGGTGATGCAGCCACCGATCAGCCAGCGCCGCCACTACGGCACCGACCAGTTGGGCAGCGATGAAGCCCGGTGCGTCGTGTGGTCGGATTCCAGCGAAGGTATTGGTAAGCGAGCGTGCGACCGTGACAGCCGGGTTGGCAAATGAGGTTGAAGCCGTGAACCAGTAGGCCGCGACGATATAGACGGCGACCGCGTACGGCACCGCCTCGGATCGATGACGGACGCAGCCAAGGATGATCATCAGGAGCCCAAACGTCGCCACAACCTCGCTGAACATCAGGGCAACGCCTGGGCGCAGCTTTTCCGAGACCTGAAAGACAGACTGGCTGAACATCGCGTGCGCCACCCACACGCCGAGAATAGCCCCGAAGAACTGTCCCGCCAGATAAGCGGGAACATCTCGCCATGGGTGCCGCCGCGTTCCTGCAAGCGCCAATGTAACGACCGGGTTGAAGTGCGCACCGGAGACGGGATTGAAAACGAGGATCAGTGCGACCAGTCCGCCGCCTGTCGCGATCGAGTTGCCGAGGAGGGCGAGCGCCACGTTGCCGCCTGCGAGCCGTTCGCCCATGATTCCCGATCCGACGACGACGGCGAGCAGCATCGCCGTTCCGATGAACTCGGCGGCGACGCGGCGGGCCAGCGTCATTTCTTCCCGATTTCGGAGACGCTCCTCTGCAGCGCCAGTCGGTCGAGCTTGCTAAAGGGGAGGCTGGCGAAGAGTTCTATCCGTCGCGCCAACTCGAGCAGCGTCTCGGCGAAGGCCTTGCGTTTGTGTTCGTCGGTGCCTTCGACGGCCGCTGGATCCGGCATGCCCCAGTGAGCGGTCACCGGATTGCCGGGCCAGTACGGACATGCTTCGCCAGCTGCCTGGTCGCACACGGTGAACACGAAGTGGAGCGGCGGCGAATCGGGTCGCGCGAACTCATCCCAGCTTTTGCTGCGTAGCGCTTCGATCGAGATGTGGCTACGCCGAAGCAGCTCCAGGGTGAGCGGGTGCACGGCACCCTTGGGGTGACTGCCGGCGCTGTAGCCCTTGAACCTGCCCCGGCTGACGCTCAGGTTCAGGTCGTTCATCACGGCCTCCGCTAGGATCGAGCGGGCGGAGTTGCCGGTGCAAAGAAAAAGCACGTTGAAGACTCTCGGTTCCAAGGTCTTCACCATCAGCGAAGAGGAGGAGGGGCACAGCGCCGAGTACTCCCGTGTCGCCTGAACCTCGGGCGGAGCCGCTTGCCGCTCGACGGGTTTGAAGCTCAGCCGCTCGAAATACGCCTCGGCGGTTGTCGTGAGGAGGTACAACCGGCGGCAGCCTCTAGCCCGGGCGAGCTTCCAGGGCCTCGACCATGCGCCGACCGGCCCCTCGCCCCTGCTGCGATGGGGCAACGGCCAGCGAACGCAGCAGTGCATCGCCGCCGACGGGTTCAAGCCCGCCGACCGACACGAGGTTCGGACCGTCCCGTTCTAGAAGGAAGTTGCGCGACAGCTCGAGCGTCAGATCGGCGGTCGGGAGCGCTGACGCCTCCAGCAGGCCCCGGATGTCGCCTGCGTCTGCGGCCGTTGCCGGGACGATCGACATCAGCCGCAACAGGCGTTCGATTTGGACCGGGAGGCGAAAGCGACCGGCGCTTCGGGCACGCAGCAAGCGGTGCTCGCAGGCTCGGAGTGCTCTCCGAAAACGGGGATGCTGCCGAGCGTGTGGAAGGTCTCCCACGCGACCCCCTGCGGATCCTGTACCCAATACTTGTCGGACTTCGCGTAGCAACAGTTGGCGCCGATCTCCTCGCGGGCCGGTATCTCGGCTGCTGCAACCTGCTCTCGCAGGGAGGTCAATTCCTCCGGCGAGTCGACCTGGATTCCCAGGTGGTTCACGCCGGGCGCGGCGCCGCGCTGCGAGATGGCGAAGTTGAGGCGCGGATCCTCCAGCATCCACTTCGCATAGTCGGGCTTCACCACCGACGGCTCAACTCCGAACACGGACGAATAGAACCGGATGCTGGACGCCAGCTCCCGGACCGAAACGTG
>Ga0187846_10002067_pt1 | contig 11149 bp, 7 predicted proteins | sample TC_taG_FD_161473 | JGI IMG/M metagenome (GOLD analysis project Ga0187846, IMG submission 161473) | Biofilm microbial communities from the roof of an iron ore cave, State of Minas Gerais, Brazil - TC_06 Biofilm (v2) | ecosystem: Environmental > Terrestrial > Deep subsurface > Cave > Wall biofilm ... | reverse complement strand
CGGCTCGGGCAAAAGCACGCTGGTCAACTGCCTGTGCGGCGCGCTGCACCACGACAGTGGCAATATCACCTTCGATGGCCGCGCAATCGACGGCCTGCCGGCATACCGGCGCACGCGGCTGGGGCTCGCCCGTAGCTTTCAGCTACCCAAGCCCTTCCGCAGTCTGAACCTCGTCGACAATCTGCGCGTTCCGCTGCTCTACACGGTCAATGCCCGGCCCGGGGCGCGGCTTTCGGATGGCGCCATTGGCGAGCGCTGTCTGGCACTGCTCGACGATGTCGGTCTCGCCGACAAGGCCGCCCGGCTGCCGCGCGATCTGACCCAGGTCGAGATGCGCAAGCTTGAGCTTGCCCGCGCGGTCGCCAGCGCACCGCGGCTCTTGTTTGCCGACGAGACGATGGCCGGCCTCTCGCCCTCTGAGATTCAGGAGATCCTGGTGGTGCTGGTGCGTCTCAACGAGCAGGGCATCACGATCGTCCTGATCGAGCACATCATGCGCGCGGTGATGAGCTTTTCGACCCGGCTCGTCGTATTGGTCGCCGGCCTGAAGATCGCCGACGGCGCACCGCAGGAGGCGATCCGCAACCCCGAGGTCGAGAGGGCATATCTTGGCGAGTAGCCTCAGCATCTCCGGCGCCCCCATTCGTCATGGCCGGGCTTTGACCCGGCCATCCATGGACCCTCGGGTCGAGCCCGCGGGTGACGGTTACCTTTGAGGGCATATCTTGGCGAGTAGCCTCAGCATCTCCGGCGTCGACGCCGGCTACGGCGCGGTGCGCGTGCTCGAGGACGTCTCGCTTAACGTCGCATCCGGCGAGACCGTGGTATTGCTCGGCACCAATGGCAACGGCAAGAGCACCCTGATGAAATGCGTGATGGGGATCCTGCCGCCTGCAGCGGGGTCGATCGTCGCCGAGATCGACGGCGAGCGGGTCGACCTAGTCGGCCGCTCGACTGAGGCGATCGTCAATCTCGGGATCACTCTGGTGCCGGAAGGCCGCCGCCTCTTCCCCAAGCTTTCGGTCGAAGAGAACCTGCTCTTGGGCGCCTTCCGGCCGCTGGCGCGCGCCGAGATCGCGCGCAACATCGAGATGTCCTACGCGACCTTTCCGGCACTCAAGGAAAGGCGGCGCCAGCTCTCCGGCAGTCTGAGTGGCGGCGAGCAGCAGATGCTGGCATTGGCGCGCGCGCTGATGTCGGCGCCCAAGATCCTGCTGATCGACGAACCCTCGGTCGGCCTAGCGCCAGTGCTCGTCAAGCGCACGATCGAAAAGATTCAGGAGCTCAAGGAACGCTATGCGCTCACCGTGCTGATGGCCGAGCAGAACTTCAATCAGGCGGTACGCATTGCCGATCGGGGCTATGTCATTGTCCACGGCAAGATTGCCTTCGAGGGCAGCTCCGCCGAAGAGCTCAACAACAACGAGCTTGTGCGGAAGTTTTATCTCGGGTTGTGATGCTTATTCTGAACGGGAGGAGAGAGACAATGGCACAATGGCGCAAGAGACTGACTCTGCTGTCGAGCCTTTTCGCCGGGCTCCTGATCGGCGGCGTGAGCGCTGTGCCGGCGCATGCCGTCGAGCCGATCAAGATCGGGTTTGGCATGGGGTTAACCGGGGGTCTCGCAGCCAGCGGTAAGGCAGCATTGTTGGCGATGAAAATCTGGGAGGACGAGACCAACGCCGAGGGCGGGCTCTTGGGCCGGCCGGTCAAGCTGATCTATTACGACGACCAGAGCAACCCGGCCACGGTTCCCGGGATATTCACCAAGCTCCTCGACGTCGACAAGGTCGATCTCGTCTGCGGCGATTACGGCACCAACCTGCTCGCACCAGCCATGCCGGTGGTGATCGGGCGCAACATGACGTTCTTTGCGCTGTTCGGCCTCGATGTTAATCGCGAGTTCCACTACCCGAAATATTTCGTGATGGCGCCGACCGGCGGAATGGATCCCTCGGCCAGCTTCTCGCAGGGCTTCTTCGAGGTCGCCGCCGCGCAGAATCCGAAACCAAAGACGCTGGCGATCATCGCCGGCGACGCCGAATTCCCGCGCAACGCCGCCGACGGGGCGCGCAAGAACGCCAAGGCCGCCGGGCTCCAGATCGTTTACGACAAGACCTATCCGCCGACCACGACCGACTATTCGCCGATCGTGCGGGCGATTGACGCGACCAACCCCGATGTCGTGTTCAGCGCATCCTATCCGCCCGACGCCGTCGGCATGGTGCGCGCCGCCAACGAGATCGGCCTCAAGGCCAAGTTGTTCGGCGGCGGCCTCGTCGGCCTGCAATACGCCGCGATCAAGCAGCAGCTCGGGCCGCAGCTCAACGGCATCGTCAACTACGATTTCTGGGAGCCGGCAAACACGTTGAAGTTTCCCGGGGTCGACCAGTTCCTGAAGAAATACCAGGCCAAGGCACCGAGCGAGGGTGTGGATCCGCTGGGCTACTATTTGCCGCCCTTTGCCTATGCGAATCTTCAGGTGCTGGGCCAGGCAGTTGACGCCACCAAGAGCCTCGATCAGGACAAGCTCGCCGACTATCTGCGCAAGAACACGTTCAAGACGATTGTCGGCGACATCAAATATGGCCCGAATGGCGAATGGGCAGAGGCACGCGTCCTGCAGGTACAATTCCACGATGTGAAGGGCAGCGACCTCGATCAGTGGAAGACCGCCGACAAGCAGACGATCGTCTGGCCGGCAAAATATGCAACCGGCGAGACGATCTACCCGTACGCCGATGCCAGAAAGTAGCCGGCATCCGCTCATGCGCTTTGGCATTGGACAACCCGTCACGCGTAAGGAGGATGCGCGCTTCCTGACCGGCCAGGGGCGCTACGTCGCGGATATCGATTTCGCTCGTCAGGCGCAGGCGGCCTTCGTCTTTTCCACACATGCCCATGCGCGGATCCGCGCGATCGACAAGACCGCCGCTGAACAAATACCGGGCGTGTTAGCTGTCCTGACCGGTGAGGATTGGGCAGCCGACGGTCTCGGCACGCTCGACCCCGAGGTCATGGCCGAGGACATGGGTGGGCCTACGGGCTATCGCACGAAGCGGCCGCCATTGGCGCAAAGTCACGTGCGCTATGTCGGCGAGCGCGTCGCTGTCGTTATCGCTGCGACGGAAGCACTGGCGCGCGATGCGGCCGAGCTGGTCTCGGTCGAATACGAAATCCTGCCCGCCGTCGTGCACGCGGAGGATGCGCTCCGTGCCCGCGCTGCGCTGCTCCATGAGGGTGCGGCCAATAACACGTCGTTCACGATGCGCATGGGAAATGCCGACGCGGTCGACGCAGCATTCGCCAGGGCGCATCACATCGCCAGGCTCTCGCTCTACAACAACCGCATCACCGCCGTCACAATGGAACCGCGCGGCTGCATTGCCGACTATGATCCCGGCACTCGCCGCTACACGCTCTACACCAGCACCCAGAACGTGCACGGCGTCCGCCATGTTCTGGCCCATCGCCTCCTGCATGTCCCGGAGAGCCGCATCCGCGTCGTCGCGCGCGATGTCGGCGGCGGCTTCGGCATGAAGGGCGAGGTCTATCCCGAAGAGGCGATCGTCGTTTGGGCGGCCGGGCGTGTCGGGCGGCCGGTCAAATGGATCTCATCGCGCACCGAGGCATTGATCGGCGACGCGCAGGCCCGGGACCAGAATGTCAGCGCCGAGCTGGCGCTCGACGCCGACGGCAAGTTCCTGGGATTGCGCTGGACCGGCTCGCACAATGTCGGCGCCTATATCGAAGGAGCGGGGTGCATACCGATCCTGCTATCGCTGCAGCTCGCCCCGAACGCCTACGACATCCCCGCGGTGGCGGTGACGAGCAGCCTCGTCTTCACCAATACTGCGCCGACGGTGCCTTACCGCGGCGCAGGCCGCCCCGAGGCCGTCTACATCGTCGAACGCCTCGTTGACCAGGCGGCGCGCGAGATGAGCCTCGATCCGGCCGAATTACGAAAAAAGAACCTGATCCGGGCTGACGCATTCCCCTATCAGACGCGCACCGGCTGGATCTATGATACCGGAAATTATGCCGCCGCATTGGCCAAATGCCAGGCGCTCGCCGACTGGCGAGGCTATGCCGCGCGCCGCGCCGCAAGCGAAGCTGTGGGCAGACGCCGCGGCCACGGCATCGTCTATTACGTCGAGAACACCGGCATATTCAATGAGCGCATGGAATTGCGTTTCGACACCAGTGGCGAATTGACGATCGTCGCAGGCACCTTGTCGCACGGGCAAGGGCACGAGACGAGCTATGCACAGATGGTCGCCGACTGGCTCGGCGTGCCCGAGGACAAGATCCATCTCGCACAGGCCGACACCGACGAGGTCGCGATCGGCCGCGGCACCTATGCCTCGCGCAGCATGATCGTCGGCGGCAGCGCATTGCGCGCCGCGGCCGACGAAGTTATAGAGCGCGGCAAGCGCTTTGCAGCTCATTTCATGGAGGCGGACGTCGCCGACATCGCCTTTGCCGATGGTGCCTTTACGATCGCCGGCACCGACCGCTCGATGCCGATCGGGCAGGTGGCACAGATGTCGTTCATCCCGATGGGACTGCCCACCGAGCTCGGGGTCGGCCTGCAGGGCGCCGGCGCGTTCTCGCCAGGCCTGCCCAGCTTCGCCAATGGCTGCCATATCTGCGAGGTTGAGATCGACCCAGACACCGGCGAGGTGGCGCTCGATCGCTACGCGGTCGTCGACGACATCGGCACTGTGATCAACCCGTTATTGGCGACAGGACAGATCCAGGGCGGTGTCGCCCAGGGCGTCGGCCAGGCACTGATCGAAGATATCGTTTACGACCGTGACAGCGGCCAGCAGCTGACCGGGTCCTTGATGGATTACGGCATTCCACGCGCCGATATGCTGCCGGCGATCCGTGCCGATTTTAGCCCCGTGCCCAGCACGACGAACCCGCTCGGCGTCAAAGGGGTCGGCGAAGGTGGTGCTATCGCCGGCACGCCGACCGTGATCAACGCGATCCTCGATGCGCTCGCCCCGCTCGGCGTCACCGATGTGCCGATGCCCGCCACCCCCGAACGCATCTGGCGCGCCATCCGCGAGCGCGTGAGAAGCTAACGTGACGGTAAATTAGGTTGCCCGGTCCTGGTGCATCGGCAACGGCACGAACTTCGCGCGGAGCGTTCTGCAGCGGTCCGCTATCTCGCTGCCGTGGTCATCGCTGTAGATCAACCCGAAAGAGTGAGAACACAGCTCAAGGATAGCAACGCACATAGCACCGCAACGTCGGATTTGATCTCATATAAGGAAAGCAGCTGCTGACCGGCTTCTAGATTTTTGCGTTCGAACGGGGTGGTATGATGAATCGCATCGCGATACCGCTTGATCTCAATGAAGGACTTGAATGGCTCCGAGCTACCGTCGCCTGCGCCGCCTGAAGCAAACTTAACGACACGGTTAATCCGATCCTTGAGCCCCGCGTTCCTCTCATTTTTCTCAGCATATGCTAAGAATCTCTCGTCGCAGTACAGTCTTCCAAGCATCTTCGTATTGAGCGCGGTAAAGAATAGGCCGCTAAGAAACGTCTCAACCAGACTAAAAGAGGCGCTGATTAAGCTTCGGCTAATGAATTTTTCCCTGCTGATCAGAGGCGCAATCTCATCGCGCTTGCTCTTCATGTTGGCGTCGGTCACTCTGAGAACAGCAAGGCGCCGCCGAGTCTCGGTTAGATCATCGAGTCCCGCGTCGAGATCTTGAAGATAGTGATTTTCAGGGTACTCGAACTGCAGGCCCCAAAAGGAAATGCTGACATGAGCATAGAAAGGAAACCGACGCTTGACCGAGTCAGCCAATGGAAAGAAAGCTTTCTCAAACTCGTCCAGCCGAAGATAAAGACCAATTCCCGGTTCGATTGCGTCGCAAAGGCGAGCGAGGTCGTCGAAGTCACAGCGAAGAAAGTTCTCAGATATGAATTTCTGTGTTTGGGTAGAAAGTTCCCGGTAACTTCGCCCGATCTGAGATGAAACACTCCGCGCAGCGTGGCGGTTTTCGATCTTATTTGCAGTCTCTCGCTCCCGTTCGAAGACGCTCCAATCGTTGATGTCGCCCATTAGAAGTCGGGACGCGACAAGGGCCTTGATTTTCGTCTGAGCATTGGCGGTAATCATGTTTCTTCTTTAAAGCTTATCTGAGCAGGTGCGACCCCGCGGAAGCTTCGCACAAATGGGTTATCGGAGCCTAAATGCCAATCCGTCCCAGACGTAGAAACCGCTTCTGTTTGCTCCTCTGATGAGCTGCGAGATTTGCCGAGCTAAAGCAGATCGGCGACGGCGTCCCAGTAGCGTCGCATGGCGGCGATGTGATCGCTCAAAAATCGCCCGGCTATGCGGTGCAGGTGGCCACTTTCGTAGTAATTGGCCAAGGTCAGATGGGTCACCCCGATCGATTTCCAGAACCGCACCTGGTCGCGCCAATCGGCCTCGGCGCCGGCGCCGGCCGAGACCCGCGTGTCGATGCCGATCGTCGCCGGATCACGCCCGGCTTCCTCGGCGTAGCGGTGCAAGGTGGTGAAGGCCGTTCGCGCCTCCTCGCAGGGCGGATAGGCGAGCGGCATCCAGCCATCACCCCATTTGGCACAGCGGCGCAAGGTCACGTCGGCGTGCCCGCCATACCACAACGGGATTCTGCGCCCGGAGGGCCTCGGGTTGATCCCGGCATCCTCGATCGTGTGCCATCTGCCTTTGAAGGTGACATGCGGGTCCGCCCACAATGCCCGCATGACCGCGACCTGCTCCTCCGAGCGGCGCCCGCGGTTGTGAAAATTCTCGTTGAGACTGACAAACTCGATCTCGTTCCACCCGACCCCGATGCCGAGCCGGAACCGCCCGCCCGACAGGACGTCGAGACAGGCAGCCTGCTTGGCGACGAGTACGGTCTGACGCTGCGCCAGGATCAATACCTGGGTCGAGAAATCGGCGATGGTGGTGCATCCGGCGAGAAAACCGAACAGCACAAACGGGTCGTGATAGAAATCGGTCGATCGGGCGCGAGGCTGGGTCCAACCGGGGCGGCTGGCGACATTAGCGCCGAGCACATGGTCGGGTGCAGCGATCCCGTGATAGCCGATCTCCTCCGCTGCTTGGGCAAATTCTCGCAAGGCCGCCGGTTCACCACCGATATCGACAATCGGAAGGGCTACGCCGAGTTTCATCTGGACCTCCGCTTGGTTCAGGTCGCTGTGGCGGTGCGAACATACCATGCGCCCGGAATTCAGCTCATCGTCTCCAGCAGTTCCCCGACGGCCCTATTGAGCTCACTCGGGCGAAACGGCTTGGACAGGAACGTGCAGCGATCGAGGGACGACGCTCTAACGGACTCCTCGGGGGTGTTTCCGGAAATCGTCAAGATCTTCAAACCCGGTATCAGTTCCCGTGCCTTGCAAATAAGATCGATGCCGGTCACTCCACCTGGCAGGGTGATATCGGTCACGAGCAATTCAATGCCGGAGTCATGCCCGAGAATCTCGATTGCTTCCTCGGCGGTGCGGGCGGTCCTGACCTCGTGGCCGAACTCGCCGAGCGAATCTGCTAACAACTGGCGAACCTCTTCCTGGTCCTCGACAACGAGTATTGAGGCTTTCCGAGACATCGGCGGGTGTGCAACGGTTGGCGGAGGCTCGCGCGATACCGTCTTTTCGGAGCGCGGGAGATACAGCTTTACTGTCGTGCCGCCACCGACCCGGCTCTCGATCTCCGCTGTGCCCCCCGACTGGCGGGCGAACCCATACACCATGGAAAGGCCGAGCCCACTGCCCTTGCCCGCTGCCTTGGTGGTGAAGAACGGTTCGAACGCGCGGCGCGCTGTGTCAGCCCACATCCCAACCCCCGTGTCGGCGATTTCTATGACCACGTAATCGCCCGGCGGGATCGTGCGGCGCTTCGCATCGCCTGGCTCGGCAATCACGTTCCGCGCCTCGATCCGCAGCGTGCCGCCATCAGGCATGGCGTCCCGCGCGTTCAAGGCCAAATTCAACAGCGCAGCCTCGAATTGTCCCGGGTCGATCCGGACAGCCGACAAATCAGGACCCAACCTCAATGATACGCTAACCGCTCCTCCGACGGCATCCTTGATCAGTGGCAGCATCGTATCGAGAAGCCCGTCAATTCGGACGGCCCGCGGTTGCAGAGGCTGTCGGCGCGCAAAGGCCAATAGCTGCGCCGTCAGGCTGGACCCGCGATGCGCCGCGCGAAGCGCCGCCTCCGCAAGTTGCCGAATATGACGCGTCGCCTGTCGATCGAGCGAAATTAGATCCAAATTGCCGATCACCGCCGTAAGCACGTTATTGAAATCATGCGCTACGCCGCTAGCGAGCTGACCGACTGCCTCCACCCTTTGGGCGTGCTGTAGAGAGGCCTCGGCCGCGGCGCGCCGCGATGCTAGATAAGCAATCACGCACAGCGCGGCCCAGGCCCCGGCACCGATAATGGCATAGATCAGAATTCGTCGATGCCAGAAGCGAAGGGCGACATCTTGATCGACGGCATAGCCCACATAGACAGGGTAGGGATCGAGTTGGCGCCATCGGAAGAAATGCGCAATGCCGTTTGGCGCTACGCTCCAATGTTCGTTCTGGACACCGCTGACTATGGACCGCATCAGCTCGGAGGCCGGCGGAAATCGTCGCGGCTCGAAGGCGCCGGGACTGGGAGACAGCACAGTGCCATCCGCGCGAACGAGAACCGCTCTGTGAGGTTCTTCGGGGTCGAGGCCACGGAAAAAGTTCTCGAAGTTCTCGACCCCGATCTCTATCCCGATAACGCCGTCGAAATCGCCGGCGGATGATGACCTGCGCCAGGTTAGTCCGAACGTGCCGAGGTGCTGCTCGCCGACGAGCATGCCGTGGTCGCCCTCTCGATGCGCCCGAAAGTCGTCCCTGTTCTCGAAGCTGAGGTTGCGCGGGTAGGGCAAGCCGCTGGACGCCCGGACATGGCCCGTGCCATCGGCCAGCCAAATCGACGAAATTTGGCTCATCCGGTTCCGCGTTTCCTGTAGAAAGCTTGCCAACTCCTCGGAACGGCTGATGGCATTCCAATCCAATCCGGCCGCGCGCAGCCGAATTTGCTCGTATACCAGCTCCTGCGTCTGAAAGACGTTCAACGCGTGCTCTCGCATCAGGCCAACAGTGGACTGGACGCGGTCTTCCGCGGCATGCAGGGCGATGCCGCGATCATACCAGCTTGCGAGGCCGACGATGGTCGCCAGACTTGCGAGCGAGAGCACCAAGAAGGCGCGAGGCGAACGCATCGTCCTGATCCGTCTCCCATTCAGCCCGATCTCTACCAATCTTTTTAGGGCTGGGCATATGGATACACAAAGGGCTGCGATGTCAAACCGTTGCGAGCATCGCGCGTGGGGCCGCGCGTTCCTCTACTTCGGCGTTTTTGTTACTCGCCGACTGGTTCTGGGTTCACTATTCTTCGCGGTCGGCGAATCACTTGGGGCTCACGCCAAGGATTACCCGTTTATCACGGTAGCCTCGACCACATCGCTGGAGCAGTCCGGCCTGCTCGGCTATCTTTTGCCTGTGTTTACGCAGACGAGCGGCATCGACGTCTTGGTCGCTGCCGTCGGCACAGGGCAGGCGCTCGAGATCGGCGAACGCAGCGAATGCGACGTTGTGCTCGTTCATGACAAAACCCGGGAACTGCAGTTTATGCAGAACGGCTTCGGCAGCGTTCGGCGGGAGGTCATGTACAATGAGTTCGTTCTTGTCGGCCCCAAATACGATCCTGCCGGGATCGGTGCGACACACGATGCGGTTGCCGCTCTGGGCAAGATAGCTGCAGCCAAGGCGCGATTTGTATCGCGCGGCGATATGAGCGGCACGGATGCCGAAGAGCAGCGCTTATGGGCCGAGGCAGGCACTCATCCGATCGCGGCTCACGACCTCTGGTATGTGACGACCGGCTCGAGCATGGAACAGACGCTTAGCACAGCGGCGTCGATAAACGGGTATGCGCTGACCGATCGAGGCACTTGGCTTCAATTCCGCGATCGTCGCGACCTGGAAATCTTAGTGGACCACGACGAGCGCCTCTTCAACCAATATGCTGTCATGCTGGTGAATTCGGCACGGCATCCGACAGTAAAGGCAGAAATGGGTATGGCCTTCATCGATTGGCTTACCTCGCGGCAGGGTCAAGACGCAATCGCCAGCTACAAAATCGCAGGCGAGCAGCTGTTTTTCCCCGACTACGTCGAGCCATAGATAGCGACGCCGAGGGAATGTGCTATGATCATGTCTGAAAGCCGCCCCCGGCAGCTGCGCCATGGCCCACAAGCCGCTCCCTCTCGCTCTTTCCGTTGCCTTGGCCGCGGCGATGTCGGCGCATGTCTTTGCCGACGCCGCCGTGCGAAAACCGCCGGTGATCGTCAAGATCTTGACCGGGGACGAGGTCGTAGAGCCGGACGGCAGCCAGACCACGATCTTTCGCGTCGAGAAGCTCGCAACGAACCAGAGCGCGGCACACAACATCGGGCAGTATACGCTCGAGTACAGCGACAGCATGGAAACGGCCGAGATCCTCGAAGCCTTCACGCGCAAGGCCGACGGCAAGATCCTCGAAGTCGATCGGTCGAAGATCTTCCCGCAGGCGCCGCCTGGCTCGCCGCAAGTGCCGAAGTTCACCGACCGCAAGCAGAAGGTGATCGTATTTCCGGATGTGAACGCCGGGGACACGGTGGTCTATATCTTCAGGCGGACCGGCAAGCCGTTCTTTCCCGGCCAGTTCTTTAGCGGCAGCGTCTTTCAGCGCAACCTTGCGATTGAGGAGGCGCGGATGAACATCACCTTGCCCAAGGCGATGGCCGCGCATGTCGCGGTGCAGGGTGTCGAGCACCAAACCGCCGAGGGTGAGCAGACCGTCACCCACAGCTTTCTCTACCGCAACCCGCAGCCCCCGCCAGCCGCGGCCGAAGCCTTATCGCCTTGGGATACCGACCCGCAATTCGTCATTTCTACCTTTGCCGATTATTCTGCGGTCGCCGCCGCGTATCGCCAGCTGGCCCAAGAGAAAGCGGCGGTAACGCCGCGCATTCAGTCATTAGCCGACGATATCACAGCAGGCATTTCCGATCGGCGGGAGCAGGCCCACCGGATCTATGATTGGGTCTCGGAG
>Ga0187846_10002066_pt1 | contig 11150 bp, 11 predicted proteins | sample TC_taG_FD_161473 | JGI IMG/M metagenome (GOLD analysis project Ga0187846, IMG submission 161473) | Biofilm microbial communities from the roof of an iron ore cave, State of Minas Gerais, Brazil - TC_06 Biofilm (v2) | ecosystem: Environmental > Terrestrial > Deep subsurface > Cave > Wall biofilm... | reverse complement strand
GCAGCGCGCTCAGCACGAGGTAGTGCGTCAGGGTCAGCACTCCCGGCTACTCCTCCTTCCGCGCGATGATGATCGCGCCGACCAGCGAGACCAACAGCACGATCGAGCTGACCTCGAACGCGAGGAGGTTCGGGCCGAGAAAGCTCTGCCCGATGGCCGCGGGGGTGTAGGCCGGCAGCGCGCCGGGCCCCGCCACCCACGCGGTGTGCGTCACCCCCGCCGTGAGCAGCCCCGCGATCACCACGGCCACCGCGGCGCCGATCGGCCCCTGTTCGTTCCGCTGCGGGAGCCGCAGGCCGGTCCCGCCCTCGGTGAGCATGATCACGAACAGGATGAGCACGGTGATCGCCCCCGCGTAGATCAGGACCTGGACCCCGGCGACGAACTCCGCGTTCAAGAGCACGTACAGGCCCGTCACCCCGAGAAACGCGGGGACGAGCGCCACCGCGCTGTGCACGATGTTGTGGCTCGTCACCACGACCGCGCCGGCGGCGAGCGTGATCGCCCCCAGCACGTAGAACGCGAGCACCTCCCCGGTCATCGGTGCACAAGCAGGATGACGAATGCCGTGGCGACGAGGTTGAGCAGCCCGACGGGGATCAGGACCTTCCACGAGAAGTTGAGCAGCTGATCGATCCGAAACCGCGGATACGTCCAGCGGACCCACATGAACACGAAGACCAGGGCGTACAGTTTGATGACGAACCACAGCACCGGCGGCAGCAGCGGTCCCTGCCACCCCCCGAGGAAGAGCGTGACGGCCATCGCCGCCATGGCGAACATCTCCCCGTATTCGCCGAGCTGAAACAGCGCGAACCGCATGCCGGTGTACTCGGAGAAGTAGCCGGCCACCAGCTCGCTCTCGGCCTCCACGAGGTCGAACGGCACCCGGTTGACCTCCGCCGTCGCGGCGATGAGAAAGATGATGAACGCCAGGGGCTGCTGCACGATGTACAGCTGCCACCAATGCGCCTGGGCTCTGACGATCGTCACGGTGGAGAGCGACCCCGCCAGCATCGCGACCGTCACGAGGGCCAGCCCCATCGGGATCTCGTAGCTGACCATCTGGGCGGCCGACCGCAGCCCGCCGAGCAGGGCGTACTTGTTGTTGGACCCCCATCCGGCCATCAGGATCCCCACGACCACGACCGACGACGTCGCCGCGAAGAACAGGATCCCGATGTTGAGGTCCCGGAAAATCAGCGGCCCCCAGCGCGTGGTCCCAAACGGGATGACGACGTAGTCGAGGAGGGCGGCCAGCGGCACCACGAGCACGGCGGACGCGAAGATGAGTCCGTCGGCGTTCCGCGGGACGATGTTCTCCTTCTGCAGCAGTTTGAGGGTGTCGGCGACGGTCTGGAGGAGCCCCTGCGGGCCGACGTGCTTCGGGCCGAGCCGGCTCTGAATCCAGGCGCTGATCTTCCGCTCGAGCAGGACGCCGAACATCGCGGCGATGACGGCGACCCCGGAGAAGATCAGGATCGTCCCGCCGATCGCCCGCAGCAGCTCCAGGTACCAGGGCATCAGCGCGGCGCCTCCGCTACACCCACTCCAGCGCGCCCTTGCGCCAGGCGTAGGCCAGACCGAGCGTGAGGATCAGGAGGAAGACGAGGATGTCGTAGAAGGCCAACGAGCCGAAGCTGCGCGAGGCGACCGCCTTCGGATAGACCACCGCCCACGGATAGAGGTAGATGATCTCGACGTCGAACACGACGAACACCAGCGAGAACAGGTAGTAGCGAACGTTGAACTGGGACCAGGCCTGGCCGATCGGGGGCACCCCGGATTCGTACGTCTCCAGCTTCTGCGGGTAGGCGCTGCGGGGGCTGATCAGCCAGATGACCACGAGCGGAAGCGCCGCCAAGGCGCCGCCGACGATGGCGAATACCGCGACGTAGCCCCAGTCGATGAGCATCCGATTCCCCCCCAGCCCTCAGGCGAAGGCCCCGTGCACGGTGAAGGTGCGATCAGCGGCGACGCAAACAGGACGGACCGCTGCTATGGTTCGCGCGCGCGGTTCAAGATTCCTACGCTGAGGCCGCGGTGCGGCTCGACTGGGGCGAGGCGGTCTCCAGGAGCTGGAGCAAGACCGCCGCGATCTTGCGCGGATCGTGGCGGACGAGCTCGTCTTCGCTGATCAAGTCTTCGGACACGGCCCTCAGCCCCAGGGCGCGGATCGCGTCGACGTCGGGTTCGACCGGCTCGGCGCCCTGCTCGCGATACCGCGCCAGGAGCGCCTGGTTCCGCGGGCGCCGCGTGTTCACCAACACCTCGTCAAACAGCCCGCGGCCCCCTTGATCGAGCAACACCCGGACGTGATCGGATGCGCGAAATCCGCGGGTTTCGCCGGGCTGGGTCATCACGTTGCAGACGTAGACCTTGACCGCGCGGGACCGGCGGAGGGCTTCGGGCACCCCCTCGACCAGGAGGTTCGGGAGCAGGCTGGTGTACAGGCTGCCGGGCCCCAGGACGATGAGGTCGGCCTCGGTGATCGCCTCCAAGACGTCCTGCAGCGCGGGCACGCGCGCCGGCTTCAGGAACACGCGGCGGATCGCTCCTCCGGCGCGTGTGATCGCCGACTCCCCTTCCACGATCGTGCCGTCGCTGAACTCGGCGCACAACGTGACGTCCTTGAGCGTCGTCGGCAGCACGCGGCCGCGGATCGCGAGCACCTTGCTGCACTCCTTGACGGCGGTCTCCAGATCGCCGGTCACCTGCGTCATGCTGGCGATGAACAGGTTCCCGAAGCTGTGCCCGTCCAGCTCTCCGCCTTTGAACCGGTGGGTAAACAGCGTGGTGAGCAGCGGCTCCGCTTCGGCGAGCGCGACGAGGCAGTTGCGGATGTCGCCGGGCGGAAGGATCCCCTGCTCGCGGCGCAGGCGGCCGGAGGACCCGCCGTCGTCGAAGACGGTCACGACCGCGGTGAGATTGGTGGAGACCTTCTTCAGCCCGCGCAGGAGGGTGCTGAGCCCGGTCCCGCCCCCGAGCACGACGATCTTCGGACCCCGCTGGAGATGCCGCTGCTGAAGGATCATCTCCACGAGCCGGGGGTCGCCCCGCGGCAGGAACACGTCGACGATCGCCCCGATCGTCTCGCGCATCCCGTACGCGATGATCCCGACCCCGAGCAGGACGAGGGCCAGCCCCCCCATCATCGGGGACAGCCAGTGGCCCGTCACGATGTACGCCATCGTGATCCCCTCGATGATCACGCGCTCGAGCGCGTCGAGGAGCTTCACGTTGACGATCAGGGCGACCCCCGTGCTGACGAGGAAAATCCCCATGGCCAGGACCGCCACCCAGCGCTTGATCCCCAGCCCGGGCTCCAACCAGCGCAGCCACAAGCGGAGGCGGTCGAGGGCCTGACCGTTTCGCTTGCCGTTCAGGTTCATTCCTTCCTCACGTCCCGGTGCTTCACGCGCACCGTGTACCCGGCCTCCCGCACAAACCGGGCGAGGTCTTCCCCGATCACCACCGAGCGGTGCTTGCCGCCCGTGCATCCGATGGCGACGGTGAGGTGGCTCTTCCCCTCCGCGGTGAACTGCGGGAGGAGGTAGCCGACGAGATCGTGCAGCCGCCGCTGGAACTCCGCCGTCTGCTCCCACCGCAGCACGAACTCCCGTATCTTCTCGCTGTTGCCCGGGAGCGTGCGAAGGGTCTCGACATAATACGGGTTCGGCAGGAAGCGCACGTCAAAGACCAGATCGGCGTCCAGGGGGATCCCGTACTTGTACCCGAAGGTCGTCACGCTGACGGTCAGGGTCCGGCGGCCGTCGGGGCGCACGAACGCACCGGTCAGCTCCTCCTTCAGTTCCCGCGCGCTCAGCGTGCTCGTATCGATGATCTTGTCGGCCCGCTCCTTGAGCGGCTGCAGCCGCCGGCGCTCCCCACGGATCGCGTCGAGCAGGCTGCCCCCGAGCGGGTGCTTCCGGCGCGACTCTTCGAATCGGCGGACGAGCATCTCGTCGGACGCGTCCAGGAACAGAATCCGGAACTGGATGCCGGTGGCGTCGAGGCCGGCGAGCGCCGTCCCCAGCGCGTCAAAAAACTCGCCCCCCCGGATGTCGATGACGAGCGCGACCCGGCGGATGCGCCCCTGGGACTCCCGGATGATTTCGGCGAATTTCGGGATCAGCGCGGGGGGCAGGTTGTCGACGCAGAAGAACCCCAGATCCTCGAGCGAGTGCGTGGCCAGGGATTTTCCGGCCCCGCTGAGCCCCGTCACGATGAGGAACTCCATCTCCTCGTTGACCGTGCCGGGAGGAGTCCCCCTGAGGGCGGGCCTGCGCGCCATTTAGACCTCCGGCCGCGGCGTCGTGAACGCCGAGGTGAGCCAGGTCAGCAGCATGCTGATCACGCTGAGCACGATCGCGCCGACAAACGCGGCCCAGAAGCTGTCCAGCCGTAGCCGGGTGACGCTGGCGACGATGTACAGCATCGCCGCGTTGATCACGAAGGTGAAGAGCCCGAGCGTGACGATATTCAGTGGAAGCGTCAAGATCAGCACGATCGGCCTGATCACGGCGTTGACGATCCCCAACACCAGGGCGGCCACGATCGCCGTCCCGACGTCAGGGACTTTGACCCCGGTCACCACCCGCGTCGTCAGGAGCAGCGCAATCGCGTTGATGATCCAGCGGAAGATAAACCAGTTCATAAGTCTAACTTAGAATTATAGCAGGTTTTTCGGGCGTCCCGGGGTTCGCGCCGCGGCTCAGGCCCTGGCTCTGGCCGCAGCCCGGGGGCGCGTTCCGGCCGTCAGCCGCTCGCGCACCAGCGCCGGGATCCCGCCGACCAGGGCGGCCACGGCCACGCCGGCGGCCTTGAGGGCGCGGATCTTGTGGTCGGCGGTGCCCTCCCCCCCGGAGATGACGGCGCCGGCGTGCCCCATGCGCTTGCCCTCCGGCGCGGTCCGGCCGGCGATGTACGCCGCCACCGGCTTCCGCATGTGAGCGGCGATGTACTGCGCGGCTTCCTCTTCGGCCTTTCCTCCGATCTCTCCGATCAGGACCACGGCGCGCGTCCTCGGATCGGCCTCGAACCGCTGCAGCACGTCGACGAAGGACATCCCCACCACGGGATCCCCGCCCAGCCCCACGGCCGTGGACTGGCCGAGTCCCGCGTGCGTGAGCCCGGCGACGATCTCGTACGTGAGGGTGCCGCTGCGCGAGACCACCCCTACGGACCCGCGCTTGAAGAGGTGCGCGGGCATGATCCCCACCCGGCACTCTCCCGGGGTCGTCACCCCTGGACCGTTGGGTCCGATCACGTGAACGCCGTGGCCGCGCGCGTAGGCCACGATCTCGATCGCGTCGTGCACGGGAATGCCCTCGGTGATGATCACCACCGGATCGAGCCGGCTGGCGATCGCCTCGAGCGCGGCGTCGCGGGCGAACCGGGCGGGCACGAACAGGACGCTCGCGGTGGCCCCTGTCCGGCGCACCGCCTCGTCGACCGTCTCAAAGACCGGGACCCCGTGCACGCGCGTGCCGCCCTTCCCCGGGGTCACCCCGCCCACGACCGCGGTCCCGGAGGCGAGCATCGACCGGGTGTGAAACATCCCCTGATACCCGGTGATGCCTTGAACGAGCAGGCGCGTGGCCCGGTCGACGAGGATCGCCATCTAACGGCCCTTGCGCCGGGGGGCCGCCAGGGCCACGGCTTTGCGGGCGGCTTCCTCGGGATCCGACAGCGCCGAGATGCCGGCCTCACGGAGCAGCCGCTGACCTTCCTCCTCGTTCGTCCCGGTGAGCCGGATGCTGGCGGGGGCCCGCGGCGGATCCTGGACGATTCCCCTGGCCACGTCGTCGCAGCGGGTGATGCCTCCGAAGATGTTGATGAAGATGGCGCGCACGCCCGGCTTGCGCTGCACGATGTCCATCGCGGCCCGCATCGACTCCGTGCTCGCGCCCCCGCCGATGTCCAGGAAATTGGCCGGACGGCCGCCGAAGTGCGCGAGGAGGTCGAGGGTGCTCATCACGAGTCCCGCCCCGTTTCCGATGACCGCGATGTCGCCGTCGAGTTCGACGTAGGACAGCCCGTGGGATCGGGCCTCCATTTCGAGCGGCGTGTGCTCGCCCGCGTCCCCGAGTGCCGTGGTGTCCGGGTGCCGGAACAGGGCGTTGTCGTCGATGATCAGCTTGGCGTCGACGCAGAGCAGGCCGGTTCCGACGACGGCGAGCGGGTTGACCTCGGCGAGCTCGGCGTCCTCCGCCCAGTACAGCCGGAAGAGGGTCGAGGCGACCCCGGAGAACTCGTCGAGCAAGGCACCGGACAATCCGAGGCGCCGCCCGAGCGCGCGGGTCTGGAACGGGGGGCAGCCGAGGAAGGGATCGACCGGGCTGGTCTGGATCTTTTGGGGGTGCTTGCGGGCGACGGTCTCGATCTCCACCCCGCCCGCCGCCGACGCCACCGCGACCGGCCGTCCGGCGGCCCGGTCGGTGACGAAGGCGAGGTAATACTCCGCGGTGATCTCGGCGGCGGGAACGACCAGGACCTTTTCGACCCGCTCTCCCTTGATCTCCATCCCGAGGATGGCCCGCGCGTGCGCCTCGGCCTCCGCGGGGGTCTTGGCCAGTTTGACCCCGCCGGCCTTGCCGCGACCGCCCACCAGCACCTGCGCCTTTAGGACGACCGGGTACCGGAGGGTGAGATCCCGCACGTGCTCCGGCCGGGTGATGACCTCGCCGCGCTGCACGGGGAGCCCGTACCGGGCGAAGACCTCTTTGGCCTGGTACTCGTGGAGCTTCATCCGGCTAGAGCTTGAGGAGCGCGACGTTCTCGCGAATGCTACCGACCGCGGCGTCGAACGCGGCCCGCTCGACCTCGTCCATGGGCGCCTCCAAAACCCGCTCCACGCCGCCGGCACCGAGGACCACGGGAACGCCGACGTAGAGGTCGCGGACGCCGTACTGGCCCGTGAGGTAGGCGGAGACCGGGAGCACGCGCTTGCGATCGAGCAGGATCGACTCGACCATTTGCGCGATGGCCGCCCCCGGGGCGAAGAACGCGCTGCCAGCCCGCAGGAGCGCGACGATCTCCGCGCCTCCCTTTCGGGTACGCTCCACGATCGCCGCGATCCGATCGGCGGGCAGCAGCCCGCGGAGGGGGATCCCGCCGGCCGCGGCGAGGCTGGCCAGCGGCACCATGTGCGTGTCGCTGTGGGCGCCGATCACCATCGCCGTGACGTCCTGCACCGAGACGTCGAGCGCGTGCGCGATAAACGTGCGGAATCGGGTGCTGTCGAGCGCCCCGCTCTGCCCCATCACGCGCGCAGGCGGAAACCCGCTGGTCTTGAACGCCAGGTACACCATGACGTCCAGCGGGTTGGTGACCACGATCAGGTGCGCATCGGGCGACCGCTTCGCCACCTGGGCGGTGACGTCTTTCACGATCCCGGCGTTCGTGGCGAGGAGGTCCTCGCGGCTCATCCCGGGCTTGCGCGCGATCCCGGCCACGATGACCACCACGTCCGAGCGGGTGGTCTCCTCGTAGCCGTTGGACCCGGTGATCCGGACGTCGATCCCCTCGATCGGCGCGGCCTCGGCGAGGTCGAGGGCCTTCCCCTGGGGCATCCCCTCGATGACGTCGACCAGCACGACGTCGGCGAGCCGGTGCGAGACGATCCACTGCGCCGCCGTGTGGCCGACGTTTCCGGCCCCCACGATGGTCACCTTCGCCCGCGATCGGATCACGCGCTCGCCTCCAATCAGGCTCACATGTTGTCGATGACGGCCGTGGCGAACTCGCTGGTGCGCACCTCGCGGGCGCCGTCCATCAGCCGGGCGAGATCGTACGTCACGATCTTCCGGCGGAACGCCGCCTCCATGCCGCGGATGATCAAGTCCGCCGGTTCCGGCCAGCCCAGGTGCTGCAGCATCATCACCCCGGACAGCATCAGCGATCCGGGGTTGACCTTGTCCTGGTTGGCGTACTTGGGGGCCGTGCCGTGCGTCGCCTCGAAGACAGCGTGAAAGTCGCTGAGGTTGCCGCCCGGCGCCATCCCGATGCCGCCGACCTGCGCGGCGACCGCGTCGGAGAGGTAGTCGCCGTTGAGGTTGCCGGTGGCGATGACGTCGAACGACCGCGGGCGGGTGAGGAGGTGCTGAAAGGTCACGTCGGCGATGTAGTCCTGGATCAGCAGCTTCCCGGGCGGGACCTGCCCCCCGTGGCGCGTCTGCACCTCGTCCCAGGTGACCGTCTGGTCGCCGAACTCCTCCCGGGCCACCTCGTAGCCCCAGGTGGCAAACGCGCCCTCCGTGTACTTCATGATGTTGCCCTTGTGCACCAGCGTCAGGCTCCGCCGGCCGTGTTCGAGCGCGTACCGGATCGCCTTGCGGACCAGCCGCTTGGTGCCGAACGGGCTCATCGGCTTGAGGCCGACCCCCGCGTCGTCGCGAATCTTCCAGCCGAACTCCCGCCGCACGAACTCGATCAGACGGCGTGCCTCCGCGCTCCCGCTGGGGAACTCGTACCCCACGTAGATATCCTCGGTGTTCTCGCGAAAGATGACGACGTCCACCTGTTCGGGGTGGCGCACCGGGCTCGGCACCCCCTCGAAGTAACGGACCGGCCGGACACACGCGTAGAGATCGAGCTGCTGACGCAGCGCCACGTTCAGGCTGCGGAACCCGCCGCCGATCGGCGTCGTCAGGGGGCCTTTGATGCCGACGATGTAGTGCTGAAACGCGCGGAGGGTGTCCTCCGGCAGCCACGTGCCAAACCGGGCGTTGGCCTTCTCCCCGGCAAATACCTCGAACCAGACGATCCGCCGGCGGCCGCCGTAGGCCTTCTGCACGGCCGCCTCCAGCACCCGGGTGGTGGCCCGCCAGATGTCGGGGCCGGTCCCGTCGCCTTCGATGAACGGGATGATGGGGGTATCGGGCACGTGGAGGGTCTGGCCACGGATCTCGATCCGCTGGCCTTCGCGCGGTGGGGTGAGCGTCTTCAGTTCCAGCATGGGCCCTTAACTCCCTCGAGGCTCTTTCTTTTTCCCGAACAGCCGGAGGAACGACCGCCAGGGATCGTAGTAATCGTCCGCCACCCGCTCCTTGAGCGGGATGATGGCGTTGTCGGTGATGTGGATGTGCTCCGGGCAGACCTCCTCGCAGCACTTGGTGATGTTGCAGAATCCGATCCCACCGCGGCCGTGGAGCAGATCCGTGCGGGACCGCGTATCCTTGGGGTGCATCTCGAGCGCGGCGATGCGCACCATGAACCGCGGCCCCATGTACCGGTCGAGCCCCCCGTGATCGCGGAGGACGTGGCAGACGTCCTGGCAGAGGAAGCACTCGATGCACTTTCGAAACTCGAACAGCCGCTCCACGTCCTCGGGATACATCTTCCAGGGGCTGGGGTCATCGGGAGGGGGCGTGAACGGCGGGATCTGCCTGTTGACCCGGTAGTTCCAGGAGACGTCGGTGACGAGGTCTTTGATCACCGAGAACACCTTGATCGGCCGCACCGTGATCGGCTCATCCTTGAAATCGTCCACGCGGGTCTTGCACATGAGGCGGGGACGGCCGTTGATCTCCGCGCTGCAGGACCCGCACTTCGCCGCCTTGCAGTTCCAGCGGCACGCCAGCGTGCCGTCCACGTGCGCCTGGAGGTAGTGGATCCCGTCGAGCACGACCATGCCCTCGGTCACCGGTACCTGGTAGGTGACGAGGTCGCCGCCGCGGGCGTCTCCCCGGAAGATCCTGAGCGTGGCCTCGGGCATCCGCGTCAGCTCTTCTGCTGGACCAGCCGGGCCAGCTCCGGGGGCATCGGCGGAACGGGGCGCGTCGTCACCTTCATGCCGCCGTTGTCCCGGCGGACGACGAGGTTCAGGGCCCCCCAGCGGGGATCCTGGTCGGGAAAGTCGAGGCGCCAGTGGGCGCCCCGGCTCTCCTGGCGCTCGATCGCCGACCGGAAGATGGCCTCGCACAGCGTGAGCATGAAATGCACGTCCCGGCAGCCGTGCCACGCGGGGTTGAAGAGATGCGACCCGTTCGCCCGGAGCGACCCCGCGCGCCGCTGCAGGGCCTGGATCTTCCCGAGTCCTTCGGCCAGGCCGTCGGCGCTCCGCGCGATCCCGGCGTAGGTACCCAGGACCCCCTGCAACTCCTCGTGCAGGCCAAAGGGATTCTCCCGCCCGTCCGCCGCGAACGGGCGCTCCAAGAACGCGCGCTCGTCCTCGGCCTGGCGGTCATCCGCCCTCGGAGCGGCGTCGAGGGTCCGGACGTAGGCGGCGGCGTGTTCGCCGGCCCGCTTGCCGAAGACCAAGAGATCGGAGAGCGAGTTGCCTCCCAACCGGTTGGCGCCGTGCACGCCGGCCGCCACCTCCCCGGCGGCGAACAGGCCGGGAACCGTCGTCACCCCGGTTCCGGGTTCCACCCGGACGCCCCCCATCACATAATGGATCGTCGGGCCGACCTCCATCGGGGACTTCGTGATGTCGATTTCCGCCAGCGTCAGAAACTGCTCGTACATGCCAGGAAGCTTCCGCTTGATGAACTCCGCCTCGCGGTGGCTGATGTCCAGGTACGCCCCCCCGTGGGGGGTTCCGCGCCCCGCCTGGACTTCCTTATAAATGGCGCGCGCCACGATGTCCCGGCTGCTCAGCTCCATCTTCTTCGGATCGTACCGCTCCATGAAGCGCTCGCCCTGGGCGTTCCGGAGGATTCCCCCCTCCCCGCGTACCGCCTCGGTCACCAGAATCCCGCACACCCCCGGGGGCCAGACCATGCCGGTGGGGTGGAACTGCACCATCTCCATGTCCATCAGCTCGGCCCCGGCCTCGTAGGCCATGGCGCAACCATCCCCCGTGCACTCCCAGGAGTTGCTGGTGACCTTGTACACTTTGCCCCAGCCGCCGGTGGCCAGGACGACCGCCTTGGCCCGGAAGAGCACGTACCGGCCGTCCTCCCGCCGGTAGCCGAACGCGCCGGCGATCCGCTGCGCGTCCTTCAGCAGCCGGGTCAGCGTCACTTCCATGTAGACATCGATCCCGGCGTGCACCGCCTTGTCCTGCAGGGTCCGGATCAGCTCGAGCCCGGTCCGGTCGCCCACGTGGCAGAGCCGCGGATAGGTGTGGGCGCCGAACGGCCGCTGGAGGATCTTGCCGTCGGGCGTCCGGTCGAACAGCCCCCCAAAGTGTTCGAGCTCGTACA
>Ga0187846_10002065_pt1 | contig 11153 bp, 9 predicted proteins | sample TC_taG_FD_161473 | JGI IMG/M metagenome (GOLD analysis project Ga0187846, IMG submission 161473) | Biofilm microbial communities from the roof of an iron ore cave, State of Minas Gerais, Brazil - TC_06 Biofilm (v2) | ecosystem: Environmental > Terrestrial > Deep subsurface > Cave > Wall biofilm ... | reverse complement strand
AGCCCAGTGAGCGCGCGAAGCGCGAAAAATGATGTTTCGTCTCCTGGTGGTAGCGCATGACCATCTCCAGGGGATCGCGCGCCGACGCAGTACGCGAATGGTCTTGCTGCTTGTAAACCATATGGCATTCACTCTGTCAGCAAGCTGAAATAAAACGTGGCTCCCCGATCAACCACCGCTTCAGCCCACACTCGGCCACCATGACGTTGCACGATCCGCTGCACAATGGCCAAGCCAACGCCGGTGCCTTCGTACTCCTCGTACCTGTGCAGCCGCTCGAACACGCCGAAGAGTTTCTCCGCGTGGCGTACATCGAATCCCGCTCCGTTGTCCCTAACAAAATCAGTCCTATGTTCAGCTCCTCGATCCGGCAACAATCCGACTTCGACCGATGCGTGCTCGGTCTTGCCGGTGAATTTGATCGCGTTGCTCAACAGATTCACGAGCACTTGCTTCAAGAGCGCAGGATCGGCCTCGGCCGTTCCGAGATCACCCACGGAGAACTGAATCGCGCGCCCTTCGTGAGACGGGCGTAGCTCCAGTAGAATCTCCCTTACGAGCTCGTTAAGCGGCACGCATCGAGTCTTGAGCGGCTGGCGGCCGAGCCGCGAGAAAGCGAGAAGATCATCGATTAGCTACCCCATCCTTCGGCAATCGACCCGGATCAAATGGACCAACCGCAAACCCGCAGCGCCCAATTGCTCTCCGAAGTCTTCCTCGAGAATGCCGGCACAGCCATCCGCGCCGCGCAGTGGTGCGCGTAGATCGTGTGACACGGAATGTGCAAACGCATCGAGCTCTTTGTTAGCTGCTTCCAGCTCTGCTGACCTCGCCTTGATGCTTCGCTCGAGTTCGACATTGTTCTGGCGGAGCTCCCGTACAGCTAGGGCGCGCGTCAGCACCGGCAGGATCGCGCTTAGACGAAAGGGCTTCAGGACGTAGTCAAAGGCGCCGGTCTTCATCGCCCCGATGGCGGTGTCGATGGTTCCCTGCCCCGTCATGATGATCCCGACAATATCCGGATCGATCTTCAAGGCTTCGCGCAGCAGGCTGATGCCATCGAGACCGGGCATCATAAGGTCGGAAAGCAGGAGGTCGAACCGATCGGTCGCGAGCGCCCTGAGTGCGGCCTCGGGCAATGTAAAGCCTGTGGTCTTGTATCCTGTGTCGCGCAATGCGTCGCACAGTGCCTGCGTCTGAGCGGCTTCATCATCCACGATCAAGATGCTCGGCTGTCGGTCGCTAGGCATTGGGAGCCCTTCCGGCAGGGGCGCAGCACTTTGCGAGCGCTTCTCGAAGAACACGCAGCTTGGGTGGCTTGCTGAGCACGTGGTCCACGTGAGCCGGTACCTCCCCGTCCGACACTAAACGCTGCCCCCACCCGGTCAGCAGAATCACAGCTGTGTTGGCAGACTGGGTTTTGACCGCACGTGCGACAGTACGACCGTCTACGTACGGCATACCGAGATCGGTTATCACGACGGGGAAGGGTTCGCCGCGCTGACAGCTCCTACTGAACACCTCGATCCCCTCACGCCCTCCATTTGCACTGGTGATGAAATGGCCGTCCGCCTCTAGGATGTCACGCAGCGATTTGAGCAGCAGCGGGTCATCGTCGACGACTAGGATGCGCATCCGCGCCTGCATTAGCGGAGTCTCACCAAGTTCCAAGGAATCCGTGACCGCGGCGCTGCGGCTCGGAAATGTCAGACGCACCGTGGTGCCGGTGCCAAGCGTGCTGTCGATCGCGATGTCGGCGCTGTGGCGCTGGACGACGCCGTACACCATTGCGAGACCCATGCCAGTGCCGCGCGCCCCTTTGGTCGTAAAGAACGGCTCCATGCAACGTCGGCGCGTATCTTCATCCATCCCTACACCGGTGTCGCCGACATCCACGTAGACATCCGCGGCATCGGCACTCGCGGCGGTGTGCATACGCAGCGCGCCGCCCTCAGGCATAGCGTCCACGGCATTGAATACCAAATTAGTGAGTGCTTCGCGGATCTCCGACTCGACACCCATGATGATCGGAAGCTCGGATGCCAACTCCATCCGTGGTTCGATCACTATTCCCCGCTGCTGTGGCATGTCACTCCAACGCGCGCGCGCCAGATCCATAACCTGCCGAACGAGATCATTGACCTGGATCGGTGCAAGTGCAAGCTGAGGCTCGTGGGGTCGGTAGAACTCGCGCATCCGGGCGAGGGTCTGTTCGACATCCCGGATCGCGCGCTGCATGACTTGTAGTTGCCCGCGAGCCGTCTGGCTCATGGTTGCCTCGCGATCGAGGAGCAGATCAACGTAGACCGCGATGGGAGAAATCGCATTATTGATGTCGTGCGCGATGCCACTGGCCATCTCTCCGAGCGCGCGCAAGCGCTCCTGCTGCATCACGGCGTGTTGCGTCTGTCGCAGATCTTCATAGGCGCGCTGCAACTCTTCGTGAATTTCAGCTTGATGCGCCGCCAGCGCCACGTGCTCGCTCAACTGTCGTAAAAACTCGCACTCCCCACTGCTGAAGGCTTGCGGCGCGTGCCGGGCGGCCACTAACACACCAAAGACGCGGCTCTCGACGAGCAGCGGCGCGACGATTAGGGAGCGCAGTCCAGCCCTTGCGAGTCTCTGCGAAAATGGGAAGGGCACTTCTTCGAGGTCGGGCTCGTAGACCAGATTGCCCGCGACGCAGCGTGACAATCCGTTCTGGTCGATTGCTACTCGGGCGCTCTTTGGCATGCCAAGCTCGAGCGCCAGCGCCTCGCTGCGTACGCTGACGCACCCGATCGTCAGCGTCTCGGGGAGCGGATCGTACAAACCCACACAGCCAAAATCGATCGGTAGACTTTCTTCTAGACTGCGAACACAGACCTGCAGGATGCTATGCAGGTCCTGTCGCTCGCCGATCGCGCGGGTGATCCTGCGCAGCAGATCGAGCCGTTCCAGTTGTGCCTGAAGCTTGGCTTCGCTCTGCACAAGCCGGTCCCGCGAGACCGTAATGGTCTTCAACTTGACAGTCATCTGGTCGAATTCTCGGGCTAGGTCGCCGATTTCGTCCTGAGCTGCCAAGCGGATGGCGTGATTCAGATTCCCGGCCCCAACGAGTTCGGTGCCTTCGCGCAGGCGCGCCAGCGGCCGCGAAATGCTCCGGAATGCGAGGAACATACTCATGGCAACCACCAGCGCAAGCAGCGCGGAAAGTGAGACTATTGTGACGAATGCATCCCGCTGAGCAACGCTCACTGCGTCCCGACTCACATCCTGGAGGCGGAATGCCTCAGTCATCATGACGAGCGTTTTGTTGACAACAGCTGTTGTGAGTCTTCTGACCAGCTCATCGAGGACCTCGCGATTGCCTTCGCCCGCCTGCCTTGCTCGTTGCGCTTCGACGAGCTCATGGAAGATGGGTGCCACATCTCGATGCGCTTCGCGTATCCGCTGAAAACTGGCTTGCTCCTCACCCGAACCGGTGCCGAGTCCTGACGCGAGCAGCGTGGCGAGCGATCCATGGGCCGTCGCCCACTGCATTTCGACTCGTTTCTCCGGCTGGCGCGCATACTCGAGCGTGAGGTATCTAAGACCGGATACTTTCTCGACAATGCCGGCCGCGGCACGGTTTTCTTTCAGCTCTTCGGCGATTCGGTTCGTTGCTTGAACCAGAGCGGCCCCGATGAGCACGGCGGCGAACACGCAGGACAGGCCAGTGGCCGCGAATCGGCTAGATATTCTCATGCGCCCGCGACTAATGGATCACGGTGACAGCTCTCGCCTCGACGGCGAGAAGGGCGTCGATATCGATGTTGTTCAGAAAATTGGGTGTCGCCTTCGATTCGACGAGCTTGTTGCGCACCGCCCAGCGGGCTTCGTCCTCCATCATCACTAGCAAACTCTGGTCGAGCGACAGGCCGAGGCGATGCTTGGACAGAAACTGCGCCGCTTCGGGAGCATCGCTCTTGAGCCACTCGGCCACGATCTTCTCCGCAGTCGGTCGGTCATCGATGTAGAGTTGTTCGGCGCGAATAAGCGCACGGAGGAGCTTCTTTACCGTTTCGCTGCGCTGGCCAACAAAATCACGGGTGGTGGCAAGATTGAACGTCGACTCGTAAATCCCTTCGTTGCCGACCACGGTCGAATTGCTACCGAGGCGTTTCCTTGCGCTGGAGAGATAAGGCTCCCACGTTGAGGCTGCGTCCGCTTCCCCCTTCTCCAACGTATCGGCCATTTCATCGGGCTTGCGATTGATCAGTCGCACGTCGGCCCGAGAAAGCCTGTGGCGGACGAGTAGTGCATCCAGGAAGAAGTCACTGCTCGTCCCGAGAGTCACGGCGACGCGCTTGCCCTTGAGGCTCGCTGGACCGGCAATACCCTTGTCGCTTCGGCCGACAACGCCGTAATCACTTTCACCGCTCGCCAGAGTCGCAACGATGGCGACGGGTCGCCCCTCTAGGATGGCGAGCGTGATCGGCAGCTCGGCCACGGTCGCCACGTCGGCGCCCCCGCTCAGGACTGCATCCAGGGACTCTTTGCCGGTGGAATGGGTCTGAACCGTGATCTTCAAACCCTCGTCCTCGAAAAGCCGCTTGGCGAGCGCGATATAGATGAGCGCCGCTCCCCCGTAGACGGACATGTCTATCGTGACAGAATCAGCGGTCCCGCGTGATTTGGCGTCAGGCACATTTTCCGCACGTTTGCAGCCTGCGACGAGCATGACGAAGGCGATCACCGCTGCCGCGAACAATGGGAAGTAGGGATGTTTCCGCCAAGCGGCACTAGGCCAATGCGAGGCTTCGGCTTCGTCCAAGTGCACCATCCCGTACGACACCCGTCCCACACAAGTTAATCGCCTCGGTGGTAAAAGGCAAGACCGGCAGACTTGGATCGAGCAAGTGAAAAGCTGGCGCAGCGTTGCTTTTGCAAGTCTCTTGCCTGCCTGGGTAACGGGATACAAAGTCGAGTTACATTCGGAGCCGCGCAGCACGATCGAGCACGCGCTCGGCTTCAGCGAAACGTAGGTGGTCCAAGGCCGCCTGCGGCGCCTTGATTCACCGCGCTCTTGGCCCAGACTCGGCCAAGATGCTTTTCCAGGCTGCGCGCCTTTGTTCAGGTCGCCAACCAGCTTCGGGAGCCTGATAGGCCGCCGGTGAGCCGCTCGAGGCGCTACTCGGCGCATCGACGGCTCGTGCCTTCGGATCGCCGGTCCTTGCAGCGCACCGGCCCTGCGATCGCGAGCATGGGTCCCACGTTGTGCGCGCGCCGGAACTACAAAGCCGGGTATTGAGTCTGATGAATGTGCCGACGAGAGCTAAGCTGTGGGGGGCTCCATGTATTTCGTGATCGTGATCGACAGTCGCCATCATGGCGACGCCGCCTACTTCGACCAGGCCGCGCCAGGCGTGTTGAAGAATCTACGCACTGAGGCCACCGAAAGGGCTGAGTTCGCGGAAGCTCAGGAAGCTTGCAATAAGCTTCAAGCCAATCTGCCACCGTTCCAGACGGCCTCCGTGCACCATGATGAGCTGCATTTCAGTCTCACCCACGATGACCACCGTGGATGAGGGTTGGCAACTAAGGCGTGTTGCAGTGTGTCGCACCCGACCGGACGAAGCACTGGAGGACTGGGTGGCTGGTCGAGAAGGTTCAATTGCGGGGCGCATCTGCTACCTGCGCTCGACCCATCGCCGGCTCGCATGATCGTAGCTCCATACCTTCCATGGGGACGTCTCGCCTGCGCTTTCAATCCTGAGCCGAGGCGGGCGCTTCTCACGGGTGTATGGCTCGGCAAGAGGCTGCGCCTCCTGGAGTGGGACGCCGATAGCCTTAGTTTGATTGTTAACGTAGAGCACGAAGCCGAGGGACCGCTGCATGACCCTATGCTACGCGCCCACAATCAGCGAACGCACAAGCACCGGCGACGCGAATGCAGTGCGAGCGCGACCGTGGGCGCCGGGCCGCGGGCGCGCCGATGACGGGTGCGCTCGGGCGCTCATGGCGGAGTAGTTGCGTCCCCCTGACATTTCTCGCGTGATTGACGCTCCAAAGCGCTGACCTCGGTGAGGGCCGCTCATGAATGAGACGGCCGCACCCCATGCCGGGTGGCGCGAACTAGTGGAAAATCCACATCGGTTCGGGCGATCAGATTGAAGTAGTTGCGAAACGTCGTCAGCCCGATAAATGCAATGACTTCGACCATCTCCTCGTCCGAATAGCCGGCGACACAAAGCTGAGCGACCTCGGACGCAGTTACGTGCCCCCTTGTCGTCCGCAAAAAAACAAATCAAACGCACGCCAGCGCCCAATCGTACTCATGGCGAAGGCCACCGAGTATCGATTGGACGCGCAGGCGAGCGGAACCGCCGAGTTGGTGGCGGCCACGCACGGAGCTTGTTGGCAGAATGCGATGTTCGGGCGGATCCGGTATGCCCGGCCCAAGACCACATATGCGGGTGTCCACGGTTGTCCACCATGCGTACGATTGGGCGCCGGCGTCCGTTTGATGCAATTTTGCGGACCACAATACTGGCTCCTCTCATGTGCCATGGTATGCCTCAAACACAAAATTTCAGACAGGCTCGCTCCTGTTGGTTTGTCGAGGCCAATTGCCTCGACGCCAACTTACGAAACAGAGCACCACGTGAAAACATCTGGATCCTCGCAACCTCCCGGTGCAGGATCGGAGCTCTACCGCGAGAGCGGTTTAGTCCCTCGACCCTCTGCTGCCATACCGGGGCGTGCAAACCGGTCGCTCGGCCGACTCGACATCGGCCATTCATCTCCACATCGCCCATGGAGCTCGCAACTTGCAATGGCTCGGAAGCTTATGAAAACCGCTCCCACGCTGCCTGCCTCGAAACGTCCGGCCAATGGTGCCGCGGGAGCCCCGTCGCTTCAGCCGCCCGACTGCGCGGCCAGCAGATCGGCGACCGCCTCGGCGATCTTCTGCCCGGTGGCCTCCTGGTAGAACGTGAAGCCCGGCGACGGGTTCACCTCGAAGCAGACCCAGCGTCCCTCCGGCGTGCGGCGCAGATCGATGCCGGCCACCGGCAGACCGAGCCCGGCTGCCAGCCGGCGACACTGCGCGGTCAAGTCCCGCTCCAGCGTGACGGGGCGGATGTCGACCGAATGACCGCTGCGGGCGGCATAGCGGTAGTCGTCGGCATCCGAAGCGATCTCGGCGGCGAAGAGCCGATCGCCGACCACGTGCACGCGGCAATCGGTGCCCGCGACGTACTCCTGGAACTGGGTCGGGCAGTGGACGACATCTTTCAGGCGGTGGTATTCCTCCGGCGCAAGGCGCGAGACGATGCTGCGCACGCCGCTGGTTGATTTGTAGATTACCGATCGGTGCGGTTCGCAGAACGCGAGCGCGGCATCCGGGTCGTTGGTCACCAGCGTGTCGGGTACTTCGAGTCCGACGGCGCGGATCAGGGCGGCCTGATACGGCTTGGAGCCGTTCGAGGCCATCGCCGAGGGGCGGTTGACTACCCGGGCGGGCGTCACCTCGATCCACGTCTGCAGCGCGTCGTCCAGCGGCAGCGCGTGCCGCCAGAGTGCTCCGTGCGGGTCGGCCTGCCGCAGCGCCGGCACCTGGCGGATGTCGTACGGCCTAGCATAGACGGCGGTGATCGCCTCCAGGGCGAGGACCTCGTCGTGCAGGCGCAGGGTTCCAAACACGGCGGGGCCGACGTAAAGGTCGAGCGCGGTGGAGGCGACCGCATGCTGGTTGAGCAGCTGGACCGGCTCACCGCGCGCGCGCAGCACGGCATGCACCGCCCGCAGCGGGCCGTCGGCAGGCAGGCCCCAGAGCAGGATCATCGGCCCGGTGTCCCGCCGCCCGCCAGCAGGAATTCGCGGGCCCCGTCCAGGCCCTCTTGAGTGTCGAGGTCGGGCAGAGCATTGACGGTGACGAGCTCGTAGCCGCCGGCGCGCTGCGCGAAACCGACCTCGAGCAGCGCAACGCCGGCGATTCCTGCGAGCGAGCGCGCCCATTTCGCCAGTTGAGGCTCCGCCGCGCCGATCACGCGGTCGCCGGCCACGATGAGCCGGACCGCGGCCTGCGCCTCGGCTTGAGCGGGAGCGTCCGGCCAGGGGCTTCGCCGGGCGGTGCGAACCGGAATGCCGGCCAGGCAGGCGACGCGGAGCCATTGCTCGGGGCGCCAGGCCGGGCCCGCCAGCGATCCCGCCGTGGGACGGTTCAGCACCCGGCAAGGCAGCGCGGATACGAACGCGATCAGGAAGGCCGTCATCTCGCTGGCGACATAGTCGCGGTCGGCCGTTGCGATGTGCCCGAGCTCCTCGGGCCGCACGGCCGGGAGGCGGGTCAGCACGCCGGTGATCGCGCTGGCCGGTATCGCTCGGCCGCCGATCACCGCGGTCGCGTCCCCGGGCGCACCGACGCGGTGTCGCCAACCCGAAACCGACAGGTCCGCCGGAACGCAGAGCTGCGCGTTCCACGGCGCCCATTCCGCGACGATCCGGCGGGCCGTCGCGTCATGGGCGCTGGCGAGCACGACCAGCACGCCGCGGCGATCAGCGCTTCCTGCGCGGCGGCTGCGGAGGTTGGGGCTTGTCCCCGCGCCGTTCACGGTCGGGTTCCGCGCGATGCTCGTCGTCGTGCGCCCGCAGAGCCCGCTCGCCCACCGCGGGCCTTTCGTCCTCGCGTATGAACGGACGGCGGCGCGCCTCGTCCTCCAGGTGCTCGATCCGCTCGACCAGATGGCCGATCCGGTGCTGCAGTTCCTCGCATTCGCGCGACTTCTCGTGCGGCGGGCCGTCGGGGCAGTCCTTTTCCTTGTGCTCCTTGTGATCCTTCTGTTCCTTATGTTCCTTGTGCTCCTTATGTTCCTTCTGTTCCTTGTCCTTGCAATGCTTCTGCTCGAATTCCTTGTGCTCCTTCTCCTTGCATTGCTTGTGCTCGCTCTCCTTGCAGTCCTTCTCCTTGGATTCCTTGAAGTCCTTTTCCTTTTCCTTCGCGTCCTTGTCCTTGTACTTGTACTTCGCCTCCTCGTGATCGAACTCGACGACCTCCTCGTCATGATCGTGATCGTGGTCGCGATGCCGGCGCTCGACGTGGACGTCGACGGGATGCGAGGCGATGCCGTTGGCAATGACAACGAGGCGATAGTCGCCGGGTGGCAAATGATCCGGCACGGCGAAATGCGTGTGATGGATCGCGTGGCCGGTGGCGACGCCCATGGTGGAGTGGTCGAACGTGCGGCAATAGACGGCGCCGACATGATGCGGACCCCAGAGGCGCACCAAAGGATAGTTGGTCGCCATCTGCTGATCGTCGCCATAGGCGCAGGCTTGCGACAGGCCATTGAGCTGACGCCCATGCAGGCGATAGGTGCGGCCTGGATGCAGGCGCTGTGGCACATGCGTGATGTGTGGGCGCCAGGCGTTTCGCGGGCCGCCGGAGGGCGTATAGATTGCCATGTCGAAGCTGGCGCCGCCGTCAGAGCAGGCCGACAGAAGCGCCTGCCCGGTCGGCAGGATCAGCAGTCGGCAGTTATAGGTCGGGCTGATCCCGGCGATCGCCGGCGCGGGGGCCGGGATCAGGGTTCCGCTGATCGGGTCGAATTCGTAGAACTCCGCCGGCGTGGAGAATCCGGTATCGGGGCCCGAGAGGGCGATCGCCCCCACGCAGCACAAGACGTTGCCATTGGGTAGCAGGCAGGCCGGCGCGTCGATCGCGCCCTTGAGATTGCCGTTCGAATCGACGGGGAAATCAGGGCCGGCGGCCCAGGTCCCGGGATCGGTCGGCGTCGTGGTGGGCGGCGTGTAGAGTGCGGTATGCCCGGTGGCCCCGATGGCGAAGACGCGTCCGTCCGGTAGCAAGATTTGCGGTCCCATCTCCGGCACGTAGATGGGTGCGGGAGCCTTCGGCAGGGTCACGGGGATGACGCCGGCGCTGACCCAGCTGTTGGTTGCGATCACATATTTTTGCGCGTTGGGGATGCTGCTGCATTGAACCGCCAGCACGGTGCCGTCCGGAAGCAGCGTCCAGCCCTCCTCGGAATCGGAATCGAGACCGTCGCCGCCGACCGACCAGCTGCCCGATTCCGGGTCCCAGATCGCCGTCGCGTTGGCGTCGAAGTTGGTATTGGCGCAACCCAGGAGCACGCGCCCGTCCGGCAGCACACAGGAAGCCCCGTCGCCGATGTTGGTCCACTTCGGCGGCGTCGCGATCGGCGTCCAGGTGTCGGTCGTCGGGTCATTGATCTCGGCGGCCAACAGATCGACGCCGTTGTAGGCGCCGTTGTCCTCGCCGCCGGCGCAAAGCACGGTCCCGTCGCGCAGCACAGCGGACGCGAAATACAGCGGCGCATTGGCGGGTCCGTTCTGACCTGCCGGCGCATTGTTCGGCAGGGAGCTGAGCGGGATCCAGGTTCCGTTCGCATAGTCCGAGCGGTCGTCGGGTACCAGACGGAACCAGTTCGAGGTCAGGTATTGATGGCACATGACGCTGCCGTCTGTCAGAAGCAGCGTCGCGTCGATGTTGACATTCGGCTTGTTCTTCAGGGATTGCCAGAAACCGGGCATGGCGGCACCTCTCTACAGGGTGACTGGTCTCGCGTGCCTTTCCGACGACGCGGAGTCAGAGACGATGGTATTCACTCTCGAATGGACGACTGCGAAAGCTCCGCCTTGCTGTCCCCCTCAATTGGTAAGGGGCGTGTGCGCGTAGACCGAACGATCACGGTTCTTCCATAGTGCGAAGACGGAATCCGAGGTCGAAAAGCGACGGTATTGGCCGAGGCCGGTGAAACCCTTGGCAGCGTCGACCCTGATTGCCTATGAATAAAACCGCGTTGAGCAGGGCACCAACTCACGGGCGCCACCGTGAACGCCAACTCAATGAGTCGCGGTCGCAACGGGCTTGACAAGAGTCCTCATAGAAGGTGCCCATGGGTGCCGCCGAGAGCCTTGGCGCCGGGGGAAGAACGGGGGATTCGCGCTGGGGAAAGCGCGGGAAGGGAGGATCTGATGTGAGTCAGTGAAACTCTTCATTGAAGTCCAGCTGGTGTGAGTCCAGCCCGGTCAAAGCCGTAGCGGGCAGGCCGGTAGCGAGTCTTGCCATTCGCCGGGCAACTGGCGGGTGCGAAGCGTAGACAGCGAGGAAGCAGGCCGTGAGGATTCAGCTCCGAAATCTTTTAGCGTTG
>Ga0187846_10002064_pt1 | contig 11157 bp, 4 predicted proteins | sample TC_taG_FD_161473 | JGI IMG/M metagenome (GOLD analysis project Ga0187846, IMG submission 161473) | Biofilm microbial communities from the roof of an iron ore cave, State of Minas Gerais, Brazil - TC_06 Biofilm (v2) | ecosystem: Environmental > Terrestrial > Deep subsurface > Cave > Wall biofilm ... | reverse complement strand
CCGGCATACCCGAGGGATGATAAGCCGTCACCACCACCGCGCCAAATTCGCCTAATGCCCGGACCCAGGCCACGCTCAGGGCCACGGCCAGCCCGAGCCGGGCGAGCGGAAAAGTGACGCGCCAGAAAACGGTCCAGCCGGGCTGCCCTAACAGCGCCGCATGCTTCTCCAGCATAGTGGGAACGGAATCGAAAGCTGCTACCGCGCCTAATACGTAATAGCCGATGCAAACATAGACTTGCGTGAGCACGAATGCGAAAGCGCTGTTGCTGGTTTCGATTCCGAGCTGCTCGATCCAACGGCCTGGCCAGGTAGTAGGGCCGAACGCCAGGGATAACAGGATGCCAATGGCTAATGGCGGCAGCAGAATCGAAATCAACAGGATCCCCTGCCACCATAGCCGCTCACGCGTACTCGAGCGTGCAATATGGAGGGCCACGGGAGTGCCCACCAGCAGGACGACCACCATGGCGAGGGCCGTCAGAGCAAGTGAAACACGCACCGATTGGAATCCAGGGCCCGCAGTTTCTGCCTCCCATCGCCAAGGTCCAACCGCAGCTAACAAACCACTGAGCGGGTACAGCAGCGCCAGGGCGAACGCGCCGGTGCCAATCGTACGAATCCATCTGGCGTTCATATCGTGGTATCGCCAGCCGGATCGTAGCCGGCGCGCCGCAAAACCTCCTGCGCCGATTTGCCCTGCAACCACTCCATAAACCGGAGCGCTTCAGCGTGGTGCGGCGCTTCTTTAAGAGCTGCCGCGTAATACACCAGCGGCTCCGGATAGTAGGTCTGGCCGTTAAGGGTGAGCGAAGCGCGCCGGTACTGGGCGAAATGGCTGCCGCTCGCCAGGTTAATCTCTTCCGGCAACCGGATATAGGGCAAATGGAAGGCCGCCGGCTGGACCTTATAGGCCGAAGCCGCATCCAGTGCGCCACTCTGCAACCGCGCCTGGATGGATGGCTCGGTGAAGATCTGTTGCGGGTTGACATCGGATCCCAAAATGCGCCGAGGGAGATCGGGTTGGCCGTATAAGCTTGCGGCAAGCTGCAGGACAAAGATGATGTTGCGTCCCTGCGGATCGGTGACAGGATCGGTGCGGCCGAAGCGGATCGCGGGCTGCTCGAGCACCTCCCACCACGGCTCGGCGCCGAGCCGCGGGGCGAAACGGCTCTTAGGACTATACGCAATTACCATTTCGGTGCGGGCCACCGGACGCGCATCGTCCGCCTTGCCCGCCTGTAATACCGTTTCCACCGGGCTACGCGTGATCGAGAGGAAAACATCCGGCCGGATGCTGCCGCTGGCAATCAAGCGCGCGAGTCCGCTGGCTCCCTGGGCGCGGCCCTCCAGCTCCAGCCCCAGATCCGCCGCTACAGCGCGCCGCATGGGCCCTTCCATCACGGATGCCATGGACCCCGCATAGGCGACCTCCAGGGCAGTTCGTGCCCGCAGAAAGGCGGCGGCTGCGGTCCCCAAGAATATACGCCGGTTCATCTCCCTCTAACAGTTTCTCACGACAATGTCGTGTATAAAAGCTATCAGCGGGCAGCGGTCAGCCATCAGCCCAGCTGCGGCTGCGATGGATTGAAAAACCTGGTCACAGGCCGGCCTTTCTCCGGCCGTCTCTTGGCGCCATCTGTTGTGATAGTATTGCCTTGATTTTCCCGGCGTGAGGCCCCGCACTCGGCGGCACTCTAGCCGGGCTGTATGGAGGTTAGGGGGCTTATGAACCGCGCCGTGCACACCGCCATCGGTTCTCTTCTTTTATCTGCCGGTCTTTACGCTCAGACAGCGCAAATTCAAGGGGTGGTTCGGGATTCTTCGGGCTCGGCCGTTCCCGAGGCTACGATTAAGGCAACCCAAACCGACACCGGGGCCGTTCGAACCGTCATGAGTACTGCCGAGGGAAATTACGTAATTTCCGAACTCCCCGTCGGACCTTACCGCTTGGATGTGTCGAAACAGGGCTTCACTACGTACGTCCAAACCGGCATCATTCTCCAGGTGAACACCAGTCCCACCATCGACATACAGCTCAAAGTGGGGGCGGTAACCGAACAGGTGCAGGTGGAGGCGAATGCGGTGCTAGTGGAATCCACTACCACCAGTATCGGCCAGGTAATTGATAACCAGCGGATTCTCGATTTGCCCCTCAATGGACGTCAAGTCACCGACCTGATCCCATTAGTCGGCGCAACCATTTCCGCCGGCGTCACCGGCACGGGGGGTATCCCGGGTGGGGTCTATTATTCCGTTGCCGGCGGGCAGACGTTTGGCGTGGGCTATTTTCTGGACGGTGCTTTGTACGCGGCGGGCAACTCCGCCACCAACTATCCGTTCCCGTTTCCGGACGCATTGCAGGAATTCAAGGTCGAGACCAGCTCGATGGGTGCCCAAACTGGAATGAAGTCCGGGGCGGCCATTAACGTTGTGACCAAATCGGGGACGAATTCTTTCCATGGCGATGCGTTCGAGTTTTTGCGCAATGGCGATATGAACGCCAGGAACTTCTTCGCCCTGCAGCGCGATTCGCTCAAGCGCAACCAGTACGGCGGCGTAATTGGCGGACCGATTCGTAGAAACAAGCTCTTCTTTTTCGCCGGATTCCAGCAGACACTGATACGGCAGGATCCCACTGGCACACCCGCCTTCGTCCCCACCGCCCAGATGCTGGCGGGCGATTGGACGGCATTTGCTTCTGCTGCCTGCAACGGCGGGAAGGCACTTACCCTCGGCGCACCATTTATCAATAACCAGATCAGCCCCGCGTCCTTCAATTCCGGCTCGCTCAAGATTGTGAACTACCTTCCGCAGACCTCCGATCCGTGCGGCAGGACTATCTATGGAGCCGTTTCGGACTACAACGAGGAGCAAGCCATTGGGAAGGTTGATTACCAGGTAAGCGCTAAACACTCGTTCTTTGCGCGTTATAATGCGCTGCCTACGACGGCCCCCCCGGGTTACGCCCTCTCGCACAACATTCTCGCCACCCAACAAAATGGCTGGAATAACCTGTTTCACTCCTTCACGGTAGGTGATACTTACCTGATCAGTCCTTCCACTGTGAACGCGCTGCGCCTGGGTTTCATGTTCACGGAGGTCCACCGTTTCAATGACGACTTTTTCTCCGGCTGCGATTTGGGTGTGGCGATGTACTGTACGATACCTCACCAGGCAGTCTTCAGTGTTACCAACGGATTTAACATCAACTCCCCGTCCGGATCGGCGACTCCGAACGGTCCAACTAACGAGATGTTTCTGGCAACCGACGATATCAATCTCATTCACGGAGCGCACCAGTTGAGCTTTGGCGTTTCCTCCTGGTACAACATGATGAATAACCGGGCGAATGTCTACTCCGAAGGAAGCTTTAGCTTCACCGGATTAGTGACGGGTTCCGGACTTGGCGATTTCATGTTAGGTGACTTGGGTACGTTCTCCCAAGGGAACCCAAACGTGGGCTATCAGCGCAACTGGTACATGGGTCTGTACACAGCCGACACATGGAAAATAACGCCACGGCTCACCGCCAATCTAGGTCTTCGCTGGGAACCCAGCTTTCCCCCAATCATTGCTAACGGAAATGTTTATCAGTTCAATATGAATAACTTCCTGCAGGGGATTCGCAGCCAGGTATTTCTCAATGCGCCGCCCGGAGTTTTGTATTCAGGTGATGCTGGTGTGCCGTACAAGACGGGCGTCAACAGGGACTGGGTACAGTTTGCCCCCCGAGTCGGGTTGGCCTTTGACCCCAAGGGCGACGGTAAGACCTCGATCCGGGCCGCTTTCGGCATCAACTATGATACGACCGGTGGAAATCTGGCCAATTCCACTCAGGGCGCCCCTCCTTGGGGCAATGTCCTCACTTTACAAGGGCCGCTTCCCTTCTTGAACCCATGGATCAACAACCCCGGCGGCAATCCGTTTCCCGGGTGTGGTGGGCTCCCCTGCGGGGCGGACACTCCGTTCGTTTCCAACGGTACATACATCGCAGTGCAACCGGGCAACGTACCTACCCGTGTCTATAACTGGAACCTCAGCGTCCAACGGCAGATTGGACAGAATTGGCTGGTTTCGGCATCGTATGTCGGCAGCGAAACGGCTCATTTGTGGCTGACTCACCAGTTGAACTACGGTACCCTGTTTCCGGGAGTCCCAAATGTCGCCTCCTGCGCCGCGACGGCGACTAATGCCAACTGCAGCGCCAATCTGCCGATCCGCCGGCTGTTTACCGTCTTGCGGCCTTCATACGGTCCGCAGATCGGCTTTATGGATCTGTTCGATTCGGGTGGAACCGCGAACTATAACGGCTTGATCCTTACAATGCAGAAACGGCTCGCGAAAGGGATGGCCGTGCAAGCGAACTACACCTGGTCGCATTGCATTGGCGATCTGACTCAGGCGGCAGGAGTGACCGGAGCCGGAAGTGGCTACACCGATCTGAACGATCGGCGGTTCGACCGCGCTAATTGTGCTTCCCAGCAAATTGCAGGTAACTTCGGAACGGACCGGCGCCAGATTTTCAATCTCACTGCGGTGGCCGAAACACCCCGGTTTTCTGGCAAAATCTTGCGGGCGGTGGCTACCAGTTGGAAATTCGCTCCCATCTTCCGGGCATCTACCGGCGGCTACATGACCATCAGTCTGTCCACCGACAGGTATCTGGAAGGCGGCAGCGCGGGTAATCAGAGGGCGAACCAGATCCTGCCGGATCCGCTGTGCGCCAATCCCGGCCCCAATTGTTGGATTAACCCGGCCGCATTTGCGCTGCCGCCTCTCGGCACATTAGGAAATATGGGCAAGTACAATGTACCCGGGCCAGGGTTCTGGCAGCTAGATGCAGAGCTGTCCAGAATCTTTCCGCTGCGCGAACGATTCAGTCTGGAACTCCGCGGCGAGGCGTTCAACTTGACCAACAGTTTTCATGCAGGAGTCTCTTCCGGGCTCACCACCGGTTTACTCGGGTTGAACTCGACTTTTACCGGCACCGGGAATTTCGGTCAAATCACCAGTGCGCTGGATCCGCGCATCATGCAGGTAGCCGCGAAACTGGTTTTTTAGCACATACCTGGCTGCTTACGGCAACAGGGCGAACGAAGCTCGCGCCCACCCCAGCCTCTGGACGGCTTCTGGCGACGGTCGTTTACCTTTCCTTAGGGGTTTGGCCGTATGCTTTTCATAGATAAAGTGGGGAAGTCTGCTCCTGTCTTCAGGCACGTTTTCTTGACCGGTTCGTCCAAATAGACCTAGAATCAAAGAGGGTGTTTCGCAGGTTCACATCTTTGGTCGTCGCAATAGGCGTTCTGCTGGCGGTGCCATTTGCAGAATGCTTGGCCATGCCCCACGACCAGCAGTCGATGAAGTGCTGCCAACACATGCCGTGCAACCCGGCGAACAAGGCGCCTGACTGCTGCAAGAAGATGGTGACCCCCCAGGTATCGAGCACCCTGCCGAACGTCCATGCTCCACTCAATCCTCCTGTTGCGGTCGCGGCAGCGCCTCCAGCCCTGCCTACGACTGCCGAGGGGAAAGCGACCTTTCGGCCTGTTGTCGAGCCGCAACAGCATTCTCCGCCGCCGCTCTACATTCTCTACGCACATCTCCTGATTTAAAGCCTCCTCGAACGATGCGGTTTCCCGCATCGCCCTCTCACTCTGTCTATAGTTTTTCGTCCGGCGGATCCTCGCGCCAGCCGAACGACGCCTAGCCAAGCGAGGGAGGTGTATTTGAGGAGCTTTAGTCATGAATTCCTTCGTGCAACGAGATCACGGCGCGCGGGCGCCAGGTCTTCTCAAAAGCATCGTTCTTGCCGCAGCGGCATCTGCCTTCCTAGCCAGTTTGGGCTACGCGCAGGAGCCTGCCGAGCAGCACGCGCGGAACGCCACGCCGCTGGCCGCGCTGCTCGATGAAGCCGACCGGAATAATCCGCAAATCCGGGCCGCCCGCGACGGCACGCAGGCGGCAAGGCAGGTACCCTCCCAAGTGACCGCGCTCCCCGACCCGACAGCCCAGGTTCAGCAAATCAATGTGGGAAGTCCGCGGCCCTTCGCGGGTTATAGCAATAGCGAGTTCGCCAATGTAGGCTTGGGCATCTCGCAGGAAATTCCCTATCCCGGCAAGCTGCGCTTGCGCGGCGAAGTGGCAAAGCGTGACGCCGATATCGCCGGCAACCGGGCGGATTCGGTGTCCCGTGCCGTGCTGGCCCAGGTCAAGGATGCGTATTTCCACCTCGGCTATCTTACGGAAACCCTCGCCATCCTAAAGAGCCACCGCCAACTCCTCAAGCAAATGGAGCAGGCGGCCGAGGCGCGCTACCGCTCCGGCATGGGGAGCCAGCAGGAAGTGCTGCAAGCGCAGCTACAGCAAACCAAGCTACTGCGCGATATCTCGGAGCACCACCTGGAAGTCAGCAGAATTCAGGGGAGCCTCAAGCAGCTCCTCAACCGCCCCCAGTCCTCACCCGACATAGAGCCGGTCACCCTCAAAGAAACGTCTCTCACTGCTTCCTACGACGAATTGCTCTCCGCAGCCCAGGCCCAGAACCCCGACTTTGCCGCCACGCAGAACATGATCGAGCGCCAGAGGCTGCAAGTGGACGCGGCGCACAAGGACTTCTACCCCGACTTCACGGTCGGGTTCATGTATAACCGCACCGATCCGGCCGAGTTCCACGCCCAATACCAGTTCACATTCGGCATCAAGATACCGCTTCACCACGAGAAGCAGCGTTCCGAGCTGACGCAGGCCGAGGCCGAGCTGAGCCGCTCCCGCAGCGAACGCCAAGCGCAATTCCAGCAGCTCGCCGCCGACCTCCACCAGCAATATCTCGTCGCCCAGCAGACCGCCGAGCTGATCAAAATCAATCGCGAAGGCTCGCTCCCGCAGGCCCGCTCCGGTTTCCAGGCGGGCCTTGTCGCCTACGGGAACGACAAGCAGGATTTTCAGGCCTTGCTTGCTTCCTATCTCGATATTCTGCGACTCGAACAGGAAAACTGGCAAAGCCTCGCCGACCACGAGACGGCACTGGCGCGCTTGGAACAGATGACGGGAATGTCGCTCCTCGGAGAGAAGGAATAAACGATGAGAAACTACCGCAGCGCATTCTTCATCGCCCTGACGGGGAATCTCCTGCTGGGCGCAGCGCTGGCGTTTTTCTGGTGGCGCTCTCATGCGCCCGGCCAGGAAATATCGCTCCGCTCCGTCCTGCCGCAAGCCATCCGCTCCATGTTGCCGGAGAAGATGGGGCCGGCGGCGCCAAGTGCCGCTCCTCCCGCGCCGCCGACAACGGCAGAGCCGTCTCTTGTTCCGATTCAGATCTCGCCGCAGCGCCTGCAAAGCATCGGCGTGAAAGAAGGGCGCGTTCAGCTCAAGACGATAGCAGATGAGATCCGCACCGCCGGCAACGTCGCCCTCGATGAAACCCGGTTGTCTTACGTGCAGGTGCGCTTTCCCGGCTTCATCCAGAAGGTCTTTGTGGACGCAACCTACCAATACGTCCGAAAGGGAGAGCCGCTGTTCACCATCTACAGCCCTGAGCTCGTCGCCACCGAACGCGAATATCTTGTTGCACGGCAAAATCGCAACCAGGTCGCGAACAGCACGATCCCCGGCGTTGCCTCCGGCGCGGCCTCGCTTCTTGATGCCGCCGTGGATCGCCTGAGGCAGTGGCAGGTTCCTGAAAGCGAGATCGACAGGCTGGAAAAGACCGGCGCAGTCCAGCAGGAAATCGAAATCGATTCGCCGGTCTCCGGCTACGTCACCGAGCGCAAGGCCTATCCGAGCACGGCGGTGCAGCCCGACATGCGCCTATATGCCATCGCCGATCTTTCGACCGTTTGGGTTAACGCGCAGGTGTTTCAGAACGATCTGGCGCAGGTGAAGGTTGACACGGAGGCAAAGATCACTGCGGACACCTGGCCCGGCCGCGTGCTCATGGGCCGTGTGGATTTCATCTACCCCGACGTGGACATGCAAACCCGCACCGCGCGCGTGCGGATCGTGCTTCATAATCCCGATCCTGCCCTCTCTCCAGGCATGTTCGTCAAGGTTGCGCTGCAAGTGCCGATGGGCGAGCAACTGGTCATCCCGGCCACCGGCATCCTGCAATCCGGCAACCGGCAGATTGCTTTCGTTCAGCGCCGCGACGGCTACATGGAGCCGCGCGACGTTCAGCTCGGGAGCCGCGTGGGCGACGACTTCATCGTGCTCAAGGGCCTCAAGGAGGGCGAGCGGATCGTCACCTCCGCGAATTTCCTCATCGATTCGGAAAGCCAGTTGCAAGCCGCGCTTGGCTCCTATACGCCGCCGCCACCGGGCGCCGGCAACGCCACTGCGATGAACGCGCCCAAGGCCAACGCTGAACTGATCTCCCAACCGGAGCCGCCGCGCAAGGGTAGTAATGTTTTTCGGGTGAAGCTCTCCGACGCCAAGGGCGCGCCCGTCTCGGGCGCGCAAGTGTCCGTGACGTTCTTCATGGCCGCGATGCCTGCCATGGGGATGGCGGCAATGCGCACCGACATCAAGTGCGCCGACAAGGGCAACGGCCTCTATGCGGGCTCCGGCGCGCTCGGCAGCGGGGGCACCTGGCAGGTCACGATTACGGCGCAGAAGGATGGGCAGACGATCGCCAACAAGCAATTCAGCGTGAATGCGACCGGAGGGATGCCGTGATCGCCGGATTGATCGAATGGTGCGCGCGCAATCGCTTCCTGGTTTTCACCGGGACGCTCATGCTCGTGCTCGCCGGCATCTGGAGCCTTCGTCAGATCTCGCTCGACGCGCTGCCGGACATTTCGGATGTCGAGGTAATCGTCCATACCGAATGGACAGGCGAACCACCCACCATTATCGAGGACCAGGTCACCTACCCCATCGTCACGTTGCTGCTTGCAACACCTCACGTCAAGGCCGTGCGCGCGCAAACGATGTTCGGCGACTCTTATGTCTTCGTCGTTTTCGAGGACGGAACAGACCTTTACTGGGCGCGCTCGCGCGTCGTGGAATACCTCCAACAGATACAGGGCAAGTTGCCCGAGGCCGTGCATCCGACTATCGGACCCGACGCGACCGGCGCGGGCTGGGTTTATGAGTATGCCATCGTCGACCACCGGCACGATCAAAGCCTGGCGGACCTTCGCAGCCTGCAGGACTGGTATCTGCGCTACCAGCTCGCCACCGTTCCCGGCGTCGCCGAAGTCGCCACCATCGGCGGCTTCGTGCGGCAGTATCAGGTAAACCTCGATCCTGAAAAGCTGCGCGCTTATGGAATTCCCCTTTCAACGGTCATTGACAAAATCCGCGCCAGCACGAACGAAGTCGGCGGCAGCCTGCTGGAACTGAGCGGCGCGCAGTACATGGTGCGGGGTCTCGGCTACCTCCACGCCTTGACCGACCTTGAGAACGTGCCTCTCGTCGCCAAAGACGGAACCCCGGTCATGATCCGGGACGTGGCGAGCGTGGCTTTCGGCCCGGACATCCGCCAAGGCGCGGCCGACTGGCAAGGCGAGGGCGAAACCGTGGGCGGTATCATCGTCATGCGCGACGGCATGAATGCGCTTACCGTCATCGACGGTGTCAAAGCCAAGCTAGCGGAGATTAAACCTTCGCTTCCGCCCGGCGTCGAGATCGTCGCCGGTTACGACCGCTCCGGCCTCATCCACGCCTCTATCGACACCCTCCAGCGCGACCTGACCGAGGAAGCGTTGATCGTTAGCGTCGTTATTATCGTCTTCCTGTTCCACTTCCGCTCGGCCTTCATTCCCATCCTGGCCCTGCCCATCGCCGTACTCGCGTCCTTCATCCCGATGTACTACCTGCACGTCACCTCGAATATCATGTCGCTCGGCGGCCTGGCGCTCGCTATCGGCGTGCTTGTGGATGCCGCAATCGTCATGGTCGAGAACGGCTACCGCCGCCTTGCCGACTCGCAGGCGGGAGCCGAACCGGTTGACGAGATGCGGCGCCGGCGCATCCTGCTCGACGCGGCGAAGCAGGTCGGACCCGCGATTTTTTTCTCGCTCGTCATCATCGTGGTTTCGTTCCTCCCCGTGTTCCTGCTCGAAGCGCAGGAGGGCCGCATGTTTCGCCCGCTGGCCTGGACCAAAACGCTTTCCGTGGGGTTCTCCTCGCTGCTTGCCATCACGCTTGTCCCCGTGCTCATGCTTGTGTTCATCCGGGGCAAGCTGCGGCCGGAGGCGCGCAATCCGATCTCTCTTATCACGCAGGCGATCTATCTGCCGATCCTACGCCTGTGCTTGCGCTTTCGGAAAACCGTTCTTCTGCTGAACCTGCTCTTTCTGGTATTCACGCTTCCGCTCACGCTCAAAATCGGCAACCAGTTTATGCCGCCGCTGTTCGAGGGCTCGTCTCTCTACATGCCGACGGCGCTGCCGGGCATTTCCATCTCGCAGGCCTCGCAGCTCATGCAGGAGCAGGACCGGGTCATCCGCTCCTTCCCGGAAGTGGAGAGCGTATTCGGCACGGTCGGTCGCTCGGCGAGCGCGACCGACAATGCGCCGCTCGATATGTACGACACCACCGTCATGCTCAAGCCGCGCGAGCAATGGCGGCCTGGAATGACTTACGAAAAACTCATCCAGGAGATGGACGGCAAGCTCCAGTTTCCAGGTCTCTCCAATACCTGGACCATGCCCGTCGAAAACCGGCTCGACATGGAGCTGACCGGTATCAAGACGCCGCTCGGCATGAAAATTCAAGGACCGGGCCTGGAGGGCATCCAGCAGGCAGGCGCGCAGGTGCAGCGCGTGCTGTCAGGGCTTCCTGGCGTCCGCTCCGTGTTTGCCGAGCGGGTGTCGCAGGGCTTCTATGTCAATATCGAGGTCAACCGGGTCGAGGCGGCGAGATACGGGCTGACGGTTGCCGACGTGCAGCAGGCAGTCACGTCCGGCATCGGCGGCAAGACTGTCGCTGAGAACATCGAGGGTCGCCAGCGCTATCCGATCAATGTCAGATACAGCCGGGATTTCCGCGATAACGTCGAGGCGCTAAGCCGCATCCTGCTGGCGACGCCCACGGACGCGCAAATCCCGGTTGGGGAAGTCGCTACGGTTTCGTTTTCGCGCGGGCCTTCCATGATCCGCGACGAGGACGCGGCGCTCACCGGCTATGTCTATATTGATCTCAACACCACCGATT
>Ga0187846_10002063_pt1 | contig 11162 bp, 12 predicted proteins | sample TC_taG_FD_161473 | JGI IMG/M metagenome (GOLD analysis project Ga0187846, IMG submission 161473) | Biofilm microbial communities from the roof of an iron ore cave, State of Minas Gerais, Brazil - TC_06 Biofilm (v2) | ecosystem: Environmental > Terrestrial > Deep subsurface > Cave > Wall biofilm... | reverse complement strand
TACGCTGAAGCTGGATTTCCTGAAACAAAAGTTGAGATGCTCTCTCTTTTGCAAAAAAAAAGTAGGGGAGGTCAGATCTCAGATGAGAACCTTGAGATTGTACAATCAATCGCAAAGAAAATACTGGAACTTTTTGATTTAAGAGCTACTTTGGAAAAACACGTCGAATCACAAATGGAAAAAATAGCTCCAAACATTTCTGGAATACTTGGAACTGCCGTTGGCGCCCGAATACTAGCAAGAGCAGGCAGCCTCAAAAAACTTGCATCCATGCCTGCAAGTACAATTCAGGTGCTTGGCGCCGAAAAAGCTCTTTTCCGATCTCTTAAGACAGGGGCACAGCCCCCAAAACATGGTCTTCTTTTCCAACATCCGTTGGTTCATGCAGCTCCAAGATGGCAACGTGGCAAGATTGCTAGAGCAATTGCCGCTAAAGGCGCAATAGCTGCCAGAGTTGACGTTTTTGGTACTGGAAAAAATCAAATGTTATTTGAAAAACTGAATGTAAGAATTAAGGAGATAGGCGAAAAATACAAAGAACCTGCTGAAAAAGAGGCCATACGAATTCCACAACGTAATACGTTTCAACAGTCAAGGGGACAAAAAAGCCTTGGGAAATATCATGAAAAACAAGACAGAGCAAGAAGTGAGTGGAAGAAAGGAAAACGACGAAAATTTGGAAAACGAAGAAGATAATATTTTTTGGATAAAGATTGACGGTGAAAAAAAACTAGCGACAATAAATCTTGTTCCAGGAAATCAGGTGTATAGGGAAAAACTCGTTAAAATAAATGATGATGAGTTTAGGGCATGGGATCCCTTTAGAAGCAAACTTGCAGCCGCCATAATGAATGGTCTAAGTGCATTGCCAATAATACGGAAATCTAAAGTGCTTTATCTAGGAGTTTCAACGGGAACAACAGCAAGTCACGTTTCAGATATTGTTGGACCAAACGGAATTGTTTTTTGTGTGGAACATACAAGCAGAGTTGCAAGAGATTTTTTGGACAGGGTTGCATCACGCAGGTCTAACATTGTACCTATTTTACAGGATGCTAGACATCCAAAAGAATACTTTTCAATTTATGGTACTGTAGATGTTGTTTATGTCGATATAGCTCAGCCTGATCAAACGGAGATAGCTATTCTAAATTGCAAGGCATATCTTAAAAAAAGTGGTTATCTAGTGCTTGTCATAAAGACAAGAAGTATTGATGTAACAAAAGAACCTTCACAGATAATTAAATCAGAGACAAAAAAACTTGGTGCAAATTTTGAAATTATTCAGGAAATTGATCTTAGTCCATACGATAAGGACCATGGAATGGTAATCGCAAAGTATCACGGCTAGAATCAGCTTTGATTTTGCAAAACTCTAATAGGTTTCCAGCTTTTTCGTACAAATTGTGGTAGGCCATTATTTTCAGTCATCCATCTTTTGATAAATTGCATAGTTTTAGAATCAGAAGGATAACCACTTCCTAGCTTGTATTTTTTTCTAAGTCTGGCTATTGCTTTGTCTCGGTTTACTTTTGCAATAATTGAAGCGGCAGATACTATTGGAAACGTAATATCAGCGTGATGTCTTGAATAAATTCTCCCAGTATTGGCAAGTCGTGAAATTTCCTTGCCAAATCTGAACTGATCCACATCACATGAATCTACATACGAAGAATCAGGTCGTAATTTCGATATTACTTTTGCCATGCATCTAGCTTCCAGATGGTTTAGGGCATTTCTTCGAACATTGTAATCTATGACTTTGGGAGGGATTCTTGTCACATAGTAATCATCGGCAAAGGCAATTATTTTCCTGTAGATTTGCTCACGCATTGTAGGACTTAACTGCTTTGAGTCCTTTACTCCCATATCAGTAAGATATCGTAGTTTCTTTCTTTCCATGCAAACGCCAGCAATCACAAGAGGTCCCAAAACTGAACCCCTACCTGCATCATCTACACCACAAACAAGCATTTGTGTTTTTGATGCGCTAGATGTATTAAATCATTTTAGATTAAGATAGTGAAGTAGATTGGAAACAGAACAGATTGTGGTAACGGTTGAGGGGAAGACAAAACTTCTTGTTCCCAAGGATTCAATTCTGGCTAGAGCACCGCCAAAGGAACCTGCCTTTTTTAATCCAAGAGCAAAGATTAGTAGAGATTTTTCTATTATCGCATATTCTGCATTTTTGCAATACTTCAAAGGTCCAAAAATTTTTCTAGATCCTCTTGCTGGAATAGGTGCGAGAAGTATTCGAGTCGCCAATGAGTTAAAGATCATTGAGAAGGTTCTTGTAAATGATGTAAATGTAAAGGCGCTTGAACTTGGCATTGCTTCTGCAAAATTAAATAACATAACAAATTGTGAATTTTCCGAAAATGAAGCTTGTAGATTTCTTAGTTTGCATTCTAGAAAGGAAAACCGGGGAGCTATAGTGGATATAGACCCATTTGGATCTCCGGTGAAATATCTTGATTGTGGAATTAGAGCCACGTCTCATGGAGGTCTTTTGTCTGTTACTGCTACTGATCTTCCAGTCTTACATGGAATACACCGAGATGCTTGTAAAAGAAAATATCATGGGGTTCCTATCAAAACAGAATATGGAAACGAGATTGCATTAAGATTAATTCTCGGATGCGTCAATTTTGTGGCGGGCAGACTAGATGTCAAGATAATACCACTTTTTGTTCAAAATAATATGCATTACTACAAAGTTTATGTTAAGATTCTAGTAAAGACCGATGTCGAAGACAATATGGGATACATCATGCATTGCAGAACTTGTGGTCATAGAAAAGCGCAGAAAGAAAATAAGTATTCTTGTGAAGTTTGTGGTTCAAAAGTAGAGGTAGCAGGACCTTTGTGGTTAGGTCATCTATTAGACAAAGTGTTTATAGATAAGATGTTGGTGGAGCAAGAAAAATTTCTGGTAGATAAAAGTTGTCAGAAAACTCTGTTAAAATGCCAAAAAGAGGTAGGTATGCCTCCTGCCTATTTTACACTTGACGAGGTAGCAAAAAAGAGAAAATCAGCACCTATTTCATTAACGAAGATAATTGAAAAAATTCAAAAAGCTGGATTCAGTGCAAGTCCAACAAGTCTTAATCCATCGGGATTTAGAACGGATGCAAGAATTGATGACTTGTTACAATTATAAAATTAGGAAAGATATCCCAAGCAGATAAAATATAGCTCGCTACTCGTTTTCCTGCTTGCTTTAGGTTTTGTGAGATGAACCTTGACAAACTTTTTTTTGACAAAATCTCTGAATTCGTTAGAATATTGCCCATCAAATACCTTAAACACAGCATTTCCTTTATAGGCAAGAACAAGATCCATTATTTTTATTGCGGAATAATTTAATGCGATCTGTCTTGCGTGGTCAATTGCCCATGCTCCACTTACCTTAGGCGATAAATCACAGATCACCGTATTTACCTTTTTACCAAAATAGGAAAAAATCAACTCTACAATTGATTCATCTTCTATGTCTCCTCTAATGATGTGCGCGCCTGGTATATCTTCCACATAAGAAGTATCTACCCCCATAACTTTGCCCTTATTTCCAGCAAGTTGCGTGGCAACCTGTGTCCATCCCCCAGGTGAACATCCAAGATCTAGTACGTAAAAACCTGGTCCTATTATCCTATACGACCTGTTAATCTCCTTTAGTTTGTATGAAGCTCTGCTTCTGTACCCTTCCTGATGAGCTAGTCTTCTGTACAAATCTCGTCTTGCATCGATAAGTTTCATTTCTTTGTTTTTTTGAGATTTGCAAATTCTGTCAGAACCCATTGTTCAATTAATGGACAGGTTCGTGGACTAATTTCTCCTTCAAGGGAACATTTTTGTTCTACTGGACAAATAAGGCATGGTGCAGCTTCAATAGATTGGGTACTCACGGGAACGTGTGCTATTTTTAGTTTGTATGTCCAACGACCATTTTCCAAGATCTTCTCTCTTTTTATGATATTTTGTCGTTCAAGCTTCAGTGCCAGCCTAGAACCGTCTCTACTTGTCAACTTTAACTTTTTCCAAAGGTCGCTTTGTAAAATTCCGTTATCTCCACGAGTTGCCACAACTTCAGAGACTTTGGTGGTTAGCTTTTCCATATCTACTCCTTTTATCTTAAAGTTCTCGATTTCTTTATCATCTATTTCTTCAAATTCATCTTCTATTTCTTTTATTGCTATTTTCTTTTGAGTTGGCTTTTTTTCAGATATTTTTTTCTTATCTGTGCTTTTTTTCTCTTTAGCAGCTTTTACTGATTTTTTTTCCTTTTTTTTAACCATAAATATCTCTCAATTACAAAATTTTGCTCCAATTTATACTAGTTGAAGAGCAATATAATAACATAACATTGTTTTTATCTAATAGTAAAATTGGCCGAAGTACTTATTGTGTTCAAGTTGTTTTTATCACTTATCTCTGCCACAATTTGATATGTTCCAGTTTTGCTAATTTTCTGGGTAAATGTGTCATTAATTGGAAGAGGTGTGTTATTCACGAAGCATTGTGAAAAAAACCCATTTTGTGAAACAGCTTGTTTGGGAAAAAGACCAGTATCATAAATTGTAATGTATAAATCTCCACAACTATACGCGGTATTATTTACCAATACTTTTACACTAACAGGAGCATTACTAGAATAATATCTCAAAAGATTTTGAATTTGGATATCTTTGTCTCCTATTTGTATTGGTTGCATTGCATTACCAAATGGCCACATGTTAAGGTGCCTGTCGGGTTGGCCTAAAACATCAGTTAAGACGAAGGCACCAAAAGCAATTGAAATAATTATTGGAAAAACAAAGATCAGATATGCTGCACTTTGTACTGCCATTTTGCTATCTAACCACTTTCATTCCCTTATAACTATTTAGTGGAAAAAATTCTTGTCTCTTTGAGATGATTTTGACGAATCAGTTAAATCACAGACAACCAAATAGCCGTTAGATGCGTGTTAGAAAGTTTAGAGTTCGTGCGTTTCGTTGCATTCATGATTCGGGGGAGATCAAAGTCGGTGATTTGGCTGCCTTTGTAGGAAGGAATGAAAGTGGAAAGACCGCCATACTTGAGGCACTCACATTACTAAACAAAGATGAGAAGATATCCGAACTTGATTTATGTGACGAGATGACGGAGGAATTAAAATCAGATCTGAAGATTGTAGAAGGTGAATTTCAACTCAATGAAAAAGAGACTAGATTAATTCAGGAGCACTTTCCGAATTTGACAGATATTCGGACTTTGAAAATTTACAGAACTCAAACAAACCCAAAAATACAGTATGACTTTGGTGATGTAAAGATAAGTGAAGAGGCAAGCAAAAGAATAAACTCATGGGAAAACTTTGTAGAAAGGATTCAGAGTTTTGTAGCTTCGGTTCCTAATCATGTACGCATCAAACTTAATACAAAAATTCTAGAAGGAAATGCCCCAAGGACTAGAGATGATTTTAACAACTTGATGGCTGAATTTAATAACAATATTTACCTAGTGGCGTCTGAAGAAAATCAGGTAATCAGAGAATGGGAAAAAATATACCAAGATCTAGATCGCGTCTATGATACTCTTCTCAAGGGCACTAGTGAACGTACCGCGCTTGAAAATTTTATTGAGGAGAAATTGCATCCTAGATTTGTTTACTTTTCCGATTACAAAAAAATTCTAGGAAATATTGACCTAGACGAATACCTAAAGGAAACAAGAGGGATTAGACCAAAAGGAGTAGAATACATTGAGGAATTTGACAAGGCCGAAACAGTCAAGAACTTGTTTTATTTATCAGAACTGGATCCTGACAAACTTGAAGAAGTACATCAGAGCCCATCAAGATTGATAAAACTCTTGCATACAGCAAGCAGAAAATTGACTGAGAGATTAAATCCGGCTTGGAAAGGGGATCCAATACATGTAGAATTAAGGTATAATCCAGGAAACGTCTTGAGTGTAGTGATTTCTGACGTTCATAAAGATGGGACTGTAACCAATACCGGTCTTTTGAACAGGAGAGCTGAGGGATTCAAATGGACATTTTCATTTATAGTGAACTTTGCCGCAGAAACACAAAGATCTGAACTTAAAGAGGCTATCTTGCTTCTTGATGAGCCCGCAAGAAATTTGCATCCAACACAGCAGCGCGGAATTTCCGATTTATTAAAGAATCTTGCTGGTTCCAATCAAATTTTGTATGCGACTCATTCACCATTTATGATATTTGATTACAAACCAGGAAACCTGCTTGTCGTGGAACTAGATAAGAGAAAACATCTTAGTCACATCTATTACGACTATTGGAATGCTGACGACCAAACACTAACGCCAATTCTCTATGGTCTTTCAAGAGGTCTTGTAGAGTCCATAGTAGATAGAGAAATTGGTTTTAATTCAAGGCCTGTAATTATTGTTGAAACAATGTCTGATGCTATGTATCTTAATGCATTTGACAAATTCTTGAAAGACCCAAACCTTTCCATGAATCCACTTAACATCGTACCTGCATATAACAAGAATTCAGTTTTACCTCTAGCCATATTTTATAGAAATCATGGGTATAACACGTTTATCCTTCTTGATAACACTGAAGAATCACGCCAAATTTCAGCGCTTTTGCAGACAAATGGCTTCAAGTCTGTCCAACTGATATTTTTTGAATTAGCTGGACAGCCAAGACAGGCACTTGAGGACTTGGTAGTTGATGAAGATTATTTATTTGCTGTCAATCAGACGTATGAAATCAAACTGAGAAAAGAAGGATATTCTAATCTCACAAAAGAAGACATTACAGCTAAAGGTAAAAAAAGTATTATTGATAACCTGAATGAGATTTGGAAAGAAAATCAACATCTGGGATGGGAGAGATTTGAACGAGATGAGATTTGTAGATACATATGCGAGAAGATCGCAATTAGCGAAGCAGAATTTCTGTCTGACAAGACAAAAGATCAATTCAGGGCATTGTACAGATTAATTGCTGAGAGAATAAGACAAAATGAAAATTTAGTTTCTGAGACAACTATTCCTCATGCCAGATGAAAATTTCTTAAAAATAGTTATAATTTATATTTAATAAGACTATTTAAAATATAAAAGGAAAATCTTAGTATAATTCCTGCCCAAGGTTTAATTTAGAGTAGAATTTGCGTTATTGTAGCTGCGATGTGGTTGAAAGCAATTATTGTTGTGACTTTGTTAATCTCTAGTTCATTTACTATTTTTGTATCCACATCTGTCAACGGTTCCCCTTATCTTGTAACAGTAAATTCCACAAACAATAATGGAATTACAATTATGCATTTTAATAATAGCGCTACAAGCACTTCTGATCTTAATTCTATAACAATACAAATTATTCAAGGTGGCAATTTTAAATCATTTAAGACTGATGGATGGATGGGAAAAAGAACAGCGAGCGACACACTAACTTTTACTTCCATCAATACTCTAAAACCTGGGGAATCTACAACGTTTGAGATCGGCACAGACCAATCAAACCCTTCTTTTAGTTGGAAAGCATTTGATGCTAATAACAATGTAATGGGTTCCGGTGAAATTGGAGTTTCACAGCAGCCTGGTAATACACCACCTAGTAATACACCACCTGGTAATACACCACCGGGTAATTCACCACCTTCTATTATTCAAGGTGTATTAGATACTTCCAACTTTAGAATCGTTCCCTCCACTCCAAGGGTTGGCACAGATATACGTGTTGTCGGAGAAAGTTTTGCCAGATCAACAAACTTAGATTTGTACTTGGGTGACTACAAAATAGATTCTTTTGTAACAAATGGAGACGGAAATTTCATAGAAACAATAAAGATTCCAGATACTCAACAAACAGGTGGTACCACTTTTGTAATAAAAGATCAACTTGGTAAAGCGGTATCGTTTACTACAATACTTCAGGCACCGAAAATAAGAATGACTGTTCAAAGTCAGAATTGCACATTGACTGTGAACACAGATACGATATACCACAGAGGCGATACTAAGATAGTTTCAGGAACTGCTGCACCAGACAGTACTGTAACTATTTCAGTTTTGGATTCTAGTGGAAATAGCCTTAAAACTTTTACAACAAAAGCTGATGGTGCATGTCATTATTCTTTTTCTCATGTTGTTCCTATCGATGCACCATTTGGACAGTACACAATCGTAGTTTCTGATGAGAAAAATCAAGCAACACATGTAATTGACGTAGTAACAACGCATCAAATTTCAATATCTACGTCGCAACTAGAATACAATCCAGGTGATACTATAGTAATTAACGGAACTGCTGTATCCAGCCAACTAGTAGCAATTACAGTAGCAGATCCTACAGGAAATCAAGCCTTTGAAAAAGATGTGACCGTTGGAAGTGATGGAAAGATAAATGTATCATTCCCATTAGGTAATTCTGTGATAAAGGGTACCTACAAACTTGTTGCAGTTCAAGGTAACGATACTGTGCCATATTACTTTGGGGTAGGAGAACCTCCAGTTCCACAGTTAACTGTTTCTATGGATAAATTAAACTATCAAAACACAGACAAGCCTATAATCAGCGTGTCGGGTCCCGCATCCTCTACCCTTAATTTGGTAATTGTAGATCCTTCGGATAAACAAAAATTTGCCGATACTATTACAGTAGGATCTAATGGTCTTGCTACATATTCACTTAACCTAACCTCATACGATTTAGGAATCTATGCAGCCGTGATTAGTAGAGGAAATGATAAGGTTGTGACAAATTTTGGTATTGGGATAGAAACCTCAGGCCAAATTACAATGAATACAGTAAAAGACAACTACGTGCCAGGTGATAGTATAATAATTCTTGGTAATTCTAATCCTGATTCAATAATCAAGATAACCTTATCAGATCCAAATGGAGCTATCATAAAATCAGTGCAGACTTTTACGGACAAAAAAGGGTTCTTCTCCTCAACTGATTTTAGAATACCTGGCGATGGGATTTCTGGCATATGGAAACTAGATGCTACCAGTGGCATCAATCATAAAGGTCTGGATCTTGCTGTTAAGTCTGCTAATCAGGGAATAACAATCCAACTAGACAAGAACCCACCTGAATATAGTAGAGGAGATCTTGTTTCAATTTCTGGTACTGGAGCCGGTAATTCCGCAGATCTAACGCTAAAAATATTGGGCGTTAATAACACCCAGATTCTATCGCTTGAAATCACAGCAACTAATACTGGAGACTATAGCACAGCATGGACCATACCGCCAAACTTCAGCCCAGGTACATTTACAATTCAAGCATCATCTTTAGCCGGAAAGGTATCGACAAATTTTACAATAAAATAATCTTTTCTTCGATTAGAAATATTTTTTACATCCACACCGTGCCAACCATGTGTGAACCTTAAGGAAAAAATTGTGGAAATTCCTGATTTTCCAAAAAAAGGAATTCTGTTTAGGGATATAAGTCCACTTTTAAAGGATCCATCGGCTTTCTCACTTGTCGTAGATGAATTTACTAAACGTTATCATCCAAATGAAGTAGATCTATTTGCAGGAATAGAATCAAGAGGATTCCCACTGGCTTGTGCCTTGGCCTTAAGATACCACAAGGGAATGATAATGATTCGTAAACAAGGAAAACTTCCTGGAGCTACAAAAAAGATTTCATATGACATAGAATATGGCACCGCGACAATGGAAATTCAAAATAATGTTATCGAAAAAGGACAAAGAGTGCTTATCTGTGATGATTTGCTTGCTACTGGTGGTACCGCAAAAGCAGCCGCAAAACTAGTCGAAAAAATAGGTGGCAAGGTAACAGGATTTGCCTTCATAATAGAATTAACAGACCTTAAGGGTGCCAAAGTAATTAAAAACTATAGGCATGAATCACTGGTGAAATATTAATGGAGCAAGCCGAACTCGGAATATTTGGTGGGACTGGAATATATGATTCTGATATGTTATCTGAGAGTAAAGAAATTACAGTAGAGACTCCCTTTGGAAAGCCATCTGATTCTATCACTGTTGGGTTATTCAAAGAAAGAAAAGTTGCCTTTCTACCTAGACACGGAAAAAAACATACAATTCCTCCCCATTTGATAAATTTTCGAGCGAATATTTGGGCTTTTAAAGAAATGGGAGTAAAACGAATAATTGCTCCCTCAGCAGTTGGCAGTTTAAAAGAAGAACTTAAAATTCTTTCTTTGAAGGAGACCAAGTAATCCACATATCTGTTGCAGATCCTTTTTGCCCTGAACTTCAGAGTGCAGTGAGTAAAGCAATTAATAAAATACACCTTGATATTCATAAAAATCGAACTTATGTTTGCGTTGAAGGACCTCGGTTTTCTACCCGTGCAGAATCAAAATTCTATAAAAAAGTAATAGGAGCTGACATAATAGGTATGACTCTTGTTCCAGAGTGTCAGCTTGCAAGAGAAGCACAAATGTGTTACGTTTCTATTTCAACGGTAACGGATTATGATGTATGGGCAGAAAAACCTGTAACAGCAAGGGAAGTCATAGAAACCTTAACAAAAAATGTAGAAAGAACCAAAAAAATTCTTGAAATCATGCCTGATTTTATTCCCCATGATAGAAGCTGCTCTTGTGAAAAGGCGCTATCTGAAGCCCAGTTCTAGTCGTCCGCAAATGATTCTTTATCTATTCCCTTAGGAATACTGATATCCCCGTGAACTAGTTTTTGTTGAATCTCATTTATTACGCTGTCAACGTCATATCCCAATTTTGTTAAGTCCCTTTGTATAGATTTGGGTATTTTTGCACCAATATTATGCCCCCCAATCCTCCCAAATGCAATTGCACTGAACTTGAATGAGTGTTCATCGATAGTAAAAGTTCCTGTAATTTTAGCAGCTATTTGACTTCCCTCGACATTATTGATATGAACGCTAAGATTCATAATAAAATCTAGATTTCTACTGCCTTATTAATAGAATTTTCAATTAAAAAATTCCAGTGTTTTTCGTCTTGGATTTTGAAATCTTGTATCTTCAGAGCTATGACTTTTTCATCTAAACATTCATGCTGAATTTCGTCATCTTTTCTAATTTTAACGAGCTTCCACTTTTCTTTGTGTTTTTTCAAGCTACATAATAGAACAGCCCATTTCTGATCTGGGCCAATTTTTGGCATTCCCACATAATCTACTATACTTTCTAT
>Ga0187846_10002062_pt1 | contig 11163 bp, 9 predicted proteins | sample TC_taG_FD_161473 | JGI IMG/M metagenome (GOLD analysis project Ga0187846, IMG submission 161473) | Biofilm microbial communities from the roof of an iron ore cave, State of Minas Gerais, Brazil - TC_06 Biofilm (v2) | ecosystem: Environmental > Terrestrial > Deep subsurface > Cave > Wall biofilm ... | reverse complement strand
GTTCGTCGCGTACGGCCTCAACCATGTCGGGGTCAACATCTGGGCCGGGGTCGCGGTCGCCGCGCTCGTTGGCGCCGCCGCCTCGTTCGTTCTGAATCGAGTCCTCTACGCCCCGTTCCAGCACCGGGGCACCTCCCACATCGGCATGGTGATCATCTCGCTCGCCGCAGCGCTGATCGTGACCAACGTGCTGCTCGCAATTGTGGGACCGGATAACGTCTCGTACACCTTTCCGGACGAGGCCGGGGTGAGCGCAGGAGGCTTCATCCTCACCGGGGTGCAGATGGTGATCCTCCTCATCGCCGTAGCCGCCATGCTCGTGATTCACGCCTTGCTGACGTTCACACGGCTCGGCAAGGCGATGCGGGCGACCGCGGCCAATGCCGCACTTGCCCGCACCTGCGGTATCCCGACCAGCCGGATCATCGACCTCGTCTGGGTGATCACGGGCGCCTTGTGCGGCATCGCGGGAACGGTGGCGGCGATCGACTCCGGGTCCTTTGGGGTCGCCAACGGCGCCGGGTACCTCATCGTGATTCTCGCGGCGGCGGTCTTGGGCGGCGCCGGGCAGCCCTACGGCGCCATGCTGGGCGCGGTCCTCATCGGTGAGATCACGGAGATGAGTGCGGCGGCGCTCTCTCCCCAATATAAGGAAGTGGTCGCGTTCGGGATCCTCGTACTGGTCATGATCCTCCGCCCGCAGGGACTCCTCTCCAAGATCGGCGCCCTCGGGCCGGCCGGGTGATGACCAGCAACCAGATCTACTACGCTACCACCCTCTTCGTCTACGCGGGCGTGGACATCATGGCTTGCCTCGCCCTCAATCTGCAGTTCGGCGTCTCGGGCCTGGTGAACTTCGGCTTCATCGTCTTCCAGGCCGCCGGCGCCTACGCCGCGGCGGTCCTGTCGATGCCGCCGGAGACGGCGAACGGCGGGTTCCAGCAGTACGTCCTCGGCCTCCAACTCCCGTTCCCGTTGCCGTGGCTCGGGGGGGCGCTCGTCGGCGGCCTGCTGGCCATCCCGGTCGGCCTGGTCGTGCTGCGGCGCCTGCGCAGCGACTACCAGGCGATCGCGCTGCTCGTGCTCTCGGTCATCGCCAATACGGTGATCACGAACGCGCGGCCGTTCCTGAACGGCGCGGCCGGACTGTCCCTGGTGCCCCCTCCGCTCGCCGGCCTGATCAACCCCGACTCCGTGGGGTATCAGTGGATGTTCGTCGGCCTGGTGGCACTCGCGTGCGCCATCGTCTTCGTGGCCGCGAACCGCATCGTCTATTCCCCGTACGGGCGGACCCTGCGGGCGATGAGGGACCGCGAGCTCGCGGCCGCCGCGCTCGGCAAGAACCTCGTCGGGCTCAAGATGGCGATGTTCGTCTTTGGAGGAGTCATCGCCGGGTGGAGCGGAGCGATCCTCGTGGGCTTCATCGGCGTGTGGGCGCCGGCCACCTGGCTCTATCCGGAAACCATCGTCCTCTTCGCCGCCCTGATCGTGGGCGGACTGGCCAACAATCTCGGCGCCGTGCTCGGGGCGCTCCTCGTCCCCGTGGGGTTCGAAGAAGCGACCCGGTTTCTTCCGGATATCGGCCCTCCCGGATTCATCCCCGCGATGCAGTGGGTCGCGATCGGGCTCCTCATCATCGGCTTCTTGTGGTTCCGCCCCCGGGGAACACTCCCCGAAGTACGGCGCGTCTACCGGGAGCAACCGGCCTTCGACCCTGCTCCCGCGTTGACTGGAGGCCGGATCGATCTCCCGCGCCGCGACTCGACGGACGGAGCGGAGGCGCTCCTGCGCGCCGAGGGAGTGGAGCGGCATTTCGAAGGGCTGCGGGCGGTGGATGGAGTGTCGCTCGCGGTCTCTCCGGGCCGGATCACCGGGATCATCGGGCCAAACGGGGCCGGCAAGTCCACGCTGCTTGCCGTCCTCGCCGGCACACTCCCGGCCTCTCGTGGCCGCATCTTCTTAGACAGTACGGACGTGACCGATCTTCCGGCCTATCGGAGGGCACGCCGAGGTCTGGTGCGCACCTTCCAGCTCTCCTCCGAGTTCGGCCAGCTCACGGTCCTGGAAAACCTCCTCGTCGCGGTCCCCCGGCACGCAGGAGACACGCTGCTAGGGGCACTGCGCGGCAAGCCGTACTGGCGGGCCGGGGAGCGGGTGCTGGTGGAGCGGGCGCGGGAGATGCTGGCCCGGTTCCGGATGAGTGATGCGGAATCCGAGTACGCGGCCAACCTGAGCGGCGGTCAGAAGCGCCTGGTCGAGATCATGCGCGCGCTGATGCTGCGGCCGCGCGTCCTGCTCGTCGACGAGCCGATGGCGGGCGTGCACCCCGCGGTAGTGGATGAGATCGCGGCCGTCCTCGAACGTTTGCGCGAGGACGGCCTGGCTATCCTGATGGTCGAGCATGAGCTCTCCATGGTCGACCGTCTCTGCGATCCTGTCATCGTGATGGCGCAGGGCAAGATCATCGGCCAGGGCTCGCTGCGCGTCCTCCGGCAGCAGCGCGAGATCGTCGATGCCTACCTCGCCGGCTGAAGGCCGGCCACGACCTCGACCCTACCTCACGGCCGAGGGTGTGACGGCCGGATACGGTGGTGCACCCGTGATCCGGGACGTTTCGCTCGGCGTCGGCGGGGGCGAAATCGTGGCCGTGATCGGGCCGAACGGCGCCGGCAAGAGCACCTTGCTCAAGGCCCTCGTAGGAATCCTTCATGTCACTCAGGGCACCGTGAACCTGGGGGAGCGTGACGTAACGAATCGTCCCGCCGACGAATTCGCGCGGCGAGGAATCGGGTATGTCCCCCAGGTCGGCGACATCTTCGAGCCGCTGACGGTGGCCGAGAATCTTGAGATGGGCGGCTACCTCCTCTCCCCGTCTGTCATCCCGCAGCGCATCGCCGAGGTGTGCGGGGTGTTTCCCGCCCTCGGCGCGATGCTCCGGCGCCGGGCCGAGAAATTGAGCGGGGGCGAGCGCAAGATGCTGGCCATCGCCCGCGTGCTGATGCTCGATCCCGCCGTGCTGATCCTCGACGAACCGACCGCGAACCTCTCCCCTCAGCTGGCGGATGTCCTCTTGCGGGAGCGCGTCCGGGGGCTGGCCAATCTCGGGAAGGCGGTCCTGCTCGTCGAGCAGCGGGCCAAAGCCGCCATGCAAATCGCCGACTGGACGATGGTCATGGTGTCTGGCGCCAACCGGCTCGAGGGACGTTCGCAGGATCTCCTCGGGCGTTCTGATTTCGAGGCCCTGTTCCTCGGGGCGAAGGGGACGTTGCCGCCGGAGAGCTCACCCGTCAGGTAGGCCCAAGGGGTGTCCCGCCGCTCAGCCGCGGCGTCTGCCCCGCGATTCTCCGGAGCGCCAGGGAGATGGGAACAGCGACGATCAACCCGCCGAGCGCCTGCGCGATGTTCCCGGGGACCTCCGAAGCGGCGGCGCCGACGCCCAGGTGCAGCAGATACGCTTCGGAGACGAAGTAGCCCGCGATCATCCAGGCACCCCCGATGACAATCGAGAGGATGACGAGGACCGTGTCCGTCCACGAGAGCGGAACCGCCCGGCGCATCACCCGCCACCCCACGGCGCCGACGATCAGACCTTCCAGGCCTTTGATGACCAGCGTGAACGGGGCAAACATGGGGTATCCCCCGAGGAAATCGGCGAGGGCCGAGCCGATCCCGCCCGCGACCAGGCCGTAGAGTGGGCCGAACAGGAGAGCAGAGACGTAGACGATCGAATCTCCCAGATTGATGTACCCGCCGGTTCTCGGCACGGGGATCCGTATGGCCATCGTCGCCGCGGTCGTAAGGGCGATCAGGAGGGCCATGCGGGTCAGCTTCGCGGTCTGCGTCACGGCTCGACTCGTCAGCCCGGCTAAGGGACGGTAACCGTGGCGACCACTTGCTGCTGTTGGTTCGATGGGTTAGTACCGTCGTCAAACGTGGTGACGAAAGTCGAGTAGTCGATGTTACCTACGACGATGTTGCCGAAGTAGTCCCTGATGAAGGTCTCTACGCCGGCGGCGCTAATCGGGTGGGCGGCGTTGAGCTGGGGATCCCACGCGTGTTCCGTGAGCCGAATGTTGTGCCCCTTCGGGCTGAGCGTGGCATCATAAAACTGGATGCTGGCGTTGACGCAGTAGTTGCCCGCGCCGTAAGGCGGCAGGGATCCGCTGAAGTTCGGGTTCGCCCCATCCAACGCCAGTCCGGCGTTGGTCACCTGCTCCGTCCCGGCGTTCGGGCAGGGAAGGCGGCGGTCGTAGAAATTGACGCTCACCGTCCCGCTGGGGACGATCGCCAGGTTCGGCTGGAACTCGTCCACCGGACTCGCGTTATCGTTGACCTGGACCGGCGCGGACCAGGTCGCCCCACCGTCGTAGGACGCCGTCAGCAGCACGTTGCCGACGCCCGCGCTGAAGTCCTCGTAGGCCACGTACAGGGGGTACCGGCCCTGGCTGTCGAGTTGGTTCCCGACTGCGAACGTGTCCTCGATCCCATCCCGAAACGTGGTGTTGGGATAGATCAGCGGCGGCGGCGTCACGCCTAAGACCGCCGTCCCGGAGACCGACCACGAGACACCTCCGTCGGTGGATTTGTCGACGAGGATCGAGACGCAGCACACCTTATGGCCGAAGTTGTCGAAGTTGGTGAGCGTGGTGTAGACGGCGCCGTTCGGGGCCACGTGCGGCAGTAGGTAGGTCACACCCTGCGGATTGTTCGGAGTCACGGGCAGCCGTACCGGTGCCGACCAGTCGGTATGGGTCCCGTTCATTCTCGCGTCCGCATACGACACGAAGGGCACCGGGACCCTGAAATGGAAGTCGACCCACATCGCGTAAATCCTATTGTAGTGCGGGCTCGCCGGGCTGTTGTCGATCGTAATCCACTGCTTGTCCGGTTCATTTCCCACAGCGTCGTACGTCGCGATGAAATCCGGGCTCCCTTTGTGCGTGCTGATCCACTGGGTCGCTGTGGTGGACCCGTGGGGCCGGACAGCGACCGAGATCACCTCGGCCGGCTGGACCGGGTTGGGTTCCTGAGACGCTCCCACGGTGACGTCATGTCTCCCATTCTTTCCATAAAAGAACTGGTACGCGAGGATGAGCTCATAGTAGGTGCCAAAACCATCGAAAGCCCCGACCGGGTCGGTATTATCGGTCCAGCCCTCGTAACCTGGAATGTGCCCGTGGACCGGCCAGGTGCTGCTGCCGTCGAAGGATTCATAAAAGCCGAGGACGTGATTGTACCCCTCGGGGCTCACGAACCACTTGACCGAGCCGATCAAGTGGTTTTGATTCGTCGGGTCAACCCGCAGGTCCGATTCAGAGTAATCCTTGACTAACTTAGGTCCATTCGCAGGGAACCCGGGGTTGCTGCCAACCTGTGTCGGATAGGGACCACTGGGCCCCGTATCTTCGCCGGTCGTGGCGCCGGGGCATGCTGACTCACCTCTGTACCCGTCGTTCGGTCCGTTGTTGAACACCGATGCGTCCGTCTCGGGGCGGTAGCAGCTAATCACTCCCGACGTGGCATCAACGTTCGTCACACCGTTGCCGACGCTGAGGGCGTAACTGTCGTCGTTTTGGGCGCCCTGCGGAACGTTGCCCACGCCCGGATCAGCCGCCCAGGTGGGCCAGGCCCCGTACGCAAGCGTGAGGAAGAGGGACATGACGAGGGAAGCGAGGCGTTGTGTACTCACGTGGGCTCACTCCTTTCGGATGTGCTAGCGCGGTTACCGTGATTGTTCTAGTAGACGCAAAGACCGGAGTGTCGAGAGTCCGCTATCCTCTCGAATGGACTACTTTTATTTCGAGACCGCAGGCGCCCTTCCTTCCGCAACGTCCCTAGGGGAAAGACCTGAGAGGCTCCGTGTGCAGCGTATATTCGTTGAGCGGAGACTCACTGATCAAACTCTGCGGTGTTCGGCGTGCCGTACGACTGATCCGGCCTCCCGAAAGTTACGCAGGGCACGCGAGACATGGCCTCAAACGGGCTTTTCCCGAGCGGAGCCGGCCGCCATCACGGATCCGCGCCCTGACATACGCCCCACTCGCAAGAACGCCTGCACCGGTCAGCGGCAATCCGGTCAGCGTGTTGACGAGAAGGAAGGGGCCCAACGGCAGATGCGTGAGCGCCACGTACAGTCCCAAGGCTCGCACGAAGGACCCCAGCCCCCATACCAGTGTGAGCCGGGCGAGCGCCGAGCGGACCGGCAGCGTCAACACGACATCCGCGTGCTGGCGGACAATCCACTCCGCTGCCAGGGGGAGGAGTGGCCGACTGATCGCGATGGACCCGAGCAGTACGAAGCCATCAAGCAAGTTCTCTGCCACCCCGCCTCCGGCGTAAACTGTCGCGCTGTGCGCAGCCAGAGCCGCGGCGACCTGGCCCGCCGTGATTACAAACCCGTACAGACTCGCGGGATCCCCCAGGCGCCGCTGGATCAGCGCGCGTAGTTGCAGCAAGGCTGTCCACCCACCGCCGGCTCCTACCGCCGCAACGAGCGGCCCCTGCCACAGCACGAGAAAGAAGAGCAGCTGCGGAACCACGACCGCTGAGACAAACTGCCGAAGCAGCCTCCACCTCGTTTGTCCATTCAAACCCAACTCATGCAGCATCGTGCCGTCCCCTACTCTACCCTGTGACCCTTACTCTCATCGATGTAATGCTGCCTATTCGCGATCTATTCCCAGCCCGCTCCCTCAGTGTGACCAAAGTCAGGCGGGGCGCTCAGCGTCGCGCGACCGCGATCTGGCTCCCTGCTCCACCGCGAGATCATACGAGCGGCGCAGCAACGCGATCGCCTTGTCGACATCCCCTGGATCCCGAATGTAGAAGCTCACCCATCCACTGTCCGGTAAGACGTGGTGGGGGAGTGCCTCCCCGCTCGCCACCAGTTGGTTCCTCACCCGCGTGGGAAACGGGATGTCAACCAGACGATCGCCGTGGACGTGACCGATTTCGCGGCTTCCCAGGCGAAATTCCGTCCAACCGAACCGTTGTGAATGACTAGTGATTCCTTCCCACAGGGACACTGTCGCATCGATGTGCCGACCTGCACCACGAACAGCCATGTCTGCCTCCCTACGTCCCCCCAAGAAGGTACACGTACGCCTGCTTCCTACACCGGGTGAAGGGCCGGGGGAATCCCTGTCCCTACGGCCAGGGAAACGTGCTGGAGCCGGCGCCTTAGTTCGGGAGGTCTCCTACCAGCCGGGCCAGCGCTTCGCTCTTTATTCCTTTTTCGCTGGCTTTCAGCCGCTTGAAAAATGGGCTGGCCTTATCGGTGTACGGATCATACTTGAAGCTCCAGCGCGCCATTTCAAGGATAACCGGCAGCAAATCCTGTCCCTTCTGCGTAGGAAAATACCGAACCTGTCTCTTGTCGTCCGGATCGTCGAATTTGAGGATCAGCCCGAGTCTTTCCAGGCGGACGAGCCGATCAGCCAGAATATTCGTCGAGATCCCTTCGCCAGAGTCCAATAAATCCTGATAGCGCCTCTTACCGCGCAGAATCAGGTCTCGCAGAATCAGCAGGCTCCACTTGTCGCCGACGGCCTCGAGCGCCAATGACACAGGACAGTGAGAACGTGGACTTCTCTTCATGCCCGCTCACCCTCCCCCCCCGCACGGACACGACTTGCCACATGGCCGGGGACAGGACCCCCCTATAGTCCAGCATGCAATCTCTCCATACGACCGGCGCGCTCACTGGGCATCGCGGTTATCATCATTGTCGACCTTCGACAATAGTCTACAAGAAATACTTGCAGAATGCAAGCGATTATGTTAAGGTGGACTCACTTGCAAACTGCAAGGCTTGAGGATCGGAGGGGACTGATAGCCATGGCCGAGGCAAAGCCGATGACCGTAGACTCACGGAGCAAGACCCCACAAGGCGCCCGGGCCCCGGGCGCGGCTGCGCTTGAGGGCGCGACAGACACCGCGAGCAACAACGGAGCCGCCGCCCATCGCGGGTCCAGCCGTCCACGATTCACGGCGCGCACTCGACTGCTCGGACTGCTGCTTGCGGGCATCGCGGCCGCTGTGCTTTACACGGTCCACTACTTCAGCTACGCCGGGACGCATCCCAGTACCGACGATGCCTTCGTACAGGGCGACACCGCGATCATCAGCGCGAAGGTATTCGGCCGGGTCGGTCGCGTGCTTGTGAAAGGATACCAGCACGTGCACAAAGGCGAGCTACTCGTTGAGCTCGATCCCTTGGACGCCGAGATCGACGTACGACAGGCCCAGGCCGCGCTGGATGCTGCGCAGACGCGCGTGCGTCAGGCCGAGGCCGCCCTGGTCGCCCAGCAGCACGAGGCGAGCGCGGCGCTCGCACAGGCCCAAGCTGCCCAAACCGAGGCGGCCGCGCGTGTGCCGCAGACACAGACGACGGTCACGCTGGAAGATCAGACCGTCCGCGAGTCAATCTCCATAGCCGGGGCGCAACTCGCCGCCGCCACCGCGCAGGTGGCATCTGCCGACTCCAATCTCAGCAAGGCCCGCAACGATCTCGAGCGCGCACGGGCTCTGTTTGCGGAGGGCGCCATTGCATCGCAAGAGGTTGACCAGGCGCAGGCTGCATACGACGCGGCCGCTGCGCAAGACCACAGCGCGGTCGATGCCGTGGCAGGGGCGCGGGCCTCCCTGGCACAGGCGGAAGCCGCGAAGCTCCGAATCCCAATACGCCGGCTCGATGTCGCGGCAGCGATGGCGCAGCAGGCTCAGGCCGCCGCAGGGCTCGAGACAGCGCGCGCGGGGTTCGATGTCGTGGCACAACGGGAGGCAGAACTCGCCACCGCCCGGGCCGCTGTCGCCCAGGCCGAGGCTCAACTCGCCGCGGCGCGTCAGCAATTAGAGTACACCTCGGTCTTCGCCCCCGATGACGCCATCGTCGGGAGCGACGTTCCCGTGCAGCCCGGACAGGTCGTCCAGCCTGGTCAGACGGTGCTGACGCTCGTGCTCTCCTCTCACAAGTGGGTGCAGGCGAACTTTAAAGAAACACAGCTCGGCCAGGTACACATCGGCCAGCCCGCCACCATTCGAGTCGACCTGCTGGGCCGGACATTCCATGGCCGCGTTGAGCGTCTCGGGCCTGCCACGGGCGCGGCATTATCGATCCTGCCGGCTCAAAACGCCACGGGGAACTTCACGAAGGTCGTCCAACGCGTCCCGGTGCGCATCGCCCTTGACGACGCACCCGAAGACCTCCAGGTGGGACTCTCGGTTGAGGCGACCATAGACACGACGGCTCGGCCGCGCCTCGCCGGAGACATCGGCGCGGACGCAGGGGCACACTAGCAGGTCCGCTCTCAGGAGGACACAAAAGATGGGAACTGCCACCGTCCCTGGGGCGCCGGTCGTTCCAAACAAGTGGTTGGTCACGGCGGCGATCTCCCTCGGCACGCTCATGGGAACGATCGATATCTCGATCGTCAACGTCGCGCTGCCCAACGTGCAGGCCAGTTTTGGGGTCGCGGTCACCGAAGCAGCCTGGATCTCGACGGCATATCTGGTCGCGCTCGTGATCGTTCTGCCGCTCACAGGATGGCTGGGAGCGACCTTCGGACGCAAGCGCGTCTACCAGACCGGGCTCGTCGTCTTCACAGGAGCCTCGGTTCTCGCCGGCGTAGCGCCGTCGCTCCCCGCCTTGCTCGCAGCCCGCGCGCTGCAGGGCCTCGGCGCGGGGGTGCTCGGTCCGATGGAGCAGTCGATACTACGCGAGACCTTCCCGCCCCAGGAGCAGGGACTCGCGACCGGCCTCTACGGCATGATCCTGCTCGTGGGCCCCACCGTCGGCCCGCTGCTCGGCGGCTGGATCACCGACAGCTACACATGGCGCTGGATCTTTTTCATCAACTTCCCGGTGGGCATCCTCGCGTCGGCGATGGTCGCTCTCATCATTCGTGAGGCGCCGCGCCTGGGGACCCGGCGGACCGGGTTCGACTTTGTTGGGGTGGGCCTCATGGCCGCCGGCCTGTCGAGTCTCGTTGTCGTCCTGGAGCAGGGCAATCGGTGGGACTGGTTCGACTCGCCGCTCGTGTGGGGACTCACGCTGACTGCCGTCTCAGGCCTGCTCCTGTTCGTCGTCTGGGAACTCGTCGGGACCGAGACGCCCGCGGTTGACCTGCGCATCCTCGGCGACCGGGCGTTTACTGCCGCGTGGGTGAGCGTCGGGATCGTCGGGTTCGGCCTGTTCAGCAGTCTCCTGCTCGCGTCATTGTTCCTCCAGCAGGCGCTGGGCTACACGGCCCTGCAGGCGGGGCTCAAGTTTTTCCCCCGCGGGCTCGTGTCGATGCCGATGTCGCCGATCGGAGGGATCGTCGCCGGCCTCCTCGGTCCTCGGTTTACGGTCGGGCCGGGACTCTTTCTCGCGGCAGGGGCGATGTTCCTCATGTCCCGGTGGACGCTGGACGCGGGGCCAGCCCAGATTCTGACCCCAATGCTGGTGTTCGGATTTGCGTTCCCCCTGCTGATCGTCCCCCTCTTCTCGTCGGCGCTCACCTCTGTCGAGCGGTCCAAAGCGATCGGCGCGGCCGGTCTCCTGAACCTGATCCTTCAGGTAGGGGGGTCGTTTGGGACCGCCGTGATCGCCACGATGCTGGAGCGGGGGACGACCCTGTTCCATGCGCGGCTCGTGGAACAGGCGAGGCCGGATCACCCGGCGTGGGCGCAGGCCGCGCGTCAGGTGACGGCCCTGATGATGCGCGGGGGAAGCGATGCTACCTCGGGTCAGCAGCAGGCTCTCGCCGTCCTCGCTCGCATCATCACCGGGCAGGCGGCGGTCCTCTCGTTCGAGCATGCCTTTCAGGTTATTGCGCTGCTCTTCCTTGCGCTGCTGCTGGCAATGCCATTTCTTCCGGGGAAGAGCCAGCCGGCTTCTGGAGAGACGGCCTCGATAGACCTCTAACCATTACCCCAAAGGGAGGTGTTCGTCCATGCGCTATTTTGTAACCGCAGAGCCCACTGGTGCCGCACCAAACATGCCCCCACAGCAGGTCGCCGAGATGCCTGAAAAGATTGGCGGGGCGGCGTCTGCCGAAGCCTGGTTCGCGGGTGGTGAGCGCGTCGGGTACGACCCCAAAGCGCGCGTCATCGGTGCAGCGCCAGGCGCGCCCCTCAACGTGTTCTTGAGGCGGGAGGGAGATTTCGCTCACGCCGTGTCCT
>Ga0187846_10002061_pt1 | contig 11164 bp, 10 predicted proteins | sample TC_taG_FD_161473 | JGI IMG/M metagenome (GOLD analysis project Ga0187846, IMG submission 161473) | Biofilm microbial communities from the roof of an iron ore cave, State of Minas Gerais, Brazil - TC_06 Biofilm (v2) | ecosystem: Environmental > Terrestrial > Deep subsurface > Cave > Wall biofilm... | reverse complement strand
CGTATTCTCCGTTGCGATCCTCGAACCAGGCGACCGGCGTCTGAAAGTCGCGCGAATTGGCCAAGCCGTTGGAACCGATCACGCCAAGGTCGGGCAAACGGAACGGCGAGCCGAGGTTCTCGCACAAGTAGCCGCGCGCGGCGGAGTCGAGCAGCTCGACGCGGAAGCGCACGCCGCGCGGAATCACCACGATCTCCTGCGGCTCGGCTTCGATCAGCCCGAGCTCGGTCGCAAAGCGCAGCCGTCCCTGCTGCGGCACGATCAGCAACTCGCCGTCGGCGTCGTAAAACGCGCGGTCCGTCATCGAGCGGTTGGCCACGTACACGTGAATCCCCGCCCCGCTTTGCGTGTAGGGACTGCCGTTGCCGGCCATTGTGACCAGGCCCTGCACGAAGTCGGTCGGCTGCGCCGGGATCGGCAGCGGATCCCAGCGCAGCTGGTTCGGCGGCGTCGCAACCTGGTCGAAGTCGCTCGTCAAGCGCCCGTCCTCGATACGCCGGAATGGCCGGTGGTGGACCGCTGGCCGAATGCGGTACAGCCACGATCGGCGATTGGCGTGACGGGGCGCCGTAAATGCCGTTCCCGACAGTTGCTCCGCGTACAAACCATACGGGCATCTCTGCGGGGAGTTCTGGCCGGCCGGCAGCGCGCCGGCCAGCGCTTCGGTGGCGAACTCGCTGGCAAAGCCGGACTGATAGCGCACCGACCCTGTCGATTCGGCTGCAGCCTTCGCCGGCCGGGCAGCGGACTTGGTCGTCATCGCGTCTTCCTCACCAATAGGTGCGAATGCAACATGGTACTGGGGCCTGACATTGTCGGGCCGGCATATCAAAATCCGTCTTGGGGAGTGCCACCGCGGTCGAATTGCTTGCGTGGTCGACATGAAGACAGTAAGGAGAGATCCATGACCCGTAACGATCCGCTACGCAACTTCCGCTTCCTCGTCGAAATCGGCGGCTTGCCGGACATTGCCTTTAGCGAAGTGTCGATCGGGTCGATCACGATCGACGTGATCGAGTACCGCGCGGGCAGCGAGGCGACCCACGTGCGAAAGTTGCCGGGCCTGACGCATTACGGCGATGTGACGTTGCGCCGCGGCATCGTCTGTACGGGCGTCACGGGCGCGCTCGATCTGTACCAATGGATCAGCGAGGTGGTAGCGGGCAACATGGCCGTGGCGCGCCGAACCGTGACGATCGTCGTGCTCGACGAGGCCGGGAATGAATGCGCCCGCTTCAAGGTGCTCAACGCATGGCCGATGAAGTACCACGTGAGCGATCTAGATGGGCGAGGCCACGAGGTGCTGATCGAGACCCTCGAGCTCGCCAACGAAGGAATCGAACGGGTGTAATGGATCCGTTCGTCGGCGCCAGGTTCCGCGTCGAGATCGAGGGCCTCTCGGCGAGCAGCGCCACAGCGGTGGTGCTGCCGGAAGCGCGTCTTTTCCGGCGCACCGATGTCGAGTCCGTGCAGTACGGCGCGCTGATCGTGCAACGAGGCCTAACCGACAACACCGAGTGGTACGTGTGGTGGGATTCCGCCCGGCGCTCCGGCAACTCCTCCGCCAAAATCGTTGTCGTCGTACTGATGGATGCCGGCGGCAAGCCGGCGTGGCGCTGGACTTTCGCGGGCGCGGAGCCGGTGGCCTACCGCCTGTCGGATCTGAATGCAACGTCGGCAGAAACGCTCATCGAAACGCTCGAACTATCGGTTGCCTCGTTCGACGCGGTATGCGTCGTTTGACCGCGGCGAGCACCGGTCCCTACACTAATCGCTCCACCAAGGGATCACCGGGAGAGCCGTCGATGGCTGCATCCGTGCGGCTGGAAGATTTTCCGCTGCGCTCGTACGACAAGCTGCGCTACGGCGACACGGACCGACAGGGCCACATCAACAATTCCGTGTTCACCACGCTGCTGGAGACCGGCCGGGTAGAACTGGCGTACCGGGACGGCAAGCCGCTGATGGATCCGGGCTGCTCGTTCGTGATCGCGCGCCTCGAGGTGGACTTCGTCTCCGAGATCCTCTGGCCCGGTCGCGTCGACATCGGTACTCGCGTGCAATCGATCGGACGCAGTTCCCTTCGGCTGGAGCAAGCGTTGTTCCAGGACGCGCGGCTGGTGGGGCGCGCCGAAAGCGTCATAGTCCAGGTCAACGATGAGACGCGCAAGTCGCAGCCGTTTTCCGCGGCCGCCGTCGATGGCCTGAAGCGGTTCGCCGGCGCCGCAATGCCGACAGTGCGGACGACGGCTTCGTCGCCACACGGGACAGCGACGGGCGCGCCGTTTTCGCTGCGCAAGGCGACGCTCGACGACCGCGGCGCCTTGGAAAGCCTCATCGCCCGCTCCGCTCGCGCGCTGACGCTGGGAGCGTACACACCGCGCCAGGTCGAGACGGCGCTGCGCGCCGCATTCGGCGTCGACACACAGCTGATCCGTGACGGCACGTATCTGGTGGCCGAGGCCGACGGGGCGATTGTCGGCTGCGGCGGATGGAGCAAGCGTCGCACGCTGTTCGGTGGCGATTCGCAGGCTCACCGCGATTCGGCCGAACTGAACCCGACGCGCGACGCCGCGAAGATCCGCGCCTTCTTCATCGACCCGGCCTGGGCCCGCAAGGGCATCGGCCGCGCTCTGCTGGAGCGTTCCGAGGCCGAAGCGCGTAGCAGCGGGTTTCGCCGTTTCGAGTTGATGGCGATGCTGTCCGGCGTCGATTTCTACCGCTCGCAGGGCTACCAGCCAGGCGCGCCGGTGCAATACCAACTCGAGCCGGGGCTGAGCATCGAGTTCCTGCCGATGAGCAAGAGTGCCTGACCGCACACTCAAACGACTCAAGGCCAACCTTCTGGAGGTGGCCTACCGGGAGGTCGGGGGGCCGGACGGCGCGCCAGTGATCCTGCTGCACGGCTTCCCGTACGACGTGCATGCGTACGACGAGGTCGCGCCGATCCTGGCGACGGCCGGTTGCCGCGTGATCGCACCGTACCTGCGTGGTTTCGGGCCAACCCAGTTTCTGTCAGAGCAGACTCCACGTTCGGGTCAGCAGGCCGCGCTCGGTTTCGATCTTTTGGCGCTATTGGACGCGTTGCAAATCGAGAAAGCCGTTTTGGCCGGATACGACTGGGGTGGGCGCGCCGCGTGCGTGGTCGCGGCACTCTGGCCGCAGCGCGTGCAAGCGCTGGTGTCGTGCGGAAACGACGGCTACAACATCCACGATATCGCCGCGTCGATGCAGCCGCAGGCGCCGGAATACGAGCTGCGCTACTGGTACCAGTTCTATTTTCACTCCGAGCGCGGTCGCAACGGCCTGGCAAACAACCGCCACGAAATGTGCAAACTGCTGTGGAAGCTGTGGTCGCCGAACTGGCAGTTCGACGATTCGACCTACGATCGCACCGCCACCTCCTTTGAGAACCCGGATTTTGTCGATGTGGTGATCCACTCGTATCGGCACCGCTACGGGCTCGCAGCGGGTGACCCCGCGCTCGAGCAGATCGAGCGGCGCTTAGCGGCTCAACCCGCCATCACAGTTCCCACCGTTGCGCTGCACGGGCAGGCCAATTCCGTGCTGCCCGCGGGCGGAAGCGATCTGGCCGCACGTCGATTCACTGGCGCGTACCGGCGCGAGGTGATTCCTGTGATCGGACACAACGTTCCGCAGGAAGCGCCACAACGTTTCGCCGAGGCCATTTTCTCGCTGCTTTGATTGCCCGCGAATCGCCGCTCAAATCAATTCATCGGCGCACGCGCCGCATCTGATACAATTACCTCCAGCGGCAATTGACCAGCGCCCGCCGTCTCCCGATGGCCGGCTATTGCCGCGGTCAATCCTGACCCGTTTCACCCACACCGTTCGTCTGCAATTTGCTGGTCGATGAACGCCGCGCTTCCCTATGGGAGCGCCGGCAGGCCAACTCTAGAAGGTACTAAGAAATGTCTTTTGCAAGCCTCGGCTTGTCCGATGCGCTTTTGCGCGCGGTCGCCGACGCCGGCTACGAACAGCCGACCCCGATTCAAACCCAAGCTATCCCCGCCGTGCTCGCGGGCGGCGACCTGCTGGCCGGCGCACAGACCGGCACCGGCAAGACCGCTGGCTTCGTGCTGCCGATCCTGCAGCGCCTGTCGAGCGCTCCTGCAGCTTCGCGCCGTGCCATCCGCGTGCTGGTGCTCACCCCCACGCGCGAACTCGCGGCTCAAGTTGAGGAAAGCGTCCGCGTCTATGGCAAGTATCTGAATCTGACCTCCACTGTCGTCTTCGGTGGTGTCGGTTTCGCTCCTCAGGTGGAAGCTCTGGCGCGCGCGCCGGACATCCTGGTGGCCACGCCCGGCCGCCTGCTGGATCATCATCGAAGCGGCACGGTCGATCTCTCCGGCGTACAAACTCTGGTGCTCGACGAGGCCGACCGGATGCTGGACATGGGCTTCATCCCCGACATCCGACGCATCCTGAGTCTGCTGCCGAAGAAACGGCAGAACTTGCTCTTTTCTGCGACATTCTCCAACGAGATTCGCGAACTTGCGGCAGGGCTGCTGCACGCACCGGCGCAGATCCAGGTCACGCCTCCGAATTCGACCGTCGACACGATCCGGCAGACGGTCCATCCGGTCGACCCGGGTCGCAAACCCGAATTGCTTGCACACCTCGTCACACAGAACCAGTGGTACCAGGTGCTGGTGTTCACGCGCACCAAGCACGGAGCGAACCGGCTGTCCGAGCAGTTGTGCAAAAAAGGCATCGCTGCGTTGGCGATCCACGGCAACAAGAGCCAGGGCGCGCGCACCCGTGCGTTGGCCGAGTTCAAAAGCGGCAAGCTGCAGGTGCTGGTCGCCACCGATCTTGCTGCGCGCGGCCTGGACATCGAGCAGTTGCCGCACGTCGTGAATTTCGACTTGCCGAACGTGCCGGAGGACTACGTGCACCGGATCGGCCGAACGGGCCGGGCCGGTGCGAGTGGAGAAGCGATCTCGTTCGTCAGCCCGGGCGAAATGGACTACCTGCGCGACATCGAACGGCTGACGCGCCGCTCGATCCCGCGCGTCGTTGTGGCCGGCTTCGAAGCCGGAGCACGCGGCCCAGCGCCGGAAACGGCGAGCCCGGCTGCCAATCGAGTTCGCGCGACGCGGCCTCACGTGTCACCCTCGCGCAAGCCGGCCGGCGCGACTCGCCCGCACGCGCCGCACTCGCGCAAGCAGGCTGACGCGACTCGCCCGCACGCGCCTCACGCTCGCAAACAGACCGACGTAACGCACCGACGCGCGCCCCCCGCACGCAAGCAGCCCGACGCGACGCGGCCTCACGTGTCACCCTCGCGCAAGCCGGCCGGCGCGACTCGCCCGCACGCACCGCACTCGCGCAAGCAGGCCGCTCCGATGCGTACGGCCTCTGGGAAGACTCCGGTGTCCTTGCGCCGGGGCGCCCCCGCCGGCGACCCGTTGGTTCGATCGAACCTGCCGCCTGGTTGGACGATGGCTCCGGTCCGCCGCGGCCGTTGAGTCGCTCGACCGGGTTACAAATGGATTCACGATGGCGGCCGCCGAGGTCATCTGGTCGGCCGCCCGAACGTTCAAAAGGATTGCGCCGCTTGATAATCGTCGCCGGCAGCAGGAAGCATTGAGAGGGGACTTATGTACAGCAGACTGTCGCTCGCCCTGGCACTGTTGACCGCTGGCTGCGTCGTATATCAGCAGCCACCTCCCACCTATAGCCTGCCGCCGGCGCCTCCGCCGGCTCCCGCCGCGTACCAACCGCCGCCCCCGCCTCCGCCACCGGAGGAAGCTGCGCCAACCGATTACCAGCCGGAGCCACCACCACCGGTCGTCAGCGTTTACGTCGACCCGCCGATCGATCAACCACCGCCGATCGAGGTTCCGTGGGCGCCTCCTCCGATGCTGGTCGAAGAACCTCCTCCGCCACCGTTCGTCGGCGCAATCTGGATCGGCGGGTTCTGGGGATGGCACGGCATGTGGGTGTGGAACTACGGCCGCTGGGCCGAGGCACCGCGGCCCGACTACGTGTGGGTGCAACCGTACTACGAGAATCGCCGCGGCTACGTCGTATTCGTCACCGGACACTGGGCCCGCGCCGAAGTCGTGTTCGTACCGCCGCCGCCGACGTTGGTGATCGAGCTGGAGCGGCCGCGCCCCGATGCGATCCCCGGACCGCGCTGCATCGGTCCTGATGGCGTGTTCGTTCCGCCGCCGCCGGGCTCGCGCCACGGAATCATCGTGCCGGCTCCGATCGGTACCGCACCCGCAGTCGTGACAAGCGCGCCGCCCGTCGTCAACGTCGGGATGCACATCACGAACAATGTGAACAGCAACAACACGACGGTCGTCAACAACGTCACGAACGTCACCAACGTGACGAACGTGACCAACATCACGAACGTGACGATCGTGGCGCCGGCGAGCGCAACTGCGAACAGGCAGGCCGTCAATTCGATCGTCCCGGCGCAAGCTCACTTGGCTGCCGCTCTGGCGCCCGTGGTGAAGGTTGCTGCGCCTCCGCCTCAACAGCAGCAAGCGATTCCGGCATTCGAGCGCGGCCGGCCGGCGGCTTCGCTGCCGCCGCCGCAGACGGTTCATGCCGTAGTGCAGCCGCCGCGAGAACGCGAAAGGCCTGTACCGCCGACGCCCGCCCGCGCGCCGATGCCGCCACCGGCGCCAGTGCCCATGGCACCTGCCGCCGCGCCGATCGCACCCGCGCCTCCGGCGCCCGCTGCACCGCCTCACGCTCCCAACGCTGCTAACGCGGGCGAGCCGCGTGCGAACCAAACCCCGCCGACCGAGGCAACTCGCAACGCTCCTGCGAAGCCGGCACAAGCTGCGGGCACTCCCGCGCACAAAGCCGAAGGCACCACACCGGCGCCGAAGAAGCCGAATGCGCAGCCGCCTGCCGCTGCGCACAAGCCGACTCCCGCGCAGCAGGGCGAACCGAAACGCAATGGCGGGGCGCAGCAGAACGAGAAACCGCAGCAAAACGAGAAACCGCAGCCGGGCGAGAAATCAAAAGAAGGCGAAACCGGACACGGCGAGCGCTGAAGCGAACGTGGGGTCAGAGCGGGTCGCGCGCCCGGTGCGCGCCCAGGCCCGCGGCCGCGTGATGCGCGCGGGTACATTGGACAGCGCGTCGCCCATCGCGTATGCTCCGCGCCGCAATCGTTAAGGCTTCGTTCGACCCTCTGATCGCTGCGCAGGCCACGAACTTTCTTCGGCTAGCGGCTCCGTTCCCTCGGTAAACGTACTTGACGCTCGCACGTCCCGGCACGTGCCGGGATGGAACCCATCCATATATTTTTCGGCAACAAGGACAGCAAAGACAATGGCACAAGGCACTGTCAAGTGGTTCAACGAAGCCAAGGGCTTCGGCTTCATCACGCCAGAAGACGGCGGAAAAGACCTCTTTGCGCATTTCTCGCAAATCCAGGGCAACGGTTTCAAGACGCTGCAGGAAGGACAACGCGTTGAGTTCACCGTCGCACCAGGCACCAAGGGGCCGCAAGCCACCCAGATCCGGGTAATCTGAAGCGCGGACGGCCGCGCACGCGCCACCCGAAGCGATATAGTTGCGGCCGAGTGCCTCCCCGGCGCCGCGGGCCAGAACGGCGCCGCGGGCACTGAGGGTGGCGGATGGACAGCGAGTCGGAAGCCGGCGAGCAGCGCGCATCAGCGCGGGTCGTGGTGGTCGACGACGACCCGCTTTCGACTTCGATACAGGCGCACCTGCTGTCGCTGCTCGGGCATCGGGCGAGCGTTGAAACCGACGCTGGACAAGCGGTCGAGCGCGCGCTCGCGGGCGAATTCGATCTGATCCTGCTGGACCTCGGGATGCCCGGCCTGAGCGGCTTCGAGGCCCTGCGCCGGCTACGCCAGCGCGAAGCCGCAATGCAACGCCCGCCGATCCCGGTGATCGCCGTCACGGGTTACACATCCGAGGCGGACCGGGTCCGCTGCCTGATGGCCGGCTTCGCGGATCACGTCAGCAAGCCCATCCACGCCGACAAGTACGAAATCGCGCTGCGACGCGCGTTGAGCGCCGGTCCGCCCGTGGCGCCCGCATCGGAGCAATCCGATGCCGAGCGGCTGCGAGCGACGATCCGGCGCCTGCAGGAAGCGCCCGCCGCCGAGCGCGGCTTCGGACCGACCGTCGCCGAATCGGTCGCGCTGCGCTCACAACAGCTGATCGAATCGATGAAAATGGCGCTGACCGAGAACGATGCGGAGCAGCTCGTCTGTGGTGCGCGCGCGATGCGATCCGCGGCCGAATTCCTCGGCGTCCATCAGCTTGCCGCGATGTGCGCACAGCTCGACAGCCTGTTGATGCAACAGCAGTGGGGCGCGGTCGAGACGATCCTGCACGAAATCGAACACTGGAACCAGGCGGTTCTCACCATGTTGTTCGAGTCGGCTCGATGACCGCGCGGCATGCTGCGCGCGCCGGTGCTGGATGAGCAATCTGGCTCGAGGCGGTCAGGCGGGGGCGCGCCGTCCGGTGCTCCGTACCGACTACCGGCCGCCGCCGTTCCGCATCGAAAAAGTCGAGCTGAGCTTCGACCTGGATCTCGTTTCGACCGAAGTGCAGGCGCAGCTGTATATACGGCGGGCGCAGAATTCGACCGTGCCGCTGCGGCTCGATGGCGAGCGGCTGCAGCTGGTCGCATTGCGCCTGGACGGGCGCGAGCTGCGACCGGAAGAGTTCCGGGCCGATGAAGCCGGACTTACTCTCGCCACTGCGCCGGCCGATTCGTTCGTGCTCACCATCGTCACGCAACTGCAACCGTCGGACAATTCCGAGCTGCTGGGCCTGTACGCATCCTCCGGAATGCTGCTCACGCAGTGCGAGGCGCAGGGCTTTCGCAGGATCACCTACTTCCTGGATCGTCCCGACGTCCTGGCGCGCTATCGCGTGCAGCTACGCGCGGATAAAGCCCGCTTTCCCGCACTGCTGTCCAACGGCAACCTGGTCGAGCAAGGTGCCCTGCCCGATGGCCGCCACTTCGCGATCTGGGACGACCCACACGCGAAACCGAGCTACCTTTTCGCGCTGGTGGCGGGTCAGTTGCAGTGCCGCGAGTCGGTGTTCCATACGCGCTGGGGCCGCACTGCGCGCCTGCAACTGTGGGCCACCTCGGCGGATCTGCCGCGACTGGGACACGCATTGCGGAGCCTGGAGCGCGCCATCGGGTGGGACGAGACGCGGTTCGGGTTGGTGCTCGACCTGGACCGCTACATGATCGTCGCAGCGCGCGACTTCAATTTCGGCGCGATGGAAAACAAGGGGCTGAATTTGTTCAGCACCCGGTACCTGTTGGCCGATCCATCGATCGCGACCGATTCCGACTACGCGGAAATCGAAGCGGCGGTCGGCCACGAGTACTTCCACAACTGGACCGGCAACCGCGTGACCTGCCGCGACTGGTTCCAACTGTGCCTGAAAGAAGGCTTGACGGTATGGCGCGAGCAGCAGTTCGTTCGCGACATGCTCGAGCGTGACTTCGCCGATCCTGGGCCCGCTCAGTCAGCTTGCAGCGTGCCTCGTATCGAAGCGTTCCGTGCGCTGCGAGCAGACCAGTTTCCGGAAGACGCCGGCCCGATGGCTCATCCGGTACGGCCCGACGTATACCTGGAGATCAACAACTTCTACACGCCGACGGTGTACGGCAAGGGCGCTGAGGTGGTGCGGATGCTGGCACAGTTGACCGGCCAGACGCCGTTCGACCGGGGTCTTGTGCACTTCCTGGCGCAGCACGACGGCGCCGCAGTCACCTGCGAAGACTTCGTCGCATCGATCGCCCAGACGAGCGGACGCGACTTCGGGCAATTCCTGTGCTGGTACGAGCAGGCTGGAACGCCGCGCGTGGCGGTCAGTCCGCTGTATGACGCCGACACCCGCTCGCTCGAGCTCGCATTTGTGCAAAGCTGCCCTGCGACACCCGGCCAGAGGGACAAGGAGCCCTTTCTGATCCCGTTTGCAATCGGCCTGGTCGGCGCCGATGGCACGCAGCTGCCGGTCAAGACCGATCCGGGCGACCCGCGCGGCCAGTTCACGCGCCTGCTGGAGCTGGGCGAAGCCGCGCACACCGTGCGCCTGTTCGACGTGCCACCCAGGGCAGTTCCTTCGCTTCTGCGCGGATTCTCCGCACCGGTCATCGTCGATTATCCGTACAACGACGACGAGCTCGTGCTCCTGGCGCGGCACGACGCTGACCCGTGCGCCCGCTGGGACGCACTGCAGCGACTGCTGATCGGCCGCCTGTCGGCAGCGGCCGACGCGATCGAGTCGAACAGCGCCGTCGCGATGGATCCGCAGCTGGTGTCGCTGATGCGCGACACCCTGCTCGATCGTGCGCTGGCACCTGCCTTCCGCGAAGTCGCGCTCCGACTGCCGGCCGAATCCATCGTGGCCGAAACCCGGCCGATCCTCGTGCCTGAAGCGGTGCGCAGCAGCAGGTTGCGACTACAGCACCTGATCGGCCGCGAGCTGTATCCGCAATGGGACGCGGCCTACCGCTCCATGAACGTCGCTGGTCCGTACCGACCCGACCCGATATCGGCGGGTGTTCGCGCGCTGAAGAACCTGGCGCTCGAGTACCTGGCCGCGGGAAGCGATCCTGCCGCGATCGAGCTGGCGCGCCAGCAGCTGGTGCGCGCCGACAACCTGACCGACCGCCACGCGGCGTTGAGTGTCCTGGTGAATAGTGCCTCTGCCGCCAAAGCCGGCCTGTTGCTGCAGCTCGCGCGCGACTGGCATGCCGAGCCGCTGTTGATGAACAAGTGGTTCCGGGTTCAGGCGACCGCGGTTCGGCAGCCAGGCGAACCACCGGTGCTGGAGCGCGTGCATGCACTATTGCGCCACAGTGCCTACAGCGAACGCGACCCGCAGGCGGTCGACGCGCTGGTGGTGGCTTTCTGTACCGACAACGTACCCGAGTTCCACCAGAGCGACGGGTCGGGTTACTCGTTCTGGTTGGAGCAGGTGATCCGGCTGGACAGCATCAATCCGATCGTGGCGGCTCGTCTGGCGCGCGCTCTCGATCGCTGGCGCCGCTATCCGCCGGAACGGCAGAGGATGATGCGGCAGGCACTGCAAGAAGCGGCGGCGCACCCGTCGCTATCGGCCGACGTGCGCGAGATTGTCGAGCGCGCGCTGGCGTAGTGGCTTGTAA
>Ga0187846_10002060_pt1 | contig 11166 bp, 10 predicted proteins | sample TC_taG_FD_161473 | JGI IMG/M metagenome (GOLD analysis project Ga0187846, IMG submission 161473) | Biofilm microbial communities from the roof of an iron ore cave, State of Minas Gerais, Brazil - TC_06 Biofilm (v2) | ecosystem: Environmental > Terrestrial > Deep subsurface > Cave > Wall biofilm... | reverse complement strand
TGATCGTCAGCCAGAAGTCGGTCGCCAACGGCGTCTGCCACAGTCGTTTCCACACAATCTCGACCCTGAGCTGCTGCGTCTTCTCCAGACGCTGGAGCTCCAGTTGCACGAGCCGGCCACGAGGCGAGACCGCCGCCGGCTGGATGCTTTGCTGCATGCTGAGTTCATCGAATTCGGGCGTTCGGGCAAGGTTTACTCGCGAAGCGACGTCATCGAGGCACTGTTGACCGAAACAGAGCCCGCAATAGTGTCGGCCGACCAATTCGCGCTGCGGAGGCTTACCCGAGACATTGCATTGCTCACGTATCGCACGGCGAACGTCCGTCCGGATGGCAGTCTCGACCGGCACACGCTGCGCTCGTCCATATGGCAGCACTCGCCTCTTGGCTGGCAGGCGAGCTTTCACCAGGGAACACCGACGGTACCGTTCTAGTTATAGGCAACGGTATTTCATGGCACCAGCACCTCTAGATGCTCAGCTCAACGACGAGTCTTTTCGCAACCGTCGAGATTTCCGAGCGGCGGCCATGGCCGGAATGCAGGACTTCTCGTACACGAAGCAGGCCTGCATCCGCCAACGCCTTAAGGTCTCGGCTGACGCTTGCGCGGTCACGGTCGAGCGATGCAGCCAGCGCCTCGATAGAGTCAAAACGCCCCTGCTTTTTGACCCGCTGGATGAGCTCGAATCGCTTGGGGGTGAGCACTGAAAGTAGTGCGGAAACGGACGCGAAGCTCACTGTGACGATGGGCGCCGAGCGTCGGCCCGAGCGCAGTGCGCCGAGGTCGCGGCGGACCTCCTTGAAGAACTCCCTCTCCGATTGGAATCTGACGATGCCTGGGGTAGGAAGGTCCTCGGTGAAGACCTCCTGCTCGGTGGCAGGCTTTGCTGCTTTGCGCTTGCGCGCGAATCTAGTAGCGCGTTCCATATCTTCGCTTCAATCGCGGTAGGAGACGTTGGAATCGCAACTCCGTTTGCCCGTATGACTGGAATTTGTCGTTCGCGAACACTCGCCCAAACCAGTGGACATGATGCGGGGTATGAAAGCCGGGATAAACGTGGCTGTTGTCGAACCGGATTACCCGTCCGCTGTCCCGGCTTGTGATTCGCGGATTGACGTAGGCGAGGTTGTATCGGACCACCGTCCTGGTCTTCAGGTCCAGCCAGACTTCGACTCGGATGCGGCCGCCACCGCGCGTCGTGTATCTCTTATCGAGAGCCTTTGCCGCTGCATCCATGACATATTATGTCATTGCTGCGGCGGAGTCAACTCATTCTGCAACTACCGTCGCCGGGAGCCACGTGGGCGTCGGGATTGGACGCATCTGGCGCAGATCGGTGCCTCGCATTTGCACCTGACCCGCGCTACAGCCAATCGGTCGATGCGGTAGTCCGAGTCGCCGATCGGTCGACGCAAATCCTCGTCGGCCTCCGCCGACGCAGCGATCGGACCAGGACAAGAACCCTCATTAACGCACCCGGGGCTAATCCGCCTCAACCTTTTACGCGGCTTATCTGCCCAATACATCTGCCGATGTCGGATGTAATGGCATGGTTTGATGAGAACGTGCGAGCCGTGATGGTTCGCGCGAAACCATCGGACGTCCGCGAGCAGGGTAGCTTGGCAGCATGGCAGGTCCGCAGCACAGCAGGTTTCAGACGGGCAGCCGGGTCGTTGCGCGACAGCCTCCGCTCGGCTTCACGCTCGTCGAAGCGATGATCGTGCTCGTGGTGCTGTCGATCCTTACGTCGATGGCGGTCCCCTCCCTCAATTTCTTCCTGGGAAAGACCAGCACCGTCGGCATCGCAAGCGACTTCGTCAATGCGTTGAGCTTCGCACGCAGCGAGGCGACACGACGTGGGGTGCCGGTTGCCGTGACCGCCACGACGCCGGTCGCGGGCAACGGGTTCGGTCAGGGTTGGACGATTTGGGTCGACAGCAACTCGAACTCGACCTACGACACCGGCGAACCGATCCTTCGTAAGCACGCCGCATATCCGACGAGCGTTTCGATCGGCGACGGCAGCGTCACTCAGATCTATTTCAACCAGCGCGGCGGTTTGAGCGGTGGTCCGTGGCAGCTCAAGGCGTGTAACAGCAGCGCGCCGGGAGCCACCGGCTACCTGGTCACCATCATGGCCGGAGGCGTCATCGATGTGCAGGATTCGATCAACTGTCCATAGCAGCCGCAGCTGCCTCGCCCCGCGCGGCTTCTTGCTGATCGAGGTACTGGTATCGATCGTGATCATCAGCATCGGCTTGCTTGGGATGGCCAGCCTGCATGCCGTCGCCGTGGCCAAAGGCAACAGCAGCCTGCTCCGATCCAAGGCGACGGAACTGGGCTACGCGATGGCGGACCGGATCCGGGTGAATCTTGTCGCCTCGGGCGCGGGTGCGTACGCCAACTTGACTCCGGGATCCGGCCTGACCGATCCGGGCTGCATCACGCTGAACTGCACTCCGGCACAGCTTGCGGTGTCCGACTACCTGGAGTGGAACACCGAGGTCGGCGCCTCGCTGCCGCAGGGGTCCGGAGTCGTTTGCATCGACAGCACTCCGGATGATGGTACCCCGGCCGCGCCCGACTGCGACGGTCTGGGAAACGTGCTGGTGGTCAAGGTGTTCTGGTCGGAAACGACCAAAGGCCAGATCACGCCACGTATTTTCGCCTTCTCCACGCCACTGCGGCCGTCATGACCCAATACAGTCAACACGGTGCCACGCTGATCGAAATGATGATCGCGATGACGCTCGCATTGCTGCTGTCGGGCGCCGCCGGATTGATTGCCATCAACAGCAAATCGGTGTTCCGTGCGAACGCGGCGATCGCGCGCCTGCAGGACAACGCACGCTTCGCGCTCGACACGCTGGCGCGCGACCTGCGGATGGCAGGCTTCAACGGCTGCGTCGGAGGCGGCACGCCGCCGTCGAGCAAGCTGAACGCAGCCGGATTCCAGTACCTGTACTCGAACGGTCTGCTGGGGTTCCACGCAAACGGCGCGACGTGGTCGCCCGCGCTGGACGCCAGCATCAGCGGCCTGACGCCGGCGCCGCTGGCGGGAACCGATGTGATGACGGTACGCACGATCGTCGGCAGTCCGATCGCCCTGACTGCGGCGATGTCCGGCTCAACCGGCGCGCTCACGATCGACGCGGCCAGCGGCTTGGCGCTGGGTGACATCGTGATGGCGGCGAACTGTTCGAAATCGGTCGCGTTCGAGATCACCGGGGACCCGAGCCTCGGGTCGATCGCGCACGCCACTGGCGGACCGGCTCCGGGCAACTCCAGCGCCGACCTCGGCGTCAGCTTCGGAACGGATGCATCCGTGTATCGGCTCGTGACCAACACGTACTACGTCGCGCCGAGCGTGTTGCAGCCGGGAACCGACTCGCTTTGGCTGTACAGCGTGCCGAACTACGCTGGTGGAGCCAATCCGCACGAGATCGTCGAGGGGGTCCAAAACGCTGCGATGTTGTTCGGCGAGGACACCGATGGCGACGGTGTACCCAACCGTTACGTGACTGCCGATGCCGTGGGCGTGTGGACCAACGTGGTCGCGATCCGGATTGAGCTGCTGATGCAAACCGTTCAGAACAACATGGCGACATCGGCGCAGCCGTACACGTTCAACGGAACGACCACAGTGCCGTCCGACTTGCGCATCCGCACCGTGATGAACTCCACCATTTCGGTTCGAAACAGGAATCCGTGACGATGAAACCCCATGGCGGTTTTGGCGGGCTGCGCCTGCAACCAATCCAGCGCGGGCTGTCGCTGGTCGTGACGCTGGTGATGCTGGTCGGGATCACGATGCTCGGCCTGGCTGCGATCGGCGGCACGGTGATGCAGGAAAAGATTGCAGGCAACACGCGCGACATGAATCTCGCTTTCCAGGCGGTGGAAGCGGGATTGCGCGATGCCGAGAGCGACATTTCCCAGAACATCACCGGCAGCTCGACGTTTACGTCCGCGTGCAGCCACGGGTTGTGCACCCCTGCGTCGACCTGGCCGACTCCGACCTCCGCCCCGCTGTGGACGTTGATCAATTGGAACGGCGGGACCGTGCGCGCGTACGGCGCATACACCGGAGCGGTTGCACTGTCGCCAGGCCTGGCTGCTCCCCCGCTGTACGTGATCGAGAAATTGAGCAACCAGCAGCCCGGCCAGGGCGATGCATTGGGGATCGGTTTGGCTCCGAACGCGGCTGCAGGCACCTATTACCGCGCAACGGTGTACGCGACCGGAGGGCGCCCCGACACACATGTGGTGGCCCAGTCCATTTACTTGAAGCACTGAACCATGCCAAAGCAACGGCTCGCGTTGTTCGCCCTTACCGCCGGTGTGCTGCTGCCGGTGGCGCAGGGTGCCGGGCTTCCGGGCTACCTGAACCTGGCGCAGTACCCGCTGTTTCTGTCGGGAAACGTTGCTCCGAATGTCCTGGTGTTGTACGACAACTCCGAGTCGATGGACGGCACGATGGCCGGCAAGGTGATCGCCGGCAACGATCCGACCACGCGCGGCAACATCGCCCGCAGCGTGATCACCAGCACGATTGCCAGCTACCGGACCTCATTCAACTGGGGTCTGGCCAGCTTCCAGCACGACGGCGACGGCGCCAGCAGCCCGGCCGGTACGCGGTACAACACGTTTGCGTACTACTTCGGCGATTCGTCGACGCCGCCGAGCCCGACCGCGATGGTGTTCACCAACGATTGCGTCAACGGTATTTCGGTTTCCAATGCGGGCGCACGTTGCATTGCCAACCCGCAACCGAGCAACGGGTACTCGTACGTCACGTATGCGGCCGCCGGCGACGATCCCGACATCAACGACGTGCTTTATTACAGCGGCACGTTCACCACGTTGTGGGGCATCGGGGTCAACGGCACCACCAGCTACAACGTGTACTCGAGTCGCAACACGACATCCAATGCCACGAGCTGGTCCAGCAGCGACTTCAGCACGAACGGCTGCGGCATTTGCGGAACCTGGGGCTTCACCCCGACTGATGCCGGCTTCCTGCCGTCCACTCCTCCCTATCCGCGCCAGTTCTGGGTCCCGCGTGCGTGGGGTTACCTGAACAACCCTAGCGGCGCCGCCCGCATCTGGGAAACGGTGCAGCCGGATTCGAACGCGCACTACAACCGGATGACGACGTTGCTGGCGCCCGAGACCGGCACCTGGAACAGCGGTGAGCTCAAGAACGCGTCGGTGTACACGCCGCTCTACGGCAGCATCAAGACGGCCGGCCAGTACTTTGCGGGCACCAGCGGCAACACCAGCCCGATTACATTGTCGTGCCAGAAGAATTTCGTGCTGCTCGCCACCGACGGCAATCCCACCGCGGAGCTCAACGGCAGCATGTATCCGCCGGCGCAGATGGTAAACACGTACAACGCGGGCAGCGGGACCTGGACCTTTTCGCAGGCCGCGCAGGACGTGTTCGGCCAGATCACCGCTCTGCGCAGCACCGTTTTCAAAGGCAACCCGTATGACGTCCAGACCTACGTGGTCGGCCTCGGCGACACCGTGCAGAACCCCGGTTCGGTGGCGGTCCTCAACCACTTCGCGCAACTCGGGGGCACCGGTTCGGCGTATCTGGCGACCGACAGCAGCAGCCTGACGGCGGCTTTTGCGACCATCAGCACCGATATCGCGAACAAAGTGGCGTCCGATTCGGCGGTGGCGCTGAACGCCGGCTCGTGGTCCAGCGGCGAAGACCTGTACCAGGCTCGTTTCACCAGCGGCAGCTGGAACGGCCAGGTGCTTGCGCTGCCGATCAGCTCGACCGGGCAACTGGGCTCGCAGCTGTGGGATTCCGGACAGGTTTTGAACGGACAGAACTGGTCGACCGGCCGTCAGATCCTGACGTTCAAACCATCGGCGAGCGCCGGTGCGCAGGGAATCGCGTTCCGCTGGCCGGTCAACCCAGCCAGCCCGAGCGCTACCGAGCTGGATGCCTCGCAGGTGACCGCTCTGAACACCAGCCCCACAGGAGCGGTCGACGGCTACGGCGCTCTGCGCCTGCAGTACCTGCGCGGCCAGCGCACCAACGAGCAGGCCGGCTGTCCGACCTGCACGCCGGCATTTCGAACGCGGCCCACGTCGGTACTGGGAGACCTGGTCGATTCGGCGCCGTACTACGTGGCAGCCCCCGCGTACGGCTATCCGGACACGATGGAGTCGGTCCCGTACAGCTCGTTCGTCGCCTCCTACGCTCATCGCACGCCGATGATCTACGTCGGCAGCAACGACGGCATGCTGCACGCGTTCGCGGCATCGGACGGGCACGAGGCGCTCGCATACGTTCCGGCATCGGTGTTTGGCAACCTTAGCCAGCTGACCAGCCCGAGCTATGCGCACCGCTTCTACGTGGACGGCGCGCCCACCGTCGGCGACGCCTTCTACGCCGGTCGCTGGCATACGTTGCTGGTCGGGGGCTTACGAGCCGGGGGCCAGGGCATTTATGCCCTTGATGTGACCGACCCGAGCAGCTTCTCGGAAGGCAATGCCGCTGCAATTGTGAGCTGGGAATTCAGCGATTCCAACGACGCTGATCTGGGTGACACCTTCGGTGCGCCGCTGATCGTGAAGACCAACAACGGGCGCTGGTCCGTCATCGTTGCCAACGGCTACGACAACACCCAGTCGGATGGACGAACCAGCAGTACTGGCGACGCTTTTCTGTTCGTCCTGGATGCGCAGACGGGGGCGGTTACCGCCAAGATCGCAACCCATTCGGGGACTGTCGCCAGTCCGAACGGATTGTCGGGACCGATCGCGATCGATACCAACGGCGACGGAATCGCGGACGTGGTCTACGCGGGCGATTTGCTGGGTAACCTGTGGAAGTTCGATATTTCGTCATCGAGCCCGTCGGCGTGGAAAGTCGCTTATGGCGCGCCGCTTTTCACCGACCCGAACCACCAGCCGATCACGAGTCGACCCGAAGTGACGTTGTTCCCGGGCGGTGGCTATCTGGTGCTGTTCGGAACCGGGCGCTACATCGATGTCACCGACGCGACGACGACGAACGCGCAGACGTTCTACGGCATTCGGGACAACGGCGCGCCGGTGAGCGGCCTTTCAACGCTGGTCAGGCAATCCGTACTTGGCACCGCGGTCGGCTCCGATGGCAACACCTACCGGATCACAACGCACGCGGTGGGCCAGGCGACGCTGGATCGGCCAGAGGGCGGCGACAACGTGGTCTCGACCAGCGCCTACAGCACTATGAACGGCTGGTACATGCCGCTGCCCGACGTGGGCGAGCGGGTCATCGCCGAGGCCGCGGTGCGCTCGGGGCGGGTGGTCTTCGTGTCGCTGGAGCCGAACACCGGCACGTGCACCTCGGGCGGCAGCGGATGGGTGATGGATCTGGATGTGACGACCGGCAACCGTCTGGACCACGTCACGTTCGACACCAACAATGATTCGAACCTAACCAGCGCCGACCTGCTGACCTTCGGTGGACAGTCCGCCAACACTAGCGGCCAGAAGATCGGCTCGATTCCGTCCGATCCCGGGTTCATGCGGATGCCGGCGGTCGCGGGCCAGGCGCCGACCGAGAAGAAGTACATCAACACGTCGTCGGGACAGATCGCTGCGCCGACAGAGACCGCGGGCAATCTGGTCAATCGTCGTGTTTCCTGGGAGCAACTGCAGTGAATCGTTCGGGTTTTTTCGGACCTAAGCTATGAGCATCCGGTTCCTCGTGCAGGGGTTGATCCTGTCGTCGATGACGTTCACGGCGACGGCCCAAGCGGTTCACGTTGCTGGCGATTCGGCGCTGCGCGGTCAGACGCAGCCGTCCGAAGCGCAGGCGTCGAACCTGGTTCGCGACGACAGCAACGCGCTGGCAACCGGAGTGATCGACACGGTCGATGCTGCGGCCGGCAGCGTCGTGATCCACGGGGTTTTGCTGCGATTCGATCCGAGCAGCGTGCTCGTTTTCAGTGCTCGCGGCACACCGTTGTCGGTATCCGCGTTGCAGAGCCATCAGAGTGTCGGTTTCCTGCTCGATCGCACGGACTCGAAGCATCCCGCGATACGGGTCTTCTATTTGAAATGACGCGCTGGCGTTTTCGCGCGGCAACAAGGCATCCGTCGGGTGAGAAACACATGGGCAGAATTCAACGGGGAGTGACGCTGATCGAGCTGGTGATCGTGGTGATCGTGGTCGCTATCCTCACGGCGGCAGCGATTCCAGCGTATTCGAGCTACGTCCAAAGAGCGCACAGGACCGATGCCAAGACCGCGCTCACTGCGTCAGCGCAGGCGATGGAACGCTGGTTCACGCAGAGCAACACCTATGCCAATGTAGCGGTCGGAACCAACGGGATCTACCGCATTTCCGACAACGGCTACTACACGATCAGTTTCGCCACCGGCGGTGCTGCCAACACGAATGCGGCCGGCTACCAGCTGATCGCCACGCCGGTCGGATCGCAGGCCAACGATTCATGCGGGGCTTTCACGCTGGACCAGGCCGACAATCGGGGCGCTGCGGCAGGCAGTTGCTGGTAAGCCGCGTTCGCGCGCCTGACAAAGCGCCTCTGTCTCGTGATCCAACCAGCGCAGTCACCTCCGAGATGTTGCGCTAACTGGTACTCGAGACCCCTTTTCGGGTAGTAAACGTGATTTGCCTGGATAGAGCACCCTATACCCGGCATTCCTGCAGAACAGCGGTGGGCACAATCTTTTCTTATGCGCGTTCCGGCTGGCTCTGCCATCGACGCCAGTGGCCCTACAAGGCATGAACAACTTTTCGGGTGGTCCGCATGATGCAACTCGACCAGTACACGCTTCTCGGCGCTTTCGTCACCGGACTCGTGCTCGGCGCATTGTTGGTGTGGGTGGTAGGCCGCGGCAGAAGGCGATCCCAGATCGAAGTGGCCGTGGCACAGGCGCAAGCGGCGGCCAACGTCCGTGCCGCCGCAGCAAGCACGCGCTCCGAGCAATCCGAAGCCGCACGGCTGCAGCTGCAGTCCGAAAGAAACGATGCACGCGCGCGTGCCGAGCAGGTCCAGGTGGACCTGGCGACCGCGGGCAAGCAAAACGCGCAACTCACCGAACGCGCCGCGCGGATCCCGGCTTTGGAGGGGGACCTTACGCGGGTGCGCGCGGAGCTGGACGCTGCAAATCAGGCGATTGCCGACCTGCGCGAGGCAAACGGCGGCACCATTGCGCAGCTGACCGCTGACCTTCAAGCGGCTCGCGACAACCTTTCCGCGTCGACTTCAAAGCTGGAAACCTCGCAACAGGATCGCACGACGGCAGAGACCGAGAACGCGCGCCTGATGGCGGACCTGGCCGTTGTACGAGAGCAGTTGGACGCGGATCGGCGAGGCTTCGAGGAAAAGCTGCGGATGATGACAGAAGCCAGGGATGCGCTGACCAACCAGTTCAAGGCTCTGGCCGGTGACATTCTCGAGGAAAAATCGAAGCGCTTTACCGAACAGAACCAGGTGAACCTGAACCAGCTGCTCGATCCGTTGCGGACGAAGATCGGCGAGTTTCAGGCAAGAGTGGAGCAGGTACACGACCAGGAGGGGAAGGACCGCTCGACCCTGTTGGAGCAGGTGCGCCAGCTGCAAGCCCTGAACCAGACGCTGAGCGAAGACGCAAAGAACCTGACCACGGCCTTGAAAGGCTCGTCGAAATCGCACGGCAATTGGGGCGAGCTGGTCCTGGAGCGCCTGCTGGAGACTTCGGGCCTTCGCAAGGGCGAGGAATACGTCTCACAGGAATCGCAGGTCACTTCGGATGGAAGGAAACAGCAACCGGACGTCGTCATCAACCTTCCGGACGAGAAGCGGCTGATCATCGACTCCAAGGTTTCACTGACCGCATACGAACGCTATATCTCATCCGAGACGGATGCCGAACGCGAAGTGGCGCTGCGCCAGCACCTGCAGTCGGTTCGAACGCACATCCGGACGCTATCGGAGAAGGACTACCCGGCGCTGTACGGTTTGAAATCGGTCGATTTCGCACTGATGTTCGTCCCGATCGAACCCGCCTTCGTCCTCGCGGTCACGAACGATCGGGACCTGTTCGCGGAAGCGTGGCACAGCAACGTGGCGGTGGTCAGCCCATCCACCCTGTTCTTCGTGTTGCGAACGGTCGCGCACATATGGCGCCAGGAGGCCCAGGGTCGCAACGCCTTGGAAATCGCCAGGCGCGGTGCGGAAATGTACGACCGCCTGGTTGGTTTCGTGGAAGACCTCAAGAGGGTGGGCGAACGAATCGGCGACGCTCAGGATGCGTACGTTTCCGCCCAGAAGCGGCTCTCGTTCGGCAAGGACAACGTGATTCGCCAGGCCGAGATGCTGAAGGAGTTGGGGATCAGTCCAAGCAAGCAGTTCCCGCAGCCCTTCGTCGACCAGGCTCACGCCGACGAGGAATTGGCGAAGCTGATGGGCCCCGGCACGCTGCGCGGCGAGCAGGTTTTCTCGTCCGAGCGTTCGTCGCCCGCGACTTTATAGCCTCCGGTCAAGGTCGCCTTACTCAGTGCAGGCAAGTGGGCGACCGGCTTTCAGACGGCCTGCTGCGCCGGGCTTGACCCCCATCAATGACGTGGATTGACCAGCGTCGTACCGTGAGCGGGTGTCGGCCCGAAAATTTCCGATTCACCCCGCCAACCCCCACCGAGTGTGCTGGGGTTGCGCCAGGTTTTGCAGCGCCGATTCGATGTCGTGCGGCAACGGGTCGGTGCGGACTCCGCACCCGGCGGAACTGTTCGGCGAAGATTGGTATGAGTGGGGTTCAGTGCCCGAGCGTACAGCGCACTCCACGCTCGGCCAGTTCGATCCTTGCAACCAGGCTCGACAGCGGCTCGTCGATGTCGCAATCGACGCCGAAGCAGGAGAACACCAGATCCTTGACCCGGATTCGCCACGTCATCGCGCTTAAGGATCCAGGGGCATCGCGCAGGGTGCAGCCTTCGAAATCCGACAGCGTGGTGGATTCGCCGATCGCACCCGGCTCGCCATCGAAGAGCTGTCCAAGCACGCGGCGAGCCGTTGCCGGCCACGGTTCTTCGTTGCGCGCGGCCTGGCCCGGACGCGAAACCTGCGGGTGCATCTGAAGCGCTCCTTGCCGCCCGTGGATGCGGGCGATCAACTGCAACAATCTGAACATCGTCCTGCCCCCGGGAGTTTTTAG
>Ga0187846_10002059_pt1 | contig 11168 bp, 5 predicted proteins | sample TC_taG_FD_161473 | JGI IMG/M metagenome (GOLD analysis project Ga0187846, IMG submission 161473) | Biofilm microbial communities from the roof of an iron ore cave, State of Minas Gerais, Brazil - TC_06 Biofilm (v2) | ecosystem: Environmental > Terrestrial > Deep subsurface > Cave > Wall biofilm ... | reverse complement strand
CCCAGTACGCGCCTTTTACCCACACGGCATTATACGCGCCCTGCACGCCAGCCAGGATGGTGGAGAGCGGAATCAAGGCCGGACGTACGGAGAGAATCAATCCGTCGTGAGTCTGGCGCGCGGCGCAAACCAGCCGGATGGTGTGTTTCAATTGGTGCGCATATTGAAAATCCATGGGGGAAATGCGGCGGATGCCCTCGACGAAAATATCCGAGGGAGTGATCTTCTCCCCAAAAGCCAGGGCGGCCAGCAGCGCCAGCTTCGAGCGCGCGTCAAAGCCGTCGATGTCCGCGCTTGGATCGGCCTCTGCATATCCCAGCATCTGCGCTTCGGCCAGCACCGCTGCCAGGGGCTCGCCGCGTTTTTCCATCTCCGTCAGGATGTAATTGCTGGTGCCGTTCAGAATCCCGTACAGGGCCGTGACACGGTCCCCGGAAATGCCCTCCCGCAGCACGGCATGGATCGGAATGCCGCCGCAGACACTGGCTTCCATAGCCAGATTGATTCCCGCCCGAATGGCGCGATCCCAGATTTCCGGACCACACGAAGCCATCAGTTCCTTATTGGCGGTGACGACCGATTTCCCATGAGCAATCGCCGAATCGATGATCTCGGCCGCTACACCGGTGCCGCCCACCAGTTCGGCTACAATCTGCACGCCGGCGTGCGCCACCACTTCGCGCCACTCGGTGGTCTTCAGCACCGGACCGAGCGCTGCGGGCAGCTCCTTGGCGTGAACCGAACGGCTGCAAACGGCGGAGACACAGAGACGAAATCCCAACTTCAGGGCGATCTGATCCGCGTTTTCGGTGAGGATGGCCAGCGTCCCCGAGCCCACGTTGCCCAGCCCCACGATGCCGATGTTGACAGCCTCCATTGGGAATTATGATAGCAAGCGAGCGGTTTCTTCTTCCGTTAGGCGGAAACCCTGCAAATTTCTTTTTGGATTCCGGCTCCCTTCTGGTACTTCTAAAACTACCTCTCTTTCGATCTGGGGTTAAAACAAAACAAGGTACTTATCTGTGCAACCCCTTCCACCGATGGCTTCGGTTAGCTTGGGTTGGTTTGCTCCGGAGAGTTGTCATAAGATGAACCATGCGCTATTTTGTTCTTTTATTGGCAGCCTTGGCCGCCCCACTGATTCCTTTGGAGGCGCAGCCCATGCTGAACATTGTCGTGGTGCAAGGTGAAGGCGCTATTAACAACATCCGCCAGAGGACAGCGCGCCAGACCATCGTCCGCGTGGAGGACGAAAACCATAAGCCGGTTGGGGGAGCGGTCGTCGTATTTCTCCTCCCGTCCCAAGGCGCGAGTGGGACTTTCGCTGGCGGCGTCCAAATGCTTACCGTGACCACGAATCGAGCTGGATTGGCGGTCGCCCGGGGCTTCCGCCCAAATCAAATTTCGGGACAATACCAGATGAATGTGAACGCATCGTTTGGCGGGCAGATGGCCAGCACCGCCATTTCGCAGACGAACGCTTTGCCGGGTGCGGTGGGGACTACTACGGCCACCGGCATCTCCCCCAAGGTGATCGCTATTGTGGCGGTGATTGGAGGGGCCGCTGCGGTGGGCATTGCGCTGGCAGCGACGGGCTCCGGCGGCGGTTCCAGTACCCCCGCTCCGTCTTCGACAGTCAATATCAGCCCCACCTCCGGAACGGTGGGAGCACCCAGGTAATTGTCATGAGCATGCCCATTTTCCGTATTCTCCCTTGTGTTGCCCTGGCGGCGGTTGGGCTTCAGGCGCAACAAGCAACTGTGGCAGGCCCGATTGCGGGCTACGTCTTCGATGCATCCGCCCAAGGTGTGCGGCCGATTCTGGGGCTTCCGGGCGCTTCGCTTCTGGGTGACCCGCTAAGCTTGGGATTCGCTGCTAGTTCAGCCTTTATCGCCCCTCGTCAGGACATGGCCTTCGTGATCGCGGGTGATGGGTCGTTCCATCTCTTCCGTATCAATTCCGGAACCGTAACGGAGTTCAGTGTAGATGGTTTGGGAGGTGCTCCCGACCGCGTGGTTTTCAGCCCATCCGGAACGGCTGCAGCCTTATATGGGGGCGGGAGCATTCAGGTGATCACCGGATTGCCCGGCGCCCCCACCGTGGCAGGCGCAATCGATGTGAGTTCGAGCGGAGTGCCGGATTCATTCGCGCTCAGTGATGATGGCACGGTGTTGCTCCTGTCCGCCGGCAATGCGGTTCGGCTGATCGGTTCATTGGCGGATATGGGCAAGCTGATGGACACTGCCGGCAGCGCGCTGCTGGCGTTCGCTGCCGGTACTCACGATGCCGCCATCACCGATCCCACCGGTGCCGGAGTAGTGTTATTCCACGATCTGACGGGTGCGGGCAGCTCACAAGTGCTCGCCCCGCCGGATGCCACCATCAGCGCTTCCTCCGCGGAGGCGTTTTCGATGGATGGCAAGAGCCTGCTCCTGGCCAGCGCCTCGGCTCAGTCGATCACTACGTTCGACTTGGGTGCCGGCGCGCGCAATGTCATCGCCTGTAGCTGCAAGCCGAATTCCTTGTCCTCTATGGGCAGCGTGTTTCGGCTAAACGATCTGGGGAAAGATCCGCTTTGGTTGCTGGATACCCGGCCGAGCCAGCCGCAAGTCCTCTTCGTCCCCGCGCTTAGCGACCACCGTCTCCGGCATCTGCCGGAGGGGACGACAGCACACCGCCTTCCTTAACGATTCACCATGGAACCCGGGGACGTTCGATTGACAACCACCCCACTGCTCAATATAATTCCCAGTATAATCGCCTACCAGCGATCGATGGTAAAAAGGGGGCTGTTATGTTGCTCCGTTGGACGTCTGCATTCAATCTTTTCCTGGTGGCTATAGCCGGTAGCGCTTTTGGCGCATCCCCGGCTGTGACCTTCAACAAGGATGTTCTTCCTGTTTTGCAGAGAAGCTGCCAAAGGTGCCATAGGCCGGGGGAAGTGGCGCCGATGTCTCTTCTCACCTACCAAGATGCCCGGCCGTGGGCCAAGGCCATCAAGACTGCGGTATTGACTCGGAAAATGCCGCCATGGTTCGCCGATGCAAACTACGGCCATTTCCTCAATGATCCAACCCTGAGCTCCAAGGATGTCAGCACGCTGGTGGCTTGGGTGGACAGCGGAGCACCGGAGGGCGACCAGAAGGACAAGCCGGCTCCGGTTACTTTCGAGGATGGGTGGAACATCAAGCCGGACATGATCATCGAAATGCCCAAGGAATTTCATCTGCCGGCCACGGGTACGATCGATTACCAGAACATCCTCGTCAAGGTCAATTTCCCCGAAGACAAGTGGGTTGTGGCGGCCGAAATGCGCCCCGGCAATCCGCAGGTGGTCCACCATATGCGCGGCATCATTCGCGGGCCGAATTCCCACTGGATGAGGGATGCTGTGCCGGGAGAGGCCTATGAAACCGGCGACGACGTGATGAATCGGAACGACGAGGGCGAGAACCTGGTCGGCAAATTCAATCCTGGACTGGGTGCGCAGGATTTCTCGCTGTACTCATCCGCGAAATTCGTCCCGAAAGGGTCGGATTTCGTTTTCAACATCCACTACACGGCCATCGGCAAACCCGCCACCGATCAATCGAAGATCGGGCTGGTATTCGCGAAGGATCCTCCCAGAGCCCGTTATTACACGGCCAATCTTCCCTATGCGAGGAATATGGTCATTCCGCCGGGAGAGAGAAATGCGGAAGTGGTGAGCGAGGTCACTGCGCAGCGCGACCTCAAGCTGGTCTATCTGCAGCCACACATGCACGTTCGCGGGAAAGACTACGAATTTCGCTTGATTTACCCGGACGGTAAGACCGAAACAATTTATAAAGGACCCTGGGATTTCAACTGGCAACTCGGCTATGATTACGAGACCCCGATTAACGTGCCAAAGGGCACTCGTCTGGTCGGTATCTCGCATTTTGATAATTCGGTGGCCAATCCATACAATCCGGATCCCACCAAGGAGGTCCGTTGGGGACCTCAGAATTGGGACGAAATGAGTGCTGCCTTCATCGGCATTGTGATTCCCGATCTTGGCGCTGATCTGCGGCAGGTATTCAAGGCGAGCGGTCCGAGTTTGCTGCCGATCGTCCCCGGCCGCTCCGGCCCCACTCTTGCGGCTCTGGCCAAGCCCGCAGCCAACTGATGTTGAGCCAATTGTTCCTGCCAGGGCGAGGAGCCATCGCTCAATGGAGTCGTATTGGCCCGATCATAGCCACACTTCGCCACCAATACGGCTCCCTGACGGCCTCGACTCCGTAACCTGCGGAAAACGCGGGCGCTGATTCGGAGCCGCGATGGGGCGCCCTCTGGGCCGGGAGCGGTTGGCAGAATGGGAGGGGAAAGATGATCACCCTGTTGAAAGGCGTGCTTTGTCTTGGCATCACTTCTGCGGTCGTGTGGGGCCAAGCCGAATCCACAGCGCAGATCAACGGTGTAGTCCGAGATTCGGGAGGTTTGGCCGTTCCGGGTGCCGAGGTTAAAGCGACGCAGATCGCCACCGGCGCCGTCCGCAGTGTAATTACCGGAAGTGATGGCGCTTATGTGCTGCCCAATCTTCCCATCGGACCCTACTTGCTGGAAATCACCAAAGAGGGATTTGGCAAATATGTTCAATCCGGGATCGTCTTGCAGGTCGCAAGCAACCGGACTGTCGAGGCCGTTTTGAAAGTCGGCGCGGTAACTGAGCAGGTGACGGTAGTGGCTGACGCTGCTATGGTAGAAACTCACTCGACTGGTGTCGGAACGGTGGTGGACAACCAACGTGTGGTTGAGCTGCCATTGAACGGGCGAAATGTCACCGAACTCATTTTCCTGGCTGGCATGTCAACTCCGGTGACCGGTTACTCAGCCGGCATGAACTCCGTAAGGAACTACCCCACTGTTACCATTGCGGTTGCGGGTGGGAATGGCAGCGGCAACGCCTTTCTGGTAGACGGAGTCATTTACAACGATGCGTTCACCGCCCAGAATTATCCGCTGCCGTTCCCGGACGCCTTGCAGGAGTTCAAGGTGGAGACTAGCGCCCTACCGGCGCAGTACGGTTATCACTCCGCCTCGGTCGTGAATGCGGTCACCAAATCCGGGACCAACCAGTTCCACGGCGATTTGTTCGAGTTTTTGCGGAACGGGGACTTCAACGCCCGCGACTATTTTGCCATTGCCCGCGACACGCTGAAACGCAACCAATTTGGAGGTACGGTTGGCGGCCGGATTCGAAAAGACAGGTTGTTCTTCTTCGCGGGCTATCAAGGTACGATCCAGAAGTCGAGCCCTCCGCAGACTATCGCGTATGTCCCTACGGCCGCCATGCTTCAGGGCGACTTTACTGCCATCGCTTCTCCCGCGTGCAACGGCGGAAAGCAAATTACGCTCCCGGCCAGTCTGGGATTCGTGAACAACCAGATCTCACCCACCAAGCTCGATCCGGCGGCAGTAAACCTTGATGCCCGATTCCCATCACCAGCCAATCCCTGCGGCCAGACCCAATTCGGACTACTTTCTAACCAAACAGAAAACCTCGGTGTGGCGCGAATCGATTATCAGCAGAGCGAACGGCACTCGCTTTTTGCAAGGACTGTTGTTTCGGATCTGTACTTGCCGACAACGTATGATGGCAAAAATGCCCTCACATTGAGCCAGGGTGCAAATTATTATCGTGCGTATCTGGTCGCCCTGGGAGACACTTACGTCATCGCCCCTGGGATGGTCAGCGCATTTCGGGTGGGCGCCAATCGCATGACGATAAACAGGCCGGGTGATAACTTCGCCACTTGGCAACAGTTGGGGGTGAATGCCAGCTCTTTGGCCGGTAACATGGTGTACATAGGTGTTACCGGAAACGGGTTCCAGATCGGGTTGAACTCCATGCCGACTCGGGTGTTTCAAGGACCGAACCCTAATCTCGCCGAGGACATCAGTTGGGTGAAGGGAGCGCATCAGATCGGGTTCGGAGTAGACTACTATCACGAGCTGACAAATTTTTTGAGCACTCTCAATACCACCGGCCGATTTACATTCAATGGTTCCGTCTCGGGCATCCCGCTTGCAGACTTCCTGTTGGGAGACGCGTTTGCATGGAACCAAGGAAACGCGAATCGGTGGTACCAGCGGCAGAACTACATCGGCTTATATGCGCAGGATTCCTGGAGGTTGAACTCACGGCTGACCCTGACCTATGGTTTGCGGTGGGAACCCTACCAGGCTCCATACTCCAGATTTGGTTCGTACGCCCATTTCGACCCTGCCTTGTTTGCGCAGAACGTCCATAGTACTGTGTACGGGAATGCGCCGGCTGGAGTAATCTTCCCGGGTGATTCACAGTATGTGGCCGGCAACTCGCCGCAGAAGTCAACATATGACGTCTGGGCGCCCCGGGTCGGATTGGTATGGGACCCCCGCGGCACTGGCCGTATGACGGTCCGGGCTGCTTATGGAATCTTCAACGACCGGCAACATTTCCAGGCATTCAGCGCGTATACCGGAGCCCCTCCCTATGGGGATAACATAACCTTGGCGAACGTGACTTTCTCCGATCCGTGGGGCACCTATCCCGGTGGAAATCCTTTTCCCCTTGCCACGGGCAAGAACGCCTTGTTCCCGCTTTTCGGCTCTTACCGTACCGATCCTTTTAACTACCATCCGAATTACATAAACCAGTGGAATCTCAGCATCCAGCGCCAGATGGGAGCGAACTGGCTGGTGACCTTGAATTACCTTGGCAGCAGCATGATTCACCTGGTTTCTGACGCACAACTGAATCCGGCGGTGTTTCTCGGGCTAGGCCCTTGCACTATCAACCTGGTGAATTACTCCACTTGTTCCACGACCGCGAATACCAACCAACGCCGCATCCTCTTTCTGCAGAATCCCTCGCAAGGTCAATATTATTCCTCCATCAATTCCGTCGATGATGGCGGGACAGGCACCTACGACGGCCTGCTTCTATCAGTCCAGCGGCGATTGAGCCACGGAGTCAGCGCATTGGCCAATTATACCTGGTCGCATTGCATCAGCGATACATACGATTACAGCGTCGGGACCGGGAGCGCCTTCAGTCTTCCCGGGAATCGCCGGGTGTTCCGGGGAAACTGCCAGTCGGGAGACACGCGGCAAATCGCCAATGTTTCCCTCGTCGCTCAGACGCCCAAGTCCTCGAATCGGGCGTTGCGGCTGGCAGCCAGCGACTGGCAGATCTCCCCCATTCTGAATATCAGGTCCGCCCAACTTTTTTCGGTGACGACTGGTGTCGACGGAGCTCTCACCGGGCAGCCGACTGAAACACCGAATCTGGTGGCCGGGGTGAATCCTTACGTCAGCAATCACGGATGTTCGCCGGCACCTTGTATCCAATGGATCACGTCTCAAGCCTTCGCTGCGCCGCCCCCCGGCACATACGGTAATTTGGGTCTTTTCAATATGAAAGGTCCGCGAGTTTTTCAGTTCGACATGGCTCTGACGCGGATGTTTGCGCTCGCCGACAAAGGCACAGTTCAGTTTCGGGCGGAGGCCTTCAACCTTCTGAATCGTTTAAATCCCGCTGTTCCGGGCGCGACCACCAACTCCGGCAATTTCGGCCAGATCCTGAGTGATATCAGCGGTACAAACGGATTGTCAGCCGGCGACCCTCGCATTATTCAGTTCGCCGTGAAGTACGTTTTCTAGGTAGTGGGCTACTTTGAAAGTAGACCACTATCGCTTTCTCTAGCAACCGCTCCCGACCCGGAAGGTGCCCCGGTCGCGGCTCAGAATCGGCTCTCGCGTAGGTCTGCCCTCCTCGGAAATGGTTACTTGTGAAATCGCAAGATTCTGTCATCTGACTGGATCTCGATCTCGGCTACAGCGCCCTTGCCTCCTGCAAACCAGTATTCCTCGAAGGGAAATGTTCGTACCTCAGGTACGAAGATCTGTGTGTTCCCGCCCGGCTCAAAATGTCCCGCCGCATTGGGGAAGTTGTCAGCTACCGTTCCAATGATTGCCGTCGTACCCGCCGGGATTGTGGCCACGGCCAGGTGGTTCAGCAGGTTTTCCGGCGGGGTTGCGAGTCCACTCGCATCTGACCAGAAGCGCATTGATTTCGGAGCTCCCTGGTGTTGTGCAGTAGTGGTTTCACCTTGCCAAAGGCAGCAAAAAAAATAGCGTCCGATTGGCTGTGATGTTCCACCATACAATCGCGACAACGTTGTCGGCTCCTGGAAGCTAACCACCTCGGGCAGTAAAGCCGGGTCAAACGAATCCGTCACTGCCACGTAATCGGGCACCTTCGCTACATCACTTAGATAATCTCGAAGCTGATTGTGATCGAGCTTCCTTGAAATCACGGGACCGATTTCATCCGCGGATGCTAAGCGCCTGCTAAAGAATATTACGGGCTTCCCTTAACCGAAGTTCCTGGCCACGGATTGACACCCCGGCCACAAGGACCGACTGGAGGACAGCGGCCATCCTGTGCTCCGAAGCTTTTGGCGAACGGAACGTTACAGGATTCCGGGGCGGGACTGCGACCGCCCGAACATCGCCCGCCATCATTTCACTTCGGCTAGCAGGCTGCCATGTCCCATCGGTTGACAACTGTTGAATCGGTACATTCTTCTCAACCGGTAAAGCGGTCCCCCAAAGGTCTGTCGCCCATATCAGAAGAACACCTTCAGCGCAAGTTGCAGGATTCGTGGATCACCGGCCGTTTGCCCGAGGAGACCGTAAGTCCCGCTGGCGTCGCTCTGTACCTGGCCAAAAGCTGCACTGTTGGTGGTCGAGACGGGAACGGAAAAATTCACCCAATTGGGCAGATTGAACGCCTCTGCCCGTACCTGAACAGAAATGGATTCCCGAATGGGAAATGTTCGCGTTAAAGCGAGGTCCAGTTGAAAGAAGCCGGGCCCCTTTAGACTCACAAGCCCCAGATTCCCATACTGGCCAGGTGCCGGCGCACTGAACGCGGCCGGCGTGATCCACTGGTAACACGGCGCCGGGGAACAGGCATGATTGCTCCCGTACAGGTTCACTCCCGGCACCAGATTCGGTGTCTCGGTGGGCTGGCCCGTCAGCGCGCCGTCTACGCCTGTTGTGACGGAGAACAACTGAGCAGAGGCGATCTTCATAATAGGCGCCACTTGCCAATTGCCAGCGATCCACCGCAACGGCCTATTGCTAAACCGAGGCGTGCCAGCAACCAGAGAGAGGTTCAAAACCTGCCTTATGTCGCCGGTTTGGCAGTTTGAACGGAACTGCCGCCGATTTCCTGGAATACTTTGGGCATTTCCTGTCCCTACGTTGGGATCCCAAACGTCGCTGATGCAGTGCGACCACGTGTAGTTTCCCAGCGCGCTCACGCCTCGGCTCAGCCGGTGCTGAACAGACAAGAGCAAGCTTTCATACTCTCCGGTTCCCCCATCATCCAATTGATTCACACCGCCGTAGTACTGCCCTTGCGCAGGATTTTGAAGATAGAGAACGCGACGCTGATTTGTATTGGCTGTGGTCGAACACGTTGTGTACGACACTCCATTGATCGTACATGGCGCCAAGCCTAAGAAGACAGCGGGGTTCAGTTGAGCTGCCGTCACTAAATGAATGGTGCTGTTCCCAACATAGTTAGCGGTAACCAGCCAGTTGGCCGCAACCTGCCTCTGGATGCTTAGATTCCACTGATTCATAAAGGTCGGCTGGAAATTAAAAGGATCGGTTCGATAGCCCGCAAACAACGGGAATTGAATGTTCTTGTTCAGAGTCAACGGCAAGGGATTTCCCCCAGGATAAGTTGCCCAAGGATTGGAAAGGCTGACGTTGTTCAAGCTTATATTATTGCCATAGGGCGGCGAAGCGGTGAAGGCGCTGTAACCTTGAAAGATCTGCCGCTCCGTAAAGATCCCATAGGAAGCCCGGATGGTCATTCGGCCATTCCCAGCCGGATCCCATACCAGACCGACGCGAGGAGCCCAATTATTGTACTTGGAATTGGTGGGGGAATCGCCGGCCGGATACGATGGATCCCCGGGGAAAGTCACACCCGCTGGCGCGTTAACGTACACGCTGCTGTGTTCATTGGCAGCGAACGCCGCGGGATCGAAGTGAGCGAACCAGCCATATTTGGAGATAGGCGCCTGGTATGGTTCCCACCGCAAACCGTAATTCAGCGACAGCCGGGAGGTCACCTTCCAGGAGTCCTGGGCATACAGTCCGAGATAAGTTTGATGGAGATACCAATTATTCGGGTTCCCCTGACTCCATGAGAACGCCGATCCAAGGAGAAAATCTGCTAGCGGCATGCCCGTGACTGAGCCATTGAAGGTAAAGGAACCAGCCGCATTCAGCGCGCTCAGAAACGTCATCTCCGTATGCAGGAAGCTGACGCCAAATCCCAGTTGATGCGAGCCCTTGATCCAGGTAATGTCCTCCGAAATGTTGGGGCTGGGTCCTTGGATGGCGCGGTTCGGAAATGAATTGAAACCGATCATGAATCCGGTTCCGGAAACGGTAATGCGAGCGCTCTCCCCAACCAAACTACTCGCGTTCACGCCCAATTCGTTCCAAGTGGCGAAATTGTCGGACGGTTTTCTGATGATCATTCGATTCGCTGCCAGCCGGAACGAACTTATCAGATTGGGGTTGAAAACGTATGTATCTCCAAGCACTCCCAAATAACCTTGATAATTCGCCACATTCGTATTGTCAGTGAGGGCATTGGTACCATTGTAGGTGGAAGGGACATAGAGGTGAGGGAACATCGCCCGAAAGAATAGCGATTGCTTATCGCTCACTTGATAGTCGAGCCGTGCCACACCCAGTTCTTCACTTTGGTTGTTTAACAATCCAAAAACGGTTTCTCCGCAGCCGTTTGTAGAAACCGGCAAGCGCTCGTCGATGATTAACGCCGCCGGATTGAATTTGGTAGGAGAAATTTGATTGTTCACGAACCCGAGACTGGAAGGGAGGGTGATCTGTTTGCCGTTGTTGCATGCCGGTGACGCGATTTGACTAAAATTCCCGGCCAACATGTCTGCTGTTGGAACGTAGGCAATGTTCTGAGTTGGATTGGATCTTTGAACTGTGCCTTGATAACCCGCGAAGAAGAAAAGTTTGTCCTTTCGGATTGGCCCTCCAACGGTTCCGCCGAACTGATTACGTCGCAACGTGTCGCGGGCAAGGGCAAAAAAATCCCGCGCATT
>Ga0187846_10002058_pt1 | contig 11174 bp, 10 predicted proteins | sample TC_taG_FD_161473 | JGI IMG/M metagenome (GOLD analysis project Ga0187846, IMG submission 161473) | Biofilm microbial communities from the roof of an iron ore cave, State of Minas Gerais, Brazil - TC_06 Biofilm (v2) | ecosystem: Environmental > Terrestrial > Deep subsurface > Cave > Wall biofilm... | reverse complement strand
CCCAGCCTGGTCAACGGCGCGAGTTTCTATCTTTTGAAACGCGATGCTCAGGTTTCCTACCAAGATATTATGGTATGAGAAACCTCGTCCCTTAGGGGTTCGTGGGTTCGAATCCCACCCCCCGCATTCATTAATTAATCAAGATTCTCTGAGACTTTCAAAATATTTAATTTCGCAAAATTCAGATTCCCATCAAAAGGCGAGCGCTATTTTCACAAAAATAATTAGACTTTGAAAGGGTATCTCTGTTTCTAAAGATATTCGTACGACTAGAGCCAATCAAACAAAGTGGCTTTATGAATAGCGAGTTTGCAGATTTGGTTACTAGCCTAGCACCATGGCATCTCCGAGGACAGCATAGGTGTCGCTGGGAGACAAGTTCCAAGAAAAGCTAGGATGCGTGGTTGAGATTCCAAAGACTTTGAAAGCGACGTAAAACCATTGACCGTTTGTCTCAGTTGTAATAGGGGTATATTTGCTTGGATAGCTCACGATATCGGCACCGTGATTCGTAGCTAAGTATGCCAGCGCAACCTCACCACCGCTGGTTGTGGCAAATTTCAGTGAGGCAATTGGCCCTGTATTCTCCACTATTTTGGGCAAAGAAGTTGAGTTATCAAAAGACTTCACTCCATTAATCGCAAATGCCGTAAGTTGATACTGCGAGGAATCCTTTCCTGTAACTAGGGTTATCTGATCACTTGAAAGTACGGAGCGGGAATGGGTGACGAAGATCGCTGGCTGTATTACATGTCCCTGTGAGTTTAAGTGATTCGATATGGTCGTCCAATGATGACCAGCAGTGTCACTAATCGAAACGACTTTTGATTGAGCAGTAACAGTAATGGTATTATAAAAAATCATAACTACAATAATTAGATCGTTTGCGTGCGCCGTACTAATTGTGACTTGGTATGTGTTACCTAAACTTTCTATAAAACCTGTATTAGCAACACCATCGGCAAAGACAGTGCCGGTAGTCAGCGGCGATTCTGTTGAAGCACTTACTTGTTGGCTCATTGCCGAGGTAAAAGGCACTCCAACAAATCCTAGAACGAGAAAACCGAAGAACACTAACAAAGTTGTATTTTTTATGAAAAAAAGTTGGGACATAAATAAAAGGGGATGGGGGAGGGTTATTTAACTCTTAGTGGAAAAAATTGTTTGTTTTCGAAGGTTGTTTCTTCGAGTGCTTTTACTTTGACACATTGATCTGGAAAATTTAAAGGCAAAAATTTCAACGCTACTTGTCGCGTTGGATTCTGCCTGCTCTTCTAGGAAGTTCAATTGAGGACTTCCCCGCTTGTATTGTGCCATTTGGCAACTTGCCCAGAGAGATGTTTAGATTCTTACACAAAGAATGGTGTCAACATAGAACCAAGGAAAATCGAGACTGATTGGACTGAGATTATTGGAAGGTCCAAACTATTCCTCGTCGGAAGATAAAGTAGCCATCGTAACAGGCGCAGGATCTGGAATCGGTCGCGCGACGGCCCTTGAGTTTGCATCCAGAGGACTGAAACTGTGTCTCGCGGATATTTCCACTAGGGGGTTGAAAGAGACCATCGAGAAGATCGAGAAAGCCAAGAAACATAAACAAGTTTCGGGGAAAAAGAAAGATAGACCTGAATCTGATCTAACAATCGAAGTGGATGTTAGTAATGAACAAGACGTAAAAAGAATGATTCAGTCCGCGGTCAAAAGATTCGGACGCCTGGATATTTTGTTCAATAATGCCGGGATCTACGAGTGGACTTCCGTTGACATTACCCCCACAGATATTTGGGACCGAATAATTGCCGTTAATCTGAGAGGCGCCTTCCTCGGAACAAAAATTGCCTCTCCATTCTTGAAGAAGACTAGAGGAGTGATTGTCAATACATCATCAAGTCTTGGATTTGCGGGCGTTCCCGAATCTGCGGCCTATTGCGCTTCCAAGAGCGGGATAATCGGTCTCACGAAAGCATCTGCCCTCGACCTTGCGAAATATGGGATCAGAGTAAACTGCATTTGTCCCGGTTCAATTGACACGGCAATGCAAGCACGAGAATTCGCCCGATCTGGAAGGCCGAAAGAAATGAGAAAAGCCTACAGCAAGATCTACCCTTTAGGTCGAATAGGTAAGCCTGAAGAAGTCGCCAAGTTAGTAGCGTTTCTTTCTTCCGATGATGCCTCATTCATGACCGGAAACGCGATCCTAATCGACGGCGGCGTTTTCGCCCAGTGGGGCGAATCTCTTGCTCCTTACATTATGAAATGAGAAAATTGGAATAGCCCATCCGGATTCTATCGGCTATTCGGGCGGAATCTCCTTGAAAGCCAGACTAAGGTCGATACCGTGAGACTTGTGATAGTAGTACGATGCGATGTAAATTACAAAGCCAGCAACGACTATGGCAATCAATAGTTCATAGGTAAACGTATTGAACACTCCGACCGCACCTCCACCATAAAGAGCATTCGAGAGACCTATGTATCCCAAGTAAGCAAACCCTATTGTCGTCGCGATTCCAATCAGAGAAACGATCGGCAACCCGCCAATCTTGGATTTCACGAAACCCGGAGATCTTTCAAACAAGTCCTTCTTGACAAACGGAAAGATTGTAACCGCGATACCAGGTATTACATACAGTATTCCCCAAATTACTGTTCCGACGGTAAAAGTCGAGGCCCAACCGTAAAAGGCGTAAGGGATAGAAAATACGATAGCCATCGCGACAACAGCGATGATCGCAAGCCAAGGTGTGTGGAACCTTTCGTAGATGGAAGCAAACTTATTTGGAATTACTCGGTCGAAGGACCACGCGAAAAAGTATTTGCTGGGAATCCAGAAATAGGCGAACAATGGTGCGATCGAGCCGACAAGGTAAGTTGTGAACATCAAATAAATCAGGGCATTGTTTCCATATGCCGCGACTGCGAGCACTAAGGGCTGAGAGGGCGGAAACGGTGCAGTAACCAGGCAACTGCAACCTCCGTTATTGTACGTGTAGCCAACATGTTGCATCCAACTTGCTCCAACAGTCTGAAGGGTGAGAGTCGAGGTTACACTCCAGTAAATGATCCCAAATAGCAGGGATAGAAACAGCGCAATGGGGACAGTTTTTCTTACATTCTTTATCTCGCCAGCGAACGCATTGACATAATTTCCTCCGAACAAAAACAAAGATGCCAACGGTAGTGCTATGAGAAGCCCGTTAAATCCTGTAGCCGTAGTCTGAGCGCCAGCGGCTTGTGCCATGTTGATTCCATTTTGCTCCAGCCCACTGTAATTCGCGTTAGGATAAGCACTCGGACTTGCGATTAGAGAATTCCAGTTGTGGACGAACGTGGTAGTGCTGGTCGTTCCAAGAATGTACCACATTACGATCATTCCGACAATTGCTGCAATCCACGAGATATAGATAACACCCTTGATGTATCGCGTTCCAAAGATCGCGAATAACGCGAAAATTCCGGTAAAAATCAATGCAAGGAGATATGTTCCCCCAGAGCCACCCCACCAAGCACCTGCACTGGTTAGTGATGCAGAGTTGGAAACCAGACCCGATGTTGTCAGAGAAATCGAAAATGCGTATGCATACGAAGTTATTTCTCCAGCATAGGCGATGAGGAATATTATCACCATGTAAATCATAGCCCACGCGAATCCAATAGATGGATGTAGAATTCTACTCACCCAGACATAATCGGAGCCGGTCCTAGGCATTACTAAGCCGACGACCCAGTATGCGAGCATGAGGAAGACAAACGGAATGGCCGCTACCACTAACGAGAGCGGCAAATTCGCGCCATAGGTATTTCCGTAAAACCAAGGAAACTGAACGGTCGTGAAAACCAGAGCGAAGACCATAGCGGAAGCAAAAAGCAAAACGTCCAGAGAACTGAACTCCCGCACAAGTCCGGTCGCGTCTCTAACGAAGTACTTTGGCTGCATATTCAAAGAAAGTGGAAAGTTTCAATATATTATTCTTTTTGGAGGCCTGTCCAAAAATACGAGCATCGATAATTCCATTAGGAATAATCGTTTGGCCGAGCTTTGACTGTTGAAGATCCCCGACAATGGCTGAGACTGGCCAGCGGGGAGCTTATAGCCATCGTTGGTATCTTTCAGGATTCGGAGATCGTAAACGTGTTAGTCCAAGATAATCTGAAACGGGACTTCATAGGTTACGGTAGGAATCCACCAAAGGTAGTTTGGCCCAATAATGCAAAGCTTGCAGTACAGCTCGTTGTAAATTTCGAAGAAGGATCCGAGAATTCCGTTGAGAAGGGGGATAGGATGCCGGAGCAAATGGGAGACTTTCCGGCAGTTGACCTTCCTGTCAGAGATTTGGGTCTTGAATCAGTCTTTGAATACGGCCCTCGCGTGGGAATCTGGCGAATGCTTGATCTTTTCGACAAGTACGATGTTAAGACTACTTTCTTCGCATGTGGTGAGACGCTCGAGTTGAATCCGGAAGCAGCGAAGGAGATAGTCACAAAAGGAAATGAAATTTGCTCGCATGGATACCGCTGGTTCGATCATTTCCGATGGACGGAAAATGAGACTCGAGAAGATATCAGGAAAGCAGTCCAAGCGATCACCAAAACCACAGGCAAAAGACCAGTCGGCTGGTATTGCAGAGAACCAGGAGTCCAGGTGAGAAAATTGCTAGTAGAGGAAGGCGGCTTCATCTACGATTCTGACATTTACAACGACGAGATTCCTTACTACGTCAGAGTAGGAATGAAAAATCACCTTGTCGTACCCTACACCTCTGACTGCAATGATTTTCACTATTGGCTTTCTAAATTCGACATTTCAGAGAATTTCTTCCAGTACCTCAAAGACAGTTTCGATGTCTTGTACTCGGAAGCTCAGAGAAACCCCAAGATGATGTCGATTGGCACTCACGTAAGAATTTCTAGTAAACCTGGAAGAATAGTTGCGTTAGAGAAATTCATCAGTTACGCGAAGGGCTTTCCGGGAGTCTGGTTTGCTCGACGTGACGAAATTGCATACTGGTGGCTGAAGAACTATCCGCCCGAGTCGAATTGATTTTCTTTACTAGAAATGTTCAGGCGGCAACGACTCTTTCACATAATCTGCGCGTTGAGGAGTGAAAAAATCAATGACCACAGTAACCCGATCAGTGTCAGTCTTCAGCTCGTGAAAAACTCCGGGAGGGATAAAATACGTGTCTCCAGCCTTGATATTCCAACTCATGTCTCCGACCTTGAAGACACCGCCGCCTTCGATGAATACACCAAACTGAGCGTGAGGATGATTATGATAAGGAAATACCTTTCCAGGTTGAATCCGGTAGTACACCATTAATCCCGTTGCAGAATGGGCTAGTATCCTTCTTTGCACTCCTGGCAAAACCTCTCGCCAGGCCTCAGGCCTGTCTTTCCAAAGCGATGGACTAGAATAATTATCGGACGACATTTGATCAAATAATCCAAAGCCATTTCTATTTTAGAATTTGTTCGAGCCGTTTCATCCAGAGATTTCGTGAATGGGTCCTTGCTTAAATTTGGGACAAGTTAGGTTCTCATCCAGTCCCGCAAATGAACATAGACAAAATTGAGGGCTCTCCATCATTAGAAATCGTGAATCTGGTTCTGAACAAGAAGGCTAAGGGAGAGAACGTCCTTTCCCTCGCCATTGGCGATCCATCTTCCGACACTCCGAGAGAAATTGTGGATGCAGCTTACAAAAGCATGATCTCCGGGGAGGTTCATTATACTTCATCTTACGGTACCCAAGAAGTTCGAAACGCGATTCGCAGCAAAGTTAGAAAGAAAAACGACATCAAATCGGAACTTTCGAATTGTATTTTTCTCACCACAAAATTCTCTGTCTATGCAGCCCTTGTTGCCTTATCGAGCGATCCTTTCGAGGCGCTAGTACCCGACCCTGGATATTTTTATTCGGAACCTGTCGTGTTGGCCGGCGGCATTCCTGTTCGCTACCGACTTGCCAAGGATTTTTCTCTCGATACTGGAGAGATCAAGAAGAAGTGCAGCGAAAAAACAAAGGCCATTCTACTTAACACACCATCGAATCCGACAGGGAAGGTTCTTGAAAAAAGCGAGTTGATTGAGCTCTACGAGTTCTGCAAGGACCGCAAGATCTATGTCATAAGTGACGAAGCATACGAGGATCTGGTCTATGAAAAGAATCACTTCTCAATTGGTTCCCTAGAATCAAACCCTGACATTGTCGTTTCGCTATTCAGCCTCTCCAAGAGTTATTCGATGACTGGATGGAGAGCTGGTTACGCGGTTGCGAGCGAGCAAATGATTTACCTTATCAACAAGTTTCTCGAAAATACAATAACATCTTTTCCAACTTTTATTCAAAATGCGTCTGCATACGCTCTGAATAATTGCGACAACTATATTCAGCAATTCAAGGAAGAATATCGCAGGAAACGCAAACTTCTCCTTGAAAAGTTGCACGAGATCGATGAACTAAGTGCGGGAGAGATCGACGGTGCCTTCTACGCCTTTCCAAGGTACCGAAAGAATCTTAGTTCTGTCGAACTCTGCAGAAAGATCCTGGAGAACGAGGGGGTGGCGCTTCTTCCGGGGCTGGCTTTCGGTCCCGCCGGAGAGGGGCACATAAGATTCTCGTTTTCCGGATCGGAAGAAATAATCGAAAAAGGCATGAAGGGCGTGAAGTCTTTCTTTTCGACCAATTTTTGAGTAAGAAAATCCTCTTATTTGAGAGGAGATAGGATTGAAGCCAGATGGTAATTGATCCCAAAGAGAATAATTGATTTGACTTCCGAAATTGTCGGGCAAGGAGTATCCTGGCCGGGGGCCCCTTTTCCTGAAGTTACGCGAGTAGGATATCTAGCCAAAGATGGATTCAATGTAGAGATTGTCAGATTCACTACGCATACTGGTACTCACATCGATGCGCCAATCCACATGGTCGAGTCGCTTCCGACGATAGACCAGCTCCCGATCGAAGGTTTCGTAGGGGAAGGAATAGTTTTCGATCTCCGCCACAAGAAGCCGGGAGAAAAAATAACGTCAAGCGACCTCGAAAAGTTTCGCTCCAAAGTTAAGAAGGGGGACATTATCCTCCTCTGCACGGGCTGGGGACCGAAGAGAGATTTTACTAAGGAATTCATTTTCGATTTTCCGGGCCTAGATGAGTCTGGCGCAAGGTGGGTTGTAGAGAGCGGAGCTTCTGCGATTGGGATCGACACGATGGGAATTGACCCTTACAGCGATCAGAATTTTACTTCTCACAAGATTCTTTTCAAGGGCAAGCCCAATTTTTGGGTTGCCGAGGGTCTGACAAACCTCCAAAAATTATTGGACAAAGATCGATGGCTTATAGTTGCGCTACCGCTAAGAATTACTGGAGCCTCGGGCGCCGAAGCAAGAGTCATTGCAATGGAATTCTAACGTGGTTTGAATATTTCCCTAGGCAAGAAATTTCGATCTCTATATCAGGTTTAGAGCCGTTCTCTATTCCACTTAATTTCCACGAAATCTCGTAAATTCGGAATCCGTCTTCTGTCCTCTTCGAAGCACCGAACGTCCTTCCTTTATTAAGCAAATCAGCGCGCCACCGCAACCGGGCGTGTTCATTCACGGATGAAGGCGATTCACGCTGTTCAGGCAACGAACAATTGTTTTCAAATTCTGAACAATTGAAACGGCCATCCCCAAGCTGATAATTCTCTCCCTTTAGGGGTACGCTTTCAAGCGAGCGGGCGCGAGCGAGAGTAATATCGAAGTTCGGCCTTTTTTGACGAAGCGCAATCCGACCAAACAATTTCTAGCATAGCTATTCGTGAACCATCGGCACACCAGCAATGAAAAGCTGTTCCACCTTACTTTCATTCGGATCGAATTTCTGAGTCGATAGCAGTATCAGATCGCAATCGTATCCAGTCGAGACCTGACCCATTTTCTCTGTCAATCTGTAGATTCCTGCCGGAGTTCTGGTGAAAAGATCTACTGATTCTTCGATTGATAATCGTTCGCTCTTATCTCTGTTGCTTATAGCTCCCTGGATACTCTTCATTGGATCAATCGAATCTACCGGCGCATCCGACCCGCCTATCAGTTTTGTATTCTTCAAAAGAGACTTGAACGGATACGCGAATCTTGCCCTCTTTTCACCAAGCCTTTCCGAGATCCAATAATCGGTTTTGCAAAATATTGGCTGGATGGATAGCGTGGCGGACCTCGTCTTATTCATCAAATCCTTTCTCATAACCGAACAATGCTCGATTCTGAAACCATCCCTCCTTCTCACGCGGGCCATTTGGAAGCCTTTCAGGACAATTTCAACCGCTTTGTCGCCGATAGCATGCACGGCAAAAACCAGATCCAGTTTCTTGATCCTACTTGAAAGGTCTGCCAGCTGCTCTAAAGAATAATTTAATGTCCCCAAGTTGCCTTGATCGTCCGTGTATTCTTCCGAAAGAGAAGCAGTTCGGGCGCCGAGACTGCCGTCAGCAAAAGCTTTGAAACCGACGATTTCAAATTTATTCCCGAGAAGGAATACCTCAAGCGCTTCACGTTGAATCAGCTCAATCTCGTGAAGCGCGGAGATGGGCAAGAATAAAATTAATTTGATCCTGATCTTCTTCTCCCTGTCTAACCGGCGCAGAGTCCTCAGCTGCTCGATCCATCCTTCATCGAGTATGACGTGCATTGCAGCGATTCCATAGGTTTCGATTTCATTTTGAGCTTCGAGAAAGACTCGAGCTATTTGTTTTTCGTTCGGATTCCCAATGCGTTTCCACGCCTCTTCAAGAGCTTTCTCTTTGATTATTCCAGTTGGCTCGCCATTTTCATCAGAATGAATCAATCCTTTGTCCGCTGAGAATCTGGCGAATGAAGGCTTGAGTAATTTTAAAGCAATCGAATTCAAAACTGCTACGTGGCCGCAAATTCGAACCATCATTACTGGGCGAGTCTCAGACAGGCCGTCCAGATCTAGTTTGTTGGGATACCTTTTCTCTTTGAGCATGTCCTGATCCCACCCGCGTCCGAGAACCCACTCTCCATCTTCATTGGATTTTTTCGATTTCAAAAATGCAGAAATCCGATTTTGCATTTCGAGAATCGTGCGGCAGCCGCTAAGATCTGCTGTGTACTTTCTGAAGCCAAAACCAAATAAGTGAACATGTGAATCGATGAATGCGGGAAGAATCAGTCGGCCGCCCGCGTCAAACCGAATAACTCTTTTTCTTTCAGTCGGCGTTTTTCCATGTTGCCGAGTAATCTTCGTAATCTTTCCGTTTCTCTGTCGAATGGTGACGAGTCGGGAGGTCCTCATACCATTCATTAGCCGCGCATTGACAATCTCTGCGATTTCGGATGCCAATTGGAAATATCTCTATTTGGAGTTCAACTTCTGCAATAGCCCGGAAAGACTTCTCGATTTGTAGATACGAATGAGTTTCCTCAGGTCGTCTTCATCGTCCACATCAAAGGAGAATGCCTTCCAACGAAGAATTCTATACAGTCGGCCAGATTTTTCCAACTCGGCGAGATGTTTGTTGAAGCTGTCGTCATCATAGTGCAGCGGGATTGATTTGTTTTCACGAAAAGCAAGTAGAGCTGTGCCGTCCAGTTTTGCTGACGGGTTGATGAGCGTGTCAAAATTCTCCAGCAAAGCGAGAACATTATTCAAATGTTTACCCTGAAGAATCGGAAGGTCAGAAGGAATCAAAACCGTCTTTTGGATGCTCGACCCATTTTTATCGAGAAGGTAATTCATGCCATCTCTCATCGCACAATTGACACCACCATGGTGCGAGCTTTCCCTGATAAACGTGGTTTTTGGGAATCGTTCTCTCTGTTCAGACAGATTTTGCGGCGATGAGGCAACTACGACTGCTTCCTCGATCTTCGATTCTTCGACGGCATTCAATACCCTGACGAGAATCGCCCTGCTGAGCGATGCTCTTTGTTCTCCGCTTAGAAGCTTGGACAGCCTTAGTTTCGTATTTTCGGGTTCACGGATAGGGACGACGGCTACACTCCGGGATTTCATAAGACAGCCGCAATCTCCCCCGAGATTCGGGCCTTGTCTGCCTCATCTCTCACAAGTATGTTTGTCTGGACCACCTCGATTCCAAGCTCCCTGATTCTTGAGATCGTTGAGGGATCTTCTTCTGTGCTGACTAGGAATACTTTGAGAAATGAAGAATACAATTTTGCCACGTCGAAACTGCTAGTTTCCATGCCCAAGCTCCTCATGAGCTTGGGAGCAGGGCCCGAGAATGCACTTGCTCGTACAAAGGGACTGATTCCTGCAACTCTGGATTTTTTCAGGATTTTCGAAATCCCCTTGAGTCTTATTATTGGAAGGATGCTGGTTATCGGATTTGCTGGACAAATAACAGCCTTGTTTCGACAAAACTCTATCGCACGCGGATCGGGTAGGGCCCCTTCGATCCCAGCGTAGTAAATATTGCGAACCGTAGGTAAACCTTTGTTTTTCACCCAGAACTCTTGCAAGTGCAATATTCCAAGCTGCGTCAAAACAAAAGTCTCAAGAAAATCATCAGTGGCAGGTATGATTTGGTGTGCGATTCCAAGATTCCTAAGAATTACTTCTGTTAGACGGGACAGACTCCAACCCTTTTGAAACATTTCGGTCCTTTTGATGGATAATGCGAGATCCTGGTCTCCGAGCTGAAACCATGACGAAACATTTGCAACGGTGTCAAATGCCTGGAGAGTGCTTGTCGTATCAGATTGCACTCCCCAGCCCTTCGATAAGTCTAGCTTTCGTGCAAGTGCATATGTCGTGATGTCAACATCTGGGCAGATGAACAGGCCTTTGTGCCAGAAATTGTCCGCAACATTCGCGATAAAGCCAAGCTGGGCCCCAGAGAAATCTTCCGACGATGGAAGATAGTTCGCAAAGGCGGAAACAAACTTGGAGGAGCCGCTGCCTCCGCCGATTATCCCTATTTTTTGATTTTCCAACCGAACATGGGAACCTTCTTACTCTACCTGAAGAGATCTCGAGCGGGTTTCCGAGCGAGGACTCTTGCTGAAATATCGGCCGTCTTGTGCTCGTATCCCCTGACAATGACGACTGGTATCCTATCTAGTTTCTTCATGCATAACTCGGCAGCAGAAGCAATCTCGTCAGCCACGCAGATAACCGAGGCCGTCATTTCGTAGCCGTACTGATCTGTCAG
>Ga0187846_10002057_pt1 | contig 11178 bp, 9 predicted proteins | sample TC_taG_FD_161473 | JGI IMG/M metagenome (GOLD analysis project Ga0187846, IMG submission 161473) | Biofilm microbial communities from the roof of an iron ore cave, State of Minas Gerais, Brazil - TC_06 Biofilm (v2) | ecosystem: Environmental > Terrestrial > Deep subsurface > Cave > Wall biofilm ... | reverse complement strand
CGCACCAGCAGAAAGCCTACCTATATGTTAATTTGTCGAACAGACTTTTGCACCGGAAAGTAGCTAACTATCTCGCGAATCTGTCCAGTTCGGCGGAGGCTGGCCTGTCCTCGTAAGATGGCGAAACCATAATCGGTCGTCCCGGGGCTAGAGGAGGAAATTTCGAAGCCCTCGAACATCCGACAGTGGTGGGTCTCGAATGACGCCTTTTCAGCAAACCGCCGGGGCGCTGAATGCCGCGGCGGTTTTGCTTCTATTCCTCCATACTTCTCGTCATACGTCTGTTGTAGCTCTTGGGTCTGTCGGCCGATGACGTGGGATAAGGTAGGGGCGATTGCGTCGGTCGGGCAGCTCATTGTGATCGTCGTGGCAGTGGTTCTCGCGTACTTACAATTGCTTGGGTTGCGGCGTCAACAAGAGGCCCAAATCGTCCAGGGAATCTTCGACGAACTAAACGCCCCCGAATTTTCCACGGCCCTCGATTTTGTCTACAATCATTTGCCTGAGAAGTTAACCGATCCGGTCTATGTTCGCGGAATCCGGGACGGAACGGCGACCGCGTCGTCTCACAAAGAATTGATCGTCATGCACTTTTTCAACAAGCTCGGTCTTTTGGTGCACGAGAAACTTGTCAGCGATCTCATCGTTCCCTTCGTCGCCACGCCTTGTATGCGGTCGTGGGCCCACCTCGCACCGGTCGTCGAACTCATGCGTCGTCACTACCCTCACGCGTACACGCCGTTCGAAGCGCTCGTGGCGCGGGCCCGCGCGGTCGATCTTTCGGCGATTAACGCGCGATTCCGTGCCGAGACTCCGTATCTGCGATCCGAATGGGAGCGCTCTGCACGTGACTTGGTTGAGGGCCGCATCCGGCTGCTGGACGAACCCTCCGAAAAACTTGAGAGCCAGACGTAGGCGGTAGACTCCGGCCTCGATGTGAGCTGAGGCCCTCTTGGTGGTCGATTGCGTCGTGGCTTTCTCCTGGGAGGAACTCGCGAACCAACACCAGAATGTGCGATGCGCCCGAAGCCGTAGACGAGGCAAAATCCCGCGTGCATGCGTGGATCGACGGAGGCCCCTCATGAGGAGATCCTCGCCCGCAGTTCGAATACTGTGGGTCCCGCTCATGCTGAGCATTCAAGTGGGCGGCGCGATGTGGGGCCTAGCGCGGCCAAGCGCCGCAATGGACCGCGACATGACGATCCGCGCCGCGTCCCCCACGCACCCGGCACCGGTCATCTTATCCGCGTCCTCGCAGACGGCACCGCTCGGGAGGGGCGTGATCTTCACATTCCTGTATTTGCTGCTTGGGCCGAACAAGGTCTTGGCCCCCTTCGTGAAATTGACCCAGGGGACCGACGCGCGTTATTCCCGACGGCTTGCCTTTCGCGCCTTCCTGCTCTCCATCGCGGCGCTGGCGATCGCCGCGCTCCTTGGAGAGGGTTTCCTTACCAGGTACGGGATCCACGTTCGTGTCCTGAACGTCACCGGAGGCCTCATCATTTTCTTGGTTGCGCTTCAGAAGGTGCTCCAGCAGTATGCGCCGCCCGGCCAAGCCCCCGAGACCGACTCGGCCCCCTCGCTCCACCAGGCCGCGAGGACGCTGGCGTTCCCAACCATCGTCACCCCGCCCGGGATCGCGGCGGTGATCATCTTTCTGACGGTTAGCCCGACCACCGCGGCCAAGCTGCAGATCGGCGGGCTAATCGTCGCCATTCTCGTATTGGACCTCCTGGCCATGCTGTTCGCCCGGCCGGCCTTGAAATGGCTTGGCACGCCCCTGTCGCTCTTTGACGTCGTCCTTGGGGTAATCCAGGTCGCCCTGGGTCTCGAGATCATGCTGGTCTACCTCGCCGCGATGGGGATATTCCCATATCATCCGTGAGCCGGGCAACGCCGACGGGAGGTGCTTGATCGTCGGCGGGCACCATTCCCGCAGAAGGAGGCTAGGCGTGCAGCCATCGATGGATATCTGGGACAGGGTGCTTGCTCGGGTCACCGGACCGCTGCATTTCCGCCTCATCGTCCAGCCAGCCGTGGCCATTCTGTTGGGGATTCGCGACGGGCTCCGGGACGCGAAGGCGGGCGAGCCCCCATACCTGCAAGCTGTGCTCACCCACCATGAGACACGCAAGGACAAGGTGGAAAGCCTCTGGAGGTCGTTGCGGCTGGGAATCCTTGTCGCGATCGTCCTTGACGCTCTGGTGCAGTATCTGCTGTTTCGGTCGGTCAGGGTCGTTGGCGCCCTCCTCGTGGGAACGATCCTGATGGCCTTTCCCTATGCCATCGCCCGAGCTCTTGCCAACCGAGGCTCCAAAACGGCAGGGAAGCCGCGGGCATCGTAACGTCCGCGGGGTCCGGTCAGAGATACCGGAACGTCGTGTCGGTTCGTGTCGCCTTACGGCCGCGCCATCGCGGGGTTGCTAGCCTGTGGCGATCAGGAAATCCTGGGAATCATCATCGGTGTCCGGATTGCGCAGGATGTCCAGCAGGTTTGGGGCGTGGCCCACGATGACCCCGGAGGCTCCCGCCTGGCCATAGCCTCGCAGCGTCTCCCGCCAAGCCTCCCGGCCCCGGGGCGGGGGGACCTGAACCCACAGCTGGAACTCGCCCTCCCCGCCGCTTTCCTGGCGAAGCTGAAGCACCCGGTCGAACTCTTTTTTCACGTCTTCCGGTGGGCCGCCTTGGTGGATGAACCCGTCGCTCACCGTGGCGGCCTGCGTAAGTGCGCCTTCCAAGAGGCCAGCGATCAGAATGGGCGGGCCGCCGTCTCGCGCGCTTCGGACGGCCCACGTGGCGGGCTTCCGGTAAAAACGCCCCTCGAATGCCTTGGGTTCCCCGCGCCAGATCGCGCGCACCACTTCGATGAACTCGCCCAGGCGGGCGGCGCCCTGCTCGGAAGGGATTCCCACCGCCTCCAGCTGTGACGGGTCGCCCGCCCCGGCGCCGATGATCATGCGGCCTCGGCTCAGCTGCTCAAGCGATGCGAGCATCTGCGCGAAGAGCAGTGGGGGCCATTGGGCGATGATCGCTACCGACGTCCCAAGCTGGACGCGGTGTGTCACGGCCGCGATTGCCGCCAGCCGCGTCCACGGATCCAGGCCAGCCACCTCCCGTGCGTCGTCCGCCGGGCGAAATGCGTCCGGTCCGACCCACAGCGAATCCGCCCCCGCCGCCTCGTACGCCTCTGCATCGGCAAGAAACTCGCCGGGGGTGACGATCCGGGACGGCAGCTTGACGCCGACTCGTGGCGGTGCGAGCGAATGGTCCAGGTGGTCCCCCCGTCGGTTCGGGCCGGGCGCCATCGCTCGATCCCTCGATCTCATCGTGGCCCCGCGCCCGTCTCGGACATTGGATCACTCGGGCTGGCTCGCGCCATCTCTTCCGGCCAAACTCCCGATCCACCTCCCGGAATCTGAAGCCGAACTTCGAGCGGTCAAACGGGTCTGGCCGCTCAAGGTCCGCTCGCTGGTCCGAAGCGCTTCAGTCCGCGGTTCCCCAATCCTACAGCGGGTCTCCAGACACCCAGCAACCGCCCGCCGCCCGTGACGGGACGCGAGGGTTCTGTCCCTTTCTTATGCAGCCCGTGCCTGGAGCGCCGTCTCAAACAGACGCCCGCAGACCACCAGGCCGGCGCTGGCCAGCGTGATGGAGTACATGAGCCGGATCGTCGGCAGCCACGCGTTCGCGCCGATCGCCAGGCTGTGCCACGCCGCCATCGCGAACGCTGGATACGCCAATGCGTGCACACCGCGCCACAGCGGCGAACCTATCCGAAGGCGCAGGTAGAAGGCGGCCGTCGCTGCCACGGTCGCGTACAGGGCCGACACCCCCAAGGCCAGGCCCAGGCTTGGGGGGCTCCCAGGGCTCACGAAGGCCAGCACAAGCAGCCGATTGCCCTGCGGCAGAAACACCCCTTGGGCGGTGTGAAGGCCCGCGGCGCCAATGCCCCCCAGCGAGAGCAGCTGATGAGCGGTCCAGGCGCGCGGAAAAATCGACAGATGTCTCCGGAGCGACGGGGATGAAAGGATCGTGCCCGTGATCACGCTCCCGTACAGCAGGAGGTACGCCACCAGCCCCGAGACGGATAGGATCACAGAAGTCCCTTCTCGAGAATCACGTGCTGGGGAACGAATCGCGTGGATCCCGGCTACCCAGCGCCGGAGCCCTGCCTCGGGCGCGGGATCGCCCCCTTCAGATCATCTCCCGAGAAGACGACGGGCCGCTAGTCCCTCCGGGAGATGCACCGGAAGCCGAGGTGACAAGTGGAAGTGTCGACCGGCTCGGGGAACCGGGCGGCGGGTCGGTATCGCAGACAGTAGTTGGGTGCGCAGAGGTGAGATCCACCCTTGAGCACTTTCCGCGGGATCTTGATCTTCGGCTGGACGGGATCATAGCTCTCCTCTTTCGATCCCCCTCGCGGGTTGATCGGGACACAGCAGGCCTTGGGCTCGTCCGCGGGATGGAGGGGCCGGTACCAGTCGGTCGTCCACTGCCAGACGTTCCCGGCCATGTCGTACAGACCGTAGCCGTTGGGCGGAAACGACCCCACCGCGGATGTCCCCTCGAATCCGTCGGTGCGCAGGTTCTGCCAGGGAAACTCTCCCTGCCAGGTGTTGGCCATGATCTGCCCGCCGGGCGCAAACTCATCCCCCCAAGCGTAGGTTGCGCCTTCAAGGCCGCCGCGCGCGGCGAACTCCCACTCCGCCTCGGTCGGAAGCGTCTTTCCCATCCAGGCGGCGTACGCTTTGGCGTCTTCGTACGCGACGTGCGCGACGGGGTGCTGCCACCGGCCGTCCAGCGAGCTTCCCGGGCCTTCCGGGTGTCTCCAGTCGGCCCCAGGGACGTACGCCCACCAGTTGCCGATGTTTTCCATGTCGACGCGGCCGGGAGGCTTTTGGAAGACCAGAGATCCGGGGACGAGCAGCTCCGGCAGCGCCCCCGGATAGTCTTCCGCCTTCGGCGGGCGCTCCGCGAACGTGACGTACCCGGTCGCCTCCACAAAGCGCTGAAACTGCTCGTTCGTGACGGTGGTACGATCGATCCAAAACCCGTCCACGGTGACGCGGTGGACCGGACGTTCTTCCAGATAAAACGCCTCCGACCCCATGAGAAACGTTCCGCCGGGGACCCGCACCATGTCGGCATGCGGCGGGACATCGGCCTGGAGGGGGCCGTGGCGTTCTCCAACACGCGGAGTGGGCGGGCTGATCTCGGTCATGCGGGTCCCCCCTGCCAAACCATGATCACTACGGCTAACGATTCTAGAAGGAACGTGTCTCGGCCTCCTCGTCCGGTCGGGCACGCGGCCTCAGAGGGAGCCCGTAACAGGCCGGCCATCCGCGGGCCGGGAGGTCCGGAAGGGGAGGGGGGAGAAATCGAAGCGGCGCCGTTCTTATGTCCCCCGCAGGGACACACTCCCCCTCGGTCCCCGATGTGTTCCGAGGCGACGGGAAGGAGATGTTAGATGGATCCTATTCACCCTCGGACGAGCATCGGATACGTCGACCTGACGGTCCGGTCGCTTGATGAGACGCTTCACTTTTACCGCGACATCATCGGATTCCGCGAAGCCCTCAGGGCGAGCGACACCACGGTCTTCCTTTCCGCGACCGGAGCGTATCCGTTTCACCTGGGCCTGACTTCCGATCCCGAGGCCGCGCCGCGCTCGCCGCGCACCGCCGGCCTGTATCACTTTGCCATCCTGATGCCGACCCGGGCGGACCTCGCGCGCATGTACGGACGGTTGCAGGCATCGCGGGTTGCCCTCGACGGCGCATCGGACCACCTTGTCAGCGAGGCGATCTATCTGCGGGACCCCGAGGGGAACGGGATCGAGATCTACGCGGACCGCGATCGGAGCCGGTGGGCCAAGCACGGCGACGAGATCGTCATGGCGACCGAGCCCCTCGACCTGCGGGGGCTGCTGGCCGAGGCGGCCGGGGACGCGGGGGGCCGGGCGGGCATGCCTCCCCAGACAATCATCGGGCACGTGCATCTCCGGGTGTCGGACCTCGGTCGGGCGGAGGCGTTCTACCACGGGGTCTTGGGTTTCGCCGTGACCGTGCGACGCTACCCCGGCGCCCTGTTTCTCTCGGCGGGAGGATATCATCACCACCTCGGCGTGAACGTGTGGGCCGGGGCCGTGGCGCCGGCACCCCGCAATAGCACGGGGCTCCGGTACTTCACCGTGCGGATGCCTGAGCTCCCGGAACTGCGTCGGACCGTGCGGGAGGTGCAGGCTCACAAGGTTCCGATCGACGCCGCGATCGACCACGGCTGGTACTACGCCGTGTATCTCAAGGATCCCGACGACATCGGCGTGGCCCTCACCGTGGATCGCGCGCCGGACCGCGGCCGTTCCTCCCGGTGGCAGGCGGAGCCGATTTCGTTGGCCTCGCTGCTCGAAGGCGATGCGGTGACACCCGGCCGCTGATTTGGGGTCTCCATGCTGATTCACCCCCTCGTCGTGCACTTCCCGATTGCCCTCTGGCTGACGAGCACGTTCTTTGATGTCTTGGGATGGCGCCGCCCCCAGGCGCTCTATCGGGACATGGCCTTCTGGCTGGTCGGGCTCGGGCTCGCCGCGGCGGCTGTCAGCATCGTATTCGGCTGGACCGACCTGTTGGGTCTTGAAAGCCAGGGGGTCGGCAAGGGCGTGATCCTGCGCCACAACGTGCACAGCGTGGTGGCCTATCTCGCCACGGCCGTGTATCTGGGCGTGTTCCTGTGGCGGTGGCGCACGAAGAACCGGTTCCCGGGGGGGCTCCTCCTCCTGTCGCTCCTCGGGGCGGCGCTCATCGCCGTGACGGGTTTCCTCGGCGGCGAGATGCGAACCGTCTTGTGAGCCCCGGGGGGCGAGCCGGCGCGTTCGGCGAAGGCCTCGCCTCGATGCCGCGCGAAGCGAACGTCCGCATGCGAGACTCCTCGACCGTTCAAGACCTGTCGCACGACCTCCGCCGAACCATCCGGGGCGAAGTTCGCTTCGACGCCGTGTCCCGCGCTCTCTACAGCACCGACGCCAGCATCTACGAGATCGAGCCGATCGGGGTGGTGATTCCAAAAGACGCCGAAGACATCCAGGCGGTGCTCGAGCTGACCCGCGCCGTCGGCGTCCCCGTGCTGCCGCGCGGCGGCGGCACCAGCCTGGCCGGGCAGGCCGTCGGCCACGCGGTCGTCGTGGATTGCTCCAAGTACATGAACCGGATCCTGGAAACGAACCCGGAGGGTAGATGGGTGAGGGTCCAGCCCGGGGTCGTGCGGAGCGAGCTGGTGGGCGCGCTCGCTCCGACCCGGTTGGTGTTCGGACCGGAGACCTCGACCGGCAACCGGGCGACGATCGGCGGCATGATCGGCAACAACTCGTCCGGATCCCGGTCGATCATCTACGGCAAGACGGTGGACAGCGTGCTGGCCGTCCGGGCGCTCCTGCCCGGGGGCGAGGCGGTCACGTTCGGCCCGATGACGGCCGACGCCGTTTCGGATCGGGCCCGACAGGGCGGGCCGGAGGGGGAGCTCTACCGGCGAATCCCGCAGATCGTCGAGGCCAATCGGGACGAAGTGGCGCTGCGGTTTCCGAAGATTCAGCGCCGGGTGGGGGGATACAACCTCGATGAGTTTCCCGCTGGCGCGCCGTTCAACCTCGCGAAGCTGGTGGTGGGCTCGGAAGGGACCCTCGCCGTGGTCACGGAGGCGACCCTCCGGATCGTCCCCCGGCCGGCGGCGACGGTGCTGGCCGTGTTGCACTTCGACGACCTCATCCGCGCCCTGGCGTACACGCCGGAGATCCTGGACACCCACCCGAGCGCGGTAGAGCTGATCGACAAGATCGTCCTGGACATGGCCCGCGAGATGCGCGAGTACTCCACCAAGATCACGTTCGTCGATGGGGATCCCCAGGCGCTGCTGGTCGTGGAGTATGCGGGCGAGACCCGCGAGGAGCTCCTTCCCCGGCTCGACGCGCTTGAGGCCCGGCTGCGGCGGGGCGCCTTTCAGGGGGTGATCATCCGCATGGTCGAGCCCGCGGCGCAGGCGAACCTCTGGCAGATTCGGGAGGCCGGCGTCGGACTGTTGTGCGGCATGAAGACGGCGCGGAAGCCGGTGGCGTTCGTGGAAGACACTGCCGTGGCCCCCAACCGGGTGGCGGAGTACGCGCGACGCTTCCGCCAGATCGTGGAGCGCCACGGGACGCGGGCGTCGTTCTACGGGCACGCGAGCGTCGGCCTGCTCCACACGCGGCCGATCCTCGACCTGAAAGACGCCCGAGACGTCGACACCATGCGCCGGATCGCCGAGGAGATCAGCGACCTCGTGCAGGAGTTCGGGGGCGCGATGAGCGGGGAGCACGGGGACGGGCTCTCCCGCAGCCACTTCAACGAGAAGCTGTTTGGCCCACGGCTGTACGCGGCGTTCCGGGAGATCAAGGCCGCGTTTGATCCGGAGTGGCGGATGAACCCGGGGAAGATCGTGGATGCACCTCCGATGACCGACTCCCTGCGCTACGGCCCGTCCTACCGCGCGTCGCAAATTCCCACCGTGCAGGACTTCACCCGGGATGGAGGATTCGACAACGCCATCGAGCTGTGCAGCGGGGTAGGGGCGTGCCGGAAACCTCGGGGCGGGACGATGTGCCCTTCCTACATGGTCACGCTGGAGGAGCAGCACAGCACGCGGGGCCGCGCGAACGCCCTGCGCGCGGCGATCTCCGGCCACCTCCCGCGCGATGCCCTCACCGGCCGCGCGCTCTACGAGGTCATGGACCTCTGCATCGGCTGCAAGGCGTGCAAGGCCGAGTGCCCGAGCAACGTCGACATGGCCAAGCTCAAGCACGAGTTCCAAGCCCACTACTACGCCGCCCATGGGGTGCCGCTCCGGGCCAGGCTGTTCGGCCACGCCTCGGCGCTGGGGAACATCGGGTGCGCCTCCGCCCCGGTCTCAAACTGGATCCTCGGCAGCCCACCGGTGCGGTGGGCCCTGGATCGCTGGCTCGGCATCGACCGCCGGCGCCGTCTTCCCGCCTTCGCCCGGCAACGGTTCAGCCATTGGTTCCGCGCGCACCGGCGTCGCGACGAGCCCCACCGACCTAGTCCGCACCCCGAGTCCCTCCCGGATGAAGGACGGGTGGTGCTGCTGGCGGACACCTTTACCGAGTTCTACCATCCGGCGGTCGGGTGCGCCGCGGTTCGGGTGCTGGAAGCCGCGGGGTGCGACGTGACGCTGGCGCCGATCCGCTGCTGCGGCCGCCCGATGATCAGCAACGGACTCTTGTCCGAGGCAAAGACGATGGCCGCCGCAAACGTGGCGCGGCTCGCGCCCTTTGCCAGGGCGGGCACGCCCATCATCGGGCTGGAGCCGTCCTGCACCGTGACGCTCAAGGATGAATATCCGGATCTGGCTCCCGGCGAAGAGGCACGGGCGGTCGCCGGCCAGACCCTCATGATCGAGGAGTATCTCGCCATCCTCCGGGAACGGGGCGTGAGCCTTCCGTTCCGCCGGCGGGACCATCGCGTCGCGCTGCACGGTCACTGCCATCAGAAGGCGATGGTGGGGATGCGGCCATCCCTCTCCGCGCTCGCCTGGCTGCCCGGGACGGCCGTGCAGGAGATCGACGGGGGGTGCTGCGGGATGGCGGGATCGTTCGGGTTCGAGGCAGAACACTACGAGATTTCGCTCGCCATGGGCGAACGGGTCCTGTTCAAGGCCGTGCGCGAACTCCCCGCGGACGTTCAGATCGTGGCCGCGGGAACCTCGTGCCGTCAGCAGATCCTCCACGGGACCGGCCGCCGTGCGGCGCACCCGGTCGAAGTCCTGGCTGATGCGCTGGACGCTGGGAGCCCCTGAGCCTGCGATGCGGCCTCCACCGCCCATGGGGCACGCGCGCCGGCGGCCGGGTGTGATTCCCGCTCGTTCGCGCAGGCCCGCGTAGCCGCCGCGGCACAAGGCCAGATCGTGGCGGACCCACCCCCGGGGCTCCCCGCGCAGCGCGTGCAGACTCGCTGCTGCATCGCCGGGGGAGGCCCGGCTGGCATCGTGTTGGGGTTTTTACTGGCGCGGGCCGGCGTGGACGTTGTCGTCCTTGAGAAGCACGGCGACTTCCTGCGGGATTTCCGAGGCGACACCGTCCATCCGTCGACCTTGGAGGTCATTTACGAACTCGGGCTCCTGGACGAGTTTTTGAAGCTGCCGCATCAGGAGCTTCACGAGGTCGCCATTCAAATTGGGGACCAGCGGGTCGTCGTGGGTGATTTCTCCCACCTCCGGACGCGGTGCCGGTTCATCGTGTTCATGCCGCAGTGGGACTTCCTGACTTTCATGGCGGAGCACGCGCGCCGGTATCCTACCTTCCACCTGGTGATGCAGGCGGAGGTGACCGGCCTCCTCGAAGACGGCGGGCGGGTCATCGGTGTGACCGCGCAAAGTCCCGGCGGGCCCCTGGAGGTCCGAGCCGCGCTGACGGTCGGGGCGGATGGGCGGCACTCCGCCGTTCGGGAGCTGGCGGCCCTGGTCGTCGAGACGCTCGGCGTGCCGATCGATGTGTTGTGGATGCGGCTCTCCCGCCATCCCGGCGACCCGGGGCAGGCCCTCGGCTACATCACGAGCGGGCGGGTGTTCGTGATGATCGACCGCGGGGACTACTGGCAGTGCGGTCTGGTGATCCCAAAGGGCGGCTTCGACGCGATCCGCCAGGCGGGCATCGCGTCCTTCCGCGAGGCGCTCGCGAGGATCGTCCCGTTTGCGACCGATCGCGTGGGCGAACTCAGGGACTGGAGCGACGTGAGCCTGCTGACGGTGTTGGTCGACCGCCTGCGGCGATGGTCGCGTCCCGGCCTATTGTGCATCGGAGACGCCGCCCACGCCATGTCTCCGATCGGAGGCGTCGGCATCAACCTGGCCATCCAGGATGCCGTGGCGGCAGCGAACATTCTCGCCGCGCCGCTGTTCCGCGACGCGCCCTCCGCTGGCGAGCTGGACATGGTACAGCGGCGGCGCGAGTTTCCCACGCGCGTCACGCAATGGGTGCAGGTCTCTCTCCAGAATCGCGTGATCCGCCCCACGCTTGGTCCGAGCGGGCCCCTCTCGCTCCCGCTCGTCTTCAGGCTGCTGCGGCGGTGGCCGGTGCTTCGCCGGATCCCGGCGTGGCTGCTCGGTGTGGGGGTGCGTCCCGAGCACGTGAACACG
>Ga0187846_10002056_pt1 | contig 11181 bp, 9 predicted proteins | sample TC_taG_FD_161473 | JGI IMG/M metagenome (GOLD analysis project Ga0187846, IMG submission 161473) | Biofilm microbial communities from the roof of an iron ore cave, State of Minas Gerais, Brazil - TC_06 Biofilm (v2) | ecosystem: Environmental > Terrestrial > Deep subsurface > Cave > Wall biofilm ... | reverse complement strand
GGAGGCGGTGAGATTCGAACTCACGAAGAGCGTTAACCCCTGCCGGTTTTCAAGACCGGTGCCTTCAACCACTCGGCCACGCCTCCGCGCGGCGGCCTAAGAATACACACCCCTCGCCCCTGACCCTCTGCCCTCGTCGCGGAGAGAGGTGAACAAAAGCAATCTTCCGCTCCGCCTCTATCGCCCGGCGATCGCCTTCCTGCGCCGGTCCATCAGGCGCCAGATGAACGGCGTGAAGATCAGCTGCATCGCCAGTTCCATCTTGCCGCCGGGGGCGACGATCGTATTCGGGCGCGACATGAACGAGTCGTGCAGCATCGCCAGCAGGTACTGGAAATCGATTCCCTTCGGGTTGGCGAAGCGGATCACCAGGAAGCTCTCGTCCGCAGTAGGAATGTCGCGCGCGATGAACGGATCGGAGGTGTCGACCGTCGGCACGCGCTGGAAGTTCACGTGCGTGCGGGTAAATTGCGGGCAGATGTAGTGCACGTAGTCGGGCATGCGGCGCAGGATCACGTCGGTGACCGCTTCTGTTGAATAGCCCCGCGTCGCCTTGTCGCGGTGGATTTTCTGGATCCATTCCAGGTTGATCACGGGAACCACGCCGATCAGCAGGTCCGGGTGGCGCGCGACGTTCACCGACTCGGTCACAACGGCGCCGTGCAATCCCTCGTAGAACAGCAGGTCGGTCTCGGACTCGAACGACTCCCAGGCGGTGAAGGTGCCGGTATCCTGCCCGTACGGCGCCGCCTCTTCAGGACTGTGCAGGTACTTGCGATGGCGGCCGTTGCCGGTCTCTCCGTACGTGTGAAACAGCGTCTCCAGTTCGGGGAACAGGTTGGCTTCCGGCCCGAAATGGCTGAAATGGCTGACGCCGGCTTTCTCCTTCTCTTCCATCAGCTTGCGCATTTCCTTGCGGTTGTAGCGATGGAAGCTGTCGCCCTCGACCACTGCTGCGCGAACGCTCTCGCGGCGGAAGATCTTCTCGAAGGTTCGCGTCACCGAGGTGGTTCCGGCGCCGGACGAGCCCGTGACCGCGATGATCGGATGCTTTTCCGACATTCCGCTCTCCTACGCGATGCTGCGAAACAGGCCCCGCATGTTGAAAAGCGGCGTGTCGTGCTCGCGTTCCTCGGGCTTTTCCGCGTGGTAGCGCTCGATCCGCTCCACTTCCCTGCGCGAGCCGAACACGAAGCCGATCCTCTGGTGCGGTGCTGACGGCGTCACCTGCAGGATCGGCGCCTCGCCCGTGCTGGCGCGGCCACCGGCCTGCTCGATCAGCATCCCGATCGGGTTGCATTCGTACAGGAGCCGCAGCCGCCCGGCCTGCGACGGATCCTTGGTGTCGCGCGGATAAAGGAACACGCCGCCGCGAGTCAGGATCCGGTGGGCGTCGGCCACCATCGAGGCGATCCAGCGCATGTTGAAGTCCTTCTCGCGCGGGCCGTTGCGCCCCTGCAGGCACTCCTCCACGTAGCGGCGGATCGGCGGCTCCCAGAACCTGCTGTTGGAGGCGTTAATGGCGAACTCCTGCGTCTCTTCCGGAACCTTCAGGTCCGGATGGGTCAGCAGGAACTCGCCGAGCTCCGGATTCAGCGTGAAGCCGTGCGTTCCGCGCCCGACCGTGAGCACGAACATCGTCGCGGGCCCGTACAGTGCATATCCGGCCGCGACCTGCCTCGTGCCTGGCTGCAGAAAGTCTTCGACCCGGATCGGCCGACCGCTGTCCGGAACCCGCAGCACGGAAAAGATGCTGCCGATCGATAAATTCACGTCGATATTGGTCGAGCCGTCGAGCGGGTCGAATGCGAGGAGGTAGTCGCCCCCGGCGCCATCGCCCGCAAACCATGGATCCGCCATCTCTTCCGACAGCATTCCGCGAACGTTGTCGCCCCAGCGCAGGCAGTGCAGAAAGGTGTCGTTGCCCAGCACGTCGAGCTTCTCCGGGATTTCCCCTTGCACGTTGACGCTATCGGTGGCATGGCCGTGCAGCCCCGCCAGCGCCCCGTACGCGACTTTGCGTGACAGCGCCTTGCACGCCAGCGCGATCGCCAGGATCAGGCTGTTGAACTGCCCCGACGCCCGCGGAAAACGTCGCCGCTCCTCGATCAGGTACTGCGTCAGCGTCATCGTCTGGTTCAACATGCGCAGCTCTCCCTCGTTTCTATTCGTTCGACGATTCGCCCTCGTTCTGCGCTGACTGCAGCACGCGGCTGGCCAGGATGTCGGCTGCCGAAATGGTCGACAAGGTGTCGCGATCGGCGCCGCCAATTCCGCCGAACAGGCGGCTGGCGTGCCGCAGCCGCGCGCGATCGAGCGCATTGCGAACGCTGCGCGCGTTGGCGAAATGCGGCTGCTTCATCCGCGCCTGCAAATACTGCGTGAAGGCTGCGCGCGCTCCATCGTCAAAGCGATAGCCCATCCGCTCCAGCATCAGATCGGCGATCTTCTCCAGCTCCTCCGGGCTGTAGTCCGGAAAATCGATGTGGTGGGCGATCCGCGACGAGAACCCCGGGTTGCACTCGAAGAATCTCGCCATCCGGTCCTTGTAGCCGGCCAGGATCACCACCAGGTCTTCGCGCTGGTTCTCCATCACCTGCAGCAGGATTTCAATGGCCTCCTGGCCGTAGTCGCGCTCGTTTTCGGGACGGTACAGGTAGTAGGCCTCGTCGATGAACAGCACCCCACCCATCGCGCGCTTCAGGACCTCGCGCGTCTTGGGCGCCGTGTGCCCGATGTACTGCCCGACCAGGTCATCTCTCGTCACCGCGACCAGGTGACCTTTGCGAACGTAGCCGAGCCGGTGCAGGATCGACGCCATTTTCAGTGCGACGGTCGTCTTGCCGGTGCCCGGATTGCCGGTGAAAGACATGTGCAGCCCGGGAGCGGCCACCGGCAGCCCCTGCGCCCTGCGCGCCGAGTCGACCACCAGCAGAGCTGCCACGTCGCGGATACGCCGCTTCACCGGCGCCAGCCCGATCAGGTCATGGTCCAGCTCGGCGAGCAGCGCAAGTACGTCCTGCTCGCCGACTGCGCCGTCGGGCTTTGCCGCAGGCTCGTTCATCGGCTAGTACCGTTCCCCAGCGGGCTTGTCGGTCGCGTAGGGCTCGATGTCGTAGCGCTGCACGCGCCCCTGCGACTCGGTGCGACGCAGCCGGAACCCGGGTTCATCCGGTGGGCGGTTCACCAGGAACGACAGCCGCACCGTCTCCCAGCCGATGGTCGAATCGAATGCGTTGACGCGGACGTAATGCTTCGGATACGTCTTGCGACACGAGTGGATTTCGGCCATCACTCCGGCAGCGTCGTGCAGGTCGAACATCGGCATGCCGAACATTTCCCAGTACGTGTTGCGCGGGTGGATGTCGTCGGTGTACTCGACCGAAACAGCCCAGTTGTTGCGAAGGCAATACTCGATCTGTGCCCGGATCTGCTGATCGGTCAGATCGGGGAGAAACGAGAACGCTCCTTGGGTGACACGCATCTGCGATCCCTTATTCAGAACTACCCCTGACCCCTGCCCCTGTCCCACTACGAAACCGACGGTGTCGGAACGAAATCGGACGAATCGGTGCTGGTGTAGTCGAAGCTGACGTCCCTCCATGTGTCCAGCGCCGCCTGCAGCGGCTTGCAGTTCCGCGCCGCGGCCTCCAGGATCTGCGGGCCTTCCAGCTTGATGTCGCGCCCCTCGTTGCGCGCCAGCACCATCGCCTCCAGCGCAACCCGGTTCGCGGTGGCGCCTGCCTGGATCCCCATCGGGTGCCCGATCGTTCCGCCCCCGAACTGCAGCACCACGTCGTCGCCGAACAGGTCGAGCAACTGGTGCATTTGCCCCGCGTGAATCCCGCCCGAGGCCACCGGCATCACCTTGCGCAGCCCGCCCCATTCCTGGCGGAAAAACAGCCCCCGCGGCAGGTCCACCTCGTTGACCCTCTCGCGGCAGACGTTGTAGTACCCCTGCACCGTCAGCGGATCTCCCTCGAGCTTGCCCACGGCGGTGCCGGCGTGCAGGTGGTCGACTCCGGCGAGCCTGAGCCACTTGGCGATCACCCGGAACGACACTCCGTGCGATTTCTGGCGCGTATACGTGCTGTGACCGGCGCGGTGCATGTGCAGGATCATGTCGTGGTCGCGGCACCAGTTGGAAAGCGACTGAATGGCGGTCCACCCGACCACCAGGTCTGCCATCACGACCACCGATCCGACTTCCTTGGCAAAATCGGCCCGCTTGTACATCTCTTCCATCGTGCCGGCGGTCACGTTCATGTAGTGACCCTTGACCTCGCCGGTCTCCGCGCTGGCGTGGTTGACTGCCTCCATGCAGTACAGGAACCGGTCGCGCCAGTGCATAAAGGGCTGCGAATTGATGTTCTCGTCGTCCTTGACGAAGTCCAGACCCCCTTTGAGCGCCTCGTACACGACACGCCCGTAGTTCTTGCCGGACAGGCCGAGCTTGGGTTTGGTCGTTGCCCCCAGCAGCGGGCGGCCGAACTTGTCCAGCCGCTCGCGCTCGACCACGATTCCGGTGGGAGGGCCGCGGAACGCCTTCACGTACATCAGCGGCAACCGCATGTCTTCCAGCCGCAGCGCTCTCAGCGGCTTGAAGCCGAACACGTTGCCGATGATCGAAGCGGTCAAGTTGGCGATCGAACCTTCCTCGAACAGGTCCAGTTCGTAGGCGATCCACGCGAAGAACTGCGACGGGTTGTTCGGAACCGGCTCGACCTTGTAGGCCTTGGCGCGGTAGTTTTCACAGGCCGTCAGGCGGTCGGTCCAAACGACAGTCCAGGTCGCGGTCGACGATTCCCCCGCCACCGCGGCGGCTGCCTCCTCCGGATCGACGCCTTCCTGCGGAGTGATCCGGAACAGCGCCAGCACGTCGGAATCCTTCGGAACGTAGTCGGGCTGCCAGTACCCCATCTGCGCGTACTTCATAACGCCCGCCGCGTAGCGCTTCGAGGCGTCTTTGATCTGGGTGTAGCTGGCCCCGCCCATCGGCGTATCTCCAATTAGCTCGGCACCGAAAATCGATATGCCTGGAGCAGATGCTACGGAAGGCATATCATCAGGTCCAATCAGCGTTTTTACCCCATCCCATCAGGGTACTTTATGGCGCGCCACCTTACGGTACGCCAGCTTGAGGTCCTGGCAGCGGTCGGACGCGAGGGCAGCGTCACGGCAGCGGCCGAGGCTCTGCATCTGACCCAGCCCGCGGTGTCGATGCAGCTTCGCCAACTGGAGGAGCAGCTTGGCCTGACGTTGTTCGAGATTGTCGGCCGACGCCTGCAGATCACCGAGCCCGGCAAGGAGCTCGTGGCCCTCGCGATCGAGCTGCTCGCGCGCCTGGACGACCTCGAGCAGACGGCACGTTCGCTGCGCGGCGTCGCGCACGGGCGGGTGCGGTTGGGCGTGGTCAGCACGGCCAAGTACTTCGCGCCCCGCCTGCTCGCGCAGTTCCTGAAGCTGCACTCGGGCCTGGAATTCAAGCTGACGGTCCACAACAGGGCCGAGATCATCGACCAGCTGCAGTCGTACTCGATCGACCTGGGAATCATGGGGCAGCCGCCCGAGGGCCTGCACTTCGAAGGAACGCCGTTCGCCCCCAACCCGCTGGTAGCGGTCGGCGCGCCTTCGCACCCGCTGTCGCTTCGGCGGGGATTGCGCCCGCGCGATCTGGACGGCCAGCCGTTCGTGGTGCGCGAGCCCGGGTCAGGAACCCGCAGCGCGATGGATCGGTACTTTTCCGGCCACGACGTGCAGCTGCGCCACGTGATGGAAGCCGACAGCAACGAGACGATCAAACAGGCCGTGATGGCCGGCATTGGCCTTGGCTTCCTGTCGCTGCAAACGGTGCGGCCGGAGCTCGCCGCAGGCCGCATCGCGGTGCTCGACGTGCAGGGCCTGCCGCTGAAGCGTCAGTGGTACGTGGTTCATTGCCGCCAGCGCCGTCTGACGCCGGCTGCGGAGGAGTTCCACGCCTACCTGATTCGCGAAGCCGACGGGCTGATGCGGGCAGCGCTCTGATCTGTTCCGGTGCCGCCGCGCACTGATCCGGCGCGGGCTGCGCCGGTCAGGCGCGTGTGTTTGCGGTTCCCTAGGTCAGGGTTCGCCGAACCAGAGGCGCTGGAAGCGCGCGCGCGCGGCGGGGTCGGAGCTCGGCGCATAGGGCGGATCCGTACGCCCTGCGCTGGCAGTCACCAGCGGGCTGATGTCGTCGAGGCCGATGCCCGCGCGTGCGGCACGCTGCAGCACCGCCGGGGCGCCCGCCAGCGGCGCTGTGGCAAGGGCCCACAGGGCGGTTGAGCGGCGACCGCTGCGACAGTAAGCCAGCGCAGGTCCTTCGCATTGCTGCAGGATGCGGCCGAACGCTTCGCCGTCGGCCAGGCCGATGCGCGAGTACTCCACCGGCTGAAGGAAGAACTTCATTCCGTGGCGTTCGCAAGCGGCGCGAATCTGCTCGGAAGGCGTGCCCCCCTCCGTGTCCGGCCGATTGCAAATGATGCATTTGACCCCTGCCGCGGCCAGTGCATCCACGTCGTGCTCGTCGATCTGGTCGGCCACGGCGAGCGAGGGGGTGATCCGAACGGCTTGCATGGTTTGAGGGAGGGGGAGTGCGGAACGATCCTACTCCCATTATCCGAAGCAGTCCTCGTTAGTCCATATGACTTCCGGAACTTCCGCCCTCGGGATTGCGTCTGTACAAATAGAGGCGCAACTCGCGGCCGCGCTCGAGCAACTCATTACACGTGAAACACGTTGCAACAGCGCCTGGCGGGCTGGCCTGCGTCTTGCTTGAAGGTGTGGTGGGTGCCGTGTGCGCGCCAGACAGGTGCAGTTGTCGGTGCAGAGGATGCGCGCCGGCCAGGTGTGCGGGTGCACAGTTGGGTGCAGTTGGATCCGCAGTCTGAGGTGCAGTGCATGCGCGTCGGACAGGTGTGCTGGTGCAGTTGCATGCGCAGTCTGAAGTGCGGTGCGTACGCATCAGACAGGTGCAGTTGCGGATGCAGTTGCACGCAGAGACTTCAAGTGCGGTGCATGCGCATCCGATATATGTAGTTGAAGGTGGCGCTGCAGGTGCAGTTTTGGGTGCACTTTCGAGTGCAGTTTCGACGATCAGTCGCAGGTCGGGCGCGATGCCGAGGACTGTGTAGGACATAAGGAGTTGGACAAATCGCGCGGGAATGTAGAAGGCATGGACAGTCTCCTGTTTTCAGGGGATTGCGCTTTCGACCATTCGGATATGTTGACAGTGTCCGGAATTGAAGTTCGCGGTTGGACTTCCCGGATGAAACAAGAGGGGGAGCATTTGGAGAGCCGATGCCATGAGCAGAGTAACGGCTTCACGCTCCGCAAAGCGGGCTTGGCCCGCTCGTGCCCCCTTCGTCCTTAAATTCGCCGCCGCCTGCCTGCAGGCCGTCGCAATCGCCGCATTCGCGGATCCACACGAAGCAACGCACTTCTCGGTGCCTTCCGGCTCGCCCGACGAGACGATGCAGGCCGCCGCTGCGTTCGCTCTCGAGCTCCAACCCGATGCAGAGATCTCGTTCCGGGATTCCCAGAGCGGCTCGCTGTCGGTGTCGCGAGTCGAGGGCGATCGGATCCACTGCATCCTGCGCGTTTCGCCCGACACGGCCGAAGCCTTACGGCCGTTGAACAGATTTCTGAACGGACGGCTCGATCGCGACGCCCAGGCAATGTGGGCGCTGGCGCACGAGATCGGCCACTGCAAGTTCCGCGATGCGTTCCTGAACCGGGCCGACGGCCACGTCGCTGATGCCAGCGTCTTTCCGTGGCTGGCGCAGGAAGCTGCCGCCGACGCCTACGGCATCCTGTCGGTGGAGCGCAAGCTCGGCAGCAAGACCCCTGTTCGCGAGGCGGTGATCCTTTCGCGAATGCTGAGTGCAGCGATGTACCACGACCGCGGACACGCCACCGGCCACTACGTCTCCGACGCCCTGGGGCTGTGCCCGAACAACCGCAATGACGCCGATGCCGTGCAGTGCGCGATTTCGACCGCCTACTACACGGTCGGCAGCATCGCCAACGACCAGGAAGGCGTGCCGATGCCGGTCGATTCCCCGCCACAGCTGATCTTCGAGACCGGCGTTGCCAAGATTGCATCTGTCATGCACGTGTACGACGACATGGCGCAGTACAAAGCCAAATTCACCGGAATGGACCTGAGCCGCTTCGAGTTCAACGAGGTCTCGCACCACGGCGATTCACGCTACATCACGGCGGAGTCCGAGTCGGGCCAGAAGATGGACATGACCTACCGCCTGGCCGACTTCTACGGTTTCAAGACGGGCGAGCTCGCCACCGACGACGAGCGCAACGTCAAGGTGATGCGGATCGACGGCGACGACGAGCTCGACTGGCTGCTCACGCTCGGCGCGGTCGTTCGCACCGAGGACGGCGAGTCGCTTCGCAAAGGCGAAGCGCAGCACCTGGCGGCACCGTAAGAGCTACTCCGGCCCCAGGTATGACGCGGCGATCAGGCTCCTGACATAGTCCCCGCGCGGGCGTTCGAACACCTCGTCGCCCGTCCCCTGTTCGACGATCTGGCCGTCCTTCATCACGACGATGCGGTGCGACACCGCGCGCACGACCGCCAGGTCGTGGCTGATGAAGATGTACGCCATCGCATGGCGCTTCTGCAGCTGCCCGAGCATCTCGAGGATCTGCTGCTGGACCGTGACGTCGAGGGCCGAAGTCGGCTCATCGAGCACGAGGATCTCGGGCTCAAGCGCGATCGCGCGCGCGATCGCGATTCTCTGGCGCTGTCCGCCCGAGAACTCGTGCGGGTAGCGCGACAGCACCCCGGGGTCGCCCAGTCCCACCTCGGACAGCACCCGGGCGACGCGCAGATTGCGCCCTTCGGCGTCCAGATGCGGCCAATGCACGCGCAGCCCTTCACCGACGAGCTGCTCGATCGTCATTCGCGGGCTCAACGACGAAAACGGATCCTGGAACACCACCTGGATGCGCCTGCGTGCGGCGCGCAGCGGGGCGCCGCGTGCAAGGTCCAGTCGCAGGTCGCCGAGCTCGATTCGACCGCCCTGGATCGGCTGCAGCGCCAGCAGGGCCAGCGCGAGGGTGGTCTTGCCGGATCCCGATTCGCCGACCACGCCTACCGTCTCGCCGCGGCGCAGCTCTAGGCTGGCGCCGGCAACGGCTCGCATCGGCGGTCGGCGGTGCAGGCCGGCACGCGGCCGGCGGAACCTGACTTCGACGTCGCTGGCGCGCAGCAGGGGTTCACCATGCGAGTCGACCTGGCGCGCCCAGCGGCGCGGCCTGCTGTCGATCAAGCGCCGCGTGTACGGATGGCTGGCCTGCGCGAAAACGCTTGCGGTCGGACCGCTTTCGACCAGCACGCCCCGCTCCATTACGCCGACGCGATGCGAGAAGCGGCGCACCAGGTTCAGGTCGTGCGTGATAAAAAGGATCGCCACGCCTGTTTCGCGCTGCAGCCGGTCCAGCAATTCGAGGATCTGCTGGCGGATCGTGACGTCGAGCGCTGTGGTCGGTTCGTCCGCGATCAGCAGGCGCGGGCGGCACGCGAGCGCCATCGCGATCATCGCCCGCTGACGCTGGCCGCCGGAGAGCTGGTGTGGAAAGCTGTCAACCCGCAGCTCGGGTTCGGCGATTCCCGTGCTCGCAAGCAACTCGATCGCGCGCGCACGCGCCGCAGCAGGTCGCATCGATTCGTGCAGCTCGAGCACCTCGCCGATCTGTTGGCCGACCGTGAACACGGGGTCGAACGCCGTCATCGGTTCCTGGAAGATCATTGCGATCTCGCGGCCGCGAACGCGCTGCAGCTCGGGCGGCGAGATCGTCAGAAGGTCACGATCGCCGAACCGGATCGACCCTTCGCAGCGCGCCCCGGCCACAAGACCGAGGATCGCGAGCGCGGTGACCGTCTTGCCGGAGCCCGATTCGCCGACGAGCGCGAACTTCTCGCCGGCGTCGATCGCGAGCGATACCGAATCGACCACGCGCGAGTTGCCGAAGCTCACGCTCAGCCGTTCGATCTGGAGCAAAGCGCCGGCTGTCATGATGCGTCCTGGCGCGGATCGAACGCGTCGCGCAGCGCGTTGCCCATAAACGTCAGAAGCAGGAACGTCACCACCAGCAGCGCAAACGCCGGCACCGAGATCCACCACGCGTACAGGTTGTCGTGGCCCTGGCGCAGCAGATCGCCGAGAGAAGGCAGCGACTCGGCCACGCCGAGGCCGAGGAAGTCGAGGGCGGCGAGCGTGAGCATCGCGTCGCTCATCCGGAACGGCAGGAAGGTGATGACGGGAGTGAGCGAGTTGGGCAGCACGTGGCGCGCCATCACCTGCACCGGAGTCAAGCCGAGGGCACGCGCGCCTTTCACATAGTCGAGGTTGCGATTGCGCAGGAATTCGGCGCGCACGTAGTCGGCAAGCGAAATCCAGCCGAACAGCGACAGGATCAGGAGCATCACTGCGATCGAGGGCTCGAACAGCGACGCCACCACGATCAGCACGTACAGCTCGGGCAGCCCGCTCCAGATTTCGATCAGGCGCTGGCCGATCAAGTCGATACGGCCCCCGAAGTAGCCTTGCACGGCGCCCGCCACGATTCCAATCATCGTTCCGATGGCGGTCAAGGCCAGGCCGAACAGGACGCTGACGCGAAAGCCGTACAGCAGCTCGGCGCCCACGTCGCGGCCACGTTCGTCGGTGCCCAGCCAGTTCTTCCGGTCCGGCGGTGCGGGAAAAGTGGTCGTCGAATTGAAGTCGACCGAGCGCGGCCCGTGCGGGTTCAGCGGACTGATCATCCAGTTACCGGTGCCACGCTGGAAGCGCTGCAGCAGCGAAGGATCGAACCAGTCTGCCGGCGTGGGCAGCGCGCCGCCCAGCGCGGCGTCGGTCGGGTCATTCAGCATCGGCACGTATAGCCGGCCCTGGTACCGGGCGACCACAGGCCGCTCGTTGGACAGCAGTTCGGCGGCGAGGCTCACCGCGAGCATCACCGCGAACAGAGCGAGCGAAGCAAAACCGAGGCGGTTGCGGCGGAAACGATTCCACGCGCGAGCGGTCAGCGATCGCGCCCGCAGCCCGGCGACGGCGCTCGCAGCGCCGGGCGCGGGCGGTGTGCTCCCGGTTGCGGCCGCATCTTGTGGCGCGGCGGCGTTGTGCATCGCCATCGGCCTAG
>Ga0187846_10002055_pt1 | contig 11184 bp, 15 predicted proteins | sample TC_taG_FD_161473 | JGI IMG/M metagenome (GOLD analysis project Ga0187846, IMG submission 161473) | Biofilm microbial communities from the roof of an iron ore cave, State of Minas Gerais, Brazil - TC_06 Biofilm (v2) | ecosystem: Environmental > Terrestrial > Deep subsurface > Cave > Wall biofilm... | reverse complement strand
CAAGGCGTGCAATAAGAGAGGATAAAGATTCGCCGGGCAGTAATGGAGGATGAGAAGGCAAAGGTTCTCTAGTTGCATGCAACATACCGACCTCATCATTTCTTACATATTGCACACGATCGATATAGTTCATTGTCTCGTTATCAGTTCAAGCATAACATGAAAGAGTAGCATGTGTCAATATTACAAACGTAATATATTGTTAACTTTGCAAACCTTTCAAATTGGTTAAATTTGTGAACAGCTAGAAATAGGTCAACATAGTTGACTTTGGTTATAGCTATCTGATATTATCTCTAATGGGTTAGGAATTTAGTTTTTCGGGGACCTTATGGTAAACCTTAAAAGACTGTATACTATAATCGGTCAGCTTATACGTAAGACACGCGAGGAACGTGGACTTACCCAGGCCGAACTGGCTGCAGCAGTTTCTCTTACCCGTGCCTCTATCACTAATATTGAATCCGGAAAGCAGAAGCTTTTACTTCACACTCTTTACGATATAGCTATTGCACTATCAGTAGAACCCTCGGCCCTTTTGCCTAAGCTGGCAGATACTAGGGGACCTTGGGAGTCCGAGAGTACCCTATCCTCGAATCTATCAGAATCCGAACGAGAATGGTTACACTCAATAGTATCTGCTAGTAAGAGGGATGACTAAACATGGCTGTGCGTAGGAAAAGGATTGAAGCACTCGCTAGAGATATCCTGCGGGAGAATAATGTGATCGAACCTCCAGTGCCGATTGAGAAGATTGCCAACGGAAAGGGTGTTCGCGTACTTTTTCAACCTCTGGAGAGCGATATAGCAGGATGCTTGTACCACAATGAGCAAGATCAGGAATACACAGTTATAGGAGTCAACTCTTTCCATGACAAAGTGAAACAACGCTTTGCTATAGCCCATGAACTTGGTCATCTACTGCTCCACCAATTTGACCCGTTGCACGTTGATCGAGCTGTTCAGGCAAAATATAAGAAAGATCTGTCTACGAATGGAGTTAATGTGGACGAGATTGAGGCAAATCTATTTGCTGCAGAGCTTCTTATGCCACGTGATTTCATCGCTCATGATCTAGAACGGGTCAATGCAACAGATATCCTTGACGAAAGTTTCACTTTTCAGCTTGTTCAACGCTATGATGTCAATACGTTAACTCTGTTTCTTCATCTCATGAATTTAGGTTATATTGAGCAGTGAACTGCAGTCCAATTCGAGGTCACCGATGCTAAGATGCTAAAAGCATCTATTTCTCTATCTGTTGTGACATGGCCTAATACGGGTACAGATTGTACCCCCCCTTTTGTCTAAAGCTACTGAGCATTGAGCTGTTTCACAAAATAGTGAAAGAGATAGCCTCTTTATCTGCGAGACATGAACGCACCAATTTTTAGGCACACACCAAAAGATTGCATATCTGTGCCATTTCTGATATTATTTATGCAGTGTTTGCTCACCAGGGAGCGGGAGGCCCGGCTGGGATTGTAATCGAGATTAACCAATCCTTGAATTGTATCAGTTTGCTCGTCGCTAGGAAGCAGGAGGCTCGGCTGAGATTGGAATGGAGAGCACACTAGACTCTGGCTTGAAGTTGACGCAGTGGTCGTGGGGAGGCAGGGGCCCAGCTGGGATCATAATCCTCTTCACAGAGGAAAGCCTGCCCTCCCATACCCTTGCCTTTGATGAGTTTCAGCTTGGTGACATAGCCTTCCACCTGCCATTATTAATCGATCTGGTGAGATCCGCTTTTACCGCGCCTTTTTCTTTCTCTGTCCCGGAAGCAAAGGATTGGAGCTCTGCTACTCCGCTCTTCGTCGCTTGAGCCAACCAGGCATCTCACCGCGCTCCCTCCCGTTTAGATACCATCGACAAGAACTCTTGCATGAGATCATATGCTCATTTGAAGGGGAAGACTGGCCTGACACAAAGCAGCCAGATGCTCCCGTTCAATCTCATCCAGCTTTTTCGGGTCTCGCACAAACAGCCAAACCGCAGTGTTTGCGGAAAACTTCTGAAGACGAAGCAGAATCAGCACACCACTTCTCAAGTATGAATAATCACCTCATTGGTCTTGTACTGAGCAGTTTCCCAATCCAGCACATCAGCCAGTTCCTCTTGGAGGGCGACAAAATCGCGATGGTGGATGACCTCCAAAGGCATTTCAACATCCTTCCAGACAAGGAAGAAATGGACCGTAATCAACTCAGGGTCTCCTTTGACAACATAGCGTGCAATCGTGCCGGAGAAGGTGTGCCGATCCGCTATCTGAATCGCCTTGAGCTTCTCTACAAGCCTTTCCTGTTGACCAGGGCGCAGTTGGACGTAAATATCGGTAGCAAGGATAGTACTGCGCATGTTGGGCACGCGCCAAAGTGGCGGTCCGGTCCGTGTGCGGCCAGGAGGATGAAGTTTGAATTGTTTCACATCCTCTACTGACAAAAGAAAAGCACCACCAGACTTGTAGGCTGGAAGGCGCCCAATATCGATGTATCTATAGACTCGTTTATCCGTGATACCTAGCATTGCTGCCGCTTGTTTGATCGAAACGTATCCCGGAACATCTGGAAAATCGTTTATATCTGCCATACAAGCAGTCTAGTAGAGTCCAATCAGCCTGTAAATTAGACCTTTTCGACCGTATTTCACAAAATATCCCTATTTCTTACCGAAGTACTAGGATAAATAGCCTAGTTTTGTAAAACTATTGAAAGTGGGCTATACTATAGAGTGAACCTCGGTACGCTATCTTGAGGACGTGAAAAAACAAAGCTGCAACTCCAGCTGATAATGCATCTGCTCACGTGCTCCTCTCTGAAGAGGCGTGGCAACAAGGGAGCAATGCTGATGTTCCTAGGCTTTCCTAATCTAGGATGGGGCCGCTCTGTCTCGGCATGTACCATCGTTACCGGTGTGATAGAGACCGACTTCAAGAAAGGAAGCGACAACATCAGCGGGAAATCCTTATAAGTAGAACCCTTCATGGTTGTTGTCGAAAACCGCGGTGATGTAATCAATGGGAGTGGTAGGGGGAAGAATGATGGCATGGTCACATGAACAGATCGAACAATGGCGGATGAGGTACAAGTGGTATTTGGAGGATAAAACAGCTGTAAAATCCGGGAAAGAAATCGACCAAGGGCGCGCTTCCGCCCGACGAGAGATGATCGAGCTTTTGAGCTCCTTTCGTGATGATGATTTCTCACTTAGGGAATTTAACCGAGTATTCCAACTGAAGACCCGTGCTGCCTGGAGCATTTTTCATGTAGGAGGCATGTCAGGAGGCATGTTCCTCAACAAACTGGTCAAATATATCCCCAATGAAGCGACCTTTGCCCATCTGTTGCGGCTGATGATTCGTGCCCCCGAAGACACGCGGGATGGACAGCGGCACATGCAGGCCTTCGTTCGCTTCTTAGAAGGATTAATTGCTTCTCGACAGGTCCAACGAGCACAACTCCAGCCAGCACGAGTTCCCTTTTTTCTCAGTGCCTGGTGGCATGTGCAATCACCAGAACGATGGCCCCTCTTTTACCTGAGCTTGCGTCGTATGCTTATGGCAGGTGATGGAAGGGTGCCAGATCGGCAGGACCCAATCGACTACTATTTTGTGTACCAGTACCGCTTTCTCTCGCTGAAAGCAGTTCTGGAGCTTTCATCGTGGGAACTCGAACATCTCCTGGTATGGTATGAGCAACAGAGTCTGGATGGGAATGCTCGTATTCAAAAGAGCAAAGGTGTTGATTCCAGGCGACGACACTCCTCCAATATGCAAGTGAGAGACGGCTTACCTTACAGAGGACTGCCCCAGACGGAACTGCATACGCATATCCAGTGGGTGTTGGCCAAGCTTGGCCACAAAGTAGGCTGTCGTGTGTGGATTGCCGCTGACGCTCACCACAAGCTTTGGAAGCAGGAGCGATTGGGCGATCTGAGCCTCGCGTCGTTGCCTGTAGCAGCGGATTCTGTCTTCCAACAGAGTATCGGTCGCATTGATGTGCTCTGGCTCCTGAAGAACGAGATCATCGCCGCATACACCGTTCCATGGGGGATCACGGATATCTCCACGCGCCTGCTGGGACTGTATGATTTGAAGGCTCTGCTCCCCAAGAGCGAGGTGTATCTCTGTCTCGTCACGCCCAGCGAGCGCTTTGAGCAGGTACGATGTGAGTTGTCCCGCCCGGTATTTCATGGGTACCGGCTCCAGAAACAGTGTGGGCTGATCGCCGAAGAGGTGTTGCTGGAGCAAGAAACTCATATCTTGCGGTGGGCCAATAGCCCGGCAGTGATCAAGGAACTCATCGGCAGTTACAGCTCTGCCAGTCAACAATAATGTACTTTCTATAGAAAGTGTGTCGCTAGAGGAGGGCATCGTGGAGCAGGAAACACAAACCATCCATCAAACAACCATGATCTTGCCTTATTTTGACTACGAAGTTCCATTTTTATCTCTTAGCGATCGCGCCGGCTACATACCTGTGGCGGCACTCTGTCGCATGCTCGGCCTCAACCCCAGGACCCACATCCCCCGCTGGCGTCGGTTGTTCCTGTGGGTTCATGCGCGCAAATTACCTCTGCGGACGGCAACTCGAGGGACGAGAATCGTCTGGTGCCTGCACCTGGGCGCCTTGCTCTTTTGGTGCTCGTGTTTCAACTGGTCACTGGTCTCTCCCGAACGCCAGGTGCAGTTGCGACAGGCGACCGATGCCGGTCTCAAGTACCTGGAGCAGGCCCACCACGAGATGCTGACGCACTACCGGCAGATGCGCCGCCAGCTCTTCCGCTTCCTGACCAAATATGCCGATGCCCAGACGCAGCTCCAACAGGTAGCAACGCGCATGCGTGGGCGCCTAGACGCGGCTTCCACTGCTGCTTTTGAGGTGCTTCTTGAGAAGGGTTATGCCCTCATCGAGGAGGCCACCATCCATGCGCGGGCGATGCTGCAAGACCTGGCGAGCATCCCCATCATGGATGTCTTCACCATTGATGCTGAAGGGAATGCCATCGAGGCTGGCACACAGCCCTTGTTTCCGGTCATACCAAAGAAGGATTGCGAACAGTTCTTTGTACAGATTGACAGGCTCATTCACTGGTATGGCGATTTCTTCTTATTTTTGGTGGAGCATGAACTCTTTCCATGGGAGAACCACGACGGAGAAGAACGGTAGAAGAGCGATTCATGTGTGCTCGACGACGAACCTAGGAAGGACATTCATGAAAGCACAGGATCGAGCATGACGAGCAATGATCTCCAATACGCTCTCGATCTGCGCCGGGCAGATCTCAACCCAGAACTGTTTGCCGCAGCCATCGCAATACACTACATCCGCAAGCTGATCGCTGTTGGAGGCGGCAGCGTTGAACGACCTGGTAAAGAAGAGGCACTTGCTCCGCACCACCTCGAAGCCTTTTGTCCTCGCACGGTAGAGACCGCCCAAAGAACCGGACGCTTTGAGCAAGAATGGCGTATGCTGCATCAGATGGTTCCTGGAATAGCTATTGCCTGGGACAGGGTCAAGTCCTCTTCCAGGAAGCGCTGACCCATGTAATGAGCGATGAGGAGCAGTTGGGTTACCTTTCTGAGATTGATTTTGTGGTGGATTGTTTTGCTTTCATATCCGCGCGCAACACCTACCCGCAGAACTGGGCGCTGCAAGCATGGCTGATCAATGGGTACATGCTGGCGTGGCGGCAGCATTTCCTCAAAGACCAAAAAGAAGATCTTTAAGGAAAGAGGTTGATAATGACCTACTACTTTGATGCCTTGCCAATTCACCCAAAGCCGGAGTATCTTGAGTCGCTTACCAGCTACTTGATGCGCCTTGCTGAATATAACGGCATCTCATCCCTAGACGGTCTATCAGCCATCTGTTTTCCGCATCAGGATCGAAGGATTACCAGGGGCATTGCTGATTACCCACCTGCGTCGTTTGGTACATTGACGATAGTAGCGGCCTCTACTGAGGAAACACTGCGAACGACCACCTTCTTTCATCTTGCTGTCAAGTTTGGACGCTCCACCCTTCCCCAACCCACGAGTCGCTTTTTATCCGGTAGCGTTAGTCAATATTTGCGCTATTGTCCAGTATGTTTTACTGAACAGCGAAAAAGGTACTACCTCCTTTCTTGGAGATTTCTCATGCTAACTTGCTGTCATAAACATACATGCCGGTTGCTAGAAACTTGCGGGCACTGCGACGCATTGATTCCTCTCTTCGCATCTCCATTCAAAGTAGGCAACTGTCCCACGTGTCAACAGAATCTGCAACAGTGTGCCGCCGCCTCAATAGGTGATACAGCAAAGGTAGAGGTAGCTTCGCACGTTCACGATGATATTCTCTTTCTCCTGACTCCACAGCTGTGGGAAGCGGATAGCAAGAGCATCATTAGGCGCGTCGGCCGACAGTTTGCCCACCTGAGGCAAATGAAACGCTGTACGGCTGTAGAAGTGGCAAACCAGATCGGAGTAACCCTGACAGTCATAGAGGGGATGGAACGCGGGGATTTCTAGGGGAGAGGAGCAACGCTTCAGAGTTACTTCAAGTACGCTCACTACCTGGGTCTCAGCTTGAAAGAGGTGTTTAGTGATGCTCTAGACACACCTGATCACGTTCCTGCAACTCCTTTGCCTCTTTGCCCTGTCTGTCAACAACGTTGTGACGTAACCCGCGATGGGTACAACCGAAGTGGTTCACAAAGATACCAGTGCCAACGGTGTCATCGTCGTTTCACCGCTTCGCCCAAGATTCGTGAGTAGACCGGGGTGACGATATCGCTCTCCTTGAAAGGAACGACCGTATGCAAGAGGATGCCAATCTACCGACCCGTGAGCAGTATGTCGAGATGCTCATTGATGCCTCGTTCTGGGATGCCTCAGAAATGGAGTCAGGCTTCATGTCCTGGTGCGAACGGCATGTCCCCGTCTGGCGGAAACAGGGATATGCTGAAACGTGGATTCGTCAACGCATTGCAATGGCCCAGAGCACGCGAGGTCTCCACCGCACACTCAAGCAACTGGGCCCGACGATGCTAGAGATTCGGGAGGAGCTTCGTAAGATGTACGCAAATGCTCCAGAACTCTATGATTTGGCGAGAGAACGCGCCCGACTCCGGCCAGGCCTGCTTCGCTATCGTGGGAATACGGGCGATCTCCGGCAACGGTATACACTGCGCGTCATGATCTATGAAACCGACAAACTGGCCTATGAGAAGTATTGCCGCTGGAGCAGCTTGCCAGTGCTGGATCCCGAGAGCGTTTTCTTCGAGCAACCGGATCAGGTCCGGGTGGTGCGCGATCTGAGCACCGTCGAAGCATTGGAGATGGCGCTGGCCCTGAGCAGCTATGCGCTCCAGCTGTTTGATGCGCCGGGGACCCTGACCAAAGACCAGCTCGCTGCACTTATGGAAGCGCACGGCAAGCAACTCCGTGCGACCTTTCACGCTAGGCATGGATATCCGCCGGAAGACTCGGCAACGCCCTATGTCCCCGTCACGATTGAAGGTCCCCAGGATCATGATGCTTACTTTGCCAAAGAATATCCGTAACGAAGTACATGCGGTATGTGTGTACGCCTCGATCAAGAGGGCAAAACTGGGCAACTTTCCTCCGCAATCATGCCGGTGAAATCTGGGCCTGTGATTTCCTCCAAGTCACTGATCTCTTTTTCCGTTCGCTCTTTGCGCTCTTCATCATCGAGTTGAAATCGCGGAAAGTGTTTCATGTCGGTGTGACGCGCTCTCCTACCGACGCTTGGACTGCACAACAACTGCAGGAGGCGACTCCATATGGACACACGCTGAAGTATCTCATCCGTGATCATGAAAGTAAGTTTGGGCCTTGTTTCGCTCGTGTTGCAGCAACGAGCGGCATCAAGATACTCATCACACCCTATCACGCACCTCGCGCTAATGCGATCTTTGAACGCTTTCTGGGGAGTGTCCGGAGAAAGTGCCTGGATCACGTACTGATCTTAAGTGAAAAGCAGCTACATCATGTCCTACGTGCCTACGTCGCGTATTTCAATCGAGCATGACCTCATCAAGGTATCCGTCAGCAGGTTCCACAAAGGGAAGTTACCTGCATTTTGATGAAGGAATCATCTCAGTTTCAGTCTTAGGTGGGTTACACTACGAGTACCGAAGAGTGGCCTAAACGCTTTTAACAGCGAAGCAGAACTACCTGAGAAGATTGAGTACCGCGTGCTATCGTGTTGTTTTTGGAGTGCTTGAAAGAAACATTCTCTCTGCCACCTACTCTGAGGTAGAGGATGGCTTTCACTGAGTGCATGGAGATACGCTAATTCTCTTGCACCCTTCATCTGTGAATAATTAAAGCTGCGAGAAAAATGAAGAAAGCAAGAGCAAAACCATCAACTTTAAGAACGGATGTGCCACGTAGCCAACACAGCAGTCTTTACAATCTCAGCCGAGCCGTTCCCACTTCACAACATGTTCTATTGCCAGGTTGATACGGTGGCGCAGACCCTGATTACAAGCTCAGTCGAGCTGCTCCCACTTCCACAACCGTACCTGAGCATCCAGGGCAGGCAGGAACCTCAGTATTTCAAGCTCAGACGAGCCACTCTCACTTCCACAACGACAGGCGCATGGTCGGCCTCCCCTCAAAGTCCTTCATTACAAGCTCAGTCGAGCCACTCCATCTTCCACAACGGCGGTGCCCTCAGTTAGGATGCTGGGCGAACATATTCCAGTTGCGAGGCACCTTCTAATGCACCATTGTAGCATCTTCCCTGGCCAGGGGCAAGGTTAGCCTGGTGCCCACTCCAGCTTGCATGATCGACGCGAAGCACATTGGTCTCCCAGGACATCACTCCCTACCTCGCGTTCCCTTGCTCTCAAAAGCGTCGCTCAATGCTGCGGTCGAGATAGAAAATTTAATAGCCAAATTTAAAATTGCCTTCCTTATCGTAGTTGAGCGAGCCTTCTTTTCCGGTGGCATTCCAGACTGTATCAAAAATGGGTTTCATCACCTCAGCGAGATTATTAACATCAAAGTTCTCGATCATGATTTCGGGAATGATAAGATTGGCTCTATCGATTTCATCTGTGTATTGAGAAGAATCATACTTAAATGTCGGATGCCAGATTTTATATCCTTTCACACCGATAAAACTCACCATAACGAAAAACGGCGGTTCAATACCCAAGAGCTTTTGTAACCCAACAAATCTCTTCATCGTCTCCAGGATTTTTCTTTCGTATGTCTCACCGTTGAAACTCTTTGGTTCAACCTCTTTGTTGAACGGTGCCACATTTTGTGCAATTATCCCAAGGAGTGACGTATCAACCGTTTCAATGATGCCGTTACGAAAGACTTGCGTATAACCAATATCAGTAGTTGCGTTATATGCCGTTCTTGCTGAACGCACAAATCCGTCAATATTGAAGCGCATTTTCACAGTCAGGCCGCCATCGTAAACATTCAGTGGATCTACTAAGGCTCCTTTAATGCCATCATTGAGGGGTTTTACTGATCTCGTGATAAGAAACTAAACCAAGTAGCCACATTGACGAGAACATGCCTCAATGATGTCGCGTTTGTGCCGAAGGCGCTCTCTGGCCCGAATAACCTCCTGATAGAGGTGATCCAGATCGGTACAACAGAGATTGCCCATCTCAACGCGCTTGAGGTATTGCCAGATTCCCTCGTCAGGATTGAGATCAGGCGCATAGCCAGGCAGTTGCTCCAAATGTAGTCGTTTGGCCGCTCCAGCCTTGAGAAAGGCTTTGATCTCACGGCTCCGATGGATCGGCGACCCGTCCCAGATCAGCAGGATCTTGCCTGTGACCTTGCGTAAGAGCACCCGCAGAAATCCGAGCACGGCCTGGCTATCATAACTCGTTTTGCGAACTTGCATGAAGAGCCTGCCATCCAGGGTGATCCCGCTGATGGCCGAGAGATGATCACGGGTCAGAGGAACCTTCAAGATGGGTGTGTGCCCACGAGGAGCCCAGGTCCGCACAGCCAGCGGTAACAGATAAAAACCCGCTTCATCGACCCAGACAACCGTTCTGCCCTCTTGCTCAGCTTTTTTTAGAGCGGGCCAGCGTTCGTCTTGCCACTGCCGGATTGCCGCTTCGTTGCGTTGGGTGGCTCGCTCAATCGGCTTTTGGCGACTCCAGCCTGCTTCACGTATCAGTCGCCCAACATGATCACGGCTGTAGCGCACAGCAAAGGTTTTCTCAATCACTTTCGCCACCCGGCTGGCCGTCCACACATCGCCACGAAACCCATAGGCTGGTGCTCCTTTCACCAACAACTCTGGGATCTGCGCCTTCTGCTCTGGACTCAAGCGAGCAGGGACCCCCTTTGGCGGATGAGCTTTGAGCGCTTCTTCTCCTCCCTCTCTCGCCTTTTTCATCCACTGACTCACAGCCCCTTCGCTTACCCCTAATGCTACTGCTATCTCTTGTTGTTGCCATCCCTGTTGTTTCAATTTCCATGCTTGTTTGCGTCGTTCTTCTCGCCAATCGGCTTTCTTCGGTGCTCCCATACTCCTTTTTATCGGCTCAGGGAGTCTCCCTCTTTACTTTCTTCCACCGAGGTCAGTAGATCGAATGATTCGCCTGAACTAAACGCATTTAATGGAATAAAGTGAAGCACAAGTTTCGGGTTCTCCTCAATCAAAGGAGCTGGTATTTCTACCAATGAGCTTATTTGGCTCAGTCGTTCGAGACGAAATGACCGAATCCGTTCGGCGACTGTTCCCGCAAGCTCGAATGCTGTTCGAAGCTGCGGGACATCCATCTGAAAATGCCCTGCGGAGTTGCGCCCATAAAAATGCCCATGATTCTCAAGCGTAACCCTATGAGGAAATAACCAACTTCTTGGAATACGCAGAATAATGACTGTAGTGTGTAAGGAGAGTTCGACAGCATGAAAATCAATAGGAGATATTTGTGGAGAAAGACCATCGCGCAACCTGTTTTCACACGTCAATTTGAAATCATCGAAGCTTGCTAGCTCTACTCCACGAAGCTCAGTCGGAATACCCTGTTTTGCATCGATTCCATAGATCAAATATCCGCCAGCAGTGTTGGCTGTCCAGTCCCCGGTTTACTGAACACTAAAACAGGGTAATAGAAGGGACACTGCTAAGTTGCTGCTCCTGAGCAAACTGATCAGGAGACCGATAGTCCAGACTCTCATGAGGTCTGGTGGTATTA
>Ga0187846_10002053_pt1 | contig 11199 bp, 12 predicted proteins | sample TC_taG_FD_161473 | JGI IMG/M metagenome (GOLD analysis project Ga0187846, IMG submission 161473) | Biofilm microbial communities from the roof of an iron ore cave, State of Minas Gerais, Brazil - TC_06 Biofilm (v2) | ecosystem: Environmental > Terrestrial > Deep subsurface > Cave > Wall biofilm... | reverse complement strand
GAGCTGATCTCGGCCACTACGACCAAAACCGGCCTCACCGTACGCTGTCAGCTCGATACTGGCCGATACCCCAGCGGCGTTGTCGTGTCCGATGCCGAAATGGCCGCCCTCAACATCAAACCAGCCGAGTTCCATGGTGAATGGAACTACACCATCTCACCCAATACCCATCCATCAAACTGCGCGTTTATTTCCTGACGAGCCCTTAGTCACGCAGGCTTCCTATAGCCTAACAGCATCAGGCCGCCTACCACGCCCCTAGCCCGTTACTATTCGCGGCCTAATTATAAGTTTGTTTGATCAGTTATGGAAGAAGGTGGTTCTGGAGCCCGCATGCTAGGAGGGCGCGGCGCTTGGCGAGTTAAGCATCGAGCGGAGTTAAAAACCGCATAAATGTCACGCCGCGCCCTGAATACATTCCACACCAGCAATGCCAATGCGCTCCACGTGAGCAGGACCGACAGGCCGAGGGAGCGGCCGAGCATCAGCGACAGCAACACGAACGAGACGAGGCGCGCCAGCTCCGGCCGCGCGTCAGGCCAACGATCAGAAGTCAGGCGGTAGAGCTGGTACGGCACCCATCGGGATAACACATGTGCGCCCAACGCGGCGACGCCCACAGGCTCGACGGGCACAATGACTATAAATGCCGCACTTCGCGCGAATTGCAGCATTGGATACAATCAGACCCGAGTCATCTTGTCGACGCGGTTGTAAAACATGAAGCAAGCGTATATCGAAATCAGCACCGCCACCCAGCGTGAATAGTGCACGACGAAGACCATTTTGTCGGCGTGCGCGTCAGGATGAGTGTCCGGGCACAGAATCGCAACTCCACCTGCGCCTGCGAGCAGCGCCCAGATCCAAGGCTGTACAACCGGTGTCGCGACCTGTACGCAGCCAAAGGTTGCGCTGAGCTTCGGATTGTCCTCGTAGCGGGAAGCGCTTAGATCGTTATCGACATAGCCGCGCTCGTAAATTGCCCAGAACGACAGCAACAATAGTAGCAGTCCGACGACGTGGCTGGCGGGATTGATCGCCAGGCCGATCGAGCTCAGCAGCCAGAAGGCGAAATCCTCCTGGAGGATGCCGCGTAAGATTAAGCGCTCCCCCGGACGTTTGATCTGGGAGATGTATTCGCCCGGCAGGTAGACGCCGCTGAGCCCCCGATGATAGCGCGCCTGGGGCCAAAGGGTTCGTAGGGGCCGCGCGCAACTCTGCAATAGTGTCAGATCATTGACCGAATCGGTGATGACCAGGCAGCGACCCACCGTTTCGGTCCCGAGCTCGTGCATCGCCATGCGTAGCTTGCCGCCGCGCCGGTCCGCAAACGAGTACATGCGTGCCGCGACCAGCGGGGCATCAGCGAAGCCGATTGCGGCCAAAAGGGGGGCGACGATGGACTTGAAGCCAGCGGTCAAAATAGCCGGCGGCTGCGCGCGCGCCTGTAAGATTCCCTTCAGTTCTTGCCCGCAACCGAGCTTCCTGCTCGCTGATTTCTTCGCCTCGCTCCTTGGGTCCCGTTGGAGCCGAAGGCAGTTCGCGCCAAACGAGATTACGACAAGATGACCGAGCAAGTCGCTCGCATGATCGACGAAGGGAGGGCGCAGCCCGAGGAAATCCGCTTCCTATGCAGCGAATTCTTCGTGTTCGTGCGTAACGGAGAGGATTTCCTAGTGCGGTGGGGCGAACGCACAAAGCCCTATAAGATAAATACAAAGATGTGAGGATCAGCTTCGAGAATTGTACAGTTACGTTCGGAAATTGTTCTAAAATTAGTAAGGTTAGAGTAGGCCCGTTTGACTACTATTTGACTTTTATACAAGTGTATCCGCACTAACAGCCCATAACAAAACGTTCTAACCCTTACCGGGCATCCGCCTATAACATCGTCAGGTCTCGGCGCGCCCCGTCTGTGAATATCGGCCTTACCAGCCCAAAGCCCTATGGCCCCAACCATCATTCGTCTTGTGGCGGATCTTGTCCCCCATTACGGCGGTATCTGGCGCAGGATCTCGGGCCGTTCGGGATCGCCGCAAACGTATCCCCCCGCCGTGATCGGCACGGGGCGGTTCATGGCGACGGTCATTCCGGGCAGTAGCCAAAGCAACCGCGATCGGGGCCGAGTTGGTCGCGCTGTGTCGTCTGGAAACGGTCGAAGATGGCGCCAAGGTCGTCGAGTTCCTTGCACCGACCTGTGCGACTATGTGACCGGAGCCGTGATCCCGATCGATCGCGGCTTGGTTCGCGGGTGATCTCGCGAGAACCGACGGATCGACAGGGCCACTGGTTCCTATACAAGAAATATACATTCCGCCTATACAGCGAGCGAGGATGGAGGGACAATAAGTCGCTGATTTTACGTGAGATACTTTGATTGGCGTCCCCAAGGGGATTCGAACCCCTGTTACCGCCGTGGAAGCGAGGGACAGACGGGTTTTTTGGTACTATATGGGCGACTGCAGACTGTTATAACAAATCGGGAGGCAGTGGGTAAAATGGCTTTGTTTCGCAAAAAAGTAGGTTGAACGGAACGGCTTCGCCGTAGGGGCTGCGGCATCGCCTGAGGGTCGCCGGTGAAGCTATCGTCTGCGCCGAGACGGGATGGTCCCGTCGTCGATGACGAAGGAGCAGACGATGTCACCGTTACGTGCTCGCATGATCGAGGACATGAAGCTGGCCGGCCTAGCGGCCACGACCCAGGAGATCTACGTCCAGGCGGTCAGATCTCTGGCCAAGCATTACAACAGGTCGCCGGAGCTGCTGACCGAGGAAGAGGTCCGGCGATATCTGCTGGAAGTTCGTGAGCGGAACGCGCGCGGCAGCTTCAAGACCAGCCATTACGGCATCCAGTTCTTCTACCGCAACACGCTGGGCCAGGACTGGGCGCTGTTTAAAAAAAGATCCGGCTTCCCCAGCAGCGGCGGCTGCCGCAGACGCTTTCCCATGGCGAAGTGCGGCGCATTCTCGGCGCGGTCCGCAATCCGATACACCGCGGCTGTTTCAGCCTGATCTACGGCTGCGGCCTGCGGATCAGCGAGGCCGCTGCGCTTCCCGTCACCGCCATCGACAAGACCAGTGGCGTCCTGCGCATCGTCGGCAAGGGCAACAAGGAACGGGTCGTGCCCGTGCCCAAGCAGGTGCACGAAGGCCTGCGGCGGATGTGGCAGGCCAAAGACCACCGCGATCCGCGCTGGCTCTTCCCCAACAGTTGGCGAACCGGCCCCGTCGCCACCCATGTCCTGACCCGCACCTTTGCCGAGGCCGTCAAGGCGGCCGATCTCCCCGGCGGTCGCCGCGCGACGCCACACACGCTGCGGCACGCCTATGCGACCAGGCTCTTCGAGAACAAGGTCGACACCCGCGTCGTCCAGGCGTTTCTCGGCCACGAGAACATCGCCACGACGACGATTTACACGCACCTGACCGAACCGACGCGGGTGTCCTTGCGCAAGCTGCTCGACAAGGTGATGAGCGGCTTCTGACGCATGCCCGAGGTGGCGGACGTTTTCCGCCGTTTCGGGGACAGCTATCTGGCGGCTCACGGCGCGGCGATGCTGCCATCACATCGTCGCGCCATCGCCGACATCATCGCCTGCCGGACCGAAGCGCTCGGCGGACAGCAGTGGCGCTGCACTCACTGCGGCACCCTGCTGCACGTCTTCCACTCCTGCCGCAACCGCGCCTGCCCGAAGTGTCATGCCGAACAGACGCAGGCTTGGCTCGAACAGCGTCGGGAGGAGATGTTACCGGTTCCCTATTTCCACGTCACCGTCACCGTGCCCGAGGAACTGCGGGCCGCGCTGCGCCGGCATCAGATCGCCGGCTACGGCGCGCTGATCAAGGCCGCCGCCGAGGCGATCATCGCTTTGGCCCGTGATCCGCGCTGGGTCGGCGGCACCGTCGGCGTGCTCGCCGTGCTGCACACTTGGACGCAACGGCGCGTCTTCCACCCGCACGTTCACTGCCTCGTCACCGGCGGCGGATTGTCCGAGCCTGCCCCCGCGAACGCGCTAGGGCATGCACACATCCTCACCCGTTTCCCGTCATGCCCGCGAAAGCGGGTATCCAGGAGCCATGTATCAGGCTTTCTGCCGTTTGGCCCCTGGGTCCCCGTTCTTCACAGACGAATAGTAAGGTGAGTTAACGCTCTTTTCGCTTGAAATAGATCAGGTAAAAGATCCGAGGACATTCAATCAAATAACGCGAAGCAAGCCGTCGCGGATCAGACAGAAGTCGGTACAGCCACTCAAAGCCAATCTTTTGAAGCCAAACCGGCGCACGGCGCTGTTTTCCTGTCAGAAAGTCGATCGAAGCACCTATACACAATCCGACCCCGCGGACCTGCGGATGATCAGCAATGTTCCGGGCGAGAATCTCTTGCTGAGGCATTCCTACTGCAAGGAAAATTAGCGGAGCTTGTACCTTGGCAACGAAGTCGACACACTTTTGGACCTCATGGCCCGATTTGATGAAGCCCATAGGAGGCGTATGAAACACAACATTTAGGCCCGGATATCGGTGTCCCAGCGTGGCGCAAGCCGCGGCTGTCGACCCGACGACTGCAATCGTAAGACGTTGCTCTGCTGCACGTGCGATAAGGTGGGCTGTCAGATCGCTGCCTGTGATGACCGGCAACCTCCGACCGCTAAGCCAAGCCAGGCAGCTCAGCACGCGGCTATCGCAGAACACGCTCCACGCCCGGTCGTAGAGCGGCTGCATCGTAGCAGGATCCTCAAGCAATCTAACGATGTGGTGCACGTTTGGCGTCACCACATATTTGAAACCTCCGCGCGTCCCAGCCAGAATTTTGGAAACTGCCTCTTCGATCGATCCTGTGTAAAAGCGGCACCCGAGGAAATAACGCTTTCTCTGGTCGACATGCCGCCCCGCGCAGCATTCACGTACCAAACGCACCCCCGCGCTGACTATTCAACTCAGCCTTAACGCCCCATCCGGACCCGGGAGCCGGGTGGCCAGCATGCCAGAGGCCGGCCCGCTCCGCGTTAACCCGGGCAGTAGCGGCCCGCTTGCCCATGCGCAAGCAGGTATGCTGGTAGGCGCGGAGGAAGCGCCTGAACTCGAGATCGTCGTACCGCGGCAGGCCCTTGAGCCAGCTTTTGAGGTAGCCCCACAGCATGGCCACGCTGCCGACCAGCACTGGATAAGCCGGCAGGCGATAGATAACCACCACCAGGTGGTACAGGGGCGAGGTACCCATGAAGTACTGTCCAAACCCGACCCGAAGCCGCCCGGTCCAGATGCCCTTGTGGCTGGCGCCCTGCGGGCGCAGGTGGATGAAGCGGAGGGGCTCGAGATCCACGCTCTCGGCGATCCAGCCGAGCATGCGCGCCCGGTGACAGTCGATGCCGTCCCACATCACCTGGCGCGCGAAGCCGCCGATCTCCTTGAAGCAGGCGACCCGGTAAAACTTGGTCATGCCGACCGACATCTCGTCCCCACAGATTTCCGGCACCAGCGCGCCGCTCCGCGGGTGGACGAACCGCGGCTTGCCGGAGGTGGTCCCGACCCGCGGATTGCTCTCCATCCGCTGCATCAACAATTCGAAGTAGCGGACCGGCAGGTCCAGATCCATATCCAGCTTGCACAAATAGTCGAAATCCTCCAGGCGCACCGTCTCGAGGCCGGCGTAGAAGGCCTCGATGACGCCCGGCCCTACCGCCCGGCGGCCGCGGTCGGTGCGCCGCACCACGCGCAGGTAGGGCAGTCGGCGAGCGTACTCCTCGAGGACGGCTGGGGTTCCGTCGGTCGATCCGTCGTCCACGACCACCCAGAGCGCTGGCCGCACCGACTGCGCTGCCACGCTGTCGAGCGTGCGGTGAAGGTACTTCGCCTCGTCCCGGCAAGGCGAGATGAGCAGATAGCGTGGTGAGGGGTTCATATGGAGAGGCTCATTCGAGGAGGGCGCCGCAGAAGCCGTATCTCCTAACCCGCATCACCTGACCACCTCGCCGAGATCGCGACGCGTCTAGGCTGCCGCGAGAGCGCTGTTAACGGGAGCGGAAAACACCTTAAGCATCAGCTCATATTGTTCATCTAGCGCTGCGCGGTAGTTCTCCGTCTGTCGTGCGGTTTGAACGCTGATGGCCGACGCATTCTCTTGGAGTCTAACGACTTTTCCGATTAGCCCGTCGACATCAATTTGATCGATGTCGTGATAAAACTCACTCAACCCTACGCCCTCCATAAGAGGCTGAAACTTTTCGGCGTGATACGAAACTGCAAACACTGGCTTCCTAAGCATCAGAGCCAGGACCAGATTGTGAAACCGGCTCGAAACGACAATATCTAATGATGACAGTTGCACTAGCAGCTCCTCGACGGAGAAGGCGGGTGTATCGATTATCTTGACCTCTTCATAGATCACTCCACGCTCTCCAAGAGTCCTCCTGAGGTCCTCCCTCACCCTCTGATCGTACGCGAAATCGCCGATAAGGATTCGCACAGCATAGTTGCGTCCCAGCATAGCGGCCACAAAAGAGGCAATGCACCCGACGTAATTCTGGTAAGCCGCTTGATCGCTCGTAGAACGGCGGGCTCCGTAATAGCTGGCTCCGTAATAATCCACAAGACCAACGCCGATCACAACTCCCCGGCGGCGAGCTCCATAACCCGCAGGGACGACAGCCCTTGGCAGGCTGAACGCGAGGTCAGGATAAACAGGGTCACTCTTCACATCGAGACCAATTGTCTCGAGGTAATCTTTGGAAGAAGAATCCCGATAGGAACGGTAATCCGCCAATTTCAGGGCCGCCTTAACGAACCACCTGCTCAGCGGTTGACGTATCGTCCCTGCTCCGACGCTGACAAACAGCAGTTTGCATCGACACAATTTGGCGACCACCGCCCATCGAAATATTTCATAGTGCAAGCTGGGATCGCCCAACATTCCCGTTCCCGCCATGACGAGTGAACTCTTCGCCTTCAGCACGGCGATCGCCTTGAACCATCGATATGCTTCAAGCAACGGATAGGCACATATGTGCAACGGGATCCTGAACTTGGCTAAGGAGACCTTTAGCGGACGACGAGCTTCCGCTGCGGCTTCACAGATGGTCCCGTTTGAGCTTCCTGCCGGCTCATCTTCCGCGCTTGACACACGAGACAGCTTCCAGATCGGAAAGCGCGCCCTGATCGGGGCGGCAGATATGTTGTATTCTGATGCGGTTTTCTCTGGTCCGGAACACACACAACTAATTTCTACGCCGGGCAAATGCTTTCGAAGATTATACACCATCGCTCGAAGTGTTGCTTCGTTGCCGAGGTTGCCGGCACCAAAGTGCCCAAATACGGCAATCCCTCGGCGCGTCGGATCAGGCCTCACTTGGACGACCCCCCGCCGTTTGATGCGCCCAATTTAGCCGCTGATCGACGCCGGTGGAAAGATCCGCGAGGCATTTCAGACGCTGCTCACGTGCCGCCTTACGCGGCGATGGCTCGATGCCTGCGATTCGAAACATTTCCTTCCACCGATGCATCCAGTCGTGCCGCAGCAGCGCTTCCTTCGCGTTTCGCCTGCTGATCGTGGCGACCCGTTCCGGGTTAGAACCGAGCTCACCAAGAACGGCCATCGTGTCGGAGCCATCAGGCTCAATCTCGATAACAGCTTCCGGCCACGCGAATAATTCTCGGTACGCCTCACAGTCAGGCACGTCTCCGATCATCACCGTACCTGCGGCCGCGCCCTCGTAATAGCGATAGCCAAGCTCAACCTGGCCTTGCATGTAATCGCTTTGATCCATTTTTGCGGCAGCTACCACGAAATACCGACTGCGCTTGGCTATATTTGCAAAGAGCTCCCGGTGCTGTCGACAATCGTACACCTCTGTCAAACCCCCGCCCACATGGGTATCATGCAGATAAAAGATCTGGCCCCGCCCTGCTGCCTTAAGCATTTCGTGGTGGATCCCTTGGTATCTGCGTCCGATACTGTAAACGTCAACAAGGCGGGCTGCCGGATGCGAAACCGGAGTGAATCGAAGTGCGTCAACGCCACCCGGCAGCCAAAAGCAGGTCACATTGGCGGCGTGTGATAAAGCGGACACAGTTCCCCTACAACCTACGAACACATAATCAAACTGTCTGAGAGCGGGTAACCAATATTTATAATTGGCTATATCAGAAACCCACAACTCGTCAAGCCAACACACACCGATTTTACAGTGGTCTCTCCACCGTTCAATAGCGTTGATGTAAGGAAGATCCTCAATCGTGGCACAGACGGCAATGAACACCTCATAATCCCTACTGAGTCGTACCCTTTTCAGTCCTGGATTTGCGAATATCAATTTACTGGACATGTCATGATAAAGAGGTCGTCTCAGCCAGTACTCCCCAAGCCATGCTCCCCAGGTTGTCGTATCGAGACTAACCAAATCGACATCATCGATCTCGACGAGCACGTCCTGCGCCTCATAAAGGCCACATCGGTAGGCATTTTTCTTAAAATCTCTCCAAGTTGGCATACATATCCGGGGTGACGGTGCCCGGTCAGAGAACGCGCCACCGCCTTGGGAGGTATTTTTTTTACGAATTTCCATCTCGTTACCTGGTCCGTAGCTGACGTATTAGCCTCGCAAACGAATGCCGTCCATGAATCCTCGCATCGCCGCAAGCCTCCCAGCGCATAGCGTATAAGAGGGGGGCCGTCTCCGCTCGCAGTCTCTACCGGCCCGGTCATAGGCGTTAGCGGCGGCATGCAATGTCGACGTGAACAGCGTCAACCCTCCGCCCGGTGCGCCGGATCTCACGGGTTCCTGAAGTACTTATAGTGATAGTCGCCGCCTCGGTAACCATACCCTTGTAGCTGATTGAGATCGACCTTATTGAGGACGATGCCGGCGACGCGATGTACCTCTGGCCTCAGCACCTTGAAGGCCTCGGAGACGCTGTCCCGGGAGGTGCGGCTCCATTCGACGATTAGTAAGATCTTATCGACCATGGTGGCCAGGGCAAGCGCATCAATGACCGACAACAGCGGGGACGCGTCGATCACAACATAATCAAATCGGTCGCGCAGCTGTGCAATCAGATCACGCATGCGCCGCGACTTCAACAGATCGGCCGGGTTTGGGACAATGGTTCCGGCAGGAATTACACAGGTATTCGTCACCGGATCGATGTCGATTACATCAGTAAATGGGGCCGTTCCTCTCAGCAGCTCCGACAACCCTGGCTGGTTCCTCCCAAACGCCTCGGAGACCGCCTGCTGGCGGAAGTCGCAATCGAGCAGCACAGTGTTGTGGCCGGATGTCGCGCTCGATGCCGCGAGCAGCATCGCGGCCGTCGATTTACCTTCGGCAGGTAGCGCTGAGGTAATTAAAATAACTTTTGCGTTACCGCTCAACAGCTCGAGGCCGATCCGCATCGCGCGTATTGCCTCGCTGAAGCTCGAGAGAGGCTCATCGACTATTCTCTGTAATAGTCCGTGTAATAGTCCGTCATGGGGAGTGCCACGGAACTTCGAGCGTTGCACCAAAGGAATAATGCCCACGACCGGTCGACCGAAGGATTGCTCGACTTCCATGGCAGTCTTGACACCGGGCCGGAGATATTCCAGTAGGACAGCGAGCAGAAAACCGCCACTTAGACCCACCAATATCCCGCCAAGCGCGTACAGTTTGCGATGTGACGAACTGGGCCACCTTGGAAGATTAGCCGGTGAAATGATCCGCGCACTTGCGTCCTGCAGAGTGCGCCGTTGGACGACGTCATTGTACTGGGAGAGATAGCTCTGGTAAAGATTGCGGTCTGCATCGGCAAGGCGTTGGAGCTGCTGCAACTTTTGATAGGTTTCCGGGTCATGCCCGGCGGTGAGCCTCTGCAGATCCGCCTCCAGCGCTTGCTCCTTTCGGGTAGCGATATCGTACGCACTCTGGATATTGCCGAGGATGTGCTGCAGCTCGGCGTTTACCTGGAGCGCGATGCCGGCGAGCTCTGCTCGGGCCGCGATAACCTCGGCGTGATGTTCACCCACCTTATTTTGCAGGACCGCCGCGCGCCAATTCAGTTCCACCTGTTTTTGGCGAAGCCCCGAGAGAGTTGCCGAGGGAACCAGCCCTTCTAAATTTTGTTGTAAATTTTGGAGACCACGGCGACCGATGTCCTGTGGTGCCGATGTCAGATCCTGGATATCGCCATTGTCGTCTATCAGGTGACGCGCCTGCTCGAGGCGGGCATGTTGCTCGTCGACCTCGGCGTGGGCGGTCGAGAGCTGGGTATTGAGCGCGGCAATCTGCTGTTCTCTGATATTGCCGAATTCGGTGTCACGGATGCCATTTTCGGCCTTCAATTTCTCTATTGAGGACTCGGTCTGCAACACGCGAGACTGCAGTTCGTCGACACGGCCCTTCAGCCAAGTAGCGACCCGCTCCAGCGCTTCTTGCCGCGCCTCCCGCTGGCTCGCCAAATAGTCATTGGCGATAGTGGCCGCCAGACGCTGGGCCTTGATAGGGTACCGCGATGTAGCCGAAACAGATATGATATAGGAGTTTTGCGAGACCTGCAGTCTCCCAAGCAACGTATCTGCTGCTTGATCAAGTTTCTCGTTCTTCTCCTCTTCCGTGCCGCCGATGGTTTGGGCACTGTTATCGTTGGCTGGGCCCAGACTGGGAAAACCAAGCCGTTTCGCCAGATCCGCGAATGGATTCTGGGGTTGGAACTCCGGGTCCGTGTCGAGGCCGAGCTCGCGGGCGACGCGTAACGCGACCGATTTCGACTGGATGATGTTGATTTCGGTGTTCATCGCGTCGAAACTCACGGGGTCGACAAAGGGGGAGATCGGTTTCTGAACCGCTGCGTCGATCTGTCGTTGCGGATCGAAGACAAGTATCTCGACGGTTGATTTATAATTGGATGGAAGGAGCTTCAGAACGCCGTATGTTGCAATTAATGCGGACAGCGTTATAGCGGCAATGAGCTTCCAACGTCGCCGGACGGCTGCGAGGGTGGCGAAGATGTCGATCGACGGAGGCGGCGCGCCGTCCACACCTTCAACGTACTCGATCAACGCGGAGGGGACTTCGTCGCGCAATGGCTGTATAACCCTCGCCTTTTTTGGCCGCTACCTCGAGCTCTGGACCGGTGAGGCCGGCAGGCGAGGCGCCTAGTGCAGATTAGGAAGTTTTTAGCAGATTACTTCTGCCGAGACAAGGCGATGACTACCCGTCTTGAGAAAAA
>Ga0187846_10002052_pt1 | contig 11200 bp, 10 predicted proteins | sample TC_taG_FD_161473 | JGI IMG/M metagenome (GOLD analysis project Ga0187846, IMG submission 161473) | Biofilm microbial communities from the roof of an iron ore cave, State of Minas Gerais, Brazil - TC_06 Biofilm (v2) | ecosystem: Environmental > Terrestrial > Deep subsurface > Cave > Wall biofilm... | reverse complement strand
GCCTGCTCGGTGTGCCGCTCGATGCTTACCGCCGCAGCGATTGAGTGGTCAGCGCCCGAAATTCAACGGAATTGCGTTCGGCGATGTGCGGAATGTACGGATAGGCTGTTGAGCCGAAGATATAAGATACACGCGCTGACCACACGGCCGCACCAGTACGGCATTCATACAAACCGAGGCGAGAGATTTGTCTGCGAGGTATTTCTGAGACGATGTCATCATCATCTGCTGGCCATTCTGAAACTCGAACGAGTACCCGTGAAGTGTTGTGGTGTGTGATCGCGAGCGGCCGAGGATGGCAAAGGAGGCGTATATGGTCGGTGCAGTCACCCGAAATTTTCATTCCGGCGGCCGGTCGGAGCTTCTGGCCGATTACCTCTTCTCGGGCTGGGGGACTGTAACGCCGGCCCGCCGGCAGGACGATTACGGCGTCGATCTTTACTGCACGCTTACCGAGAATGTCGGGCAACGGTCGATAGTGACAGACTACTACTCGGTCCAGGTGAAGAGCAACGATGATCCGTGGCTGTTCACGTCCGCCGATGAGATCCGCTGGCTGCTCGAATATCCGACGTCGCTGTTCCTAGCTTGCGTCGACAAATCCAAGACAGTCCTGTCGATCTATCAGACTATGCCGCGGTTTTGCGCCGGCTTTTGGGAAATCCCACCCAGGTTGGAATTGATTCCGGCGGTGGAAGATGAAGGACGGGCTGCAGAATGGAGGAACGCCGAACGTTTTTCACTTTCGGCACCGATCGTGCGCGTGTCACTCGGTGACTTTGGGGACGATGCGAAGCTCGCCGCGATGCAACGCGTGTTTCGTCGTTGGGTGGAGATCGATAGCCTTAACTGTGACCTGCGACGCATGGGGATTCTGCGGTTTCGGATGCCGTCCTCCTATGGGGTGAACGAACCTCCCGATAGAAGCGGTTTCACCGAGCTAGGCGTATGGCGACCGACGCGGGCGCAACTCAGTCGAGCCTTGATAACGCTGCTCGAAGTTGTCGATTGCGTCGGAGACCAATTGCGGGGGCATGGTGACCGCACCGGCGCCTTGTACGCGGCGCTGCTGTTTCGGTATTTGAGAATGTCACGGGAAGCGGAGTTGTGGAGCAATCCGCGGTGGAACCGGAATGTCTCATCTCCTCTGGAAATGAACATCTCGGACGCGTTGAACACGGCAATGGAAGCTGGAGCACCGCTGGGCTACATGTTCGAAGGGATCGATAAGCTGCTTAGCGACCTGCATACGCTGGATCTCCATCGTCTCGAAGCCAATGATGCGCTGAGCCTGGCAGCATAACTTTGGGCAAAGGATGCTTGGCGCGTGGGTTGTGATAGACGTCCATGCCCTCCATCCACGTCTCGCTGTAAGTCGGAGAGTTGACGTCATGGACGAAAGCCCTGGTCTGACGTTCTTGAACAGCTGAGTCGCGAAATAAGGTGATGAACTGCGGTGATTGAATGAGTCGATGAGCGGTTTGTGTTCTGGGTTCTGCTTTCCTGTTTCTCTCCGGTTTTCGGGGGGTGCAGGGGGGCGGAGCCCCCCGCCCACGGGAAGCCGCGTTGTTGCGGAAGCCAGCGCCGTTTGCGCGAAAACTCGTGAAACCGAGATGGGTCCCCGAAAAGCGACGCGTCAGATCGATCCAGGATCGACGATCGCCACCTGGGAGGTATCGGGGTACCCCCCGAAAAGGTGCTCCGGCCGGAACTTTCCGGAATTTTCGAGGAGCCAGCGCGCATTTCCGAAGCCACGGTCTACGCCGCCCTTTTCTGGGCTTGCGTGAGCGCCGCGAAGTACACGGCGTCCGGCGTGCGGTTCTCGAGCGACTGATGCGGCCGGAAATCGTTGTACCGGTCGAAGAACGCTCGCAGTTGCGCCCGCGCCTCCGCGAGCGAGCCGTAAGCCTTCAGGTACACCTCTTCGTACTTCACGGTGCGCCACAGCCGCTCGATGAACACGTTGTCGATCCAACGCCGCTTGCCGTCCATGCTGATCGCCACGCCATGCGCCTTCAGCCGGTCGGTGAAGTCGGAGTCGGTGAACTGCGCTCCCTGGTCGGTATTGAAGATCTCCGGCGCTCCGAATCGCGTCAGCGCCTCCTCAAGCGCCTCCACGCAGAAGTCCGTCGTCATCGTGTTGCTGAGCCGATGCGCCAGGGTCTTGCGCGAGTACAGATCGATGATCGCCACCAGGTAGCCGAAGCCGCGCGCCATCGGGATGTACGTGATATCGCAGGCCCACGCCTGGTTCGGCCGCTCGATCGCGACGTCCTTCAGCAGGTACGGGTAGACCCGATGCGCTTCGTTGGGCAGCGACGTGCGCCGCTTGCGGTAGATCGCCTCCATCCCAATGCGACGCATCAGCGTACGCACGTGCGTTCGGCCGCTCTTGAAACCCTCGCGCTGCAGAACCACAAGAAGCCGCCGGCTGCCGAAGGTCGGATGTTCCAGGTGCAGCTCGTCCATTCGCCGCATCAGCGCCAGATCCGCCGCCGACACCGGCACTGGCCGGTAGTACACGCAGCCGCGGGAAATATCGAGCAGCCGGCACTGTGCCGCCACCGGCAGGGCGTGGGTCTTGTCGATCATCGCTTGGCGCTCAGCATGCCCGCTTTGCCGAGCGCGACGGACAGTAGGGTCGAGGACTGGCGCGCCAACATTAGGCTCCGGTGGGTAATCCAGGGCTTTCGCCATGGCCCTCAGTCCGGTGCCATCGTCACGTTTCCAATCCCCGCCTCGTTAAACGGAGCATGCGGATTTCCCGCACTCCGCTTTCCTGTGGTCTTCATACCAAGGTTTATGAGACCTATCCTGCTGGAGAGGCTTTCCGTCGCCAATCATGCACGCGATAGCCATTAAACAGCCCGAGCGTTGCGTAGATCCACGACGTACTCCACCTCGACCAGCCGAAGCCCCGACGTTTCCGAGCGCGCATCAAATGGCGCCGAATCTTCAGCTCTACCCAGCGCTTGATCAGCGCGAAATGGCGGCTGGAGTTGCCGACGGCGAAATAGTTCACCCAGCCGCGCAGAATCGGATTGATCAGCTCGATCACCCGATGCACAGGCTGGGAGTGGTATCGTCGGAACACCTCCTTGACCGTCCGCATCAGCTCGGTACGCTTCTTCAGCTTTGGCGTGCAATGCGGACGCCAGCGCTGATTCCGAGACAGGACGCATCGCATGTCAAACCCGAGGAAGCCGAAGCTCTCCCCGCGCGACAAGTCCACCGTGCGGCTCTTTTCCTCGTTGACTGTGACGCCAAGTGCGGCAAATTCCTCCCGCAAGCGCCGGGATACCACCTGCAGCATCCATGATGCCCGTGCATCCCGCTCATTGACCAGCACCACCATGTCATCCGCAAAACGCGCGTACTCGATGAGGGTGTAGCCGGGGCCAGCGGTGACCGCCTTCGCACGCTCCAGCATGCGGTCCACCTCATTGAGGTAGACGTTACTGAGCAACGGGGAGATCACACCGCCTTGCGAGACACCCAGCGAGCCCGACGACTTCAGAATCACCTTGAGCAAGTGCAGGATCTCGTTGTCCTGGATGCGCCGCGCCACCAGCTCCAGCAAGCGGTCGTGCCGAACGCTGTCGAAGAAGGCGCGCAGATCCAGATCGATCACATGCGTCTTGCCGAGGGCGATCGCCTTCGTCACGCGAGCAATCGCGTCATGGGCGGTTCGCTTGGGCCGATACCCGTACGATCCGGGTTGGAAATCTGCCTCGAAGATCGGTTCCAAAATCAGCTTCAACGCACCTTGCACCACCCGGTCGCGTATGGCGGGGATCGACAGAATGCGAACCTTGCGGCCCCCATCCTTCGGGATCTCCGTCTTGCGCGGCGGCAGCGGCGTATAGGTGCTTTGCGTCAGTTCGTCCCGTATCTGATTGAGGAAACGCTCAACTCCTTGCTGCTCGATGGTCTCAAAGGTGACACCATCTACACCAGGCGCGCCCTGATTGGCACGGGCACTGGCGTACGCGGCCCGAAGCGTTTCAATCTTGCAGACGTGAACGTACAGACCCCAGAATCGCCAGGACGATTCCGTCTTCGCCTTGATGTATAGCTTCCTTCTCAGGTCCTGCAAGCTGATGGGTGCCTTTATCATCTCACCCTTGCCTTCCCTCGCGTCGGAAGCCTTACCCACAGCAGGGCGCCTTCGCTCGGCGGGCATTACTCCGCGTCACCGCTACTGTTCGCCCCTCCGACTCCCTCTCGCCGTCGACCGACTTCCCGGTGTCACCGGTTATACGGCCTACCCAGCTTCCGCCGATTTCTCGACGGGGCAAGGAGGGTCTCTCCAGTTGCTTCGCACGTTCTTGCCACCATGCCGTCGGTTTCACCCCGCCGGAGGAACGTCCCGCATCAGCCAGTCTGCGAGACGTCCTGCTGCCTTCGCCCGATTTTTGAGGGCTCGACCTCCGGGGACAGAATTTCGAGGCCACATCTCCGTTCATTTGCATTACGGCCTGGTGACTCGCCGACGCCCTACCGGCGTCGTTGTCGATGGGCTTCAACGTCAAGGTTTCCCAAAGACGTTGCCATCCAAGCTACGGGGCTCTGACTATTACCCCGGCGAGACTCTCCTCTCGCTGAACGCGCCAGCCTTTCCTGGACGCACAAAAATCATTCTCGACACTCAGTTGCCCGATCTTGGCGTGCAGCTCCTTGACCACCGGCGACAGATCCGGCTCCACGGCGGCCGGATCGAAAGCCGCCGCCGCATGCTCCACCAGCTGCGTCTTCCACTGCGTCACCTGGTTCGGGTGGACCTGGTTGCGCTGCGCGATTTCGGCCACCGTCACGTCCCCGCGCAGCGCCATCAGCGCGATCCGGGCCTTGAATTCGGCGCTGTGCGTGCGCCGCGTACGTTTCTTCGTCATCCTCTGCTCCGCGGGACTTTCGTCCCTCCATGGGTTTCCGGGAGCAGTTCTACCACCTTACGTCGTGTTCAAAAAATCCAGACCAGCTCTCTTGGCAAACCGGGGGCGTCCATGTATATGTGCGGGGGGTGCCCGGTAACGGGCATCCCTACCGCAAACATACCTTGGGGACGCCAGTTGCAGTGGCAGGTCAGTGCACAACGGTGCGGGTCCCGCCAGATGGTCTTATCGGTCGGAAGGCGAGAGCATTGCTCAGATCCTTTCCAGGGTGCATTTCGTGGCCGGCGCGGTGCGCTCCGATGCAGCTCAATTTGGGTTAACGAGAGAACGACCCTCGCCGCAACCGCCCGTCGCTTCACGCATGGCCTGCTTGTTGTAAGAGTTCACGCGGCGCGACGCGGCTTCGGAATCCGTGCTAGCCATCGCCGTCGCGTGAATCTTCACGAACACCCACAGTGCGACATCCAGCGCCACGACGAGCGCAACAACGCCAATGAAGGTGCGCACGGCAAACCAAGCGAAGCGGAACACGTCCAACATGATTGGCCTCTTTAGGAAATTGACTCGAGCGGGACGCCGCGAAAGCGGTCAAAACGGTTTGGATCCCGAACGCGCCTCCGAACCTGGCGCCCCGCCTTGCTCTCCGCGACGTCACCCTGGCTGGTCACCGCGGGCTCACCGACAAATTCACCGGAATCGGCTTGCGACTTGCGCCGGAAATCGCACGACGTCCGCAGACTTGCGGCCGGGCGCGGCCTCACCCGCCGATTCCCGCCCGTCGCAGAAGTCGCTCCACGCGCGCAGCAGGGCCGCCCGCTCCGCGTGGAATGCGGCCCGGTTGTAGGCGGCTCGCACCTTGTCGGCCTCGCGGTGCGCTAGGCAGGCTTCGATGACGTCCGGGCGGGCGATGCCGTTGTCGTTGGCCCAGGTCGAGAAGCTGGCGCGGCAGACGCCGTGGACAGTGGTGCGCGAGCGATATCGCATCCGGCTGAGTAAGGTCAGCATGCCCATGTTGCAAAGGGGCCTGGCCGGATGCATGGGCGAGGGGAAGACGTAATCGGAGCCGGCCGCCCGCATCGCGCCGACGATCGCGAGGGCCCGATGCGACAAATGGACCGTGTGATCGTCGCCGCCCTTCATGCGTGCACCTGGGATCGTCCAGATCCCCGCCTGCTCGTCGATCTCGCCCCAGGTGGCTCCGAGTACCTCGGCGGTGCGCGCGGCGGTCAGCAGCGCGAATTCCAGGCAACGTGCAGCGACTCCCTCGTGTTGGCGCAGCTCGGCCACGAACTCCGGGACCTGGACATAGGGCAGCGCGCGGAGGTTCGGGTTCGCCTTGCCCGGAGCGACTTCGGTCAGCTTGCGCCGGATCGCGCCCGCAGGGTTGAAGCTGCAATGACCGAAGAAGATCGCATCGTCGAAGACAGCCGCGAGCCTGCGCCGCACCCGTCCGGCGGTCTCGGGCAGCCGCCGCCTCACCTTCGCCAGCGCCTCGAACAGCTCGACCGCTCCGACCTCGGCGACCGGCTTGTGCCAGATCGCGGCCGGGACGTGGCACTCGAGCGAGCGGATCCACACCTGGCTGTACTTGGCGTTCATCGCCGGTTCGATCGCGCGTTCGTGATACGCGCGCGCGGCCCGTGCCAGGGTCAGCGCCTGGGCCTTGCGCTGGGCCTTCGCGGTGGCGGTCTTCTGCGCATCGGCGTTCCGCGCGGCCCGTTTGCCTTCGATCGGATCGCGACCGGCTGCCAGGTCGTTGCGAGCGCACCTGGCCTTCTCGCGCGCAAGGCGCAGCGATTCGCCAGCTGCCGCAATCGTCTCGCGATGCGCGGTACCGAAGCCCATGTCACGCCGGCGGCCCGAAGGCGATGTGTAGCGCAGCAGCCAGCTCGGCAGCAACGCTACGAGAGGGAAGATTGCGCCGTCAATTCAGCGACCTATCGTCACTGACGCGCACTGTGCTGCACTGACCGGGGGAAGGTTACTGGTGGCCAAGGGCGGAATCGAACCACCGACACAAGGATTTTCAGTCCTCTGCTCTACCAACTGAGCTACTTGGCCCGCGGGATCTTCTGTCGCCCACATGTACTGCCGCGCGCACAAGCCTCGCACGGCGGTACCGGTGTGCTGGCGAAGCGGGGAATGATAATGGATGCGCCCCAGGGCGTGCTCACATCGCGGGCGGTATCTGCCGAGGTGGCTCCGATCCGCCTTCGGAAAGGTCCAGTCCCGCCCACGCAGCGTGGTTCTCCGCGATCAGCTCCGCCGCGTGCCCCTCATAGCGTGGCGAAAAGTGGAAGGGCACGACCGCCTTGGCGCCGACGCGCCGCGCGAGCTCGCCTGCCTGGCGCGCGGTCAAGTGGTTCTTGCGCGCGGCCTGCTCGCGGTCGCGCTCGAGGAACACGCTCTCGATGAACAGCAGATCCACGTCCGCCAGCAGCGCGCACAGCGCGGCGGCGTTCTGCTCCGTGTAGCGCAGGTCGGTCACGTAGCCGATCCGGCGACCCGGCACGACGTCGAGGACCACATCGCGAAGCTGCCCGATTTGCCGGCTCTCGCAATGCTCGCCGGCGGCATCGCGCCAGCGCAGCTCGATCGGCGTCGCGTCAGGCGCACCGGTCAGCACCGCGTGCTTGAGCTCGCGCAGCCACGCCCCGGTTCCGAGGCCAAGCTGCGCCAGCCGTGCCTTGTCGACCTTCAGCCGCGCTTTTTCCTCGATCGCGAAGGCCAGGCATGGGATGTCGTGATCGACGAAGCGACCGCGCACACGGAACGTCGCTTCCTCGTGCAGCACGTCGTCGGCGCGTTCGACCGGCGGCAGCGCCTGGCGCTCGAACGCCGTGCGGCTGCAAAAGCGTGCTTGCAGATCTCTGCCGTCGGCGGCGACCTCGCGCACCTGCAGCGAAAGCGGCACTTCGTAGCGATGCACTACATTCCACGCGTACGCGCGCAGCTTGTGCTCCACCGACGAGAGGAAGCCGGGGCCGCCGATCAGCCCGATCTGTTCTTTGCGACCGAGCACCACTCGCAGCAGGTGATCGAAGCCGGAGAAGTGGTCCATGTGGGTGTGGCTGACGAGCACATGCGACAGGCGCATCAGCTTGCGCGGCGGCAGCGCCGTGATGTCGCCCAGGTCGACCAGCAGCGCGCGTCGCTCGTCGCGAAAGTCGATGTACAGGCCGGGGTCGCCGAACGCGTCGTTGACCGGGCGGGGTTCGAACAGGTGGCGCATTCGATCGCGTCAGAGCATAATCCCGCGCCCTGCTTTGCGCCCGACTACTGCATGTCCGACCAGACCACTCCGTTCGACGTGGCCGTCACCGGCACCGGAGTGGTCGGTCTGGCTGCTGCGGTCGGATGCGCGCAGCTCGGCCTGCGCGTTGCGCTGATCGGCCCTGTGCCGCGCCTGCGAGTACCGACGGAGGAAGCTCCTTTCGACCCTCGCATCTACGCGCTGGCGCGCGGCTCGATCGACCTGCTGGAGCGGCTGCGAGCCTGGCCACACATCGATCGGGAGCGGATTCAGCCAGTGATGCGGATGCGAATCGAGGGCGATGCGGGCGGGTCGCTCGACTTCGACGCCTATGCAGCGGCGGTCGAGCGTCTGGCGACGATCGTCGAAGAGAGCGAGCTCGTGCGCGTGCTGTGGATGGCGGCAGGCTTTGCGCCTTCGCTGTCGCACCTCGACGATGCTTTCGCCTCATTCGACGCGGAACCGAACGCCGCGCGCGTGCGGCTGGCGGGCGGCCGCTCGATCGAATGCCGCCTGCTGATCGGGGCCGACGGCAGGAACTCGGCCGTACGAGCGGCGGCGGGTGTGAGCGCGTTGGAAATCCCGTTTCAGCAGACCGCAGTGGTTGCCAACTTTGCGAGCGCACAGGCGCACCGTGGCGTGGCATGGCAATGGTTCACAGAGGAAGGTGTGGTGGCGCTGCTTCCGCTGCCCGGTCAATACGTCTCGCTGGTCTGGTCGGCGCCGCAGGCGCTCGCGACCGAACTGCTCGCGCTGCCTGCGGCGGAGTTGGCCGAGCGCGTATGCCGGCGCACACAGTCACGCCTGGGCACATTGGCGTGCGTGGGGCAGACGCACGCATTTGCGCTGGCGGATCTGCGGGTGCGGCACGTGGTGGCCGAGCGGCTGATGCTGATCGGCGACGCCGCCCACGTCGTCCATCCTCTGGCCGGACAGGGACTGAACCTCGGGCTGCAGGACGCGGCGCAGCTGCTCGCGGTGCTGTCGGCGCGCGAAGCGTGGCGCGATCCGGGCGACCTCGTGCTGTTGCGCCGGCACGAACGCGCGCGTGCCGAGCCGGTTGCAATGATGCGGCTGACGATCAACTCGCTGGCGGGGATGTTCGGATCGCAAGACCCGGCCGTGCGCTGGATTCGCAACCGGGGTTTGAACTGGGTGCAGGCGATCCCCCCAGTGAAAAACCTGCTGATCCGACGCGCAATGGGTTGATTCCCTACCGTAAGGCGGCCTTCTTCTACTGCGCTGGCGCGCACCGGAGCGGTAGACTGCACGTTCGCCTTATCGCGAGACTCGGGACCGGGATCATCATGAAGGCGCTCCGAACTGCCGCACTTCCCTTCATTCTGCTGTCGGCCTTGCCGGGCTGCGCCAACCAGCCGGTCGCAGGTGGGCGGTCGACGCAGCCGTCGGCGCCAGCCGCGCCGGCGCCCCGTGCCGGCGCTTTCAGCGCACCGGCCGCTGTTGCCACTGCTCCCCAGGCTTCTGCGGCTTCCCAGGCAGTGGCCGGTTCTTCCAGACCGATCGAGGAGATCGTGCGGGAGCGAGTCGCGGCCAAGATCCCCGGCAAGATCAACGCGATCCGCAGGATGCCGTTCGGCATGTTCGAGGTCGTGATCGACAGCGAGATCGTCTACGTCGACGAGAACGCCGATTACCTGATCACCGGGCACCTGTACGACACGAAGACGCAGGAGGATCTGACTGCCAAGCGCAGCGAGGAGGTGCTGCGGGTCGATTTCGCCTCGCTGCCGTTGCAGCTCGCATTCAAGATCGTTCGGGGCGATGGTTCGCGCCGCGTCGCGATCTTCGAGGATCCCAACTGCCCGTACTGCAAGCGCCTCGAGAAGGACATTCGCACGCTGAACAACGCGACCATCTACGTGTTCCTGTACCCGATCCTGTCGGACGACTCGGTGAGCAAATCGGCGAATATCTGGTGCTCGAAGGATCCGGCCGACGCCTGGGCTCACTTGATGATCGACGGACAGGCGCCCGAAAAGGCTGCGGCAGGGTGCAAGACGCCGATCGACGACGTGCTGGCGCTCGGCCACCGGCTCAGCGTGACCGGCACCCCCACGCTGGTGTTCGCCGATGGACGCCGCGCGCCCGGGATGATTCCGCTGGACCGGATCGAGCAGATGATGAACGCCTCCGCCCCGCATGCGGCGGCGCAGGCAAATTGACGCGCCCGTCGTTCGCAGACTGGAGTCAGTGCAGCGTGCGCGGCACCGTCAGCAGGAACTCCGGAATCGGCACCTCGAACTTCGTGCCGTCCTCCGCCACGCACTGGTAGCTGCCCTTCATCGACCCGAACGGGGTCGGCAGCGGGCAGCCGCTCGTGTACTCGAAGGCTTCGCCGGGGGCCAGGCGCGGCTGCTCGCCCACGACGCCCGGCCCGCGCACGTGCTCGACGTTCTGGTTGGCGTCGGTGATGATCCAATGGCGCGACATCAGCTGGGCCGTGATCTGGCCGCTGTTGACGATGCGGATCGTGTAGGCGAACAGGTACTTGTCGTTTTCCGGCTCCGACGGGTCGGGCAGGTAGCGCGGTGAGACGGAAACAGTGAACTCGTATTTGGCCATCGGTTGCGGACGCATGCGACCCCAATAGAATCGCAGCGGAGTCGGTCGCCGCGACAACGGTGAAAGGGGGATGAGTATGGATTCTAGCTTCCGGATCGCACCTTCGATCCTGTCGGCGGACTTTTCCCGCCTGGGAGAAGAAGTTCGCGACGTGGTCGAGGCTGGCGCCGACTGGATTCATTTTGACGTGATGGATAACCATTACGTTCCGAACCTGACGATCGGGCCGCTCGTGTGCGAGGCGATCCGCCCGCACGTGAAGGTGCCGATCGACGTGCACCTGATGGTGACCCCCGTCGACGCGCTGGTTTCGATGTTCGCAAAGGCGGGCGCCAATATCATCACATTCCACCCCGAAGCCTCCCAGCACGTGGACCGGACGCTGGCGTTGATCCGCGACCACGGTTGCAAAGCGGGTCTCGTGTTCAATCCGGCCACGCCGTTGGCATGGATGGACCATGTGATGGACAAG
>Ga0187846_10002051_pt1 | contig 11204 bp, 8 predicted proteins | sample TC_taG_FD_161473 | JGI IMG/M metagenome (GOLD analysis project Ga0187846, IMG submission 161473) | Biofilm microbial communities from the roof of an iron ore cave, State of Minas Gerais, Brazil - TC_06 Biofilm (v2) | ecosystem: Environmental > Terrestrial > Deep subsurface > Cave > Wall biofilm ... | reverse complement strand
GCGCTCGTCCTTGCCGACCGGTATTAGATCCATGCATGTCTCCACGAGGGGGGAATAAAGGGTTCTGGTATCCGGGTTATAGGCAGTGGGGATCCAATCTCGCCCTCCGCCTGTGTGCGGACAGACCAACTTTGTTTCGCCGTCACCCGGGACCAGCGCGGGGTCGATGGTTTTCGCCCCTGTTCTGGAGTCGATGGCCTTCACGATCGTTTGTAATCCCATATCGACAGAAAAAACATACTTCCCGGTATCGGCTTCAACGGCATCGTAGATAGCGATCTTGCCTGCGGTTACGGAGAGGGTCTTCATTTGGCCATTCACCGGCAACTTCACCAGCGTTCGCTCGAAGGCCCAATCGTAATCCCACTGATCATTGGGCAGGTGCTGAAAATACCATGCGAGTTTCCCGGTGTCGGGATTCAGAGCGATGGTTGCGTCACTGTAGAGGGCATCGTTGGTAATCCCGGGTTGCTGGGACCGGATCCGAAGCGGGCCGGTATCGTAGCTGGGCGCTGCCCCGAAGTAGGCGAGGTTCAGATCAGGATCGTAGCTGCCCGGCGTCCAGGAAGAGCCCCCGGAGCGCTTTTCGGGGGGTAACCCGTTCCATGTATTTCCGCCAGGCTCATTCGGCAGCGGGATGGTACGGAAGCGCCAAGTCTCTTTCCCGGTTTCCGCATCCAGCCCTACGATGAAGTTGCCGCCAGGCTGCTGGCCCCCGGTGCCGATCATGATTTTGCCCTTGGCGGCGAGCGGTCCACCGGTCAATTGCATGCCGGTTTTATGGTTTCCCACCTCCGTGTCCCAGACCAGCCTGCCGTCTTTCATATTGAGGGCTATCACATGTGTGTCGGAGGTGGCCGCGTAGATGTTGGGGCCGTATACGGCAATGCTTTTTTTGACCGACGGCCGTGCGTCTTCGGGCAGGACACGCTGGTAATGCCACAACAGATCGCCGGTGGCGGCGTCGAGTGCTTCCACTACGTCGCCGTAGCCCTGGACAAACAAGACGCCATCGTGTTCCAGCGGAGTCGCGGTATTGGAGCCAGGGGGCAGCGACCAACTCCAGGCCAGACGCAGGTTCTTGACATTGGTCCGGTCGATTTGTTTGAGCGGACTGTAGCCCTGGTCGTCGTACGTGCGTCGCCACGTGAGCCACTCGCTGGCAGGCGGTTTGGCGAGAATCGCGGCTGTGACAGGAGTAATGCGGCCGAGCAGCGGACTCCGCGGCGGCACATTGGGGAGTGCAACTCCGGGGGTGAGACCTCCGCCGCTTGGTTGGCGGCTCTGGCCTGGAATTCGCATCGAGGAGAGATCCGCCGCGGTGGACGGCAATTCGCGCAATCCGGAGGCGATGTTGTTGGACTGAAGGATGTAAGCCACGACACTCGCGTAGGCCGGCGCTCCCAGTGACCCAGGGGCATCCGACGGCATGCGCGTGCTCGTGTAACTGAACAATTCCGCCAGGGTCTTGCCACCCCAATTCCGCAGAAACGCCGAGCCTCGCAACGGAGGGCCGAAATCGCCATCGTCCAGGTCGCCTCCGTGGCACTGCCGGCAGGCTCGATCGTACGCGATTTTGCCTTCGGCCGACTGGGCGGCAGTGAACTCAATTCTGCCGCCGGGGCCTGCGGACACTGTCTGGGCCTGCCCGGAAACGAGAGCGCAAGCGAAGCCAAGCCCAAAAGCTGGAAAGATTCTTTTCATTGCGCCTCCCTGCTCTCCACTAACTGCTGGCCTTGCCTTCGGCAGGCACGGCCACTTGGCAACAACCTTGGACCGCGGGTGGTGCCCCGCGGCTAGCGGCTGTAAACGGGGCCAGTATACATCAATCGAGCACGGCCGAGCAGCCTGGGCTCTGGCTGCCGGTTACCACGGGCCAAACGCGTTGTCCTCGTCTAATTCGTCCAGCAACGCCTGTTCCCGGCATCGACTACATACCTCGGACGAACCATCCGGCCCGCTACGAACTTCATGCGGCGTTTGCTTTTCACAGTATTTGCAATAGCGCAGTATTCGCGCAAACGATATCTGATCCTCTTCTCGCTTGACAGCGTCCATGATCCGAACTCTATTCGTTCCTCCTCGCCCCTATCATCATCTTTCATCTTCCTCCCGGATTCCTATGAAGGAATACATGCGTCCCGCGGCTTCCCGGTCTCGCCGATAGGAGTGGAATTGTTCCGGCAGGCACATCGTGCATAGGCCGCTCGAATAGATCCGGTCGGGGCACAAGCCCATCTCCATCAGTTGATCGCGGTTGGCTTTGGTCAGATCGATACGGGCTCTGCCGGTCTGGCCAAAGTGCCGCGCTACCTCCGGCCCAACCTCATAGCAACACACGCCAATGGCAGGACCAAGCGCGGCATGCAAGTTTGACGCGCGCGTGCCGAAATGGCGGCCCATCTCTTCGACCGCACGCTTTGCGATCTTTCCGGCAGTGCCCCGCCATCCGGCGTGCACTGCCGCTACAGCGCGCTGCCGTGGATCGGCCAGCAGGATCGGCACGCAATCCGCGGTCTTCACCGCCACCAGCGATCCCGGCGTGTTCTCGAGCAAAGCGTCGCCTTGGCCCAAATGCCCAGTTCGCCCCGCTGCCAGGACACAGGCGGCTGAGTGAATCTGTTTTAGAGTGCTCAAATTGGCGGGTATTTCCGCTATCCGCGTTCCAAACCCATGCACCAGCCAAGGCAACTCGTCCAGCTCGGACACGCGGTAAATCTGCCGGGGATCTTTGTAAAACATTACTTGGGAGTCTGCAATCGATTTTATCTTGAAGTTTCAGCGGGCCGTAGAAAGCGGGCCGGCCGAGCCGCGCCTTATAATAACGATTTGCCCCTGCGAGGAGATCTAGTTGTCGCTGGAAGACGAGCTGCTCCAACAGCGCCTGTGCCGCATTCGCGAAATCGAGGCGCTGGGATTCCGGCCCTATGGCCGCCGGTTTGAGTTCACCCACACGATTCCGGAGATTCTGGCCATCTATGGTGCGAAGACGGGCGAGGAACTGGGAGCGGAGGTGCGGGTTCGCATTGCCGGCCGCGTGATGACCAAGCGCCTTATGGGCAAGGCGGGCTTCGCCCACGTACAGCAGAACGGCGAACGCCTGCAGATCTACGTCAAAAAAGATGCCGTCGGCGACAAGGATTTCAAGCTGTTTCAATCGCTCGACAACGGAGACATCATCGGCGTGGCGGGCTACCTATTCCGCACGCGCACGGGCGAGTTGAGCGTACACGCCGCCCAGCTTGACTTCCTGTCGAAGACGCTGCTTTCCATGCCGGAGAAGTGGCACGGCTTGGAGGACGTGGAAACCCGCTATCGCCAGCGCTACCTCGATCTGATCGCCAATCCCGACGTGCGCAAAATATTTGTGACGCGCGCCCGCGTGATTGCCTCCCTGCGCCGGCAACTCGAGGCGCGCGGGTTTATTGAGGTCGAGACCCCCATGATGCAGCCGCTGTACGGCGGCGCGACGGCCCGTCCTTTCGTCACACACCATAATACGCTGGATATCGATCTGTACCTGCGCATCGCTCCCGAGCTCTATCTCAAGCGCTTGGTAGTGGGCGGTCTGGACCGTGTCTACGAAATCAACCGCAACTTCCGCAATGAAGGGCTCTCGACACAACATAATCCCGAATTCACCATGCTGGAGTTTTACCAGGCCTACACCGATTACCGCGGGTTAATGGATTTTTCCGCCGAACTACTGGCGCAGGTGGCCATCGATGCTACGGGTTCCAGCCAAGTGCCATATCAGGGTGAAAAGCTGGATTTTGCCCGCGTGGAGCGCTACAGCATGCGCGAAGCGGTGGTGCATTTTTGGGAGGGGCCGAACCGGCCCACGCCCGAGGATGTGGCGAACCCCGATTGGCTGCTGCGCCATTCCGATCAGCTCACGCCCGGGGAAGCTCTGGCCGATATCTTCGAGCGCTCGGCCGAAGACAAGCTGATCCAACCTACCATCATTTACGATTATCCAGTCGAGAAATCCCCGCTTTCTAAAACCAAGCCGGAAGATCCGGCATTCGTGGAGCGGTTCGAGATCTACATTGCCGGCATGGAGATCGGCAATGCGTACACGGAGCTGAACGATCCGCAGGAGCAGCGGCGCCGTTTCGAAATGCAGATCGCAATGCGCGAGCGCGGAGACGAGGAGGCGCACCAGATGGACGAGGATTATGTGCGCGCGCTGGCCTACGGCATGCCTCCGGCGGCCGGCGAAGGGATCGGCATCGACCGGCTCACCATGATCCTGACGGGCGCGCGCTCCATCCGCGAGGTGATCCTGTTCCCGCTGCTGCGTCCCGAGGGCCCCATCGATCTGGTGAATCTGTTGCGCCAATACGAGAAATTGTGACCACCACTTTCGAGCTGTTCATTGCGCGGCGCTACCTGCGGGCCCACCGCAAAGAGAAAGTGATCTCGGTCATCACCGCGATTTCGATTGCGGGAGTCGCCGTGGGTGTGATGGCGCTCATCATCGCTCTGGCGGTGAACAACGGCTTCCGGAATACGCTCGAGCGCAACCTGCTGGGCGCCATGGCTCATATTACGGTATTGGAAAAGGAGCCGCAAAATGGCATTGAGAACTGGGAGACCATGGCGGCGCGCATACGCCAGGTGCCGCATGTCACGGCGGTCGCTCCGGCACTCTATGGACAGGTGTTGCTGACCGGCCCAGTGCAGAGCCATTTCGCGGTTCTGAAGGGCGTGAATATCAATGATGAGTTGAAGCTTACCGAGGCCTTGGCCCATCTCAAACAGGGGTCAGTCGATCGCTTGCACGACCCGCATGCCGATCCGCCAGGCATTATCCTTGGATCACGCCTGGTGGAGGATACGGGCATGCAAGTGGCGACTCCGATTCAGGTACTGACGCCACAAGGCGAACTGACGCCGTTCGGCATCCGGCCCGAGTTCCACAAATTTCGCGTGGCGGGCATCTTCGAAACCGGCTTCTTCGATATTGATGACAACTGGGCCTATACTTCCTTGGCAGCCGGGCAGAAGGCGCTTTCCCTGCCCGATGTCATCAACCAGCTCGAAATCAAGGTGGATGATGTCAACCGCGCCGGCCAGATCGCTAAGGACGTCGAGAAGGCGGCTGGCCCCCGCTATACCACTACCACCTGGATGGAGCGTAACCGGCAGCTACTGAGCGCGCTGAATATGGAGCGCGTCGTCACCGTGATCACCATTGGACTGATCGAGCTGGTGGCGGCGCTGAACATCTTTATCACGCTGGTGATGATGGTGATGGAGAAGTACCGTGACATTGCCGTGCTGATGTCGATGGGCGCGCGGTTCCAGCAGATTCGCCGCATCTTCATGCTGCAAGGCGTGTTGATCGGGGTGGTGGGCAGCGCTATCGGCCTGTTGGTGGGCTACACGCTCTGCTACTTTGCCGACAAGTATCGCTGGATCCGGCTGGACGAAACGGTCTACTCGCTGAGCTTCGTTCCCTTCGAGCCGCGCTGGATCGACGGGATCTGGGTGCCGGCGGCGGCCATCCTGGTCAGCTTTCTGGCGACCTTATACCCTGCCCGCAACGCCACCCACATCGCCCCGGCGGAAGTTTTGCGGTACGAGTAGACCTCTCCCGGCCCGGCTCAACTACTCCACCACCGCCTGCATCACCATATCTTCATATCTTCGAAATCGCGGTTGACCTCCTGGTTCGACGTTTGCACCATCAGCTCCATAGGAGTAATCTGTATGGATGTTCGGGAGGATTGTCATGAGAATCATGTTGTGCCTGGCAGCCCTGATGGCGCTGGCATTTGCCTTTCAGACTTCCGCGGCGGCCGGTGAGCCGCCCGCATGGGCGTACGCGATTGCCCCGGCCCCACCGGCGCGGACTCCAGCAGCCAACCCGGCGGCTGCTGATACCAGCCAGAAACAACTGCCGGGCAGCAGTTTGTCGTTTACTCGGGCCCAGATCAGCAACGCATTTGGACCGGCCGACTGGTTTCCGGGCGACCATCCGCAGATGCCGGATGTGGTGGCGCATGGCCGCCAACCCGACGTGCGGGCCTGCAGTCTGTGCCATTACCCCAACGGCAAGGGCCGTCCCGAAAATGCCGGAGTGGCCGGCTTTCCGGTCGCCTACTTCACCCAGCAGATGGAAGACTTCCGCAACGGTAACCGCAAGAGCGCCGAGCCTCGCAAGGCCAATACCAATGTCATGATTGCGATTGCCAAGGGCATGACGCCTGATGAGATCAAAGCCGCCGCTGAATACTTTGGGTCCATGAAGTGGTCACCCTGGATTCACGTGGTTGAAACCAACACGGTGCCCAAGACGCGTATTGCCGGAGGCATGTTCCTCACCGTGGAAGGTGGCGAGAAGGAACCGCTTGGGCAGCGCATCATCGAGACACCGGAGAATGCCGAAGCTACCGAGGTGCTGCGGAATCCACATTCCGGGTTCACCGCGTATGTGCCCCCGGGCAGCATCAAAAAAGGCGAGGAGTTGGTGACCAAGGGGATGGGGAAAACAACGCAGTGCGGTCTTTGCCATGGGGCCGATCTGAAAGGGCTGGGCCCCGTCCCGGGTATTGCCGGCCGCTCGCCCAGCTACGTGGTTCGGCAACTGTACGACATGCAGCAGGGTGCGCGCAAAGGGGTCTGGACCGAGCTGATGAAGCCGGTAGTCGCCAAGCTGACCGATGAGGATCTGCTGGCCATCGCCGCGTACACGTCATCGCGCATGCCATAAGAGTGGGACAGGCCTCCGGCCTGTCCAGCCTCTACCACGCAATCGGGACTGAAAACATGAACCGGGAGCGCCGAATCTTTTTGTGTAGCTTGGCGGGCTTGGCTGCTGGCAAGCTTCTGCGCCCAGCCGGTCCGATCGCGAAACCTCATCGCATCGACATTCATCACCATCTTTTTCCGCCCAGCTATTCGGCGGCGATTGTGGCCCAGGGGCAACCGCCGTCGCCTTCCTGGAGCCCTGCCAAATCCCTCGAGGAGATGGACAAAAGCGGCATTGTCACATCGGTTCTGTCGCTGTCGCCGCCGAACGTGGTTTTTCCCGATCCGGCATTAGCCCGCCGCCTGTCGCGCGAGGTAAACGAGTACGGCGCCAAATTGGTCAAAGATTATCCCGGCCGCTTCGGATTATTTGCGGTGCTGCCGCTGCCGGATGCCGATGCCAGCCTGCGCGAAATCGAGTACGCCCTGGATACGCTCAAAGCCAACGGCATCGGCCTGATGACCAGTTACGGGAACAAGTGGCTGGGGGACGCGGCCTTCGCCCCCGTCTGGGAGGAACTGAACCGGCGAAAAGCCGTGATTTACACGCATCCCCACACACCCCAGTGCTGCGAAAATCTGAAGGACGAAGTGGGCGCAGGTACCATCGAGTGGGCCACCGATACCACGCGCACGGTCGCCAGTGTGCTCTTCAGCGGCACGGCCGCGCGCTTCCCAAATATCCGCTGGATCTTTTCCCACGGAGGCGGAACTGCGCCATTCCTGCTCAGCCGCTTCCAGGTGGCGGAGGCAGGACTGAAGGACAAACCAAACCGCTTGCCCAACGGATTTTTGTACGAGTTGAAGAGGTTCTACTATGACACCGCCCAGGCGAACCATCCCGCGGCCTTGGCCGCTTTGCTGAAACTGGCGGCGCCCTCGCAGGTCCTGTTCGGCACCGATTTTCCTTATCGCACGGGTTCCGAGGTCATCGATGGGCTGAACGCCCAGCATTTCGCGGCCAAAGACCTGCGCGCCATCGAGCAGGACAACGCCTTGAGGCTGTTGCCGGAGTTGAAGGCCTGAGCTTGCTAACCGCACCCTTACGGTCGCGGCTCTGAAACGACCCGCTACCGAGCCGCGACCGTAAGGGAGTGGTTGTAGACGGCTGATCGCTGAAAGCTGAACGCTTTATAATTAGAGGCCGTGAAGCCCGATCTATCGTCAAAGACGTCGCGACGCGCCATTCTCAAGTCGCTTCCAGTGTCTGCTGGTCTGCCGCTTTTGGCTGAAAAGAGCGCAGCCGCCCAAGCAGCGCCGCGCCCATTCCGTATCGAGGTTCCGGAGGCAACCGTCAAGCGCGTTCTCCGCCGCGTCCGGGAGACCCGCTGGCCTGACCGCCTGGACGGCAACGATTGGCGGTACGGCGCTGATTGGGACTACATGAAGGCGCTGGCACAGCATTGGACTACGGAGTTTGACTGGCGCAAGGCGGAAGCCGGACTCAACCGTTATCCGCAATTCCTGGCACGCCTCGAAGATTATGACATTCACTTCTATCATGTGAAAGGGCGGGGCGCTAAGCCGCTGCCGATCATCTTGACACATGGTTGGCCGGGCTCCGTGTTCGAATTTCTCGAGGCCATGGGACCCCTCAGCGATCCGGTGCGCTTCGGCGGCTCGCCGGAGGATGCGTTCGATGTAATCGTCCCTTCGCTGCCTGGGTTCGGCTTTTCGTCCAAGCCCAAGGGCAAGCCCGTCGGACCGCCCACAACCGCCCGCCTCTGGAACAAACTCATGACGGAAGTGCTCGGATACGCGAAGTACGGCGCACAGGGAGGGGATTGGGGTAATGCGGTGACTATCCAACTGGCACGCGAGTACCCGGACCGGCTTTTGGGCATTCACTTGAATGGAGCGGGTGCGGCTGCGGCTGTCTCCGCCGGCGGAGAGCCATCCGCCGAAATCCGCGACTGGCAACGCACAGCTAGCGTGTATCGGGCGATGGAAATGGATTACTTCAACGAGCAACAGCATAAGCCGCAGACCGTCGCTTTCGCCCTTTTTGACAACCCGGTCGGCACTGCTGCCTGGATCGTCGAAAAGTTCAAAACCTGGAGCGATTCAGGGGCGAATCTGGACCAAACGTTTACCAAGGATCAAGTCCTCACGAATGTGATGTTGTATCTTGTCACCGATACTGCCGGCACTGCGGTCTGGTTCTACCGCGGATCCGCTGATGACCCCGCCTCCGCCCGTGGTAAAGTCACCGTTCCCACGGGCTTTGCTTCTTTCCCGAGAGAGATGCCGCCTCTCAATCCACCGCAAGACCTGCTAGCTCAGAGTTTCAATCTGGTGCACTATACCAGGATGCCGCGCGGTGGTCATTTCGCCTGCCTGGAACAGCCGCAACTTTTCGTGGATGATGTGAGGTTGTTCTTCCGAAAGCTGCGGGCCTGAAGAGTTCCGCTTATCAGCGCGTTTTCCGGGACGGCCGTTTCGCTTTGATGTCGGTTACTCTGCCAGGCGCCTTTCGGGCCGGGTGTGGTTCTGGCGTCGCCGGCTTCTTGGCCATCGCGAGGCTCTTTTTGAGTGCTTCGAGAATATCCACAACCGGTGCTGGCGGGGCGGCTGCGTGCGATGACGCTGCCAGCTGCGCTTGAGCCGTCCTCTTGGCGATGATCGCCTCCAGCTCTTCGCGGTAGACGTCCTTGAATTCTTCGGGTGCAAACGGCGCTTCGAGGGCCTCCAAGAAAGCCTTCGCCAATTCGAATTCTTTCGGCCCGACCGACTGAACGTCAGTCCGGAATTCGTTCTCGAACCGGATCTCATCGGTATAGAACATCGTGTGGGCAAGGATTCCGTATTGACCCGGCCGAATAATGATGACGTGTTCCCGGCCATACATACCGCCGCGGGCGAGCGCCACGTGGCCGGTTTCCCGCAACGCTTTGAACAGGATCGCGTAGGCCTTTTCTCCACCACGGTCCGGCACCACATAATAGGAAGTCTCGAAGAACACCGGATCGACTTCCCAGAGCTTTACCGATCGGACGATCTCCATGTTTGGCGATGTCCGGCGCTGCAGGCTTCTCAATTCATCGCGATCCAGCACAACATAACGGTCGGGTTCAACTTCGTAACCTCTCAACACTTCGGACCGGCTGATCGGTTGCTGATCGCTGGAAGTGACGAGCGCCTGGCGAACCCTGGTGATGGGTGTGCTCGATGGCGGTTCTATTTCTGGCTCGACGGCCCGCACGTTTCCCCTGGGGCCGGGAGGCATTTCTGCGGGCTCGGCAGGTTCGTCGAAGGTGGCGCCGACATCATGCTCTGGAGGACCCGGCCGGTGCACATAATGCAGGCGGACCCGCTCCCTTCGGGCCGCCCGCAGCAATTTCACAGGTATCGAGACCAAGCCAAACGTGAGGTGACCCTTCCAAACGATCGACGGCATACTCTGGGGATCATACTAAAGACGCCGCGCAGTAGAAAGCGGTACCGGAGGGTGGTTGATTGCCGACCGGTGCCGTAGTATGCGAAGTCCTTCTCGTCCCAGCTCGTGGATCCGGAATTCCTATAGCGACGCAAGTTCCGGGGCCGTGCGAAGGCGAGCTGATCCCACAGTCCAGCGCTGTCCGGGCATCTTCCAGCGGGCGGAGGGGAGGGCCCGCTACCAGAAGTACTCCTTTGAACAACCCGCCACGGGAGCGGTTTGCGCGTCATACGACCAAGTGAAGGCCAGTGCGCTCAGATCTCGAAATAGCCCGTCATCAATCCCCGCGGATGGTGATGTACAATTGGGCCAGAAAGGGCTCACTTGAAACGTCATCTCGTGTGTCGCTTGCTTGCATTTAGTCTCGCGGCGTTTCCGCTGCTGGGACAATGGCTCAATTATCCGACTCCCAATGTTCCCCGAACACCGGACGGCAAACCGAACCTTTCTGCGCCCTGCCCACGGACTCCCGACGGTAAGCCGGACCTATCTGGCATCTGGCAGGTACCGCCTATCCCGCGGACGGCCGCTGCTGACCTCCCCGGTTGTGAAGCGGTCTCGCGGGAATTCATCAATATTGGCTGGTCCATTAAGGACGGCTTGCCCTATCAACCATGGGCGGCAGAGCTGGTGAAGAAGCGCGGCACCGAACAACGAGTTAACGATCCTCTCTCGCACTGTCTTCCAATAGGAATCATCCGGCTCCACACGTCACCTATTTACAGGAAGATCGTTCAGGTCCCCGGATTGCTGGTGTTGATGAATGAGGTAAGTGCGAGCTATAGACAGATCTTCACCGATGGACGACCCCTGCCGATCGATCCGAATCCATCATGGAATGGCTATTCCAGCGGCCAATGGGAGGGCGACACGCTGGTAGTCCATGGTTCCAGTGATACAACACTACAATCTGCCTGTACCGCCAATGGCGCCATGGCGGAGGCAAGGGCCTTTCCTAATTCCTCGTGCGCAGCCATCGCTTCCGTGTCAGAGGCTTGGTCTGCCCTAAAGT
>Ga0187846_10002050_pt1 | contig 11208 bp, 3 predicted proteins | sample TC_taG_FD_161473 | JGI IMG/M metagenome (GOLD analysis project Ga0187846, IMG submission 161473) | Biofilm microbial communities from the roof of an iron ore cave, State of Minas Gerais, Brazil - TC_06 Biofilm (v2) | ecosystem: Environmental > Terrestrial > Deep subsurface > Cave > Wall biofilm ... | reverse complement strand
CGAGATCGGTCAGGTGGACGGCGGAAATGAAAATGATCGCTATCTTCTGAAAACGGGGATGCTTCCGGATCATATCCGCCAGCTCGAAGCCGTCGAGCTCCGGCATGCTTACATCCATGAGCACCACGGCGATATCGGTCTTGAGCAGGATCTCCAGAGCCTCCTTGCCGGAGTTCGCTTTAATCAGGTTGTCCCCCAGCTCGGCAAGGATCGCCTCGTAGCTGAGCAATTTGCCCGGTTGATCATCGACCATCAGGATGTTGACTCTGTCGTGTGCGCTCATCGCTATCATCCGATATGGTGCGTATGCCACCCGTTATCTGTGGAGCCACATTCGCAGGGCTGAAAGCAGTTGCTCCGTGTTCACGGGTTTCGCCAAATAGTCCGAGGCGCCGGCCTCCAGGCACTTCTCGCGATCTCCTTTCATAGCTTTCGCCGTCAGCGCGATAATCGGCAAGCGGCGCAAGGAGGCATTCTGCCGTATGACTTGCATCGTTTCGTATCCGTCCATCTCAGGCATCATGATGTCCATCAAGACGATGGCGAGGCCGGGAGTCGACTCGAGAGTGGCGACTGCTTCGCGGCCCGTGCCAGCCGCCAGCACCGTCATTCCGCGGCGCTCCAGCACGCTGCTGAGAGCGAAGATATTTCGCACATCGTCGTCAACCACCAGCACCTTCTTGCCGACAAGGGCTTCGTCGGAACGGTGGAGCCGGTCGAGCATTCTCTGTTTCTCGGGCGGCAGATCGGCAACGACGCGATGCAGGAACAGAGCCGTCTCATCCAGCAGACGCTCGGGCGATTCAACCCCCTTGACGACAACGCTGCGCGCCAGAGTGTGAAGCCGCGCATCTTCTTCCGGCGACAACTCTTTCCCGGTGAAAACGACCACGGGCAAATCGGACAGAGACGGAGTGTCGCGGAGGGACTCCAGCACATCGAAGCCCGACATATCGGGAAGGCGCAGATCGAGTACGACGCAATCGAACTGCTCCTCGCTCACAGCCTCAAGAGCGTCCCTGCCCGTGGCCGCGACGGTGACATCAATGTCGTCATGACCAAGCAGCTCCCGGACACTGAGTTGTTCGGCAGTGTTGTCCTCGACAATCAGGAGCCGCTTGCGGCGCGGCGCTGAGTACTCCTTGATTCGATCGAACGCGGACCGAAGCTCGTCGGTCGTAGTGGGCTTGGTGAGAAATGCAAAGGCGCCGTGTGCCAGCCCATGCTGCCTGTCCTCATCCAGCGTCAACATCTGGACGGGAATGTGTCTCGTGACCGCGTCCTGTTTCAAATGGTTGAGAACCGTCCAGCCAAGCATGTCCGGCAGAAACACGTCGAGCGAAACCGCAGTCGGATGAAATTCGCGGGCCAGCGAGAGGGCCTCCGCCCCCTTCAAGGCGACGAGAACCTTGAATCCTTTGTCCCGGGCAAGGTCGCGCAACACTCGAGCATAGTGTGGGTCATCTTCCACGATCAAGAGGACCGAATCGTCCAGTTGGAGGTCATCCCGGTCGTCCGAGATTTTTTCCACCTCACTTTCGGAGACGCCCGCGCTGGCTAACTGGAAAGGCGTGGGCGCTGAAGCTCTGCCGTTTCCCGGGCCTACGTTTGCGGTCGAGGGGCCGACATATGTTTGCGGCAGATAGAGCGTGAAAACGCTCCCTTTACCGGGAGCGCTTCGCAACTGGATTTCGCCGCCCAGCAAACTCGCCAATTCGCGGCTGATGGCCAAACCCAGGCCGGTGCCGCCATATTTGCGACTGGTGCCCGCGTCCGCTTGCTGGAAGGCTTCGAAGATGAAGCGTTGTTTTTCGAAGGGAATGCCGATGCCGGTGTCGGTGACCTCAAAAGCGATCACTGGCGCTGCACCACTGAGAACTGGATGGCCTTCGCTCCATCCGCCTTCCGCAATAGATACGGACAGATGCACGCCGCCCTGTTCCGTGAATTTGAAAGCGTTTGACAGGAGGTTCTTGAGCACCTGCTGCAAGCGCTTCGAGTCGGTCACCAGGCTGCGAGTGAGCCGGGGATCCGAGTGCACTTCAAAGGTGAGCTTCTTGTTTTCCGCTTCGTGGCGGAAAGGCCGCGCAACCATCTCCAGCAAGCTGGTGAAGAAGACTTCCTCAGCTTCCACCGAGACCGTGCCGGATTCGATCTTCGACAGATCGAGAATGTCGCTGATGAGGTTCAGCAGATCGGTGCCTGCTCCGTGGATGGTGCGGGCGAACTCGACCTGCTTGGGCGTTAAATTGCCGTCCGCATTGTCACTCAGCTGCTGACCGAGTACCAAGATACTGTTCAGCGGGGTGCGCAGCTCATGGGACATGTTGGCAAGGAATTCGGACTTGTACTTGGACGTCAGCGCCAACTCCTTGGCCTTCTCTTCGAGCGCGCCGCGGGCCTGCTCGATCTCCTGGTTCTTGCGCTCGACTTCCGCGTTCTGTTCGGCAAGCTGTTGCGCTTTCAGGCCGAGCTGCTCGTTGGTCTGCTGCAATTCCTTTTGCTGGGCCTGAAGTTCGGCGGCGAGCTGCTGAGACTGCTTGAGCAATCCTTCGGTCTGCATGGTCGCTTCGATACTGTTGAGCACGATCCCGATGCTGGCGGTCAGTTGCTCGAGGAACGCCAAGTGCGACGCCGTAAGCATGCTGAGCGAGGCCAGCTCGATTACGGCTTTGACCCGATCCTCGAATAATACCGGCAACACGATTACGCTGCGCGGCACGGCCTCGAACAAGCCGGAGCGGATGGGGGTGGTGTTCGGCGGAAGATCGCTAATCAACAAGCGCCGCTTTTCCGCGGCACATTGCCCCGCAAGACCTTCCCCGATTTGCAGGTGTTGGCGGTGGCCATCCTGCCCGTTGTCCGCAAAGGCGGAGAGCAGAACCAAGGTCCGTGATTCTTCCGACTCCATCTGGTAAATCACGCCTTGCTGCGCGTTCACCAGCGGCGCCAATTCCGAAAGCAAAAGCCGGCCGACGGTAGCCAGATCGCGCTGCCCCTGCAGCATTCCAGTAAATCGCGCGAGGTTTGTCTTGAGCCAGTCCTGCTCGGTGTTGCGGTCCGTGGTGAGCCGCAGGTTGTCGATCATCGTGTTGATGTTGTCTTTGAGCTCGGCAACTTCACCGCGAGCTTCCACCTGAATCGAGCGCGTGAGGTCGCCTTTGGTTACGGCAGTCGCGACCTCGGCAATTGCTCGCACCTGGTTCGTCAGGTTGTCAGCCAGCAAATTGACGTTGCCGGTCAGGTCTTTCCAGGTTCCGGCTGCGCCGGGCACGTTCGCCTGGCCACCCAATCGGCCTTCCACTCCCACTTCGCGCGCGACAGTGGTTACCTGATCGGCAAAGGTGGCCAACGTGTGGGTCATGTTGTTGATCGTTTCTGCCAGCGCAGCGACTTCACCTTTCGCATTCACCGTCAGTTTCTGGGTTAGCTCGCCGTTGGCCACCGCGGTAACCACTTTAACGATGCCACGGACCTGCTCCGTGAGGTTGGCGGCCATCACATTGACGTTGTCCGTCAGATCCTTCCAAGTGCCGGCGACGCCCGGAACCTGCGCTTGCCCGCCGAGCTTGCCTTCTGTACCGACCTCGCGGGCCACGCGCGTCACTTCGGCCGCGAACGCATTGAGCTGGTCCACCATTGTGTTGATCGTGTTCTTCAGCTCCAGAATTTCACCCTTCACGTCCACTGTGATCTTGCGCGACAGGTCGCCGCGCGCTACAGCTGTAGTTACCTCGGCGATGTTGCGTACCTGGCCGGTCAAGTTCCCGGCCATCGCGTTGACAGAGTCCGTAAGGTCTTTCCAGGTTCCGGCTACCCCCGGCACGTTGGCCTGCCCGCCAAGCCGGCCTTCGCTGCCCACTTCACGCGCGACACGCGTCACCTCGGCAGCGAACGAGCGTAGTTGCTCGACCATGGTATTCAGCGTTTCCTTGAGCTGCAGAATCTCGCCGCGCACGTCGACGGTAATCTTCTTCGAAAGGTCGCCGTTGGCGATGGCGGTCGCGACTTCCGCGATGTTGCGCACCTGGCCCGTCAGGTTGCTGGCCATGAAGTTCACGCTGTCCGTCAGGTCCTTCCAGGTGCCGGCGACGCCTGGAACCTGCGCTTGCCCGCCGAGCTTGCCTTCAGTGCCTACTTCGCGGGCGACGCGCGTTACTTCGCCGGCGAAGGCGTTGAGCTGGTCCACCATCGTGTTGATCGTGTTCTTCAGCTCCAGAATTTCACCCTTCACGTCCACGGTGATCTTGCGCGACAGGTCGCCGCGCGCTACGGCTGTAGTTACCTCCGCGATGTTGCGCACCTGGCCGGTCAAGTTCCCGGCCATTGAGTTCACGGAGTCGGTCAAATCTTTCCACGTGCCCGCAACGCCCGGCACGTCGGCCTGCCCGCCCAGCCGGCCCTCGGAACCGACTTCGCGTGCCACACGAGTGACTTCCGATGCGAAAGAGCGCAACTGGTCCACCATCGTATTGATGGTGTCCTTGAGCAACAGGATTTCGCCGCTCACGTTCACGGTGATTTTCTTGGAAAGATCGCCGCTCGCGATCGCGGTCGACACATCGGCGATGTTGCGCACTTGCGCCGTCAAGTTGCTCGCCATGGAGTTGACGGAATCGGTCAAGTCCTTCCAGGTTCCCGCAATGCCCGGCACCAGCGCCTGGCCACCCAGCTTTCCGTCCGTTCCGACTTCGCGCGCCACGCGCGTGACTTCCGATGCGAAGGAGCGCAACTGGTCCACCATCGTGTTGATGGTGTCCTTCAGTTCCAGAATTTCACCCTTCACGTCCACGGTGATCTTGCGCGACAGATCGCCGCGCGCCACTGCAGTCGCTACCTCCGCGATGTTGCGCACCTGGCCGGTCAAATTGCTGGCCATGAAGTTCACGCTGTCCGTCAGATCCTTCCACGTACCGGCGACACCCGGCACTTGTGCCTGCCCGCCGAGCTTGCCTTCCGTGCCCACTTCGCGGGCCACACGCGTCACCTCGGCTGCAAATGCGTTCAGTTGATCCACCATGGTGTTGATCGTATTCTTCAGTTCCAGAATCTCGCCCTTCACATCCACAGTGATCTTGCGCGAGAGGTCGCCTCGCGCAATCGCGGTGGATACCTCGGCGATATTCCGCACTTGACCTGTCAAGTTGCCGGCCATCGAGTTGACGTTGTCGGTGAGGTCCTTCCAAGTGCCGGCAACGCCCGGCACGTTGGCTTGTCCTCCGAGCTTGCCTTCCGTGCCCACTTCGCGGGCCACGCGCGTGACCTCTCCGGCAAAGCGGTTGAGCTGATCGACCATGGTGTTCAGCGTTTCTTTCAGCTGCAGAATCTCGCCACGCACGTCGACCGTGATCTTTCGTGAGAGATCTCCGCTTGCGATTGCGGTGGCCACTTCGGCGATGTTGCGCACCTGGCCGGTCAGGTTGCTGGCCATGAAATTCACGTTGTCGGTGAGGTCTTTCCAGGTGCCGGCAACACCGGGCACATTGGCCTGTCCTCCAAGCTTGCCTTCCGTGCCCACTTCGCGGGCGACGCGCGTCACCTCGCCGGCGAAAGCGTTGAGCTGGTCCACCATGGTGTTAATGGTGTCCTTCAGCTCGAGAATTTCGCCCTTCACGTCGACGGTGATTTTGCGCGACAAGTCGCCGCGCGCTACGGCGGTGGTCACTTCCGCGATGTTGCGTACTTGAGCGGTGAGGTTTCCTGCCATCGCGTTCACTGAGTCGGTCAAGTCTTTCCATGTACCGGCTACACCCGGCACAACAGCTTGCCCGCCGAGCTTGCCGTCCGTGCCCACTTCACGAGCGACGCGCGTTACTTCCGATGCGAAGGAGCGCAACTGGTCCACCATCGTGTTGATGGCTTCCTTCAGCTGGAGGATTTCTCCGCGGACGTCCACGGTGATTTTCTTCGAGAGGTCACCGGTCGCAATAGCAGTAGCCACCTCGGCAATGTTTCTCACCTGGCCGGTCAGGTTGCTCGCCATCGAATTGACCGAGTCTGTTAGATCCTTCCAGGTACCGGCCACTCCCGGCACAACCGCTTGCCCACCGAGCTTGCCGTCCGTGCCCACTTCACGAGCGACGCGCGTTACTTCCGCAGTGAATATGCCCAACTGCTGAATCATCGTGTTGACGATATTCGCGGATCGCAGGAATTCACCTTCCAGCGGCCTGCCATCCACGTCGAGGCGCACGGTTTGAGTCAAATTGCCTTGGGCGACCGCCGCAATCGCGCGCGTCACCTCCGTGGTCGGACGAAGCAGGTCTTCGACCAGAGTATTCACCGAAACTTCCATTTCGCCCAAGGCCCCGCGCGATTCGTGAAATTTGGCGCGTTCGCGGGTTCTTCCTTCCTTGCCCACGGCTTGGCCGACGCGGTTGAGTTCCTGAGCCATTTGCTGATTCGCGGAAACGATTTCGTTGAACGTGTCGGCTACTTTTCCAGCCAGTCCTGTCCAGTAGCTGGGCAGGCGCACGGAAAAATCTCCGTCGCGCATTGTCTGCAACCCCGCAAGAATCAACGTCAGGTCGCCTTGAGCAACTTTGGCATGCCCATTGTCTTGCAGATCTTGGTTGGCGTCCTGAACTGCGTTCGCCGACGTTACGTCCGCTCTCTTCATACGTTTCTCCAAGTGGAGCCTAGTCCGGCTTGACTTCAACGTCGGAGCCAAAGGGCTGCCCTGAGTCGCCGGTTCCTTCCGCATTCCAACTAAAGGGCCGACCGCCAACGATGCCCTCAAGAGCCGCCAACAAGCTCCGGGAAACCTGCGATTTGGTCACGTAAGCGCTCGCGCCAGCCTTGAGAGCCGCGGACAGCATATGAGGGGAGTCGTGTTGACTGAGGATTAAGACCTGGCAGTTCGGAAGTTGGCTCCGAATGATGCGGGTGGCTTGCAAGCCGTCGATCTGAGGCATGCTGATGTCCATCAAGATGACGTCCGGTAGAAGTTGCTTCGCACTTTCCACCACTTCCAACCCATTTGCCGCTTCGCCACATATTTGGAACTCCGCCCGTGGTTCCAGCAATGAACGAAGACCCTTTCTGAATATTTCATGGTCATCGGCAATCAAGATACGTATGCGGTCCATTTTTTGTCGCTCCCCAAGAAGCCCGAGAGCTCTAGAAGCACCCACCCACTCGAGTTCGGCCCTTTGCGAACAAAAGAGATATTAGGGTACTAGAACTTATACATAAGAATTGACTTAGGGAACATCCAGGGAAACACTTAGATTGCCCCAGAAAATCCTGTAGACGCGATCTGATAAATGCCTTGCACTTCGACAGTAGCAAGGCTTTTTATTCCGGTTCCGCGCTCTGTTTCGCCGCAGGATCCGATGATTGCGTTGCGGTACGAATGATTAAGACGGAAAGGGAAATCTCAGCTTAAGCCAACGAGCCGAAGCGGCGTTCAAGGTCGCCCACAATTTCGCCAGCTTCCTGGCCGGTGCCGTAGCGGACCGGTTCGCCAATTATCACGCGGACTTGTCCTGGGCGCGCAAATCGCTTGCCCGCCTGTTTTAATTCGAATAGCCCGTCAATCCGCATCGGGACAATCGGGATGTCGAGCCGAGTAGCCAGCAAACCGATCCCCGCACGGAAAGGCGCCATGCGCCCGTCGCGGGTTCTCTCTCCTTCCGGAAAGACGAGCACGCCATAGCCGCGGTCCACTGACTCTCCCGCATAGGCAAAGCTTTCGCGGTAGCCGGACTGTTGCGGCAACGGAAAGACATTGAACAGCGCGACGACCAGGAAGTATTTCACGCGCTCGAGCCAGCGGCGAAAGAGGTTCATTCCCGCGGGCGGATGCTGCATTGCCCAAAGCCGTTCGCCTTCCATGGCAACCGCCAGGTGATTCCGAAGCCGCGCCGGCAGGGCTGCCAGAATAAATCCAACATCGATCATAGTGATGTGATTGGAAATAACGAGCAACGGCCCGCGAACCCTGCGCAAGTGTTCGCGGCCGCGCACGCGTGGAGCCGCCAACAAATACGTCGCTGGCCACACAAGCAGGTAATAGATTGCCCATCGCAGCCAAGTGATCGGCCAGCGCTGCGCCCAGCGCGGATAGCTGTAGTTCCGCCGGGGCACCAGCGGCTCGCGAATCAGCCGTTCAAGCTCGCCGACGGTCGCAGCCTCCGAGAACTGTGCCTCATTCAAATCGATTTGGTAGCGGTCTTCGAGAGCGCTCAGCAGCTCGACGCGATCCACGGAGCTAAGATTCAAATCCGCCTCGAGCCGCGCCTCGCGAGAGACTCCGGCCGGTGCTTGCCCAGCTTGCCGCGCCATTCGCGCAACCAAGCCCGCGAGGGCGCCCGACTCGAGCGGCGACGAAGTTGGCACACCCAATCTCTCTTTGACCACTTTCTGAATTTCCGGCAGTCGAGGTTTCTGCGTTGACGTGCGCGGAAAATCCTGTTCGGGCCAGACGAGCCATTGCCGAATGCGCTGGTATTCGGCAAGGGCGCGGTTGGCTCTTTCGATGACCGGCTGAGGATCCGAAGCGGGGTCGCGCAGCAAAAGAACCGCACACGGCTCTGCATTGCCGTCCCGCGAAACCCCGACGACAACGCAATCCCGCACTTCGGGTTCGCATCGCAATGCCCCTTCCAAATCTTCCGGGTACACGTTCATGCCGGCGGGCGTGACGATTACATTCTTTTGCCGCCCCTTGAAATATAGATTCCCCTGCGAATCCAATTTGCCGAGATCGCCCGTGTGAAACCAGGCGTCTTCGCCTGCCACCGGCTCCAGCCGCCGGCCCTGCCAATAACCTGCGGCAACGTTTTCGCCCCGGACAAGGATCTCCCCACTGGCATCGAGCTTCACTTGCAGCCCCGGCAAAGCCTTTCCAATCGAGCCCTTCCCTAGCCGGAAGGGATGATTGACGCTGACAAGCGACGTCGTTTCCGTCAGCCCGTAACCTTGGATCACAGCATAGCCGAGGCGGTTCCAGAAGGTTTCCACACTCGACGGCAACGCCGCGCCTCCCGAAATCAGCGCCCAGAATTTCCAGCCGAACTGCCGGCGAATCCAACGGAAGCGCCACCAACGCTTCAGGAAGTGCTCACCATCCGCTGTCTCGAAGTCCTTCCGAAAACGGTCCAGCCGGCCCGCAGCTTCGAGGTCGCGCTGCACTTTTTCCGCGAGCGATTCGATCAGCCGCGGGACCGACACGAGCACCGACACTCGCTCGCGCTTGACTGTACGGACGACTTCGGCGGGGCTCAACGTATCGAGAAAAATCACCGCGCCGCCCAGAAGCTGTGGGACGAAAATGCCGAGCAACTGCCCAAATACGTGGCTCAACGGGAGTAGATTTAGAAACCGGATGGGGTGGAAAATCCGTTCGTAGCCCAGGTAGTGGCGAATCTCGGCTTCCATTGGCTCAAGGTTCGCCAGCAGGTTCCCGTGCGAAATCACCACGCCCTTGGGGTCAGATGTTGTCCCCGAGGTGAAAACAATTTCCAGCGTGTCGCTGCGCTCGAATGCGGGCGAAGGGTATGGCTCGCCCGAATGACGAGCCACAATTTCTGGCAGGTTTTCCAGAAGCAGCGAAGCCAAGCCCGGATCGAACTCCGGCAGCCCGCGTGAGCGAACCACCAGCTTGGCTTCCACCTGCTGGGCAACCCGCCGGACAAATTCCGGCGCAGCGATCCGGTCCATCGGCACCACGATTACGCCCCGAAGCATGCACCCCAGAAATGCAGCCACCCATTCCGCCGAGTCTTCACCCCAGAGCAAAATGCGCTCGCCCTTGCTGATCCCGCGCGCTTCGAGCTCGCGCGCAAATTGCGCTGTGGTTTGCGCGATGCGCGCGTACGGCCAGCGCACCATGCGGTAGCCGCGATGGTGCGCGACCGCGATCTCCGCGCCGCGCCGGCGATACTGCTCCACGTACTCGACCAGGGAGCGCCGTGGCATACGCGAGAGTTTCCCTCATCGCGGGGACCCTTGGAAAGGAATTCGAGCGGAAGAGCTTGGCCTGGGCAGAAAAAGAAAAAGCCCGGTGGCCGATGCGCTGCCACCGGGCTTCGTAGTTTTCGTTAGGCTACGGTTGCTCCTTCTTGGCAACGTCAGCCTTGGTTGGGTCCGGCCCGGGCGCCGCCGACGTCGTACCCGGGGACGTCGTTTTCCGGGTCAGGTATGGAAAGAACGGAGTCACCTGGAACGGCATCTTGTCCCGCTCGGAGAGCAAAGTCGCGGGTTTGGCCTTCACGAGTTCGACGCGGTCGCTCCACGGATCGAGTTTGACCCGCGAGCCCAGCGGCAGCGCCGCGATCTGGTCGAGCTTCGCCGGTTGAACCTCGGGAGCGGTGCTGGTCAGCTCCGGCGCAACAAAAACGCGATTCCCCATGTGCGAACTCACGAGCGCCGGCAGCGACTTGGATTCCTCACTCAGCTGCTTCATGAACAGCCCGACGCTGGTGAGCTTATCCCGGTAGGGCGACTTCTTCAGAATCTCGACCGCTCTCTGATCCGCCAGTAGCTCGTCGCTTTGGTTCGAATGGAAATTGAAGTGTCTGAGAGTTTCGTCAATCGGAAACATGGTTTTGTCGTTGAACGCCCACTCGGAATCAAAAGGATGGCCCAGCATGACGTGGCCGAGCTCGTGAGCCAGCATCGCTGCCAGGTTGGCTTCATCAGGGAGCACATCGAGCAAGCCGCGGCTGAGAACGATTGTGTGGCCGATGGAGAAAGATTCGAGCGTCGCGGTCAACAGAACGCGGCAATGGACTTCCGGCTGAACGTCGATGTTGTTCGTCACTTCCAGGTTGTTGACCACCGTCTCCATCACCTTGTCCACTTCACCCTGTGGCGCGAGCAGGCCGGCGAGCTGCAGCCGGTCGATCACGTTCGTCTCCGCCTGGCGATTCCAGGCCCGCTCCGCTTCGATGGGCGAACGGTCCTGCGTTTCGGTCGCCTGGTCCTTGATCTGATCCTTGCTTTCCACCTTCAGATCGCTGAACTCTTCCTGATGCCCGACGTGGCCAAGATTGTAGCCCCACAGCCGCGTCTGCGCTTTGAAGCGGACGTGGCCAAACATGAAGTCCTTCAGGTCGGTTTCTTCGCTATAGATGTACGCCGGCATCCAAACTCCGGGGAGAACATTCACGCGCCAGCTGTCGAAATGCACGTTCCGGCCGAACGTGCTCTCCGTAGGAACAAAAATTCCGTTGAAACGGACAATGGTGTTGTCCTGATCTTCAA
>Ga0187846_10002049_pt1 | contig 11211 bp, 8 predicted proteins | sample TC_taG_FD_161473 | JGI IMG/M metagenome (GOLD analysis project Ga0187846, IMG submission 161473) | Biofilm microbial communities from the roof of an iron ore cave, State of Minas Gerais, Brazil - TC_06 Biofilm (v2) | ecosystem: Environmental > Terrestrial > Deep subsurface > Cave > Wall biofilm ... | reverse complement strand
CGCGCGGCTACCGTCCGGCTCCTCGATTGTGTGCTCGAGCCGCGCAGCAGCGTGATCGAGGTCGCGCTTCCCGGGTTCACGGTGCGTGTTCGGCTTCCGGTGCCAGGACGGCATTGGGTCATGAACACGCTTGCTGTCCTCGCTGCGGTAACAGCAGCCGGGGCCGACCCGAGACGCGCCGCCGAGGCACTCGCCGGGCTCCAAGAGTTGCCAGGGCGCGGTCAGCGACACGAACTTTCGTGGCGAAGCGGCAGGTTGACCTTGATCGACGAAAGCTACAATGCGAGCCCGGCCGCGATGTGCGCGGCGCTCGCAGTACTTGCCGAAATTCCGCCTGCCGTTGGCTCGCGGCGAGTGGCTGTGCTCGGCGACATGTTGGAGCTTGGCGAAGCGACCGAGCGACTCCATCGTGCACTCGTCAAGCCGCTCGCCGACGCAGAGGTCGATCGCGTCTTCCTCGTCGGAAGGGCTGTCGCGGCGCTTTACGATGCTCTGCCGGAGCCGAGGCGGGGCGGCTTGTGGCCCACGGCCGATGAGGCTATCCCTGAGTTGCTTCGGTTCCTGCGCGCCGGCGATGTCGTGACGGTCAAAGGCTCGCGCAGAATGGGCCTCGGCTTCATCGTTGAGCGGCTGCGCGCTGAATCGGCGCGGACAGAGACATGATCGTATGCTCTACCCATTGTTTTTTCCTCTGGCGGATCAGTTTCAGGCCTTCAACCTGTTCCGCTACATCACCTTCCGGTCGGGAGGAGCCGCGGTCACCGCGCTGTTGATCAGCTTTTTGTGCGGTCCACAAATCATCTCATGGCTGCGATCAAAGCAGGCTAACGGCCAGCCGATCCGCCCCGACGGTCCCGACGGGCATCTGACGCGCAAGAAGGGAACACCGACAATGGGCGGCTTCCTGATTCTGTTGGCGCTGACCATCTCGACCTTGCTGTGGGCGGATCCGGCAAACGCTTATGTGTGGATCGTGCTTCTGACCACCGTCGGGTTCGGTCTAATCGGCTTTTTCGACGACTACCGAAAGCTTCACCGGAATTCGCATCACGGGCTTTCCGGTAGGACCAAGCTCGGCCTGGAAATCCTGCTCAGCGCCTCTGCCTGCATCGCGGTTACCTATGTGACGCCCCCTGGGCTGGCTAATGCGCTCGCCGTGCCTTTTTTCAAGAATGTGCTGATCGAACTTGGGTGGTTTTTTGTGCCATTCGGAGTTCTGGTAATCATCGGAGCCTCGAACGCAGTGAACCTGACCGACGGTCTCGACGGTCTCGCTATCGTTCCCTCGATGATCGCCGCCGGCTGCTTTGCGTTTATCGCCTATCTCGTCGGCAGGGCGGATTTTGCCGCGTACTTGCAGATCCATCATGTCGCTGGTGCGGGGGAGCTTACCGTCTTTTGCGGGGCGATGGTCGGAGCGAGCCTCGGGTTCTTGTGGTTCAACGCTCCGCCGGCAATGGTCTTTATGGGCGATACGGGATCGCTGTCGATGGGCGCTGCCCTCGGGACGATCAGCGTCGTTACAAAACACGAACTCGTGCTGGCGATCATCGGCGGGCTGTTCGTCCTCGAGGCAGTCTCGGTGATTGTTCAGGTCGCGAGCTTCAAAATGACAGGACGCCGTGTCTTCCGCATGGCGCCGCTGCACCATCACTTCGAGCAGAAGGGCTGGGAAGAGCCGACGATCGTCATCCGGTTTTGGATTATCGCCTGGATTTTGGCGATCGCCGGGCTCGCCACGCTGAAATTGCGGTGAAAACCGCCGTGATTATCAGAGCTACTATACAAATAGTAGCAGAGCATGATTGCTTACGCTATATATTGGGGTCGGAGAGTTGCATCGCCTCGCCCAACCATGCAATAGAGGAGTTCCCTGCTAGGTTCGATCGCAAGCTTCGCGCTACGCGCCGCGAGGATCGATACGAATGAAGTTTGCCCGCATCGACCAAAGCCCGGTGGCGCGCTGGTGGTGGACCGTCGATCGCTGGAGCCTCGCCGCGCTGGGCATGCTGATCGGGTTCGGCGTAGTTTTGAGCCTGGCGGCGAGTCCCGCGGTTGCCGAGCGGATCGGCTATGACGGGCTTCACTTCGTCCGCCGCCACCTTGCCATGCTGCCGTTGGCGTTGGGCGTGATGTTCGCCGTCTCACTTCAGCCGCCGCGGACGATCCGCCGCATCGCAGTCATCGGGTTCATGATTGCGCTGGTGCTGTTGTCTCTGACTTTTGTCGTCGGCGCCGAGATCAAAGGCGCGAGACGGTGGATCAATCTGCCCGGGCTGTCGCTGCAGCCGTCCGAATTCGTCAAGCCGACCTTTGCCGTGGTCGCCGCGTGGTTGTTCGCCGAGCAGAAGCTGCGCCCCGGCTTTCCCGGCAATCTGATTTCCATCGCGCTCTTTCTCGCGGTCTCCGGCATGCTGATTAAGCAGCCCGACATCGGTATGGCACTCGTCGTCGCGATCGTGTGGTTTGCACAATTCTTCATGGCCGGGCTGCGGCTCTACTGGGTGGTGGCAGGTGCCCTCGCCGGGCTCGGGGGGCTCGTGGGCGCTTATCTCTATCTGCCGCATGTCAGGATCCGGGTCGATCATTTCCTCGACCCGTCGGCCGGTGACAGCTATCAAGTGAACCGCTCGATCGAGGCCTTTGCCAATGGCGGACTGTGGGGTCGTGGTCCAGGCGAAGGCCAGGTGAAGGATGTCCTACCCGACGCACACGCCGATTTTGTCTTCGCTGTCGCCGGCGAAGAATTCGGCCTCGTCGTCTGCCTCGTCGTCGTCGGGCTTTTTGCCTTCATCGTCCTGCGCGGATTTTCTAGGCTGTTTCAGGAAGGGAGCTTGTTCGTGCTCCTCGCCGCAACCGGCTTGTTGATCCAGTTCGGGCTCCAGGCGGTGATCAACATGGCATCGAGCCTGCACTTGATTCCGACCAAAGGGATGACGCTGCCTTTCCTGTCGTATGGCGGATCCTCAATGCTCGCGCTTGGGCTTGGCATGGGAATGATGCTCGCGTTGACCCGCCGCCGACTCGCGGGGGGCGCGCTGTGAGCATGTCCTTCGCGCTCGCTGCCGGCGGCACCGGAGGACATATGTTCCCGGCGGAGGCGCTGGCGGGCGAGCTGCTCGGCCACGGCAGCAGAGTCCACCTTCTGAGCGACGGGCGAGTTGATGCCTTTGCCGGACGCGTTCCTGGGATCGAAGTCCATCGCGTGCGCACCGGGCGGTTCGGCGGCGGGCCCAGTCAGGCAGTCAAAGCGCTCGCCGAACTGGTCCTCGGAATTATGCAGGCACGTCAGCTGCTGCGCCGATTGGCCCCGGCCAGGGTCATCGGCTTTGGCGGCTATCCCTCGGTCCCGACGATGCTGGCGGCCGCGTCTCTCGGTCTGCCGACTATCGTTCACGAGCAGAACGCTGTGCTCGGCCGTGCCAATCGCCTGCTTGCGCCGCGAGTTCAGCTGATCGCTATGGGGTTTCCAGCGACTGCAGGTCTGCGCCCTACCGATCGCGCCCGTGCCGTGCATACAGGAAATCCGGTCCGGCCGGCGATCCTGGCGGCCGGCGCCGCACGCTACCGGGCGCCGGAACCTGGCCGACCGATCGAGCTGCTGATCCTGGGTGGAAGCCAGGGAGCGCGCGTCCTGAGCGAGGTCGTACCACCGGCTCTGGCGGTCTTGCCAGCTCGGCTGCGCGAAGTGCTGCGGATCAGCCAGCAGGTACGCTCGGAAGATCTTGCTGCCGTCGCGTCGGCTTATCGGCGAAATAGCATCACCGCGGACCTGAATGTCTTCTTCGACGATGTACCGGCGAGGCTGGCGCGGGCACATCTGGCGATCTGCCGCGCCGGCGCCTCGACTGTAGCCGAACTCGCCGCGATCGGTCGGCCGGCAGTGCTGATCCCGTATCCGTATGCGACCGACGATCATCAGACCGCAAACGCCCGAGCCTTTGCCGGGGCCGGCGGTGGCTGGGTCATGCCACAATCTAGCCTGACCCCAAACACCCTAGCGTCTCGTCTCGATCGTCTGTTGGCTGATGGAGGGGCGTTGTCAGCGGCGGCGCAACGAGCCGTCAGCTTCGGCCGGCACGATGCGACCCAACGTCTGGCGCGGCTCGCTCTGGGTCTCAAACCCCCCGCCGGCTGCCGTACCGAGTTGCCGGGGTGCGCAGCATGAAGGCCCTTCCTCAGACGATCGGCCCGCTCCATTTCGTCGGCATCGGCGGGATCGGCATGAGTGGTATTGCCGAGGTGTTGCACAATCTCGGCTATCGGGTTCAGGGCAGCGATCTCGCGGGCGGCGCCAATGTGCGGCGACTCATCGATCTCGGGATCCCTGTGGCAATCGGACATGATGCCGAGAATTTGGGTCCGGCGGAGGTCGTCGTGACGTCCTCCGCGGTCAAATCCGACAATCCCGAAGTCGTAGCGGCACGAGCACGCCGCCTGCCTGTGGTCCGGCGCGCCGAAATGCTCGCTGAGTTGATGCGGCTCAAATGGTCGCTGGCGATCGCCGGGACCCACGGCAAGACGACGACGACCTCGATGATCGGCGCGCTGCTCGAGACGGCGCAGCTCGACCCGACTGTGATCAATGGCGGGATCATCAACGCCTACGGTACCAACACCCGCTTGGGAGCAGGCGATTGGATGGTGGTCGAGGCCGACGAGAGCGACGGCACCTTTACACGACTGCCGGTGACGATCGCGATCGTCACCAACATTGATCCCGAGCACCTCGATTTCTATGGCAGCTTCGACACGCTGCGCCAAGCCTTTGAGACCTTTGTCGGCAACATTCCATTCTATGGCTTCGCTGCGCTGTGCATCGATCATCCCGTCGTGCAGGGGATCATCCCCAAGCTATCGGACCGGCGCGTCTTGACCTACGGATTCAGCCCACAGGCCGATATCCGCGCTGTCGATGTCCAGCTGGGGCGCGACGGCGCCCGGTTTGACGCCGTCGTGTCCGACGCGTTGTCGGATCGAGGGCGTACCATTCCCGATCTCTTCCTGCCGATGTTCGGCCAGCACAACGTGCAGAATTCGCTCGCGGCGGTCGCCGTCGCCGAAGCATTGGGGCTCGGCGACGATGCGTTGAGGGTCGCGCTCCGCAGCTTCAAGGGAGTGAAACGGCGCTTCACGAAGACGGGCGAGTGGAATGGGGTGAGCGTGATCGATGATTACGGACATCACCCGGTCGAGATAGCGGCGGTGCTGAGGGCGGCCCGCGCGATTGTCGAGGGCAAGGTGATCGCCGTGGTTCAGCCGCATCGCTTTACCCGCGTGTCGCACCTTTTCGACGGGTTTTGCACCTGCTTCAACGATGCTGATATCGTTCTCGTCGCGGATATATACGCCGCGGGCGAAACCCCGATCGAAGACGTGACACGGGAGGCCGTCGTCGCCGGGCTAATCGAGCACGGTCACCGCAACGTGCGCCCCCTTACCGGCTCGCAGGATCTTGCCCCGCTCGTCTGCGAGCTGGCGAGGCCAGGTGACATCGTGGTGTGCCTGGGAGCGGGCTCCATCACCAACTGGGCGAACAGCCTGCCGGGCGAACTCGCGCGGCTTCAGCCACCGAGCCGTCTCGCATGATGGCGCGACCCAAAGAGTCGGCGTCTGCGCTGATCGCACAGCTTCCTCCGGTAAGGGGCAGGCTGACGGAGAATGCGCCGATCGGCAGGCAGACTTGGTTCGGTGTCGGCGGTGCGGCGGAAGTAATGTTCCGACCCGCCGACGCCGAGGATCTCGCCGCCTTCCTGGCGCTGCTGCCGGAGGGAATTCCGGTGACGGTAATAGGGGTCGGTTCGAATCTGCTGGTCCGTGACGGCGGCATTGCCGGTGTCACAGTCCGCCTCGGTCGGTGCTTCGCGAGCATCAACATAAAGCATGACGAGGTTCGCGTAGGCGCCGGTGCACTCGACCGGATCGTTGCTTTCGCCGCTGCCAAGGCCGGGCTCGCCGGGCTCGAGTTCCTTTCCGGGATCCCCGGAACGATCGGCGGCAGTTTGCGGATGAATGCCGGTGCCTATGGCTGCGAGGTGCGAGATGTGCTCGTTTCGGCGACGGCGCTCGACGAAACCGGCCGCCGTCGCACGATCGATTGCGACGAAATGCAGCTCTCCTACCGTCATTGCGGTGTCGACCCCTGCTGGATCTTCGTCGAGGCCCGGTTGCGCGGCACCGCCAACGATCGCGATGTGATCACAAGGCGGCTGGCGGAAATCCGGGCATCGCGCGAGGCCGCGCAGCCGGTGCGCGCCCGAACCGGCGGGTCGACCTTCACGAACCCTCCAGACGAGGCGGCATGGCGCTTGATCGACGCTGCCGGATGCCGCGGCTTGGTGCGCGGCGGAGCGATGGTCTCGCAGAAGCACGCCAACTTCCTGATCAATACCGGTAGCGCCACCGCGGCCGATCTTGAGGGGCTGGGCGAGGAGGTTCGGCGCCGCGTTTACGAAGCCCGGGGGATCTTGCTCGAGTGGGAGATCTGTCGCATCGGCATTCCGGTTCCAGGGATCGACCCGATCGTCGAACACTACCGGGATCTGTCACACACCGCCCCTCGCGCCGCCCTTACCCCGCCCTCTGCCGGGAGCGGGCGACGGTCACCCTTCCCGCCGATTACGCCGTATTTCCGCTCTGTGAGATTTCCATTGTTTTTCGGTTGTTACAGCAGCTTCAATTCGTTGATCTCGTGAAAAATTCGGTTGATCCGAGGAGTAACGAATTTGCGTCGTAAGCATTTGAAATGGCGCTCTACTCTGGCCTTCTGTTCGGGCAGTTCTGTGGTGAAAACGCGATTTTCGCTGTATTTGGGCGGGTTCTGTCCCCGGCGATTCGCCGTCGCGCGGGCGGGCGGGCGGGCGTGACAAAAAGCGTGGCCCTGTTGATGGGGGGATGGTCGCCGGAACGCGAGGTCTCATTGTCGAGCGGGTACGAGTGCGCCAAAGCGTTAGCCGATCGCGGTTACAGGGTGCGGGTGATTGATGTCGGCCGTGACCTGCCGACATTGCTGCGCGCGCTCGAGCCTCGCCCCGACGTGATCTTCAATGCCTTGCACGGGATCGGCGGCGAAGACGGCACGATCCAAGGCGTCATCGAGATGCTCGGCATTCCCTACACCCACTCCGGTGTTCTCGCCTCGGCTCTGGCCATGCACAAGCCGACCGCGAAGGCGATCTTTCAAAGTGCCGGGTTGCCTGTCGTCGAAGGCGTAGTTGCTCGCCCTGGCGAACTCGCCCTGCGCGATCCGATGCCGGCGCCTTTCGTCGTCAAACCGACCAATCAGGGTTCCAGCGTCGGGGTTCGCATCGTACGGGTCAACGACAATTCTTGGCGCGAGGAGGTTACAGGTTGGTGCTTCGGCAGCGAGGTCATGGTCGAGCGCTTTGTTCCCGGGCGCGAGCTCACCGTCGCGGTGATGGGGGATCGCGCGCTGGGCGTCTGCGAGATCGTTCCGCGCGGCAGTTTTTATGACTACACCGCAAAATATGCAGCAGGCGGATCCAATCACCTGACACCCGCTCCGATCCCACCCGAAGCTTATGAGCGCGCGCTCGACATCGCCTTGCGCGCCCACCGGATGCTCGGGTGCCGTGGCGTCAGTCGGGCCGACCTGCGTTACGACGATACTGGGACGCAGCCGGGCGAACTCTACCTCTTGGAGGTAAACACTCAGCCCGGAATGACGCCTACTTCCCTAGTCCCTGACATTGCCCGTCACGTCGGCCTCGCGTTCGACGATCTGATCGTGTGGATCGTCGAGAACGCAGCATGCGAAGGATGACTCGAACATCGAGGCGGCGGCCGCGCCATCAACAAGCTGCGCGCGGCCTCTATCGGATTGGGTTGTGGATCGGTGTCCCCGTGCTGATTTTGGCGGGCATTTACGGAGCGATTCAGCTAAACCGCTCGCCGTCTGGGCAATCGCTGCTGCAGAGCGCCGTAGACAGGATAATACAGGGTACCGGCCTGCTCGGCTTGAACGTTGCCGACATTACGGTCGAGGGGCGCGAGACGACCGATCGAGAGACGATCCTGGCGGCGCTTGCCGTCGGGCTCGGCACTCCGATCCTGGCCGCGAACCCGACTCGTGCCAAGGAGCAGCTCGAGGCTCTGCCCTGGGTGCGCACCGCCGTGATCGAACGCCGCCTACCAGACACGCTCTACGTACGTCTGGTCGAGCGCAAGCCACTGGCGCTTTGGCAGCACGGCGGCAAGCTCGATCTCATTGATCGTGAGGGTGCCGTCATCCCGGTGGCCCGACTCGACCGGTTCGCAAAGCTGCCCATGGTGGTCGGCGAGGGTGCTGCGAGCCATGCGGAAGAGCTCCTCGGGATGCTCGCAAGCGACCCTGACCTCGCGTCGCGCGTGACTGCCGCGATCCGCGTCGGCGACCGTCGCTGGAATGTGCGCATCGATAATACGATCGACGTACTGCTCCCAGCGGACGAGACGGCGAGCGCGTGGTCGCAGCTAGCCCGCCTCGAGCGATCGAGCGCCATCCTGAAACGCGACGTGCAGACCATCGATTTACGTCTTCCGGATCGGCTCGTTCTGCGGGTCAGCCCCGAGCCCCCGAAAGAGCCACTGATATCGAAAAAAGCACACCCGCCGGCGAAGAACACATGACCGCGATGGACGAAGCGCCGGGGCGCGACGAAGATCAAATAATGGCAGCGACCGCGGGAAACGGCGGGAGAGCCAAGCCGCGCCGGCCCCCGATTCGGCCGCGCGGCAGCCTGGTCGCTGCGCTCGATATCGGCACCACCAAGATTTGCTGCTTCATCGCTCGGGTCGCAGCCGATCAGCCTCGTGTGCTGGGCATCGGCCATCAGATCTCTCGCGGGGTGCGCAACGGGACGATCGTCAATCTTGAAGCGGCGGGTGCCTCTATCGTCAATGCGGTGCATGCCGCCGAGGAAATGGCGGGTGAGACGATCCAACAAGTCGTGACGAACCTGTCGGGCGGGTTCTTTGCCTCGCGCATTGTCAGGGCTGAGATCGGCATTGCCGGGCGCGAGGTCACGGATGCGGAGATGCAGCGGGTGCTCGAGCAGGGTTACCTAGTGCGCGAGCCGGGTGATCGCCACGTTATCCATTCGGTGCCGGTCAGCTTCTCGATCGACGATAGCCGTGGCATTCGCGACCCCCGGGGGATGCTTGGCGAGCGGCTCGGTGTCAATATGCACGTGGTGACCGCGAGCGCGACCAGCGTGCGCAATCACGGCTCGGCGATCGGGCGCTCGCATCTCGACGTCGATGCCCTCGTCGTCAGCCCTTATGCGGCGGGCCTCTCCTGTCTGGTCGAGGACGAGATCGCACTCGGTGTGACCGTCATTGACATGGGTGGTGGAACGACGACGATCGGGGTGTTTTTCGACGGCAATCTGATCCATTGCGACTATGTGCCCGTCGGCGGCTGCCACGTAACAAACGATATTGCCCGCGGGCTCTCGACCCCGGTGGCCCATGCCGAACGCATGAAGGCGCTCTTCGGTAGCGCCATTTCCTCGAGCACTGACGAGCGCGAGACGATCGCTGTCCCACAAGTCGGCGAAGAGGATGAGGGTCATGTCAATCACGTGCCGAAATCGTTGCTTGTCGGGATCATTGCGCCGCGCGTCGAAGAGACCTTTGAGTTGGTGCGCAATCGTCTCGAGGCCAGCGGCTTCGACAAAGTCGCGGGCCGGCGCGTGGTGCTGACCGGCGGGGCTTGTCAGCTGCATGGAGTGCGCGAGTTTGCCGGATTGATCCTCGACAAGCAGATTCGAATCGGCCGGCCGCAGCGGGTTACAGGCTTGGCCGAAGCGACGGGTGGCCCGGCGTTTTCGACGACCGTCGGACTCCTGCATTTCGCATTATCAGAGCGAGCCGAGGTGGCGCGCAGCGGACGCCGCCCTCTGCGGGAGCCGAACTGGCTCTTCAGTCGCTTGGGTCACTGGCTGCGAGAGAACTTTTGAGGCAAATTCGGCTTTGTCACTCGCCCGGCCCTGCGTGAGCCAGCGAGGGGGGAGCCCGGCCCAGACCGGGTATCATGGAGCTGCGTCGCAGCGGAGGGGACCGCATGATCAATCTGAGCATCCCAAGGGACGAGCAGGAGATGAAGCCCCGTATCACGGTTGTCGGGATAGGGGGCGCTGGGGGAAACGCCGTTAACAATATGATCCGATCGAATTTGGTCGGGTGTGAATTTGTTGCCTGTAACACCGATGCTCAAGCGCTGCAGCAATCCACCGCGTCGCGCAAGATCCAACTTGGGATCGGCGTCACTCGAGGCCTCGGTGCCGGCTCGCGACCCGATGTCGGCCGCGCTGCCGCAGAGGAGGCTCTCGACGAGATCCTCGAGGCGATGCAGGGTTCCAACATGGTGTTTATCACCGCCGGAATGGGTGGCGGCACCGGGACGGGTGGTGCGCCGGTGATCGCGCGCATCGCTCGTGAATCGGGGATTCTGACCGTCGGCGTGGTAACCAAGCCCTTTCACTTCGAGGGCAGCCATCGCATGCAAATCGCCGAACTCGGCATCGAGGAGCTGCAGAAATTCGTCGATACCCTGATTATCATACCCAATCAGAACTTGTTCCGAGTGGCGAACGAAAGGACGACTTTTGCCGACGCCTTCAAGATGGCGGACGACGTCCTTCATTCTGGCGTGCGCGGCGTCACCGACCTGATGGTCATGCCAGGATTGATCAACCTTGACTTTGCCGACATCCGTACCGTGATGGCTGAGATGGGGAAGGCGATGATGGGCACTGGCGAGGCCGAGGGCGAGCGCCGAGCGATCGACGCCGCCGAAGCGGCGATCTCAAATCCGCTGCTGGAGGATGTGTCGATGAAGGGCGCAAAGGGCGTTCTAATCAACATCACCGGGGGCTTGGACATGACATTGTTTGAGGTCGATGAGGCGGCGAATCGCATCCGCGAGGAGGTCGACCCCGACGCCAACATCATCTTCGGATCGACCTTCGATGAGCGACTGTCGGGCAAGATGCGCATCTCGGTCGTCGCCACGGGTATTGACGCGGAAGCGGTCTCTCAGGTCCGGCCGATGATCAGCTTGGTCAGTAGCCGGGATGCCGCGCTCGATGCGGCTTTGCGCGAGGCTAGCGCGGGGGCATACGCGCAGCCCCTGCTCGCCCAGAATGCAGCGCAGTCGCCGATGGATGGTGCACGGGAGGCGCTGCGCAGCGAGCCATTGCGCGCGGAGCA
>Ga0187846_10002048_pt1 | contig 11220 bp, 10 predicted proteins | sample TC_taG_FD_161473 | JGI IMG/M metagenome (GOLD analysis project Ga0187846, IMG submission 161473) | Biofilm microbial communities from the roof of an iron ore cave, State of Minas Gerais, Brazil - TC_06 Biofilm (v2) | ecosystem: Environmental > Terrestrial > Deep subsurface > Cave > Wall biofilm... | reverse complement strand
GGAGATCACCCCGGAAGAGGTGCGCGCCGTGCGCTCCGACGCGATCATCGCCACCGGGCGGTCCGACTACCCCAACCAGGTCAACAACGTCCTGGGATTCCCCTACATTTTTCGCGGCGCCCTCGACGTGCACGCTTCGACGATCAACGACGCGATGAAGATCGCCGCGGCCGAGGCCTTGGCCCGGCTCGCCCGCGAAGACGTGCCTGACGAGGTCGCCGCCGCTTATTCCGGACAGCGCCTTACTTACGGGCCCGACTACATCATCCCGGCACCGTTCGACCCGCGGCTGATTTGGGCGGTCCCCTCCGCCGTCGCCAAGGCGGCGATGGATTCCGGTGTCGCCCGCAAGCCCATCCTCGACATGGGGGCCTATAAGCGCACACTGCGCGGCCGGCTCGACCCGACCGCCGCCGGGCTCGAGCAGATCTTCGAACGAGTGCGCGCCGAGCCGAGACGCGTCGTCTTTGCCGAGGGCGAGGAGGAAAAAACGATCCGCGCCGCACTCTTGTTCCGAGAGAGCGGTTTTGGCACGCCGGTGCTGGTCGGCCGCGAAGAGCGGATCAAGTCGACGATGTCGGCGATGGGCCTCTCCGCGCCTGAGGGTCTCGAAATCCACAATGCGCGGCTGTCGCAACACAACAAGCGCTACACCGATTTTCTTTACGCGCGCCAGCAGCGCCAAGGGATGCTTTATCGCGACTGCCAGCGCCTGGTGAACCAGGATCGCAACGTCTTCGCCGCCTGCATGGTCGCCTGCGCCGATGCCGACGCGATGGTGACCGGGGTCACCCGCAACTCGTTCGACGTACTCGACGAAGTATCGCGGGTCATTGCAGTCAAGTCCGACTGCCTGCTCTTTGGGTTGACCGTGCTGCTCGCCCGGGAGCGAACCGTGCTGCTCGCCGACACGCTCGTCCATGAAGTGCCAAGCTCAGCGCAGCTCGCCGATATCGCGATCCAGGCGGCAGCCAAGGCGCAACAGCTCGGGCTCGAGCCTCGGGTCGCACTCTTGTCATACTCGAACTTCGGCAATCCGATGGGCAAGGACGTAGAGCGCGTGCGCGACGCCGTGGCCTTGCTCGATCAGCGCCGTGTCGGTTTCGAATATGACGGCGAGATGAGCGCCGATGTCGCGCTCGACGAGACCCTGATGCGGCGCCTCTATCCGTTCTGCAGGCTCGCGGGCACAGCCAACGTCCTCGTGATGCCCGAATTGCACAGCGCCAACATCGCGGCCAAACTGTTGCCTCAGCTCGGCGGCGGGGCGGTCGTCGGGCCCCTGCTGCTCGGCCTTTCTTATCCCGTTCAGATCGTCAATATGGGGGCCACGGTGTCGGACCTCGTCAATCTTGCCGCCCTTTCGGCCCACGACGCGATCCGCTGACCGACAACGGCGGTCGGCACAGCGACCGCGTGACAGTCGAGGCCGCTGAGGCGTGATCGGGCGCCGTGCGCTCTACCACGTTGCGGTACCCGCCTTGAGCGCCTCCGCGCCAGGCCTGATCGTTCTCGCTGCCCTGGCAGCATGGGGGCTTCTCGCCATCGGTCCGGCGCTTATCGCCGGCGCAGTCACCTTGATCGCGATTGGGCTCATGGTCGGCCGGTCGGTGATGGCCCTGGCGAGGGTGCGGAGCGCGGTTGACGCCCTGGCCGCCGATGATACGCCCGCAGGTTCGGTCTCGCGGCATATGCCGCGGCGGCTTGCAGCGCCGGCGGGCGAGCTGTGGCTCGCGATCGTCAGGCTGACCCGAGCGTGGAGCGACCGCATTCGCACCGCCGAAGCCCGGCACGCCGCCGCGGAGGCGGTTATCGCCGCCATTCCCGACCCGCTGATTCTGCTCGACGAGCGGCGGCGGGTCGTCCACGCCAACGCCGAGGCGGCGGCTTTTCTCGGTGTTGTCGAGGGGCCTCGCGACCTTGCCGCCATCCTCCGCAACCCGGCGGTGCTGGCCGCGGCCGATACGGTGCTGCGCGGCGAGGCGGAGCGGGTCGTCGATTTCACGCTCACCGCTCCGATAGAGCGCCAACTGCAGGCTCGCTTTGCCCGCATCGGCCGCCGGTCGCTCGACGACAACGCAGTCGCGGTATTGACCTTGCACGACGTCACGCAGCTCAAGCGGGCCGAGCAGATGCGCGCCGACTTCATCGCCAATGCGAGCCACGAGCTGCGCACGCCGCTCACCACCTTGACCGGCTTTATCGAAACCCTGCGCGGGCCCGCGCGCGAGGATGCCGAGGCGCGCGAGCGGTTTCTCGCGATCATGCACGAACAGGCCGCCCGCATGATCCGGCTGGTCGAGGACCTGTTGTCGCTATCGCGGATCGAGCTCAACGAGCATGTGATGCCGCAAGGCCGCGTGGCGCTCGGCCCGCTGCTGCGCCACCTTGCCGACACGTTGGAGCTGCGCGCCGGCCAGCGCGACATGCGCATTCAGCTAGACTTGCCGCCCGATCTGCCCGAAGTGCTGGGGGACCGTGACGAACTCGCCCAGGTCTTTCAGAATCTCGTCGACAACGCCGTCAAATACGGTCGTGCCGACAGCGAGATCACGGTCGCCGCCGCGACGGGCGCACGGCCTTCACATAGCGGCGATGCCGGGGAGAGCGCCTTTATTTCGATAGCCGTACGCGACCGTGGCGAGGGTATCGCGCGCGAGCACCTGCCGCGGCTGACCGAGCGCTTCTACCGCGTCGACACTGCGCGCTCGCAGGAGATGGGCGGGACCGGGCTCGGGCTTGCGATCGTCAAGCACATCCTCAATCGACACCGGGGATTTCTCGAGATCGAAAGCACGCCCGGCATCGGTTCGGTATTCACCGTCTTCCTGCGCCCGCACCCTGCCGCATCGCCGGGACCGTGCACGAAAGGCACGCCCTAGCCGCGGCGAATTCCCGCTTTTGCCCGGAGAATTCCCGGCAAAAAGCCGATTCAGCCGCCGGGACGGGCGACATCCCTCAAATATTCATCGCCCGATCAAAGACTTGCATCTAAACTCCACGAGTTTCCTGGACAATGAAACCGGGAATTTCAGTTCCCCATAACCGGGAACAAAATCGCCGAACCGGGAAATATCCGGGAATTGCGAAGGTTGCGTCACGCAGCGCTCTCGGGAAGCCAAGTTCTTTTACTCCAGCGATGCGGCAAATCTAGGGCGGTCACCGCACGTCGCGCCGGTGGTCGCCTACTGCCACCCCGCGGGCGAGCCAGGCCGGCCGATGCGGCCCTTTTTCCCGATGCTAGGGAAAAACCATGCCGTTCTCCCGGCTGACGAGAAAGAGATCGCGCCGCTCGAAAAATTCGAGCGCGATGAAGGCGAGCGCCTCCGGCCGCTCGGCGCCGATAGCGGGACCTGCGTCATAGACGAACATGAAGTGGCGATCGGGCAGCAGCGTGCGATAGCGATCGCCGGCAGCGGATTGATCCTTCGTCCCGCAGAGCACGAGCACCGGCCGCCTCATCTCGCGGAAGGCTTCATCAGGCAGGTCATCGGGCGCGGCGAGCACGACCGAACCGGTCTCCGCCTCGGGTGCGAGCGCAAGCCACATTGCGGCCGCAGCCCCCGCACCCTCACCCATCAGGTCAAAGCGCCCGATGCCCAGCGCCCCCACCACGGCGCCGATCCGTCGCGCTGCCTCCGGCGGCGTCCCGGCGTCCGCCGTCATCGCGAAGACGATGACGCGCCGCCGCTCAGCCAACAGTGCATGGGCCCGCGTGGGAACCCCTCCGTCGCCGGTGATCGCGACAATCGTCTCCCCCGAGCCCGCCTCGCAATAGGGGAGGCGTCGGTCTTCGCCCGCCCAGCCTCGCGCGAAAATCCTCTCGCTCATTTCTTCTAGAGCTCCCGCATGCGCGGCAGCACTTTGGCGCCGAACAGCTCGATCGAATGCAGGGTCCGCTCGCCGAGCTGCGCGCCGACGACGAGGTCGAGAATGCCGGCGCCGAGTTCGTCGCGGATGCGCCGCACCTGCGCCAGCACGGTGTCCGGGCCGCCGACGATTACTTGGCCGAGCTCGATGCGGTCGGCAAGCTCGCGCCGCGAGGTGCGCTGCCGCTGCGCCACCGCATCCGCACCGTAATAGCCCGATTGCCGCACGCCTTCGGCGATGGCCTTGTTCTGGTCGACGAGGCTGATCCGCGGCGGCAAGGTGCTCATGTCGGCGAAAGCCTCTTCGTCGGTGTCGGCGACATGAAACATGGCGCGGTAGATGACGTCCTCCGCCGCAGGCTCCCAGCCCGCATCGCGGGCACAGGCGCGGTAGTGCTGCACCGCACTCTTCGCGAGCGGCACGGTCGTGAACGCGAAGCCGATACCGATATGGTTGCGCGCCGCGAACTCCCCGGCCTCGGGGCTCGAGCCGGACATATAAAGGGGCGGGTGCGGCTGCTGCACGGGCCGCGGCCAGATCGGATCGTGCGATACTGGTAATAGCGGCCGAGCCAGCCAAAAGGCCGCGTCTCGGTCCAGGCGCGGCGGATCAGATGCAATGCCTCGGCAAAGCGCTCGCGCGATTCCGCTGGATTGATATTGTAGGTCACGTATTCGTTCGGCGTGCCGCGCATCAGGCCGGCAACCAAGCGGCCGCCGGACATGGTGTCGAGCATCGCGAACTCTTCCGCGACCCGTACCGGGTTCAAGATCGGCAGGGTCGGCCCCAAGACCGCGATCCTGGCGCGGCCGACAATCTGGCTCAGCGCTCCCGCCATGACCATCGGGTTCGGGGTCAGCGAAAAGCCCGAATAATGGTGCTCGGCAACCGTCACCCAGTCGAAGCCGAACTCGTCGGCGCAACGGAACTGGTCGAAGGTGGTTTGCATCGACCGCACGGCCGCCTCGCCCGAATAATACTCGCCCGAGAGCGGCCAGGTGTCGTGCGGTGCGGCACCCATGTAGCGCGCGGCGCAGAAGAGTGATGCCTTCATGTCAAACCATCCGTTTGCGATCGAGTCAGAGCTCGAGAATGCGCCGGATCCCGTCTTCGACAATGCGCAAATCGGCCCCCGACAAGCGTCCCGAGTTTCGGCCCAGGCGCCGCTTATCGACGGCCCGCAGTTGATCGCATACTGCGACAGCCCGCACCCCCGCCGACGGCGTCGCAACCACGATCGGTGGGTGTGTCTCGGGCCTGGTCGAAAGCGGCACCACGACGACCGTCTGCCGCGCGCGGTTGAGCGCATCGGCCGTGATTACGACGGCGGGGCGGGTCTTGCGGATCTCGCCACCGCGGGCCGGATCGAGATCCACCCACCAGACGTCGCCGCGACGGATCGGGGTAGTCGTGGACAGCGGCGCCGGCCGCCTCACTCCGGGCTCTTTCGCTCGGACGGAACGGTCAGGCCGTCACCCAGCGTCGCCTCCTCCCAATCCGCCATTTCCGCCGACAATTCCAGATCCGCTTCGACGGCCAGCGCGGCTTGGTAGAGCGGATCGTCATCCCGCAGCTCCTGCGGCGGCAAGGCCTCTTCGAGGAGCCGCGCCACGAACCGGCTGCGCTGGCGAGCGGCGATCGTTCGCTTGAAACGCCGCACCAGATCATCGGGGAGGTGCAAGAGTAACTGCGCCATAGAGCCGGATTCACCTCGATATCGATATGGATAGCATACGCCGATCCCGCTGCGAGTCAACGCCGTGCGGCGATGGCGGTTCGGACCAGGGTTGCCGCTTCTGCGCACGCTACCTTCAAGCACGTATCGGACGCCGAAGTCGCGCCCGCAGGCGCGGTAGTGCTGCACCGCACTCTTGGCGAGCGGCACGGTCGTGAACACGAAGCCAATGCCGATGCGGTTGCGCGCCGCAAGCTCCCCGGCCTCGGGGCTGGAGCCGGACATGTAAAGGGGCGGGTGCGGCTGCTGCACAGGCCGCGGCCAGATCGAGATGGTACGGTACTGCTAATAGCGGCCGAGCCAGCCGAACGGCCGCGTCTCGGTCCGAGCGCGACGGAGCTGATGAAGCGCCTCGGCGAAGCGCTCGCGCGATTTCGTCGGATTGATATTGTAGGTCACGTATTCGTTCGGCGTGCCGCGCATCATGCCGGCGACCAGACGGCCGTCTGACATCGTGTCGAGCATCGCGAACTCTTCGGCGACCCGGACCGGGTTCAGGATCGGCAGGGACGCCCCAGCACTTGGATCTTGGCGCGGCGGACGATCTGGCTGAGCGCCCCCGCCATGACCATCGGGTTTGGCGTGAGCGAGAAGCCCGAATAGTGATGCTCGGCAACCGTCACCCAGTCGAAGCGGAACTTGTCGGCGCAACGGAACCGGTTGAAGGTGGTTTGCATCGACCGCACCGCTGCATCGCTCGAATAATACTCGCCCGAGAGCGGCCAGATGTCGTGCGGAGCTGCACCCATATAGCGCGCGGCGCAGAAGAGCGATGCCTTCATGTCATACCACCCGTTTCGCGATTGAAGCTCGCCGCCACGTATCCGCCGGCAGGCACGAAGTCCCCGAGGCTGGTGCATGCATGATTGGAATTTCAGGGCGAAGAGCCAAGCCAACGATTTCAGCGTGAGGACGCCGAGTGGCTCAAGCGGCGCGAAGCGTTTGCGGCACCGACCTCACCTCTTGAGTTGGGCTCCCAGCCCGCAACCGAATAAGCGACCCCACGGCATTCGTCGCAGGAGGAACCGCAAATTAAGCGGCCTACACTACCCCGTACGTGACTTTCGCTCCCGCTCCAATCTCTCCTGGTGCTGGGCCATGGTCTCCAGTCCTCTGATTCTTGAATACGAAATACCCATCTCCTTGGGCTGCCCAGCCTCAAGTGGATGTAAAAGTTTCCCGCGATCGAAGGAATCCTTATCTTCTTCTACGCTCATTGGATTTTTTTCGGCCCAGACGTCGCGGCGAATGCCGGTCACCAACCAAGAGACCCGTTGACCAGATTTTCCGCCACCGATCTGAAATTTATTATCGGCGATTTCCTGCGCAATATAAACGGGCGCGTAGGAGCCGATCGGGGTGAGCTGATACCGGAAATCCCGGTTCAGCAAACCAAACCACGAGGGAAGTTCGACCCATGCAGAGCCCTGAGGGTTCAGAGTGACAACCCCATCGTACATGTTCTTTAGGTCTGAGGATTCCACCGACGAGTGATTCAGGTACTTCGATTCAGGTTCGAGGGGATGATCTATGTGAAAGCCGCTGCGCGCGGTATTCACAATGCTAGTAATGTGGACTTGACCGTTGAAGTACGCACCATATCCGACGTTGTAATTTAGCAGGTCTCCGCACACTCCGACGCATTGGGGCCCCTCGCCGCCGCGCCCTGCGACGCCATAGGAAAATTGCCCGGTAGGACTTACTGATAAGTTTTCACCATAAACACCGCTGGCGAAGGTACAGTCCGAGACACCAGCCATGCCGTTATTATTGTCCGAGTGACCGAACACGCCGTGATAATTCGTGGACATGCCACGAACGCCACTATGGTTTGTAGACCACCCAAATACCGCATCGAAATTTGGACTATAGCCCGTTACTGCTCCCATTACGTTGCCGGTCATTCCTCCGCAATACGCTCCTATCCCGGGGAAGGCACCAGCGTCGGCGTTGGTGGTAACCGTGATGCCACCGCCGTCCTCCCCCGTGTTCGTTAGTTGTAGGAGGGGACTGAAACCGGCGTCGGCCGTTTGCTGACACGGTAGCGAGAAATTGCAGGACAGCGGACTACGCGGCTGCACGGAGCGCCTTTCGCCCGCCGCAGCGCCAGGATCTCTCTTCTGTCTCATAGACGTCTTCTCCCTTGGATAGTTTTGCCTAGATGGCTTAGCCATAGTACAGCAGGTTCGCCTCGTTGCGATGTGAAGCGGATCACACACTCCGGCCCCGCATGCGGTCACTCGGTTACGGTGGACGCCCACCTCCCCACAAGGGTTTGGTGATCGTGTGGGGTCGGTTCAAGTCATGTATCCGGCCTCTATCTGCGGTCCGGCTGACTGCGGGCCTCAATCGGGCCCGCGGATCGCCAGGCAGAATGGACCGCTTCCAGACGAAATGGCTGAGCCCGCCGGCGGAACATGCGGGCGCTGGTCACGGGACGTCCGGGAGGCTGGCGATGGGAACATCTGTCAGAAGCGCGCCTGCGGCCCAGGATGACCGTCCAGCGTTGAGCCGCTTATTCGGTGACCATTTATCAGCGCCGTCGTCGACCGAGATCTCTTCGCGCACGGCGTCGTGGGTGTCATTGACGAAGGTGGTGATACGAGGTTGGCGGCGCCAAACGCACCGTGAAGGAGAAGATGGAGCATCAAACTATTGCGATTCATACGAGGCGCATTGGCAAGATTAGCTAGAATCTATACTCGGGTCCGTCGACGTATCTGAACCGGTCCGGCGCATCCGCCCGCAAGGTGAAACCGAGGCCCGGCCGGTTGGGGGGCATGCACCTTGCCGTCCGGACGGATGTCGAACGGTTCGTTGAAGAGCTCCCACATCATCGGCATCCAGCCTTTGCTTACTTCGAGGATGTGGCAATTGGGGGCTGCCATCGCGACGTGAATGCTTGCGGCAAACAGAACTTCACTGCCCCAGGCATGTGGGCTAGGCGCACACCGTGGGCTGAGGTCAGTGCTGCGATGCGCCGGATCTCGGTGATGCCGCCCGCGCGGGCGACGTCCGGCTGCGCGATATCGAGGGCACACCGCTCGAGCAGATCCTGAAAGTCGAACCGCGTGAACTCGCGCTCCCCCGAGGCGATCGGGATTGTCGTCGACCGGCGCACCTCCGCCTGACCGGCGTGATCGTCTGGCGAGACCGGCTCCTCGAACCAGCCGATGTCGTAGGGCTCGATCTCCCTGGCAAGCTTGATGGCAGTCGCAACCTCGAGCGAGCCGTGCGCGTCGACCATCAGTTCTACGTTGGGGCCAAGCCCGCGGCGGGTCGCCTTTACCCGGCGCACACAGTTGGCAACCGAGAAGCCATCACGTCCCACCACGCGCATCTTGGCGGCGGTAAAGCCCTTCGCGGCGTAGCCGGCGAGTTCTGCCTCGGCTTCGTCGCCCGGTGCCCAGCCGCCGCTCGCATAGCCCCGCACCGAGCTGCGCGCAGCACCCAGCGCCTGATAGAGCGGGATGCCGAGGATCCTCATCGACGCATTCGTCCGCGAGCTCATGCTCGACGATGGCGGCGACGATCGGCGGCGTGCCGAGAGCAGCACCGATGCCGGTGAGCCCGTTGTCGGTTTCGACGCGGATCAAGGCCGCGTCGCTCTTGACCTTGGTTCCGAGGTCGGTGCGGTGACGCTTTTCCTCCGGAACCGGTGCCGAGATCGGAATCGCGGACACGTTGACGATTTTCATGAGTGGTATACTTCCGGGCACGGCGGCGTCAGAAACACTCGCCGATGGTAACGGTGAGATTGACCAAGCGTCGCCAGCACGAGCTCGCCTGTGTCAGGAATTGAAGATTGTCAGCGGCGTCGATCAGCCCTCTGTCGAAGAACACCCTGCCGTCGAGCGCGGAGGCCGCCGCCCGGTCGGCAGATGCTGTTAGAAGGGCGCGCGTAGACGCGGCGCGTTCGGCTTCCGGCAGGAAGCTACAAATATGGCGTGCCGTCTTTCCGGACATAGCTTTGCGCGGTCACGCGCAGGTCGATATCGGGATATTCGGCATGGGGTTCGGCCGCACCCCTGGTGCCGACCTCTAGGATCAGTGCGGTCGCCTCGCCGCGGTTCTGCAGGTGATGGCCATCGCGCTCACCGGCCTTGAAGCCGGAGCAATCGCCGGTGTCGAGCATGGTTTCGCCAGCATCGGTGACGAGCACGACCGGGCCCCGGACGACATAGACGAACTCGTCTTCGTGAGCGCGCCAATGGCGCTGACTGGACCAGGCGCCCGGGCCCAACTCCAACAGATTGACGCCAAATTGGGTAAGGCCGGCGGCCAGCCCGAGCCGACGCCGGGTCTTGTTCTGGCAGGGTTCGTCGAACGGCTTGGGATAGCGCGATCCGGCGCGCGCACGGGCGCTAGCAACATCGATCTTCATGTTCCTATCTCTCGCAGCCCCGTTCCTATCTCTCGCAGCGCATCTGTCCCGTTCCTAGCATCTGTAGCAGGTCGGGTTGCCTCGCGGCGAGAGCCTGCACCCGCAGGTCCGCACCGCGGTCAAATCTTCACGACGGCAGCTTCGTGCCCCATTCGGCCCGTCGTAGGGGATCGCTACGTCCGACCCGAAACCGACCGAGCCGATGGGATCGGGAACCGGCTCGGTTGGGCAGAGAAAAGCTATTCTCTCGTCCGGGGGCGGGTCAGTTCAGCTCGACGACACTGCAGCGACAATTACAACAGAAACCTGATAGGCATTTTCGCATATCCACTATACGATGAAGGAGTAGGCCGGGCGACACGGTCTGACCGAACAGGAGGCAAGCGATGGCACCAAGGTTCTGGGCGGCTGGCTTGGTCGTCGCGCTCGCGGCGGCAGCGCCGGCGACTGCCGACGAGGCGCCGAAATACGGCGGTATACTGACCTACATGATCCCGGCGGACTCGCCGCCGAGTTTCGACGCCCAACGCGAGGAAACCTACGCGACAATACACTCGGCGGCGCCGTTCTACAGTGTGTTGATACGGATCAACCCCAACAATCCGGAATCGACTACCGACATCGTCTGCGACCTGTGCACCGAGATGCCGCAGCCGACTGATCGCGGCAAAACCTACACCTTCGAGATCCGCGACGACGTCGAGTTTCATAACGGCGACAAGCTGACCGCTGAGGACGTCGCGGCGAGCCTGAACAAGATCGCCTTTCCGCCGGAAGGGGTGGTAAGCCCGCGCTCGGCTACTTTCATGATGGTCGACACGATCGCGGCGACCGACCCGCACACCGTCGTCATTCATCTGAAGTTCGCCACCAGCGCGTTCCTGCCGGCGCTGGCCGACCCCTACAACTGGATCTATCAGAAGAAAATGCTCGACAAGGACCCCCACTGGTACGAGCAAAACATCATGGGTTCCGGCCCGTTCGTCTTCGAGGAATTCCAAACGGGTCAGTTAATCAAAGGAAAGCGCAACCCCCATTACTACCATCAGGGGCTGCCCTACCTTGACGGCTTTGTCGGGATCTACGCGCCGAAGCAGGCGGTGCAGCTCGATGCGATCCGCGCCGATCGCGCCGCGACCGAGTTTCGCGGCTACCCGCCGTCGGCGATAGACCAGCTGAAGCAAGAACTTGGCGACAAGATCGTGGTGCAGCAGAGCGACTGGAACTGCAC
>Ga0187846_10002047_pt1 | contig 11221 bp, 8 predicted proteins | sample TC_taG_FD_161473 | JGI IMG/M metagenome (GOLD analysis project Ga0187846, IMG submission 161473) | Biofilm microbial communities from the roof of an iron ore cave, State of Minas Gerais, Brazil - TC_06 Biofilm (v2) | ecosystem: Environmental > Terrestrial > Deep subsurface > Cave > Wall biofilm ... | reverse complement strand
CCGGAGCCGATGCGCGTGCCGCCGCCCTGGGAGGGCGGCGACGGCAACGCGCTCAATCGGCCGGGCAAAGGGCCGGCGCGCGCGCGCGCAGGGGTGGGCACGCCATGATGCGGCTGCCATGGTTCGGCTTTCGCGCACCGACCACCGTCGCGGAGGCGGCGCAGATTCTCGCCGCGGAAGGCCCGCAAGCGATGTTGCTCGCCGGCGGCACCGACCTGCTGCCCAACATGAAGCGCCGCCACCAAACGCCGGCGACGCTCGTTGCGCTGCGTCGCGTCGAAGGCTTGAAGCGGGTCGCGAACGGTAGCGGCCTCACGCTGGGTGCGGGCCTCACCCTGAACGAGATCGTCGCGAACGCGATGGTGCGCGACCAATACGCCGGGCTGTGGCAGGCGGCGGCGCAGGTGGCCACCGTGCACCTGCGCAACATGGGCACGCTCGGCGGCAACCTATGCCTCGACACGCGCTGCAACTACTACAACCAAAACTACGAGTGGCGCAAGGCGATCGACTTTTGCATGAAAAAGGACGGCGTCGTCTGCTGGGTCGCGACGGCGAGCAAGCGCTGCGTCGCGACCTCCTCGACCGACACCGCGCCCGCGCTGATCGCGCTCGGCGCCACCGTGCGGCTCGTCTCGGCGCGGGGCAAGCGCGAGGTGGCGCTCGCCGATCTCTACCGCAACGACGGCATCGACTACCTCGCGCGCCGGGCCGACGAGATTCTCACCGCGGTCCATTTGCCGCCGGCCGCGGGCTGGAAGAGCACCTACTGGAAGCTGCGCCGCCGCGGCGCGTTCGACTTCCCGGTGCTGGGCGTCGCCGCGGCGGTGAAGCTCGCCCGCGACGGCACGGTCGAGGCGGCGCGGATCGCGCTCGGCGCGGTGTCCTCGCGCCCGCTCCCGAGCGCGGCCGGGGCGCTCCTCCTCGGCGGCAAGCTTACCGACGAGACGATCGCGGAGGTCGGCGCCAAGGTCGCCTCGGCCGCCAAGCCGATGGACAACACCGATCTCGATCTCTACTGGCGCAAGGAGGTCGTGGCCCAGTTCGTCGGCTACGCGCTGCGGGAGATCCGCGGCGATGACATGCGTACTACCCGGCTGCGCATCGCTCGGCAGACTCTGACCGGGCTTGCACCGCACTAAAAGCTACCGCGCGGTTCGGCCGGCGAAAAGGTACGGGGCGAAACTGCGTTCCGCAATCCGGTGCTTGGCGCGCGCCGCCCGCGTGGCGCGCAGTGGAATCGATTTTGCGGGCGCCCGGCCGCATACAGCAACACTGTAGCAACACTGCAGCAAAAAAGGTTTACACTCCGCGCGCATTCCAAGTTCCCTCGCCATGTTTTTTTCGCGCCCGTGCGGTCGCACTGGTCCGGCCCAAGCGAGGGATGAAGCACTGACCCACGGGCGAATTCAGGCGGCTTTTCTTTGAGGGCATCGACGTTCCAACTCGCCCAGGCGGCGCGTTCGCAGAGCGTACCCTCCGGGCCAACTCAAAGGAGGAACTAGTGTCCTGAGTTAGAAGTCCGTGCGCTGCTCCACGCGATTCGCGCGCGGGCAGCGTTCCTCGTTGCAAAAAAGGAGGAAGAAACATGAAGCGTCCGATTTCCCGTTCGAAGCTGTGCTGCAAACCTCCGTTCGTCCGCGCTGCCGGGGTTACCGCCGTAGGGCTCGCGCTTGCATCCCTCGGCATGGCCGCCAGCGCAGCAACCGTCAGCAACGCACTGTGTCCGGCCCGCAATGGCTTTCCTGCGGAAGCCGTTCTGTTCGACCCGGGCAACGGCCAGGACATCGTCGTTCCACCGGGCTACACGGTCAGTGTTTTCGCCAAGGGCCTCAACTTCCCGACCGGGATCGCCTTCCGCGCCAAAGACGATGACGACAACGGCCACGGGGGCAAAGGTGGCGCCTTCGAAGTCTACGTGCTGGAGTCCGGGCATGGGCTCCCGAGCTCCTGCAACGATGAACAGCTCTGGCAAAGCACGCAGTCCGGAAAGAATCCGTTCACGCCCGATATCCTCGTGTTCGACAGCCATGGAACGCTGCTGCGCACCCTTGGCAAGCCGACCGACGCGACCAGCGATACGGGCGGCGGGAATTCGTTCCTGCCGCACGGCCCTGCGGTGGACATCGCCTTCGAGCACGGATTGTCGGGCGGACGTCTGTTCGCCACGGATTCCAACCAGGCGACACACACCCATAACGGGCAGAACAATAGCTCGCGGATTGTGACCGTCGACCCCATGAGCGGCAAGGTGACGCCCTTCATCACTAACCTGCCGACGGGCGATCACCCCAGCGAGCAGCTTGCGTTCAAGGACGGCTGGATCTACTGGTCGCAGGGCTCCACGACCAACAGCGGCGTGGTCGGGCGTGATAACGGCGGCGGCGCGAACCAGCCGGACATTCCCTGCCAGGACATCGTGCTCAGCCAGAACGTGTTCGATTCCGGGGGCGGGGTCAAGACGAGCGGCTATTCCCCGTTCGGCGTGCGGCAGCCCGGGGCGACGATCGCTGCGTTCACCGGCGCGAGCTACCGCGGGGTGTGCGACGGCGCCATCCTGCGTGCGCGCCTGGACTCGAGCACCCCGTCCAGCACGATCCAGCCCTTCTCGTGGGGATACCGCAACGGCTACGCCATCCGCTTCGCGCCGAAGGATCACCTCCTGAAGGGCAACATGCTGGTCGGCGAAGACGGTGCGGACGAGCGCGGCGCCCGGCCCTCCAACAACGCCCCTGATGCGCTGCACATGGCCCGTCAGAACGACGACGGCACGCCGGACTATCACGGCTGGCCGGACCGGTACGGGTTCCTGGAGACCCAGCAGCATGTGTACGACCCGGTCGGGGGACCTGGCGACGACCTCTGCGTAGGGGCCAACAACCCGCCGAGCAACTGCACGTCGGCGAGCTTGGCGCAGATCCTGGCTGAAGACGTTCCCATGCGGAACGTCCTCGACCATCCGCCGCAGCCGATCACCTCGCCGCTGGCGATCGAGGCGCCGGACTCCTCGTTCACGGGCGTCGACTTCGTTCCGGACGCCTTCGTCCACGGCCCGGTGCAGTCGGGGGCGGCGGCCTATGTCCTGGAGGGCGACTTCGGCTTCTCGGCGTCGAACAGCGGCTCGAACGAAGTGGGCCACGAGCTGAAGATCGTCAACTTCGTCGATAAGGACGATGGGCAATTGCAGCTGAACATCGTCCGCCTTGCCAAGAACAAGAACAACGACGAGGCGTTCATCGACGGCTCGCACGGCTGGAACCGTCCGACGCAGGTGCGGTTCGGTCCGGACGGCTGCGCCTGGGTCACCGACTACGGCGCGGTGCGCGACTTCGGTCAGGCGGGGACGGAAACCAAGTTCACGAATCCGGCCGACGCGCCGCTCGTGCAGATTCCCGGCACCGGTGTGATCTTCCGGATCTGCCGCGAGTAACCTGAGAACCGTCGAGCGTGCGGCAGCACGCTCGACGGCCTTCGCCGGACAAGCACTGAGACACTTGCAATAGCGGCACCTCGAGTAGCCGGCGGCTGATCTCGGTCAGCCGACCGGTATCTCCACCACCGCTTGATGACGCGGCTTACGCGCCTGCCGAATTCTTGTTTCGGTGGTCGGCAATTGCGCGCGTTCGTTGTCCGGAGTGCGGGGAGAGCGCACCAACTGCCTGACTCGCTGCTCGTCGCCCTTTTCAACCTGCGGTGGATCTTTCGGATCGCTCAGGGCGCGGCCGAGCTCCGCCGACGTTGCGACTTCAACACGAGCCTCGAACAAGAAGCGGCCGCAGCGCGCGCCCCCGAGCAGTCGAGCCGTAGAGGAGTACGTTCCTGGACGTTCGCCTCTTGTGGCGACGGGTACGCGCTTCCCTCCCAGCCTCCTATGGCGTTATGACTACGACAGTCTGCTCTTGATGTCGCGGTCGGACGACAGCCGCCTCACTTCTTGTTGAATTCCTTCCATGGATCCTTGACCGCGGTCGCGATGGTCTCGAGCTCGACGTTGGCGAGCTGGCCATTCACCTTGCGCACTTCGCGCAGGTACTCGTTCTGCACGATGTCGCGCGTGGCCGGATCGATCGCGATCGGCCCGCGCGGGCTGTTCGCGCTCTTGTAGTTCTTCAGGAGCTCCATGGTCCGGTCCGGATCGAGCTTGCCGTGCTGCTCGCGGATCGCGTAGTAGATCGCGTCCATGCCGTCCCAGGAGGCGGCGGAGAGGAAATTGGGCGTCTCGTTCGCGCCGTATTCCTTCTTCCAGGCGGCGACGAAGGCTTTGTTCGCGGCGCGGTCGCCCGCAGCCGAATAGTGGTGCACGGTGAGCACGCCGAGCGCGACATCGCCCATGTTGACAAGCTCCTCGTCGGTAGTGATGTCGCCCGGCCCGATCAGCTTGACCCCCGCCTTGTCCAGGCCGAGATCGGCGAAGTTCTTCATCACGGCGGTGGCGGTCTTGCCCGCCGGCACGAACACCATCAGCGCGTCGGGCTTGGCGTCCTTCACGCGCTGCATGTAGGGTGCGAAGTCCGGGTTCACCACCGGCACACGTACGCTGCCGACGATCTCGCCGCCGCCCTCCTTGAAAGCCTTCGTGAAAGCTTCCTCGGCGTCGTGCCCCGGGCCGAAATCGCTCACCAGGGTGTAGGCCCGCTTGAACCGTTTCGTCGCCCACTGTCCGAGCGGGTAGGTGGATTGCCAGAGCGTGAAGGAGAAGCGTACGATGTAAGGCGAGCGCGTGGTGATGACCGAGGTGCCGGCGTTCATGATCACGAACGGCACTTTCGCTTCGGTGCAAAGCGGTGCCATGGCGAGCGCGTTCGGCGTGAAGATCACGCCCGCGAGCAGAGTCACTTTGTCGCGCACGATCAGCTCCTGCGCGAGCTGCTTCGCCTTGTCGGGATTGGGGCCGGTGTCGTCGCGCACCAGGAGCTCGATGCTCACCCCGGGCGGCAGGTCCTGCTCGTGCTGCTTCATGTACAGGCGCACCGCCCGCTCCATGTACGGGCCGAGATTCCCGTTCAGCCCGGAGTAGCTAGTGACGAACCCGATCTTGATCGTCTGAGCGGTGGCGCTCGGCGCGCCGAGCGCGACCCCGGCTGCGGCGATCATCAGCGCGAGCCACATCTGGTAGAGCTTCATGCTCCTCCTCCTCGAAGAAACGTGCGGGCCGGTCTCGAGCGCACTTGGCGGTGCTGCGGCTAACCGGTCGATTAGCAGGCGGCGCGAAGCGCCGGCATTACCTCCTTTGCAAACAGCTCGATCGAGCGCATGGCCCGCTCCGCGGGCAGGCTGCCGAAGGAGAAGACTAGCATCAGGTAATTGATGCCGGTTTCGTGCACCACCTCGGCGAGTTGCGGGAGGACCGTCCGCGGCGAGCCGGCGACGAGTCGCGCGACCGAGTCCTTGGCGACCGGGTCGAGGTTTCGCAGCAGGTCGCGCTGGCCGTGCCGGCGCGTGAGGTGAGTCATGTGGTCCTTCCACGTCGCGTAGGCGGCGAAGCCTGCTGCGGTCGCCTCCGCGTCGGTGTCGGCGACGACGATGTGCTGGGTCTTGGCGAGCTTGGGCGAGCGCACGTGCGCATTGTGGCGGTCCGGATCGTCCCGATGCTGCACCCAGATCTCGCGGTACCGAGCGTAGAGCTGTCGCGCTTCCGCAAGCGTGGTGTTGAGCACCGTGCTGTAGCCGTGGCGCGCCGTGAATTCGATCGAGTTGCGGTCGCTGCTCGGGAACCACAGCGGGGGATACGGGCGCTGGTAGGGATGGTTGTATAGCTCGAGGTCGCGGTAGCGGTGGTACTTCCCTTCGTAGTTAAGGACGCTGCTGCGGCAGGCGGTGAAGAAGATGTCCAGCGTCTCGCGGTAGCGCTCGCGCGACTCCTCGATGCTCGTGACGCCGAAATACGCCGACTCGATGGGCGAGACCCCGCGCCCGACGCCGAGCTCAAGGCGGCCCGCGCTCAGGTGATCGAGCATGCAGATTTCGTTGTACAGGCGGTACGGGTTGTGCCACGGCAGGCAAAACGTGAGCGGCCCGAGGCGCAGCCTGCGGGTGCGCTGGGCCGCTGCCGCCAGGATGAGCGCGGGCGAGCTGTCGATCGAGAGCGGCGTGCCCTGGTGCTCGGCAAGGTGCCAGCCGTAGAAGCCCGCCTGGTCGGCGGCCTCCGCGAGCCGGAGCTTGTGCTCGAAGACCTCGCCGGGCGGGGCCGCAGCGTGCTCGATCCAGTCGAAAATCCCGAACTCGAGCTCGCGCTGCGGAAAGGCGCCGTCAACCACCGATTGCTCCCCGCTGCCGCTCGATCGATGTCATACGGACGATCTTGCCATGGCCGCGAGCCGGCCGCTTTGCGAATGGGTCGCGGGCGCCGCTGTGAGTCGCGCGCCGCCTGCGCTACTACGGCGAGCGTCGAGCGCGCAACGCGCGCGGTGGCGTGCGGGCGGCGCAGTTCACGGCGCGCCGCCCATTGCGCGCGGCGGCATTACTACGACGGACTCTGTCCCGGAGCGGAAGCCGGGATATAGGGGCGCGAGAAGAGTGGTATCCGATCGGCTACTGACGGGCGCACCGACGATCCGAATGGCGGCTGGAAGGGGCAGGGGAGGGCGTCGTTCAACCCACGAGAACGATGTTTCACTTCGCGGGCACGAAGCGCAGCGGCCCAAAGCCGCGAGGTTCCAGCGCCGTCCCCATCCGCTCGCGCCGCTGAGCAGATGATCGGCGCGCTTCACCCAGGGGACCTTAGTCGGCGATCACGCCGGTGCGCTTCACCACCGGGCCCCACTTGTCGAGCTCGGCCTGGAGGAACTTGCAGAAGTCCTCCGGCGTGCCCTGGATCATCGTTGCGCCGCGCGACACGAGCGACTCGTTCACCTGCGGGTCCTGCGTGGTGCGGTTGAGCGACTGGTTGAGCCGCATCACCACCTCGCGCGGCGTTCCGGCCGGCGCGACCAACCCGAAATACGACGTCACCTGGTAACCCTTCAGGCCGACCTCGTCGAGGGTGGGGATGTCGGGCAACGCCTTGGAGCGCTCGAGGCTCGTGACCGCCAGCGCGCGCACCTTGCCGGCCTTGATGTGCGGCAGCTGCTGCGGGATGTTGTCGAACATGAGCTGCGTCTCGTTGGCGAGGATGGAGGCTTGCGCCGGGCCGCTGCCGCGGAACGGGATGTGCACGATGAAGGTCCCGGTCATGTACTTGAAGAGCTCCATCGACATTTGCGGCGAAGTGCCGAAGCCGTTCGAGGCGTAGTTGAGCTTGCCGGGATATTTCTTCAGATAGGCGATGAGCTCCGGCACCGATAGCACCGGCAGCGACGGATTCACCACCAGCACGTTCGGCACCGTGCCGTACAACCCGACGCAGGCGAAGTCCGCGAGCGGGCGGTAACCGAGCTTGGGATAGATGTGCGGGCTGATTCCGAGCGACGGGTTGGCAAGGAGCAGCGTGTACCCGTCCGGCGACGCGTGCGCGACCACTTGCGCCCCGACGTTGCCGCCGGCGCCCGACCGATTGTCGATCACCACCGGCTGCCCAAGCTCCGCCTGCAGCCTCGGCTGAATGATCCGGGCCACCAGATCGATCAGCCCGCCCGGCGGATAGGGCACGACGATGGTGACCGACTTCGTGGGGAAGCTTTGCGCGAACGCGGCCGGCGCGAGGGTCAAGCTCGCCGCCAAAACGAGCGCGGCGCAGAGTGACGACAGCACGTCTCTCATGGCGCGTCCCTCCCTCCCGGCGGCCCTACGATTGGATACCCTGGATGCCTAGCAACCCGGAGGCGGTATTGCCGAGCATCGCGGCGCGCTCGGCATCGTTCAAGCCCGGCGCACCGAGGATGTGATCGACGGCCGTCTTGGTCCACGGATACGGGTAGTCGGTCCCCATCATGATCTGGTTCGCGCCGCACTCGGCGACCAGATGCCGCAGCGCTTCCGGCGTGAAGACGATCGTATCGTAGTAGAGCTGGCGCAGGTATTCGGTCGGCCGCTTCTGCAGCGGCTTGGTGCATCGGTCCGGGAACGTCACGCAGCCCGCGTCCGACCGCCCGGCGTACGACGGCAGGTAGCCGCCGCCGTGGGCGGCGCAGATCTTCAGCCCGGGAAATCGATCGAGCGTCCCCTCGAAGATCAAATGCGAGAGCGCGATCGTGGTCTCGAGCGGGTTGCCGATCACGTTCACCAAGAAGCCGTTGCCCTTCAGCCGTTTCTCGAACTCCGCGGTCCCCTGCGGATGGATGAAGACCAGCACGCCGAGTGATTCCGCCTTCGCCCAGAACGGGTGAAACTTCGGGTCGGCGAGCTCCTCGCCGTTCACGCTGCCGCCGATCGAGACGCCGCGCAGCCCCAGCTTCTTGACTCCTTCCTCGAGCTGCGCGGCGGCGAGGTCCGGATACTGCAACGCCACCGTGGCGAAGGCGACGAAGCGATCCGGTTGGGCGGCGCACAGCTCGGCGAGCTTCTCGTTCTGGATTTTAATGAGCTCGCGCGCGAGATCGCGCTCCGCCTTGTACCAGTAGGGATTGATGCTGAGCGCCTCGACGTCGATGCCCTGCTCGTCCATGGCGCGGATACGGTCCACGCTCATGACGAGCGTCTCCGGGGCGACTTTCAGCCCCATCAATGCCATGGCCGCCGGCACCGCGCAGTGCGCATGCACGTCGACCGTCTTCACCCGACGGCCGTTCACGACCACCTCCCGGCGGCGGGCGGCTTGGCCGGTCTGCGCTTGCGCCGCCGCGGCATCCACGAGGCCGCAGCCCACGAAGGCGATGCCCGCCGCCGCGCCGGCGAGGTCTTTGATGAACGCTCTGCGGTCGGACATTTCGGCTTTCCCGGTCAGGTCGCGAGCGGCGATAGACGACGCGCCGTATGGAGGTCGCCCGGCGCGTCAGAATTTGAACTCTGCATAGCCGAGCAGGCTATTGGTCTTCCAGTTGAAGTTGCCGTTGAAGTTGTTCTTGGTGACGTCCACGTTGAGGTCGGTATACATGTACGTCAACCCGAGCCCGAAGTTGCGGACCAGCATGAAATCGGTCGACACCGCGGCCACCAGGATGGAACCGGAGACGTTGCTGATGTGCGCGCTCAAGCCCGAGAGGTTCCCGCCAATCTTCCAGCGCGGCGTGATGTACCAGTCGAGCGTCACGCCGATCAGCGGCAACGGCAGCGTGGTCGAGGCGGTGGTGCTGATGCTCGCGCTGGCGCCGGAAACGATGCCCGTGGCGCTCGCGTTGAACTTTACCTGGGCACCGTAGATCCCAAGCAGCCCCGCGACCTCGAATGTGTCGTTCTTCAGGAACGAGAACCGGTAGTCGCCGATCAGAAACTGGTTCTTCAGGCTGGTGTCGAGGTTGAAGCCGACTGGATAGCTCTGATTGCCGATCTCGATCGTGCGGTCGAGCGTGCGGCTGCCGGAGCGGTTGGACTCGAAGTACAGCAGATCGATCCGGTTGCGCGAGAAGAACCGCCACGTCGCGGCCGCCTCGAAGCTCGAAGTAGTCTTCGGGAGCCCCTCGTCCTCGAGTTTGAGGTCCGTGCCCTGCACCTGACCGTTGAGCTGCAGTTTCGTGTTGTACTGATTGAGGATGGCGCCCAAGTTCAGGGTGAGCGTCTCCTCGCCGCCCTTGATGAAGTTCTGCGACGTGAAGCCCTGCGCGAGCGCCCCTTGCGCGAGGGCGATGGACGCTGCCGGCAGGAGGACCCGCGCGGTCCGGTTGAACGCGCTGCTTGGCTTGAACATGAAGCGTTTCCTTTGTGATGTGCCGTTCGATGCGGAGTGGATTTCGAGTCGGTCGTCGCTGCCACCGACCGGTGGATCGCGTGCGTCGCGCGGAAGTCGTTCGACGACCGCAACCGATCCGATTGCGCTATCACTCTCATCTCGGCGGCGAGCCCCGCGAGCGGCGCCCGCCAGCGCGGGAGACGAGGCCTCCACAACGCTCATGACGACCTCCCCTTGCAATCGCGCCTCGATTTCGAAGATATCACCCTGCATCGGTCGGCAGGACGAGCGCCCCGGTCCGGGAAAGCGATGATAGATCCTTTGCGGTTCGCCTTGCGCGCCTCGGGCGCCATCTCGCTCGTCCGCGTCGCGCGCGCACTATTGCTTGAGGTATTTCCGCACCGTCATGCCCGCCGTTTCCGCCCAATATACATTGCCGGCGGCGTCCGCCGCCACGCCTTCGCCCACGCTCTGGGTCTCCGGGTCTGCGCCGAGGCCGGGGATGAGCGTCTTCACCGTGCCGTCCTTCGCGTTGCCGATCCGGACGCCCCGCTTGACGCCCGGGTTCAGCTTGGCGCCGGACTGGTGATCGGCCACATAGAGGGTGTCGTTCGCGTCGATGAAGATCCCGCTCGGCCGGCCGAACTGCTTCCATTCGGCGAGGAAGGCTCCGTCCTGGTCGAAGATCTGGATGCGACTGTTGCCGCGATCACCGACGAAGATCCGCCCCTGCGAGTCGATGGCGATCGCATGGGGCGTGTCGAATTCGCCGCGCGCCGTGCCCTTTTTGCCCCATGTTTTGACGAACTTGCCGTCCGGCGAGAACTTCACGATGCGGGCGTTCGAGTCGCCGCCATGCCCGTCGGCCACGAAAATGTCGCCGTTCGGGGCAGTCACCACGTCGGAGGGTCGGTTGAAGGTGTCCGGGCCGTTGCCGGCGACGCCGGCCTGGCCGAGCGTCAGCAGGACTTTCCCGTCGGGACTGAACTTGACGACCTGGTGGCCCTTGCCGTCGCGTCCGTCCGCGTCCGTGACCCACACGTTGCCGGCCCGGTCCACGTAGATGCCGTGCGGGAACACGAACATCCCGGCGCCGAACGTCTTGAGCACCTTGCCCGATGAATCCAGCTTGACCAGCGGCGCCACGTTCGAGCCGGCGCAGGTGTTCGCGCCGCAGCGCTCGAAGACCCAGACGTTGCCGTCGCGATCGATATCGATCGCGCTCGTCTGGCCCCATTTCCTGCCGTCGGGCAGGCTCGCCCAGCCCGCTTCACGATAGGCGCCGTCCTGGGCCAGGGCGCTCGCCGCGGCGAGGATCGCTACGACGAGGATAAGCGTCGTCCGGTAGGCATCGCGCATTTTTGGGCACCCCTCCCTCGGGTCCAGCGGTTCGATTCAGAGAACGGGCGATGAATCCGTCCCAAAGTCCGGCCTCCGCACGGTCGGCGTCGCGAGCGCTCATCGTGGCGCGCTCGCGCGGCGCCCGCCCCCGTCCGCGCCAGTACATCCATGGTCGTG
>Ga0187846_10002046_pt1 | contig 11224 bp, 13 predicted proteins | sample TC_taG_FD_161473 | JGI IMG/M metagenome (GOLD analysis project Ga0187846, IMG submission 161473) | Biofilm microbial communities from the roof of an iron ore cave, State of Minas Gerais, Brazil - TC_06 Biofilm (v2) | ecosystem: Environmental > Terrestrial > Deep subsurface > Cave > Wall biofilm... | reverse complement strand
CAGCCGCGATGCCATCTTTGCGGCCACCGCACCGGGCTTGCACGATCTGCGCATCTTCAATGCGAATGGCGAGGCGCTGCCGGTGGCGGTACTGCCGCATGTCGCCCCGGTCGCAGACGAGTACGGCGGTTTCGTTGCGCTGCGGATGGCGCCTTTGCCCGGCTCGCCGCAGGCGCAGGATCGCGCACTGGCCGACTACGCGCTGCGCCTGGAGCGCGACCGCGACCGCACGGTGATCGAGATCAGCCCGGATCGGCCGGCTCCGGTTGCGAAGCAAAAGCCGCCGGGCGGCTACCTGCTGGACGCGCGCCCGCTGAAGGACATGCGAGGGGAGCTGTCGCTGCACTTCGCCGCCGACGCGCCCGACTATGCGGACACGGCGACGATCTTTGGCAGTGAAGATCTCGTTTCATGGCGCCCGCTCGCGAACGGCCCGCTCGCGCGCAACCGGCAGCTCGGCGATTCGGTGATCGAGCGTTCCAGCTTCTGGCTCGATCACCCGCCCGCTTTCCTTCGGGTGACGTGGTCTGCAGCCGCTGCCCCGATGCTCAATGGCGCGAATTTCCGCGAGCGCCTGGCCGCGCCGGTGGCACCGCCACCGGGCGCTGCGCTGGAGCTGGCTGCGATGGAGGACGGACGCTGGCTGATCGACGTGCCGCCCGGCCTTGCGCTGACCAAGCTCGCGATTCACGTGGCGCAGCCTAACCAGGCGCTTCGGATCGAGCTGCAATGCCCGCAACCCGGCAGCTCGCGCTCCGAGCGCAGGCTTCATCTGCGCGAGCTGGCGCAGCGCAAGTCGCCTCAGCTATGGTACCGGTGCGTGCCTCCCATCGAGGCGTTTCGTATCGAGCGGTCAGGCCAGTGGATCGAGAACCAGCCGGTCGCGGTTCCGCCGCATCCGGAGCAGTTGCTGCTGCAGGTCGTCGACCCGAAAGACTATCGGGGCCCGGCGCCGACGGTCGAGGCCGAATGGGCGCCGGTGCGGGTCGCGTTCCTGGCGCGCGCCCCAGGCCCGTATCAGCTTGCGGTCGGCCACGAGCGAGCCGGCGACGGACCGGGGCTCGATCTGGCTGGAATGCTGCCGCGCGACGACCCTGGCGGCTCGCACCTTCCGCTCGCTCGCGTTGCTCAGGCTTCAGCCCCGGATTCCGGGCAGGCCGCCGCGCGAGCGTCGCAGACGGTTCGCAACGCTGCGCGCTGGCGCGCATCGCTGTGGGCAGTGCTGCTGCTGGCCGTTGCGGTGCTCGCAGCTCTTGCATTGCGGCTGGCCAGCAGCATGCGCGGGGCAGGCAGGTGATTCTCGCCCCGAAAAAGCCTTCCAATCGGGGCTTTCCCGCCCGGATTCCGTCTGAACTGTGTTGAGTCATTCGAACGAAGTCACGAAGAAAGGGGGCAGGAAAATGGACCGGGGGATCATCGACAGCGTTGGCATTGCGCTCTGCGCGCTGGCAACGTCAGTGATGCTGGCAAGTTGCGCGTCGCCACCGCCGGCGCCGATGGCTGCGGCACCTGCGCCGGGCGGCGCTCAGGCAATATCCGCGTACCCCTCCCAGACGACAGCAAGCGCACTGTCTTACGGCGCCGTGACCTCGACCGTCGTGAAGGGAAAGACGACTCAGGCCGATCTGATACAGATGTTCGGCGGACCGAGCATCGCGACCGTCGACAACGAGGGCGTGGAAACCTGGGTGTACGAGCGTTCGGTCACGCAGACCGACGTGACTTCGCAGAGTCAGAACTGGCAGGCGGCCGCAGGCTTGGGCGTGTTTTTCGGCCACATTTCGGCCAACGCGCAAGGTGGCGGCGGTCAGCAATCAGCAGCTTCGTCTACCGCGTCGTCGTTTCGGTCGTTGACCGTGATCGTCAAATTCAATGCGGACAAGACGGTGAAGGACTACTCGGTCCGCTCGAGCCAGATGTAGCCGGGGAGACTACGCGATGAGTGTTTCGAGCAAGATCATCGGCTGCGCCTGCCTGGCGGGCGCCACTGCGTTGCTGACTTCGTGCGGCTCGACCGGAGTCGGAGGCCTTTACGGTGGGGCCACGCGCAGCAGCGACCAGCCGCGTCCCGCCACGCCGTTCAACATGGCCGGGTACAACCCGCAGACCATGATGGAGCGGCAACGATTCCTGCAGGACATGCAGGCGAACCCCGACCTACCCGCCTGGCAGCAGCAGCGCGAAAAGATGGCACTGGCGGTCGGCGACCGCATCGTCGACAAGAGCTTCGACCGCACGTTCGACTCGATGATCATCGCGCTCGCCAACATCGGCTGCCGCGTCAACAACATGGAACGCACCTCCGGCTATATCACGTCGTCGCTGCCCGAGCTGCCGCCGGAGCAGAAGTCGCAGCTGAACAAAGAGGCGATGGCGCAGTACGCGCAAGTCAAGGGGTATTCGCCGGCCGTGCTCGACGATAAATCCGGCTTCAATATCGCGCTGCCGGGTGCCATGGCGGAGAAGATGACCGCGGGCATCACGCTGACGATCACGCGGCAGGGAGCGCAGCAAACCAAGGTCAAGCTGCGCTTCAACAACGTCTACTACCCGCCCGAGATCGACGCGCTGTACAAGCGCGTTTGGGAGGCGGTGGACAAGCAGATCTTCCTCGACAAGACTCTGGGCTAGCCGCACGCGCCGGGTTGTCATTCAACGCGCGACCGGCCTCGGTTCCCTCGCCGGTCCCCTTGCCTCAGCCGGCGCTGCTGCCGTTCAGGCAGCAGATCCTGAACGAGCTCGCGCAACGCCACCAGCGCCGGTTGCTGCTCGGCAGGGCGCCAGATCAGCGGTGTGACGACTTCGCTCAGCACCTTGGGCAGCCGATGGCGGGCAACCTGGGCACTGGCGACTGTATCCAGCACGGATTCCGGAACGACCGCGATTCCCGTTCCCGAAGCGACGCAGGCGACGATCGCATGATAGGAGGCGAGGTTCAGTACCCGCACCGAGGCAAGGCCCGGGTCGCCGATCCAGCTCTCCAGCATGCGGCGGTATGCGCATCCGGAGGGGAATGCGATCACCGAATCGCCGGCGACGTCGCGCGGCCGGTCCACCGGACGGTGATCGGGCGATGTGATCAGCACCAGTCGCTCGCGGAACACCGGAAGCGATGCCAGCTCGTCACTTGCGGGCGGCTCGGCAACAAAAGCGGCATCGAGCTGCCGCGCGGCGACGGCTGCAGTGAGGGAGTCGTTGGTGCCGGAGGTGAGCTCGACCCGCACCTGCGGGCAGCGCCGGTGGAACTGCGCCAGTACCGCGGGCAGGCGGCTCGCGCAGGTGCTCTCCAGTGAACCCAGACGAAGCATTCCCTGAGGAGGGGCGCCACTGACCGCGCTACGCGCCTCCTGGGCCAGATGCAGCAGCCGATCGGCGTAGGCCAGCAGCTGTTCGCCGCTCGGTGAAAGGAACAGGCGCCGCTGCCCCCGGAAAAACAACCGCACGCCGAGCGAGGCCTCGAGCTGCTGTACCCGTTTGGTGACGTTGGACTGTACGCGATGCAGCCTGCGCGCGGCCTTGAGGATTCCGCCCTCGTTCGCGACGGTCCGGAAGATTTCCAGATCCGATAAATCCATCGTCCTTGATATTCTCCAACAGAGAATGATCCTGCTAGACAATTCACTATACAGGAACAGAAAGAATCCCTAGCATCGCGTCCATGGGCGATTCGGCAGCAGCGCAACCGCACGCGGCAACGGCGGCAACCACCGCGGTGGCAGGTCTGGTGGGTCTGGCATCAGCGATGGGGATCGGCCGCTTTGCCTTCACGCCTCTTCTTCCCTTGATGCAGCAAGCGGGCAGCATCACGCTGTCGCAAGGCGCGTACCTGGCATCGGCCAACTACCTCGGCTATCTAGTCGGCGCCCTCGCAAGTTTCCTATTCGCAATTCCAGCCGGCGCGGCGGCCCGCTGGGGGCTGGTCGCGGTTGCGGCGAGCACGCTCGCCGCTGCATGGGCCCATTCACTCATTGCTTGGCTGATCCTGCGCTTCATTGCCGGAGCGGCGAGCGCTTTCGTTCTAATCGGAATTTCGGCATGGGCGCTGGCGCTTCTGGCGCGCCACGAACGGCCGCACTGGTCGGGCTGGGTATTCGCAGGGGTGGGAGCGGGCATCTGCCTGGCCGGCGTCACCGCGTTCATCGTTCCCTGGGTCGGCGCATCGACCTCGCAGGCGTGGGCGGCGTTAGGCGCATTCGCCGCTGCAGTTGCCGCGTTGAGCTGGCGACCGCTGGCAAGGTTAGAGCCGGCAGCACAACTGGGAAGCCCGGGCGGCCTCGGAAAATTGGACACCGGCGCCTGGGTCCTGATCGTCTGCTACGGCGTGTTTGGATTCGGCTACATCCTTCCGGCCACGTTCATTCCTGCCGCCGCACGGGCGCTGGCTCCCGATCCGACCCTGTTCGCGATGGCATGGCCGGTGTTTGGTCTGGCTGCCGCGGTCTCGACAGTCGCGGTGCCGCGCTTCGCGGGCCATTTGACGCCGCGCACCGTCGCCGCCGCAAGCCTTGTCGTGATGGGCGCCGGCGTGCTGCTGCCGGCCGTTGTGCAGGGCCTTGTGGCGCTGTGCATTTCGGCGGTCCTGGTCGGCGGCACGTTCATGGTCGCGACGATGGCTTGCGTGCAGGAGGCGCGCCGAATCGGAGGGGCTGCCGCGGGGGGCCTGATCGCAGCGATGACCGCGGCCTTTGCGATCGGTCAACTCGTCGGCCCGCTCGCGGTGACATCGGGAAAGACGATCCAGGAGGCACTCTTGCGTCCGAGCATCGTCGCGGGCGTGTTGCTGCTGCTGAGCGGCGTTGCATTGGTGTTGCAGCGCGGCGCTTCAAGGGGCACTTCAGGCCCACGGCCTGTGCAAGAAGGCGCAGATGTGCAAGGAGCCGCAGATGACTGAATCCAGAGAGCGGATGCCGCCGATCGATCCCGACAAAATGGATGAGCTGCAGCGTGTGGCAGCGGCCGAGCTGATCGCCGGGCCCAGGAAGGCCGTGATCGGCCCGTTTATCGCGCTGCTCAGAAGCCCGCGGCTGATGCAACCGCTGCAGAAAGTGGGCGAGTATCTGCGATTCGAAAGCGCGCTTGCCCCCCCGCTGCGCGAGCTGGCGACGCTGATCGTCGCGCGGCGCTGGACGCAGCAATTCGAGTGGTGCGCGCACGTCCCGCTCGCATTGCGCGAGGGCATCTCGCGCCAGACGATCGATGCGTTGCGCGACGGGCGGCGCCCGCCGGGTCTGAAGCGCGACGAGTCAGTGGCGTACGAATTCGCCACCGAGCTGCTCGATCACTGCAGTGTCAGCGATCCGACATACGAGGCTTGCAAGTCCGAGCTGGGCGAGCGCGGCCTGGTCGATCTGGTCGGGTTGCTCGGCTATTTTGCGGCGATCTCGATGGTACTGAACGTTGCTCGCACACCCGCTGCCGCAGCCGAAGGCGTTGAGCTCTTGCCGCCGCTGCCGCGCTGAGTCGATGGCACGCGGCGCCTCAGCCGCACGTCTCCACTGCGCCGACTTCGTACCAAGCCAGATTCACCGCGCCGTCATGCAGGTGGATACAGATCGATTGCCCCGTCCCATGCGTGCGGTACAAGCTCCTCGACACTGTGATTTCCCGGTTCGACGAGGTGCCTGGCCAGAGCGATACGGTGAAGTACTGGCTTGCGCCCTTGCCGGTAGTAAACCGCTTTGAGACGATCGTCGCGGCGTAGCGGTGCGCCGGCTTCTGATCGAAGACCACATCGCTCATCGCGATCGCGCTGCCCCAATAAGGAAGCAGCAGCGCCAGATAGATCAGGGCCTTGCCGTTTCCGAAGCGGATCACGGGAGCAACGTTCGTCAACAGGAGCGTCATCACCAGGCTGCCAGCAAGCGATGGGACGATCAGACCGGTCCAATCAACGAGGTGAACGTCTTGGATCGCCCGTAACATAAGCAAGAATCCCGGCATCAGCAGCAGTCTGCTCAAATCGGCCTTTACGGTGTTGCGCCCACCATCGCTGATCGTGAACACCCTCGAGTAGAAGCAGCCTATGATCGCGGTCCAGGGCATCGCCAGCATCGCGAAAAGTAGCGGCAAGTACGGCCGCGGGTTCAGAAGGAACCAAAATGCGACCGCGATACCGCTCCAGGTCGCCACCTGCGCGAGCTTTCTTGCTTGCTGCACGCGTTGCAGTCTCTCTTGCGGCGTCGCTCCAAGCGATTCGTCCTGCTCGATTTCGCCCATCGCAGCAGCGATCTCGTCCCGATCGACGTTGTCCAGTCCACCGAACCAGGACACGAACAATTCGTCCGGTCGAAACCAGAGCGGGATTTTCTTAGTGCCAGTGGACTGCGTTTTCAGTTGCAAGACGCCAAGGCCGTAGGGGCCTGGCATCATCCGGTAGCCGAGAATCTCGTTGCGCTCGACTCGAATCGGACGCCAACTCCCGGTTTGCTCGATCGCATCGGCCGCCAGAACGACTTTGTATCGAAACACGGAGACCGCGCTGTAAACGAGAAAGATCGACGGTATAGCGCACATCGCAAAGAGTGCCAGCACTGCGATGAGATGGCGCCCAGGCGACGGCGCCACAAGGACCATCCATACTGCGAGGGCCGGAAGCGTGAGTCCGACGCCTCCTCCAAAGAGCCCGAGGAAGATTTTCCAGCCCACCGAGGCGACGTACTCGCGCGGGTAGCGGCTCGGGTCGAAGGAATCGACCGACTTCATCGCGGGGACGTCACTGGCATGTTCAGCTGTCCTCAGATTGAGATAGCCTCACTCGATGTCCAACGGTTCGATCTGGCCGCCTTCCTTTTTCACCCCGAGTCGGATCGGCCGGGGAGGGCCCTTCCGCGGGATCGTCACCTCTACCCACAGCTGTTCGCCCGCAGGGCGGCGGGACGGATCGGCCGCGTGTTCGGGAATGAAGAACGCCACCGGCGGATCCAGCACGGTCAGGGCTTCGTTGCCACGCCGCGAGACCCACGCGTGCAGGTCGGATGCATCGTACGGCCGCGCCCGCTCGTCCGCCTCTGCAATCAGCCGATCGCCCTCTACGTGCAGCTTCACTGCGACTGGTGAATTTCCCGTGATGCCGCGCGGGTCCACTGCCAGCCGCAGGCTGACATAGCGCCCGCGGATCGGAAGATTGGGGTCGACCGGTGCGGTTTGTACCCATACGCGCGGCCGCGTGGATCGGTCGTAAAGCAGCTTTGCACCGAGCGAAGCGACCAGCACTGCGTGGATCGCGGCGACAGCGATTGCCTTGGCAATGCGATTCATGTGCGTCGTTCCAGCCGCGCGACCAGCCGCCGTCGCGCTTTTTCCAGCTGCCATCCGCCCAGCAGGAATATGAGGCCCAGGCCGATCAGGCTCGCCGAGCGGCCCAGCTTGTCCATCACTGTCGAGAAGTAGAACCCCAGGACGGTCAGCGCGAAGCCGGCGACGCCAAGGTTGACGCGCTCCTTGCGCGCCTCCGCCATCCCCCACGCGATCAGCCCGATCGAACCGAGTGCGCACAGCGCGTACATCGCCAGCTCGTGCCACGGGGCGAACTGCGCACTGCCTGGAGCGTACTGCCAGCGCTCGCGAAATTCGGTTGCACCGAGCGCCACCACCCACACCGCGGCTACGCAGTTGATCCAGGCCGTCTTGCCCCGCAGCCACCACGCCAGCAGCAGCGGTGGCGCCAGCGCCACGTTCCACCCGATCGCACGAAGGCTTGCGGGCACCATTCGCTCCGGAGCGGAGTAGCCGAATTCGCTGGAGAGCGCGACGAATATCACCAGTGGAATCAGCGCCACACCGCCGATCCACACCAGCGCCCGGCGCGTCGCGCTCGGCCCGCCAACCGCTGCGGTCAGATACGTGATTGCCAGCAGCAGCAAACCATCGGACACGATCTGATCGGCGTCAGTCAAGCCGCGCGTGGCCTCGAACCATTCGCCAGCGAGCCAGGCCGGCGTCAGCGTCGCGGCGAGCGCCGCCTGCGGCCAGTCGCGCAGCAGCGCCCACGCGAGCCAGGCTCCGATGGCCCACAGCATCAACCCTCCAGGCCAATGCTCCTGCAGGTTGAAGATCTGGCCGGCGAGGAATATTCCGGCCCCCAGGCACACGGTGCCGACCGCATGGAGCGCACTTGCGAGGGCCGGGAGCCGCTCGGCAACGAAAGCAGCCGCGACGTGAAAGAGCGTCACCAGCGCCAGCACCAGAGTGAAACGCCCGGACGGCGACAGCGCATCCCAATGCGCGGCGACGAAGAGGAGCACGCCAGCACCCAGCAGCAGCCCGCCCAGCGCGATCGCCACCAGGACGGGCCAGCGCAGTCCGGCCGCTTCCTGGTGCCGTGCCTCGAACGCGCGGATGCGCTCGGCGGTTGCGGCGTCGATCAGTCCCTCGCCGATCCAGCGCTCCAGGTGATGCGCCCAACGCGCGCCGGCGCCCCGATCGCTCATTTGGCGCCCTGCGCTTCCACTGGCGAGACCACCCGAACCACCGTCTCCAACGCGTCGCGGAAGCCCATGTTGCGGTACAGCCGGCGCGCGCCGGAGTTGTCGGTCATCACGTGCAAAAACGGCGTCTCGCCGCGCGCCATCTGGCGCCGCACCAGCTTGAGCATCAGCCGGCGCGCAAAGCCGCGCCCCTGGTGCTGCGGGTGCGTGCATACGCCGCTGACCTCGCGCAGCGCGCCCGCGTGGAAGCGCTCGCCCGCCATCGCGATCAGCTTGCCGGCCTCGAAGTAGCCGAAGTACTCGCCCAGCTCGATTGTGCGTGGGCCGAAGGGGCCAGGCTTGGTGAGCGCCGCCAGCCCGAGCGCCTGCGCTGCGTGCTCGGGCCCGAGCGGCACCGCGTCGGCAGCCTCGTCCAGCTCCGGCATCTGTCCGGACCACAGCATCTTGAACATCGTCGACTCGTGCACCACACGCCAGAGTGGAGGCGCGGCGCCACTCCAGCCGTCGCAGTAGATCTGCTCGCCGGCCTGGCAGTACGGCGCCAAGGCGGAGAAATCCGGATTCCGGGTATCGACGAACGCGGCGATCGGCGAGAAGCCCTGCGCGTAGCGGCGCGCAGCGCCGTTGCCGACCGAATACTTGGCGTGCGAGCCGGTCAGCGATTGCCAGATGACGTTCTCGAGCAGCTCGCGCATCAACCCCCTCCGTCGGCGTGGGATCTTACGCGAGAGCTGTAATTTGTCAGATCATGTGCCGCGTGCCGGGGCACTGCCGGTCGGCGAGGACTCTTGTTGCAGACTCAGCGCCATGTAGGTTGTCCCCGCGAATTTTCGTAATACGCGGGGATCTCGCGGAACCCGAGCGACGCATACAGGCCACGCGCGGCGGCCATCTGCGGCAGGGTGTCGAGCCGCACGCGGCGGTAGCCCATTTGCTGCGCGGCGCTCAGCGCCTGCTCAACGAGTCGCCGGCCCAGGCCGCTGCCGCGTGCCGCGTCGCGCACGTACAGGCGTTTCATTTCGCAGTCGCCCGCGCAGTCGCTCGAGTCCAGCGCCCGGATCGCCACGCATCCGCAATAGCCGCCGGCCGTTCGCGCCAGGATCAAAGCGCCGCCTGGATCGGCGTACATCGACGCCAGCGCGTCGAGCTCAGAGGCGAAACCTTGGAAACACAGATCGACACCGAGCTGCGCGGCGTATTCCAGGAACAGTTCGCGTGCAGCGGCGAACTCCGCTTCGGACTTTGCGCGGATCAGCGTGAACACGTGCATCGGGCAATGCGCGAGCGCGGTGCTCCTACCGTTCGGCGAATAACTACTCGCATTCCACAAAAAGAGCGGGTGCGGCGGGAACGCCGCGCCCGCTCGTGTCGTCAAATGCCACCAATCATCCTCGAGAACGCAGATGGCTAGGCCACAACTACAGTCGGGCTATATCGATGCCTCCGACGCAGCTCTTGCCGGGATGGTCACGCGCGGCAACCACGCCGCCTTCGAGGTGGTGATGCGACGCTACAACCGGACTCTTTGCTGAAGCCGCAGCGATGGACAACGATTGCGTCATCGTCGGGGCGAGCTTCGCCGGACTGGCCTGCGCGATCGCGCTTGCGCGTTCGGGCCTGCGCGTAACCGTTCTGGAGAAGAAGGCCGACGCCGGCGAGAAGCTCCACACCACCGGAATCATCGTCAAGGACGCCGTCGACCAGGTCGCGATCCTGGACAGCCTGCCGCCGCAACTCGTTCGCAGGGTCGACGGCGTGCGGCTGTATGCCCCAAACCTGCACCACGTCGATCTGCGAGCGCCCGGCTATTACTTCCTGACGACCGATACGCCCGAGGTGCTGCGCTGGCTTGCCGGTCGTGCCGAGGAAGCCGGAGCACAGATCCGCTACCGGGCGCTGTTCACGGGAGCCGCCCGATCGCTCGGCGGCTTTGATCTGGGCGAATTCGGCACCGCGCGCTTCCTGGTCGGCGCCGACGGCCCCACCTCGGCGGTGGCGCGCATGCTGGGCCTCGGCAGAAGCAGCCAGTTCCTGTTCGGCCTGGAGCACGAGTACGCCGGAACCGCGCTTCCCGGGGCCGACCGCCTCCATTGCTTCATTGACCGCCGCCTGGCCCGGGATATATCGGCTGGCTGGTGGCGGCGCCGGGCGGAGTGCAGGCCGGCCTGGCGCAGCGGGTGCGCCGCCGCCGCCTTCCTGCCGTCGGGGCGATGCCACTGTTCCTGGAAAAGATCGCACCGATCCTGGACTTGCGCGAACTACAGCCATCCTCGGTGCGCGCCGGGATGATCCCGTGCGGAGGCGTCGTCAGCCCTGTTGCGGCGCGCCGCGTGCTGCTGACGGGCGATGCCGCCGGCATGGTGTCTCCGGTCACTGCCGGCGGTATCCACAACGCCTTGAAACACGGAGTGGCCGCGGGCCACGCCATCGCCGATTACCTGGCCGGCAGGCGCGAGGATCCGAGCACCTGGTTCGTCAAGTCGTATCCGCGATTTCGGGTCAAGCGCGCGCTGCGGTTCCTGTTCGACCGGTTCCAGAGCGACGCCCTTTTCAACGCCTTCCTGCAGACAAGGGCGATCCGCGCGGCCGCGAGCATCGTCTATTTCCACCACAAAGGAGTGTTTGATCTCGAATCGTCCACGGACGGCGCCTCGTCAGCGAAGCGCTGGATCGCGAACTATTGACGTTTCGATAAATGGGTGACAATTTACAGAGCCAACTCGGCCTGCTGCCAGAACGCGCGGATGAGTTTGGGTCGGCGCTGCATGGACTTCAGGCGCCGGCGTGCGAAGTCGCTG
>Ga0187846_10002045_pt1 | contig 11226 bp, 11 predicted proteins | sample TC_taG_FD_161473 | JGI IMG/M metagenome (GOLD analysis project Ga0187846, IMG submission 161473) | Biofilm microbial communities from the roof of an iron ore cave, State of Minas Gerais, Brazil - TC_06 Biofilm (v2) | ecosystem: Environmental > Terrestrial > Deep subsurface > Cave > Wall biofilm... | reverse complement strand
CAGACCGCCAACGGGGTCATATTTGCGCTGGACAGTGGCAATCAGAGTCGCCCCGCTTGAATCAGTCGCCGAGACTTGGATCGGACGACCGAGGCCGTCGAGGGATGTGGTCCTCTTGACGACGTTTGTTCCCTGAACCGGCGTCGTTACCGCGGCGGTATGCTGCGTGTCGTTATACGAGTACGTGATCTGCGCTTGGTCAGGCCGGGTCACCGTCGTGGGGCGCTTCAGCGTGTCATAGACATAGGACGTTGCCTGGTTATTGGGGTCCGTAACGCTTGCCAGCAACCCGGTCCAGCTATTGTAGGTGAGGCTGGTCGTGAGCTGCGTGCCCGATGGCCCGCGAACCACGGAATCCGGAAACGCGTATTGAGTGGCCGAAGAAAAATTCCATTTCTCGGTCTGGCAGCAGGCCACGTCCGCCTGAACAGGGTTCCCCAACGAATCATAGTAAGAGTGCCTCGTAATCGGCCCGCCTTGTGTCGCCGCCGTCGCGTAGGAAGTGACAGAAGTAGGAACACCTCGGGTCGTGAAGGAGCAGCCATAGTTGGTGTCGTCGTGCTGCGCGGCTCCGGTTACACACGTGCTATTCACGTAGCCTGATTCGTCATAGGCGATGTCTTGGCGAAATTTTGTGGTGCCTGTGTTGTCTGCGACCGTTACCGTGATCACGCGATCCAAGATGTTGGCAGCGCCGTAAGCCGTGCCGGATAGGTACGAATAATTCGTCGTTCGCAGGATAGAGCCAGGAGTGCCCGACCCAAAGTCATGCTCCTTGACCGTCTGAAGAATCCAGTTCGAGTCGTAAGTCGTCTCGACCTCGTTTTGCGTCTTGTTGTCTTCGAGGATTGTGACGACAGCAGACGGCGAGCCGTTGCTGGCCCAAGTCGTGCTCTCTGTGCGGAGCAGTGTCCCGCCCGACGCACTGCCCTGGTAGACCATGCGGCTTGTTTCCTGACCGTTCGTGAAGGTAAACACGGTCTGATTTGCCGCACTGTCGTAGGGCATTTGGGGTGCCGTGACGGTCGTTTGCCATTGCGAGCCATTCTGGGCCCGCGCATATTGCCAAGTGTTGGAAGTTGTCCCGTCGTTTACGACGCGGTTCATGTTTGCTGCCGCATAATCGACGCAGCTCACGCCGTCGTTCGAACCCGTGTAATCGTATTCGTAGTAGCCGCCATCCGGCAGCGTGACGCGTTTTAGCCGCGCTGTGTAATAACCCGAGTTCCCCGGAGTCGGCTCATAGCTGAATGAGTAGCTTTGCCCGTTCGGGAGCGAAAGCGAAGTCGGCAGCGAAGCCGTCCCCGTGTACTCAACGCTTCCCGCACAGCCAAAGTTCGTCTTGATACTAAAGCTGCTCAGGTTCAGCGTGATCGTCCGGTAAGTTCCGGAAGTGTCCGGGTATTTGTACTGGATCGAGGAAGACGAGCTGATAATTTTCAGAGCCGTTTGTCCGCGTGTGTCAACCCAGTCCGTCTCGCTCGAATTCACCACGGTGCTGCTCAAATAATTGCCGTTGGCGTCTTTCATCGAGCCCGCCGTTATCTTGCTTCCGGAAGGAGTGTACACGGTAGGATTGGTCGGACTCGTCGCGTCCACATAGTAACCGTCTCCAGCATAGCCCGTCGTGGGTCCCGTTGGCAGGCCACAACCGTTGGCTTGAAAGCTTGGCGTGTAGAAGTCCAAGCCAAAACCGTGGGCAGTGCCATCGGGCTCAACGTACACGTACCCGCTGTACTCAGTCACATTTACCCAGGTGTCCGTGTTGACGTTGCAGCATCGAACCGTATTCTTATAGTATTGGGTCGCCCCCAGGATGCCCGTAGTGTTCCACCCCCAGGTCGGGTTCCCCGACGGGCCCGTAACAGGCCGCCACGTGCCCCCTCCCGTCCATATCAGTGAGTTGTAAGTAATCGCAAAATTCAGGTTGAGCCCGCGGCCCGGACTGGAGACGATCGGAAGCGCGAAGACCGCATTTAGATTTTGCCGGTTGATTGTGTCGAAGCCGCCCGGCTGAAGAGACCCGAACCTCGGCCGCCCTAGTGTTTGCGCCTTTGCAACGAGGGGATAAACAAACAGCAGGAAAACGAGCAGAATCTTCGAGAGTCGCATTTGCTCTCCTATTGCACCGGGAAGTCGGAGTCGGTGAGGCCGGTATTTGAGGCTACGTTCTGAATCGTGATCGTCACCCAAGGTGTGCCATTCAGGAAGTTGCCCCCGGTTTAGTTGATTGCGGCGGCTCTCGGCTAGCTGCACGTTACGCGACCTCCTCCTGTTGAGTCAACGGCGAAGTCCTCGCGCGATGAGCCCGGCAGCGGTGGCAGGTGCAGTTCGGATTCAGCCGACGATGCAAACTTTCCAGTTCGCGGTAGCCTTTCACGCGCCGGAATTTTCGTTCTGCTTCCAGCAGCCCCGTGGCCGTCCAGCGTAACACCTGGTCGCCCGAGCGCCAGCGTTTCACCCGGCGAGTCACCTCCTCGACGGTGGAGAAGCTGGACTCGATGGGGTTGGTCGTGGCCAGACTGAGGCGCAGCAACGGTCCGACTCCCAAGCGATGCACCGTGAGTGTTTCTTCCATGCCTTCTTCCAAACTCCGCGCCGCGCTGGGATTGATGCGCTCCAGTTGCCGGAAGAGTTTCTCCAGTTCTGCTTTGGCCTCGGTGTGGTTGGGCCTGGCGTAGGCATTCCGCATTCGCCGCTCGTAATCGCGCTGAGCGCTTTTCGGCAGATGCGCTTTCACGTTGCGCCGCTTGTGCACCTGACAGCGCTGCACGCACGCCCCCTCGCCAAACACTTTCTCGATGGCTGCGCGCAGCGCCTTGGCCCCATCGATCACAAACAAGTAGCGCCGGTCGGTTCTCAGCCCGCGCTCGACCAGGTCTTCCAACAGCGACTTTGCCACCGTGGTGTTTTCCGTGGCCCCTTGCCACAGCCCTAAAACGTGCTTTTTCCCTCTGAGGTCAATGCCTAGGGCGACTATCACCGTTTGGCCGCCGACTTCCTTGCCGTCGATCAGAATCGCCACCAGGTCCAGCTCGCCGAGTCTTCGCTCGCCCAATTCCCGGAGTTGCGCCGCGCTGGCTTGAACGAACTCGCGGCTCACGCTGGATTTCTCGATCCCGTAGCCCTCCAGCAGGGATTCCACCGCCCGGCGATAATTCCGCGTGGTCAGCCCGGCCAGAATCCCTTCTCGCACGCGCCGCTGCCGCGGCCCATCTTGTTGCAACAGCGCGTAGCTCTCCAGCGGCACCTCTTTCCCCTCGCGCGTGCGCACCCGCGGGCGCGCCAGGGAGACTTTCTGCCCGTCCAGTACGACATAGCCGTCCTGCCGGCCCCAACGCAACGCGTTGGCCACCGGATCCGGCCGGTGCGGCGGACCCACGCGCTGGGTCACTTCGTCCTCCAAAATCGCGCCGACGATCCGCAACCCGGCCTGCCCGGTCAGCTTTTCCACTTCGGCCTGCAACTCACTCCACACTTCCGCCATCGGCAGCGGCACTTGGACCAGCAACTCCCGCTTGCCGATCATCTCGAACCTTGCATTGGACTTGCTCGGTTTTCCCTGATAGGTTTTCCTCACAGCGGCTCTCCTTTCGAAAAGAATTTCCACCCGAACTCTAATCGAGTCCGGGCCGAGAGCCGCTGCTTTCCCTGTTCAGGTTTCAACTACACGCGGGGCAACTTCTTATGAAGTGAAAAGAGACGGTAGTCCGCTGGAGATTGAAGCCGACATCGAAAAATTTGGCGCACACTGGTTTAGGGATCCCCTGCATTACCAGTTCGGAGCGGTAGTCAACTCAATGACGAGATAGTTCGATTTGTGAGTCCCTCGCTCCGAGGATTTGAACGTCAAAGGGCTTGGCTGGCGGATCTCCATCGCGGATACATGGTCGAAGTGGTATGGACAGTCAAAGCACGCCGCCCCCCAGGTACCCCGAGACGTGGCGCGCGAGATGTTCAAGAAGCTGTGCGCGCTGCTGGCCGAACGCCGGGCGCTGACCAAGGGCGACTTCCCTTCGTACAGGCGGCTGATGATTGGCGCCCCGGTAGCAATCACCCAGCTCCACGCCAAGCCTTGTGGCATCAGAAATGCCGTGTACTCGCCAAGGAGTGCTCCGCCTTCATAGAGCCGAAATCTGTCTCCGGTACGAACACTGTCAAACGGGCAATCTACCCAGGTATCACCAACAAGCCGCGAGACTGTACGCAGCGCCATAGGTAGACCCCGGGATGTTACGCCGAGCCGGGCGTTCGAGCCGCCCTCCCCGGCGTCGCCGCTTTGGCAAGGGATTCCAGGCGAATTCTATTTCCCGGACACGTCTACGAGACTCGCGTGCGGTCACACAGGGCAGCCTCGAGTGAAAATTTGAAGGTATATCCACTTTCGAATGTTGAGGTTAGGGCGATGCTATTTTCTTTGCCATGGAGCTAGCCCTGTTGCTTCTCTCTCTACCCTCCTAGAATGCTCCAAAACCACGCGATTCCGCTCGGTTTCTGCTCGATTATTGCTCGATTCCCCAGAGTATCACTCGCCTATGCCCGCCTGAGTTCGCCTATACCCCCGCCCTGTACGTGCTGACCCTGCCTAACCCCGCCAACAGCATCGTTAGCCGAGCCTAACCCTGCCTACCGCTGCCTATAGACCGCCCAACCCGTCTTGATCTCGCTGGCAGGCTCAGGCGGGCTTGGTCGCTACTTCCAGTGAGTGAAGATTTCAAACCACAGCCAAATTGCCCCGGCAAAGATTGCCAGGTTTACGACAACGCTTCCCAGGTCGTTCGTAGGAGCCGAGCCCCCAGGCGCCAGCGTGGCTTCATCGAACTGCTGCCGGTACCTGGGGCGGCTCGTCGACCCGAAGTACGCCCGACCGTAGAACCCAAACGGGAGCCGGTGACCGATGCTGAATGCTCTGAAGTTCATGGACGTTTCACCTTGGGTTGCTTGTGAGCCTTGTGGTTATGAATCAACAGCACGGGTGACGGCCAGCCCTATGGCTACGCCAAGGCCAATGGCAACGCGCTTACCGGAGACCTGGGTATTGGTGCAGGTCGTCGTGCCGTCTGGATTCGCGGTGCATGTGAACGTCTGTTGCTGGGGCCGCCAGGGAATTCCCCAGCAGCCCAGCTAGCACGGTGATGGCGATTGCTTTCTTCATCGCTTGACCTCAGGGCTTAGTTTCAACGCCTCCTCGAACGCCTGGGTGCGCATGAAGTTCTTGCGGCTCCACTCCCGCTTCTCTTCACGGCACTTTTTCCACGTCTTAGCCATGGCTGGGCACACGGCGCACATACGGCCACCCTTGACCGCCTTATACCGGCCGCACTTCACGCAAGCGCCTTCCGCCTCACGCTGCTTGGCAAGCTCGGCGTACGTGAGTTTCTTGCCGGCTGTTTTCTTCGCCTTCGGTTTATCGTGACGCATTGCCGGGTGATGAGCCTTGCGGGTCGCCTCACGGTCGATTTCCGGCTTGGCTTCCGACTCTGCTGGGCGCTCACCCGGTAGGGGTTCGACCTTGCCGGTTTGCTGTTCGCGGCGCAGGACACGAATCGCGTTACCCCGCGTGCAACCACGCTGCTTCTGGATTTGTTGAATGCGGTCTTGCTCAGCCATTGACCAACTCATCGTCGTGCCTCCTTGCCGGGATTTTCTCCGGTAACTTCTACGATATTGTCAGACGAGTGAATAAAAAAGAGTGCAGAAGTACTGAATGTCACGAGTACTGAAGTGATGCTTGAAGTGGCGTTTTCAAGAGGAATCTTCCACGCCGGTGCCGTCGTCTCGCCGATTGGCGCGCACGACAAGGCGGCTCATACGGCGTATTCATGAAGCTTCCTAGGGGGTAGGTACCAGGACGCGATTTTGAGGGTTAGGATGACCTTTGTAATGAGGAACTTACAGGAGCGTTTTTGCGTGTTCCGGCCGGTCAGGCAGCCCTGGGCGAGGACACACCTATTGCGGTGAATTGAGGGTAAAGTCGCCGGCGCTATAAATGATCACAGCCGCTCACGGGTGGTTTGGCTCAGTCTTCAGCTCCACTGTAAGCGCCTGGCCTCCCATCATATCTATGACGATCTGTCCGCTCCACCGCCGCTTCAAAGGCAGACGATCGGCAGCATTCAACAGCTCGGCTACGCGCTGCTGGGCTTCGGCGTTGGGTGCTCCGGTTGTACGAGTGAGTTCCACGAGTTCTCCGATTCTCCCGGAACTGGTACGGGTTCTCCAGCTCGCCGGCGTCCCATTTCTTTCATCTCGCCTAGATGCCCTACTTGCCCCCCTAAAACACTTTAATTAGGGTATCTAGGGTATCTGGGGCATACGGACTTGCCCTAGTTCGCCTAGATGCCCTAGATTCCCTTGTGACCTAGATAGGTCAAGAAAGGGCATCTGGCAGCCTCCACACCCACCTGCCCTTGTTCGCGAACTCGCGTTCGGGCTTGATGCCGAGCCGTTCCTGAGCTTTACGCAATGTTTTTTCTGCGTGACCGACTAGGTCGGCAGCCTTGAACACTTCAGCCGCAAACTTCTCGCCATCGGCAAGGTACTCACGAAGCCAGTCGGCAGCGGCTTCCACTCTCTTCGGCTCCGGTCCGGGCTTCTCTTTCACTCGGCTATACTGTTGCTCAAGGGTCACGTCGCATTCGCCGCCCCACTGAATCGTGCCCATGCTCTGCTGAAAGCCCTTTATTTCAACATCAACGCTGGCGAACGTGTACTCAAGGGATTTCTTCCGCTCGTCGGCGACAATGTTCAGCTTGCCGTTCACCATGACGTAAGGTGGTTTGATGTTTTTGTCTTCATCTTCGTCTTGTTTCTTCTCGTCAAAGAACCAGACCGACCGGGGCACCTCAATCCACGTAGCCGCTCCGCCTACACGGTGAAGAGCCGAAACGTCAAGGTTCTTGCTCAAATGCATGATGAGCAGAATGCCCACGTTCATCTCTTCGGCGAACTTTTTCAGCTTATTAAGGAACGGTCGTACCTCTTTTGGTTTGTTCGGGTCAACCTCGCCAATGTAAGAGGTCACGGGATCTATGACTATCAGCCGGATGGCAGCATGCTCACGAAGAAAATTCTTGAGCCTGTCAAGGTCGACATCAAGAGCGATTTCCCATTCCTGATTACCATCGCTCGTGCCCTGTATCAAATGAACCCTGCTAACGTCGGCTCCGGCAGCGCGAAGGCGAGGCACGGTCGTTGTTCGATGATTGTCCTCACTGGCGAGAATAGCTACCTCGCAGGCTTCTACCTGTTTCACTGAGTCGGGGAAGTCCTTGCCGTTCGTGAGTCGAGCAACTACGTCCACGCCCACAGTGGATTTGCCCTTACCTGGCATCCCCGCGAAAACAGTGACTTCGCTTATAGGGATGTGGTTGAACCAAAGCCACTTTGTCAGAGCCATCTCAACGCTACTCGCCAAGATGGATTGGATTCGCCGAGCGTCTTTCTCTGAACCCGAAGCTTTGGCGATGGCTACAAGCGCATCACCAAAAGTAGTCTTGTCATCGAACACTTCTCGGCGGGTAACTAAACCAATGTGCAGCTCGCTGGGGTCTTTATACTCCGTGAACTTGAGCGGTACGGCTTTCGCTCTCAAGTCCTGAGAGATGGTCTCCACAAACTTCTTCCCGGCATCACCGGGTTCCTGAATGATGAAAACCTTCTCGGCGTACTTGATAACTGGAATGTTCGCCCACTCAGATTTCCAGCTTTGGGAGCCGGGTATCCCAAGAGCCGAGAAACCGTGAAGGGTCAGCGTCTGCTGGTCACTCTCACCCTCACAAAGAATGACGCTGCGCGGCCACTGACCTTTGGCATCAGCTTTGTTTCGAGCCAACCACAGACCATAGGGAATCGTCATTTTCGAGCCGTGTTCGCTCCGGGGTTTGGTGTCGACGGAGGTACGGAATCGGGTGAACACCGTATTCCGGTCAGCGTCCATGTAGGCAAAGGCTACGGCGGGCTTCCCCTTGTAGCTCATCGCCATCGGGGTCGGGTTCGTGAGGTCACCGTAGTGAAGTACGAGCCAACCGAGCGGCAGTATCTTCATGTTGCAGTACTGTTGGAGCGTGAGTCCGGTCGGCGGCTCTTCCGGAACGGGCCTGTCTCCATTACCGACTAGCTCATGGAGTTTCTTCGCAACAGTGGAATCGTCGCAATCGTTCTTGCAGTCAAAACCGTTGTCACCGAACAGTAGCAAGTGACCATGCTCGCACACTGGGCAGATGAATTCGTCCTTGCGACCGCCTGGGGTTGGTGTAAGTACCCTTCTTATCTGGTCGTGGGTGAGTCTAGTAGCGTTTGGCATGGGAGTTGTTCTCCTCCAATTTCTTGCTGCGGGTCTGCCGGATGATTACTGGCACGCCTCGCTGAAAATCAATTTCGACCGTGCCCCACATTTCGGTTCTGGCTGCCTCGGCGAAAATGTCTTGCAATTCTTTCAAGAGTTTTGGATTCATGGTTTTTCTCCACTATCGATATCGACCTCTTTTCGTCCTATCAAAATTAAAACCCGGCGACAGGCACTCTCAGTGGGCAATGTTCCCGTCGCCGGGGCTTCAAGCTATCGTGACTGTACCATCGCGCCAGGCGATTTCAAGGCCTATTTCCGCCGGCGTCAACTACCCCTTTTCTCTACTTTCTTCGTCACGCTCTGCCGCGGTTCTCAACTCGGCGTTGATCTTGGCGGAGCGTTCCCTAAAGTATGCGCGGATGTCGGTAGTTTCGTGTTCCTGCTCGTCCCAGACCACACCTTTGTTGCGCCAGAACTGCGTTACGCACTGCTCTGTTTCCAGTAGTGCGTCCATGGCCAGGTACCACAACCAAGGATAGCCGGAAGAATCCTGTGGACCACGCGGACCGTATCCAAGCATCTCCGCAAGGTGCAGGGTCGGCATACCGTGTTCACGCGCAAGTCTCTTCCACTGTTTCAGCTTCCAAGCTACGGGGCGCCCACCACTAATGTGGAAGCGCAAATTGAATTTTCCACTTTGCACCCAGCCTGTGTTGTCCACGCTGAAGAATGGGAACCGCTCCATAAGGTCCTTACTGAAAACACCAAGACCGTGAATCTTTCTTGGCGGTCCGAAGTTTCTAAAAATTCCATCGAGCCATTCCAATTTCTCTTTGTCACTGACGCCACACTTTCGGGGCGAGACCGCGAAGTAGTCGCTATCATCCACAATTCGCGTTAGCTGGCGTATGGGCTCGAACTGATGGAAGGTCATCAGGCATGGACTGATGCCTGCCTGTTTCATCGCCATGTAGTTCGCCCAGCCGTCGTCGCAAGCCCTCTTTATCTCGTCTGCCGTTGGGTCGTCCGGGCAATCCGATTTCTTACCCGGAATAACGTCCAATGCTGCAAACACGACCGGGCAGTTCCGCATGCCCATGATCTGCTTGCAGAAGGCGATGTACTCGCCGAGCTTGATTTTCGTGCGCTTACGCCTAGACGCCCACACCGAATACGCACCGCTGTCGATGAAAATGCGGCGCTGAAGTTGCACGCAGAAGCGCTTGGCACACTTCTGCGCTTGAACATCTGCGAACGAGAACAAAAAGTTGTTTGCACCTGCTCTGTTGGCAGCCAATTCAAGTTGTCCTGGAGATGTGCTACCAGCCAAATACAAGATCACCTATCTGTCACCGTTTCCCTGCTCTAGCCTCTTGAGAACGCTGTGGTTCTTTAGTTTTTGCCTCAATTTCTTCTCTGTGCTTGTTCAAATACGGCATTACCACGATTTCGCGAAGCCACACGTCCGGTTCCTTGTCTTCGGCTTCCGCTGCCATCTCGACCAGTTCCTGATACTTCGGTTTCAACGATACCCGTACATACACCCAACCTTTTCCTACCGCCTGCGTCCTTCCGGGTCGCTTACCCTGTTTCCCTAACGCCCGATCAACGCTCTCTCTCACGTATTGAACGGTATGTTCGAATCCGTTGTTTACCCGTCCAAACACTTTTTCTCGGATTTGCTCATCGTCAATCCGGGCCAACTCCTTGAAATGGCTCCACGTAAGCTTCGTCTCACTACGTAGTGAGTTTGGAAATTTGCGGGTTACCCAGACGATGTTGTACAGCGTACCCTGCGACCAGCCCGTTATCTTCTTCGCTGCTGCATACGCCGCCTTCTTGTCGAACTCCACACCCTGGAGAATCCAATCGCCGATGTCCCATTGCTTCACTTCGAGGTTGTTTTCCGTCGCACGAAGCTCGCGAACGAGAACCCCTAGCTCTTGCTTCCACGTCTCGAAATCAAGACGCTGCGGCTTCGGCTGTTCGGCGACCTGCGGTTCTTCAACTAAGGTCTGCATGCTGTCGTTTCCTCCTGGTCCAAAACTACCGGGGATGGAGGATGGCGACAACTCGGCCAGAGGTACAGGTTTGAGCAATCAATACCTGTACGGCCAAGGCACAAACTATCGAGCAGGCACTCGGTGTTCCGTAAGGTACTGATCGAGGTCCGCGGGATCGAACTGATACACTTTGCCGAGTTTGATGAATGAGATCTTGCGAGCGTAGACGAGACTACGCACAAACCACTGACTCATGTTGAGATAAGCCGCAGCGCCCTTCACGTCGAGCACTCGGGACGAGGATGCAGCTACTTGAATTTTCTTTGCAGGCATTTACCGGCTCCAATGCTGTTGCTAGGGAGCCTTGCAGGAGTGCTACCGGGGTTAGCCGTGTAGGATTTGGGGCTCTACGACCAAAATACAATCACGGCCCGGCGGAGTCAAGAGTTTTTCACGCCGGCACTTGTCAAGTGAAGAATAATAGTACTTCAGTACTATGGACCGTCTCATCACCCTTTCGGTACAAAAGTATCGGGAGGCAGCCATGCGACAGAGAGGCACGGGTTCGGTTTTGAAACTGAGATACAAAGATCAAAGCGGCAAAATGGTTCAGTCGCGCTTCTGGTACATCCTCTATTACGTGAACGGGCGCAAGGTGCGCGAATCGAGCAAGAGTGAATCGAAAATGGTCGCCGAGAAACTCTTGCAGACCCGGATGGGCGAAGCCGGACTCGGGATCACACCGGCACAGGACGTGAAGGCCGTCAGGTATGAGCATGTGCGCGACGCGCTGCTCGCCGAATACGCGAATCAGGGCAAGGGCTCACTCTACAAACGCGCCGATGGCACAGTGACCACGAGCGGGCTCGAGCACCTCGACAGGTTTTTCAAGGGTATGCCCGTGACGCGCATCAACGCCGATGTGCTGCGGTC
>Ga0187846_10002044_pt1 | contig 11226 bp, 6 predicted proteins | sample TC_taG_FD_161473 | JGI IMG/M metagenome (GOLD analysis project Ga0187846, IMG submission 161473) | Biofilm microbial communities from the roof of an iron ore cave, State of Minas Gerais, Brazil - TC_06 Biofilm (v2) | ecosystem: Environmental > Terrestrial > Deep subsurface > Cave > Wall biofilm ... | reverse complement strand
TCAAGTAACAGTTTACCATTAAATGTCGGAGCCGCCCGCAGCAATTCCTCGGGGTCACGCAATAGCTGGTAAATCTTGTCAGGGTCCAACCTCAACAGTTCGCAATCGGGGATTTCCTTGCCGACATACGGACAAACATTAGCTTTGGAAATATTGGTAACTTCGACCAGTAAATGCCCGTCAATATCGAATTCGCGGACTGACGCACGGTCAAACGCAATACTATCGACGGCTTGCAATCCCGCCTTCTTAGCGATATCATTCTTACGCGCTATCAATTTGTCCGCCATGGCCTCGGGTAAGCCGTGGCCTCGAACGGCACCGCGGATTTTATCGTTCGGAATATCCGTGACCTTCTTCGCCGAAGACTTCAACTGTTCCGGTGTCATGCCGCCGAACAAAGCCGCGTTTTGCCGGTTCAGATTTTTGTCGCGAAGCGTATTCCACTCTCCTACCGTATTGCCAAATTTATCGCCTTTCGGCGCACCTTGTGCACGGTACGATAACGCGCCGCCAAGGTCATTTGAAATGACTTTACCATCCTTGATACTCTGATTGTCATAGTCGAGGCCCGCCGCATCCCAGTTCGCGGTCCAAGCGTGGACAGCAAAATCTTCTTGGGCTTTGCGTTTCTCCTCGGGCGTAAATTGCTTCGCGTTGTTCTTATCTAATTTCGTCCATCGTGTCGCAATCGAATTACCGTCGTCAACGGGCACATAATCCAAAGTGCCTGCTCCTGCCAACTTGTAGAGTGAACCCGCTAACAACTCATTCTTGGCATGATCTGGCGACTTCGCTTTCTTAATGTAGTACTCATTTCCGTCTTTATCCTTATACTTTCCACCGGGATTACTTCCTAGTTGTCCGCCCGACTTTTTCAATTCGGACATTTTCAATGGTTTTGCCGTACTTCCCGACGAGGTCCCAGAGAACTTGCCGTCTTCGTCCCGCGGATGATCGGACTCTTCAAACTTGGAATCATATTCAATATCTTCGGGATGCTCCATATCGTCCTGCTTCATGTACTCCGCGACCAAACGCTTGGCTTCGTCCATCTCCGCCGCGGCCGGCTTCGGTTCGTCCAATTGTTCGTCTGTCGTACAAGATGGGTCATCATGCGGATACGGGTCACGATACAGATTCGGCGGGAACTCATCTTCGCCGCCCGGATCATTCTGGATTTTCTGCATATACGGGCGGTACAAGTCTTCGGCTTTTTCACGGTCAATACCATGCGACCCATACCACGCGGCCTCCGCGGGCTCCGCCCAACCCCAATGTGCGCACTCATATGCTAACTCGTGCGGCATGCCGGCCCTAATCAAAACTTCCATAACATGCTGCTCGACATTCTCATGGACCACGAACGGGTCGGCGGGGTCCCATATCTTACCGTTCAACTCGAACCGGTGCGGAAACCGCGCATCGACGAACATCGCGGGATTTTCCAAGGGGATGCTACCGCCCGCGGTATATGGAACTTTATACTTTCGGATAACTACCGCGTCGTCAATCGCATGTTTAGTAATGGGAGACTCTAATACGTCGTCAATATACGACTGCCCTGTTTTCGCCGCCGCCGTCCGTGCCGAAGTGCTTGTTTTCTTATTTTCAGAATGAACCAATCTAAAACTCTTTGTTCCATTCCGGAGGGCGGTTTGTCGGTTTTGGCTTTCTTCAGTTTTCTTTTCGCCATCGTTCTCATCTTTCGCCGGCGTTCTGGCGTAATAAAATTTACAATGACCCTTCGGTTCAATACTGCCTTTGACTTTCGTGCAGCCACTAGGCGCGCGAAACATGACACAATCTTCGCACGGTTCCGACTTTACCGGGCCATCCGTATATTTGGCTTCCGCCTTATCGGCTTTTGCTGCATCTACTGCCAAATCTTGGACAGCATCGCTATCCAACGTCGCTTGGACTCCAGGGTGCAAGGGTTGCGGCGGATTATCCAAAGGCGCCCAACAAAAACCCGTATGCTCCTTGTTCAACATCGGGGTAAATGGATTACCGTGCTTAACCGTAAACGTCATGAATTTGACGCCGCCGGTCTGACGTAACTCGACTTCGGTCAATTCATTCTCAGGTATGAACTGCGTCTCTTCACGGGTCTCCCGTATCGCCGCCGTCTTCCAATCTTCGCCCGCTTCAATGATGCCACCGGGGAAACACCATTTCCCAGGATAGTCTTGACTAGGTCCACGCTGGAGGAACAAGGCCAAGCCTTGCGGCGTAACTATCATGACACCGGCTGCTTCCACTACTGTATCGCCGATGATTTCAATACCAAATAATTTCTCTAAATCCTCTTCCACATCCAATAGTTTTGGCTTCGGAGGCGTCTTTAGAAGCTTCCAGCCTTTTTTCGTTCTTTCCAGAACATATTGCTGCCCTTGCACATTTACGGTCCTATACTCGCCGTCGTCGGCGTAACCGGCGGACGAACCGATCTTCCGTCTCGTCACCATAGGCACGCCCGCGTTCGGGGCGGCCATGGTAGCTAAGTTATCTAACCCCCAACGTCCGGACATTACAATCCACGAGGTCTGAGGACGAGAATGAGAATGGCTACCCAAATGACGATGTTAATAATCGCCATGGTGTCCAGGCATGACATAGCCTTTTTATCCTACCGAGGTTATCTCCGCCGATGGAGCCAAGGACAGTAAAAACTGTATCATCGTCGACTCGTTCGGGAATGCGCGGGAGAACCGCGACCCATCAGGATTGACACCAACGACGACCCGCGGCGTATCCTCGGTTGCCGCCACCGGTAATTTTTTAGACAGTGACAGTTTTACAGCTTGCACTTGAACGCTCGACATTTTCTACTCCTTCCGCGGAAGAATTAAAAAAACCCGGCTTTTTGCCTCGCGAACTTACCGGTCTGATTGCCCCATGGATACCAACCTTCGCGTGGCTCGCGGGCAAACAACTCGACTTTCGGAACCGACGGAAACATCTTCTCTAGAATCTCGTACATCTCGGTGGGCTTGCGGGAATGCTCGCGGTTCGGCGCGACGATCAAATTCCGCACGTCCTTGGCTTGAGATTTAGGACTTCCGCAACTGCCGACAATGAAGAACTCAGCCGCGCAACGGAACAAATACCCGGTACCAAATGCTAAACTATTTCCGGACAATGATTGCTTCGCCCATGCCCCAGCGGTTTTGTACTTAAACCCCCATGTGTCCATGACATCCAAAGCCTGGTCCAACATCGACTGGGTCGCCCACAGGACCAGCGCACAATCTTTCGCCGCTAAGTCACGGACCGGCATCGCCTTAATTTCATCCAAGGTCATGAGTTGATAATGATTAGACGCGGACTTGGTCTGATTAGTCTCATTCCAAGTCCGGAACCGCCACGGCGGATCAGCCAAGATGACGCCGAAGGTGTGGCGCGGCAAATCCTGAAACATAAAATCCCCGTCTAACTAAATCCCGGTACAATCGATTTGCTCACACATCTGCAGTTTATTTCTGTGCCCGGCCATATAAACTTCTTTATCGCGGGGTCAAACCAGCCCGTTGTCACATCATACTTCTTGCCGCTATTACGCACATGGGTCGGACGCGGATGGCGCCCGCCGCCCGAATGCAGCCAAATCGCTTGGGTAATCCCAAGTTCTTCTTGACGGACACGGATAAGAGCAGCCGTAGTCTTGTTGTTTTGATCACGCGATATCAGTGCAGCACGCCGCTTAGTAATTTTGTAATTCTTCAACAAATCCGATTGCAGACTTTGCAAATCACGTCCGGTCTGCACCGAACGCATGACCATACCTTCAACTTCATTCAAATACTTTTGTGGTATGGATTTGATGAGGGAAACATTGGCATGAACCGCCGCATGTAAAATATCGCGTTGCGCTCTCGTCATCTTGAATTTGACGGAAAATCCGCCTTTGCGTAGTATCGACTGCAACTGCTTGTCGGAACGGTCAGCGAGAGATAAGGCAAACCACTTCGCCAACTTCGGCGCTGCCTGGTTAAACCGCTTCTGCCACCGCCGCACCAATTTTCTAATCGCATCGCGCAATTCCGACGCCGGCACCGCGTCCTGCGCTAGTACAGGTTCATTCCGCCGGTACGCCGCCGACAACCAGTACATAACCGACGCGGACATTTCATCGATTAACTCATACATCTTGCGCTTGTAGAGCGCTTCCGTCCCACAGCATGGATATATCGGACGTAGAACTCTATCGTTCTTGTTTTTAACTTTCATGTCGTGAACAACCCAACACTATTGTCCAAGCACTGTAACAATTCGTGAACTGTAAAAGCAAATGGCATTTGCATATGTGAGCTTCTAGGGTACTAATGGCAAGCGAGTGCCCCCCTCCCCCGGCGGGGCAAAATGCGCCGCGCCGGGGGCAAGCTTAGTATTTTTTGCTCCATCACTTATTGTATTATCCTCGGAATCGCCCTGTAACATTATTTACGCTCCGGAAGTTTCCCACCCGGATCGGCTTCGGCGAATTCCTTGCCGACCGATTGCGGAATGCCCAAATTACTGTTTCCCGCCTTCGCCGCAAACATAGCTCGCCGCTGCGCTTCCGATACTGGCGGGTCGGTTGCCACTTTATCCGATAATCTCCCGCCCCAACGGCCCATATCTTTCGTAAACTTATGACCCATGCTCATAGAACCTGGGATGAATTTTTCCGGCGGACGCCTGGACATACCAGGAAAGCGCTCGCTCTTGGACCCCAAAGCCCCAGACTTCTCAAATCGCGCTTTCTCTTCCGGCGTCAGGTCATTGCGCAACTTGCGCGGTTCTAACACCGACTCCGGGCGCTCCTGACGCGATTTGCGAGGCAACAGCCCAGACATAACACCGGCATCGATACCGCCGGTAACTTTCTCCGATACCCGCCCGCCCCAGCGTCCGGAACCGTACCGCCCTTCAACGTTCTTGCGGGTCTGCCGTTCATCGGCGCGTTGCTCCTCTTCGGCCTTCCCGCGTTTGGCCTGCGCCGGCGTCAATCCTGCCGAATTGAACTCTGGCTTTTCTTTGTCGTAATCGGTCTCGCCGCCCGTATTCCAATCCGGGGCTCTCCCACCCCAACGGCCCGCCGTCGGGCTGGTCTTTTCGCGTTTCTCAGCAGTCGCAGCGGCGTCCCTTTGTCCTTGATATGAAGATAGCCGGACTGTTGTCGGCGCCACATTCCCAAGATCGCCTTCGCCCCTGCGTTTATCCGCAGCCCAATGCGCGAATCGTCCGGACATATGAACTATCTCCCTTGCTTCCACTTTTCGAAACGGCAAAACGAGACGACTTTTTTCCATTCATGAAAAGGACCGTGCATAGTCGTCTTCTTACCGTCCTCGAACCTAAGTACATAATACCGTCCGTCGTCGCACGTCATGACATCGAACCGGACTTTGCTAGTTACAGCTTTCTCTATCTGCATCATGAGGGAAAGCAACCCGGCGGCGCCGAACCCTATTATCCGTGCCCCAAATACTCCAAATGCATATCTTGGCCTTCTATTTTTTTGACGAGAAATCTCGCTCCCGCGGGCAAAAGAAATTCATGCTCATGCTTATGCAGCGAAATATGACCGACTGGTGCGCCCTTTTGTCCTTTTTTACATGAGATAGTAAGACGAAGGTCGCCCGCCCATACCGCCGTCGCAATCGACGTACTAGAAAAGGCTTTGTCTTGAAAAGACCCGCCTTCAAATAATACCGACTTCAAAAACTTGGCATATGTACCGCTAACCTTGCGGTACAAAGTGACGTCTTCCGGAATTTCCGTACTAGTCAGATAACCCTGCATCTCCTTCATACGTTCAGACATAGCACCACCGGCACGCAAGTGCGAGTTTATGTCTACATAATCAGAACCAGTATACGACATTATCGCGTTTTTCTGTGTATCATTCGGCTGAGAAACCTTGGACGCCAAATCCAGCATCTTTTCAGAACTAGTAAGCCCCGCCTTTGCGGAAGAAGGAACACCGGACCCCGCGGGCCATGTGTGATAATCCGCGGTCACATTGTTCTTAACGGACGGTCCGGTTTTTCCATTCGTCAATAAATTTTCCAAATCTTCGGCGCCTTTACCCTCTTTTGACAAATGCCCAGGCGAAACACTTAGCCATGAACCATCAGTATTCCATACCACGATTTTATTGCCAGATTCCCAAACCGAACCGCCTGAAGAATTCACTTTAGCAGTGCTAGGCGCAAATCCAGATTTGTGCAATATATGACCCGCTTCAGGCGGGGTCAACGCGGGGGATTTCAATACAGCGGGGGTCTCGGCCTTGGTCTCGGCTAAACTATTAACGGCTTTTTGAATGGCTTCTTGGATGGCTTTTTGGATGGTTTCCTTGATTCCGGCTTCTTGGATGGTTTCCTTGATTTTGGCTTGTTCCAACATCTTGCCGAAATATGCCGTCAACTTCTTTCCAGTCTCGCCTCGGACCTTGGCACCATCCTTTAGATACAAAGTCCATTTCGACGTTTGCATCCCGCCACGCTCCGGCGGCTCGACAACTATAATATTACCTTTACCATCTGCAAACTTATACTTGCCGGACGACGACTTTTGCGTTTTCAGGAAGCCTTGACCCTCGAGAGCCTTTTTCAAATTACTGCCAATGTTGTATTTGGCAAATTTACCCGACTTATCGCGGGGATGTTCCGACTCGACGAATTCGTCTTCGCCCGCGATATCCCACAAATGTTCGCCGTCACTAGTATCGTCCTGCCAATCCTCGTCATCAACATCCGCGGCAACAGAATCCCCTAATTCTTGAACAATCTCTAATCGCATATGTTCTTTCGATACTTCTAATATTCGAAGCTTAGTACCCGCAGGAAATAAAACTTCGTTTTCGTCGCGATGATTCGAATAATCTTCTATCGCCGCGCCATACATACCTTTCCTCGCCGTAATCTCCATTCGCATATTTCCAGGCCAATTAAAATCTGGAGATATCGTCGTGCTCAAAAACCCTCTGTCTTGAAATACATCGCCTACTGATTTGGATCGTAAATCGGAGGCAAATGCACCTGCCACATAGCGAAATACCTTGCAGTCGCTAGCAAGGCGGTTACTTTTCAAGAATTCTTGTAACTCTTGCTGCTCATCGGTTAATTCCACACCTGCACGCAAATGCTCATTCCAACTCTCATACCAACTTCCTTCAGTATACTGAAGGAGTCTAATTTTTTGTTGCTTTGACGGCTTAACAATTTGAGATTTCAATGACCTAAGTACAGACTTCCAATGCCCGCCCATTGAAGACAATACTTGCACAGACTTAAATTGTTTCGGCGTCGGGGGTGATTGAGAAGACGACAAGACTTCCTGTTGTTGAGCTTGACCTTGACCTTCTTGACCACTCAAAAAATCGTTCAAACCAGAAGTTCCCTTTCCTGCCTTATCTCCTTTGCCCTTTACATATGCAAACCAAGAATCGCCCGGGTCTAAACGAGCCCTATTACCTTCTTTGTCCCTATAAAACTTACTACTACCAACGTCATAATCAAACTCAAAACCTTTCGATTTTAATAAGTCCTCCGAATTGGATATGGAAGAGCCTCCACCACCATGACCAAATTTGCCGCTTTCAGCCCGAGGATGCTTAGACTCTTCGAATGTCTCCGCGGTTTCGTCTCCGTCAATTTCTTGTTCTTCGCCGTTCGCGGCCCTGCGTTGTTGCCGAACCAACGCGGCGGACGCCGTCAATCGGTTTCTTTGCGATTTGGCAATGCCTTCGGACGCTCTATCGGTTTTAGAGTCTTCGGGTCCAACATGACCAACTGTTCGATGGCCTTCTTGTCCCACGATATTCGCTCTAGAAACTCCGGGCTGAAATCCTCGTCTGGCAGTACCAACTCTTCCGGCTCTCCGGGCTTGCTCTTTGAGGGCGGCTTCGGCAAGTTCTTCGTTGGTTCCTTTGAACTCACCTCCGGTGTCGATCCCTTCTTCGTCGTCTCCGTCTCCAAACCCTGAGTGGCCGCTTTTGCCATTGCTTTCTCCTGTACCTACCCCACCCTTGCCTTTCATGCCTTCCGGCATCAGACCTTCCTGCTCTTCTTCCTTCAAATCTGGTACATCTTCGACATCGATACCCGAATACGCGGAATCCGGCGACGCCGCGACGCGTGTCCGTACTTCCAACGGTGACAACACGCCCGAATCGATATATGCAATATCAGTATCCGCTTCGGTTTTGCGGACCTCGACTTGGGCCTTTTCGTCCAATGCCCATAACGGCTCAAAGTCAAATACTATTTCCTGGTCGACTTCGCCCCATAGATGTAACTGTACGAAATCAATACACCGCGTCAAATTGTTCCCGAAAAACTTCCATTGGAATGCATGTATCCAATCATAGAACGTCCGGATTTCGCCTTCCGACGAGGCATTCAACCCCGATGGCTGAATACCCAAAAGCTTGACAATAGGTATTGCCGCCACTGCCGCCATATGCTCCTGAGAATTATGCACCAAAATGTCATTAGCAAAAAATTCAGGAAGATAACCAGAGGCTACCTCAAGATTATAAACCGGGCCGACGTGCTTTACCGTATTTATGGATACGATTGCGGTCATAGGTTTTATCGGCGCATTTTGTACCGCAATATAATCTCGGATGCGCTGTACTGGCATTAAACTTATTGCTGCATTCCACACACGTTGCAATGTAAATGCGGCTTTTCCTTCGGTCCTTCTTACCGTTCGGATAAACCCTCTTGATATTACACGCCTCGCTACAATAGAACACAGTCGGATAAATAGTTTTGAACTCCGCCCCACATTTAATACACTCCTTAAGATACAAGACCACTTTCCTTTTCTTTCGCCATTTCCCAGAATTGTGAACTGTATTGTGTTCCCCACGGTTCTTAAGTTCGAAATTCCACAACTGATTGCAAATTCTGTCTTCGTTCCTGTGATGAACGTCATAGCCATATGGGATGGGGCCAATATGTGTTTCGTAAATAATTCGGTGCAGTAATCCGCCAGCCTTGACGTTGCGATAGTAACCTGCCTTTGTAACCCCCCACCAATGCCCACGCCACGCAATTGGCTCGCCATATTTATTGGCTTTATTTGGTCCTCTAAGAGGAAGTCCCCAATTCGCACAGCGCCCGCAAGAACAAATTCGTTTGTCTGTGGATTGTAAATCGGATGCCATGAGGTTGCCCGCAGAATCGAACCATTACTAGCCGTAAGCTCGACTAGCTCAGGAACATATCCTGAAACCCCCGCCCACGCAAGCGGAGCCCAACCTTGCCGCGTCATTACCTCGTCAGCTACCGTAACGTCACGAATAGGGATTTTACCACGCTTAGTTTTTACTAGCATATCTCCAGAGAGACACTGCGCCTGCAGCGCGTCCAACGAACCCAATGGCGCCGAAATATTGTTGAAATCCTCCGAATCCTTGTTTGTCACCAACATCCCGCGATTATCGCGTACATTATTGAAAAAATCGACACGGTGGAATAACTGTTCGCCACCGTCCATCAACGATTCGCCAAGGTCGGTAGCAAGATGAAATACCGTGAACGCACGGATTAGGTCGGCGACTGATTGCCGCGTCCGCAACCAATTATTGACATAGGGCGTCGTCATCTGTGTCAATGACAAACCACCGAACGCATACGCAGGTTTCAACAGGTCTGGAACTTCGCGTCCGACGAACTTCAAACACCGCGTCGCCTGTATTGGTTGATTCATCACGAACCAGACATCAGGTTCGTACCACGAATCGCGCAACGGATTCGATGAATCATAATTCAAGGGATAACACCAAACCGGCTCGATAGTCTTGAAACCACGCAACATGCCGCGCCCGACTTTGGTCTTCGATATAGCATCACGGCCGGAGCCTATTGACATCTTAAGTTCATCAGGATGGTCGGTATTCGACCGCCTAGTTGCCGGATTAAAAGTATCGATATATAAATGCGCGCGACCGAATAAACTATCCAATTCCGACACTTTGCAAAATCTATCGCGTAATTTGAACTTGTCTATCGCATCTTCCAACTGCTTGATTTGTTCGGTTTTATCATCGTCCCCGACCGCGGTAAACCGAATCCATTTCCGCGTCATCTCAGTCGCAATGGTTTCCGCAAATCGCCGGTACTCCGGACGCTGGGCCTGCTCGGCCAAAAATGCATACCCAGGAAACGCGAGGCCCTCGGAAAACATCTGCCCGATACCATACGCGTTAATGCCCGCCAATCCAGCGCCGCCCCACAACCCGCCGGCCCATGTCGAGCCGTCGTCCATCGCCATCTTTTGGTCTTGCGCAAGACCAGATGTAATAGATGCTGGGAACTCAGGAAGGCGAAACGGATTTTGACGCTGTTCCAGCGCCGGACGTTGACGCGCACGAGACAAAGCCAGCCACGGAACCTTGACAGGACCCGGCGCCGCCTTCCCATTCTTCCGCAGTAACTTAAGACGCTTCAAAACCGCCTCATTCTACCCATTAACGGATGCAACATCATTCCAGAGCGCCGCAGAGCTTCCTCCGGAATAATTACTTGCCCCGACTTCATTGGAAAATAGTTCATAACAATAGAGTCAAAAATATTCGGTGACTTGGAGCCGTCAGGCTTCTTATTTACCATCATCTTCATCTTCGAACTTGTGCCAAATGTCGGCTGTGACAGCTCCTTCTCGATTTTGCGCAACAACGGAATATGACTATCGATCGATATCAAATCGCCAGAATCCCACGTGAACCCTTTTTCGTTAATCGCGCGATATGTCAGTTCAAATCGGCGGCGCAACGCCCACGCCGCTTGCGCTTTCAAATTAGCGAAAAAATCGCTGTTTTTCGGCGAATCCTTATCATGCGGATTGACGTGTTTATTCTTGTCTTGAACTTCCGCGCCGGCATTCCACGGCACCAGACGCAAGCCCTTCGGTAGTATTTGCTCGTCTCTCAACCGATTGGTCTCGGCTTTCACTCCCGCACCGACTCCGATCGAATCGTATTGCAACTGGACGGGAAGAATGTCCTTGCAATAGTCCACGGCATTGCGCGCCGTAACCCCGGTATCGCGTTCACCCCACTCCTTCACTTCACGCAAGACTACGCCTTTACGCTTTGACAATACATTGGTATCTCCACCTTCATCCGCCACATCCAACGCCGCGCACCAACCGCCGTCGTCTTTGAACCCAAGTTTAATATGTGCGTCTATCGCGGCTTTGACCCATTGCCCAGGAATAATGACGCCT
>Ga0187846_10002043_pt1 | contig 11228 bp, 6 predicted proteins | sample TC_taG_FD_161473 | JGI IMG/M metagenome (GOLD analysis project Ga0187846, IMG submission 161473) | Biofilm microbial communities from the roof of an iron ore cave, State of Minas Gerais, Brazil - TC_06 Biofilm (v2) | ecosystem: Environmental > Terrestrial > Deep subsurface > Cave > Wall biofilm ... | reverse complement strand
TCGAAAACTTGCGGGGCAGTATTGATGACCAGGTTCGCACCGCGTTTTTCAACCTCAACTCGTCCTCGGAACTCGTGGCGGTGGCCAAGAGCAACATCGACCTGGCCAATCAGACCTTGACCCAGGCGCAGGACCGTTTTGCGGCGGGCGTGGCCGACAACCTCTCGGTGGTCCAGGCCCAGCAATCGGTGGCTTCGGCAAATCAGTCCTACATCGCCAGCCTTTACTCGTTCAACCTGGCGAAAATCTCTCTGGCGCAGGCCATCGGCATTGCCGAACAGTCGGGCCTGCAGTATCTGGGAGTGAGGTGACTATGGCAGACACAGTGACACAAACGCCGGAAACGGTAAGACTCGAGGAAACGAAAACGACCGGGACGGGGGTGGGCCCGGGCCACGTTCCGACACGGCGGGCGAAACGGGGAAGGAAAATCCTGCTGATGGTGCTGGGCCTCGCTCTGGTCGCGATCTCGATTCCGTTGTACCGTCACTACATCGCCTGGGAGTCTACAGACGATGCGCAAATTGACGGCTATATCTATCCGGTCAGTTCCCGGGTCTCAGGCTACATTACTCGGGTTACGGTAGATGACAACCAATACGTGCAAGCAGGGACGGTTCTGGTGCAGCTCGACCCCAAAGACTACGAGGTAGCCGTGGCGAACGCCAAGGCGGTTTTGGCCAATGACAAGGCCAGCGCGGCGGTACAGGTGACGAATGTCCCCCTCACTTCCATCAACACTTCAAGTAGCCTATCTACAGCTCAGGCCGACGTGGAGAATGCGAAGGCCGGCCTGTCAGCCGCCGAGCGGCAGTTCGACGCCGCGCAGGCCTCGCTGCGGCAGGCTGAAGCCAACGATCTGAAGGCTCAGGATGACGTCAACCGGTACAAACCGCTGGCGGCGAAGGACGAAATCCCACAACAACAGTACACCCAAGCTGTGGATAGTCAGAAGGCCACTGCCGCCGCTGTTGAGGCTGCGCGAGCGTCAGCCGCCGCCGCGGAACAGGCGGTCACTCAGGCGCGCGCCAGGATTGCGCAAGCTCAGGCCCAATTGAACTACGCCCAAACCCGGCCGCAGCAGATTGCTGTGCAACGGTCCCGTGCCCAAGCGGCAGAGGCGCAGATCCAGCAGGCTACCGCGGCACTCGAGCAGGCGCAACTGAACCTGCGGTACACGACAATTGTGGCATCGGTCAGCGGGATCGTAGGTCAAAGGTCGGCTCAGGCTGGCCAGAACGTCTCGCCGGGGCAGCAACTGATGACCATCGTCCCACTGGGCAGTGAGAATATCTGGGTGACCGCCAACTTCAAAGAAACACAATTGACGTATATGCGGCCCGGCCAGCGGGCAAGGATTTCCGTGGACACGTATGGCCGCACTTATGACGGGCACGTTCTCAACATCGCCGGGGCCAGTGGAGCCCGTTACAGCCTGTTGCCGCCGGAGAATGCGACGGGGAATTACGTCAAGGTCGTGCAGCGCATTCCCGTCAAGATCGTGCTCGAAAAGGGCCAGGATCCGGAGCGCCTCTTAAGGCCGGGGATGTCTGTGGAACCGAATGTCAACATAAGATGAGGCCCTAACCGGTAGCTATAAACGGCTCCAACGGTGTCATCCCGATCCCACTTGCAAGAAGCGATCGGCTTCTTGTAACCGCAAAAGCAGATTCGTCGTTGCACCGTAGGGGTACGGCTTGCCGTACCCTGGGTAGGCGCCTCTCCAACGGCAGAAGGGTACAGCAAGCCGTACCCCCTACAGCCGTGGAGGATTAAGTCATGCACCGGCGTGCCGACGCGACTTTTCATTCCTATCTGTGGGCAGAAGGTCGATGTGACACTCCTCGGAACGACGGGATTGAAACATCTACCTGCGCTGGAACATCTAATGCCTCTGAGCGGCAAGGTTGGGCCGCCTGATTGGAGACATAGGTGAAAACCAGAGCGGTACCAACGATGCTGCTTGTTCTGCTGGCTCCAGCAACATTCAAAGCGACGGAGCTCAAGGAACAGACCGTTCAGGCGTGGGAGGCTTATGTCCGTGCCGCGAACACGCGCGTGGAGGAGCGTGCCCATGGACAAAGACCGTTTCTGTGGGTGGATGAGAAGCCGGAGCGAGTCGAGCGTGTACGGGCGGGCGAGGTCTTGGTGGCTCCTATGGATAGCGACAACCCGCGCAAAGTGCCTCACGGGCTGATCCATGACTGGATTGGCGCGATGTTCCTTCCGAACGTCAAGCTCGATGACGTGATGGATGTTCTCCATGATTATGACCACTACAAAGATTTCTATAAACCCCTGGTAGTGAAATCAAAGCTGCTCGAGCGAGCGAATGACCACGAGAAGGTAACCCTGCTGATGATGCAAAAGGTTTTTTCCGTGACTGCGGCGGTGGAGACCGACAGCGAAGTCCTCCTCGTCAGGCCGGCTGCCAACAGGGCGTACAGCTTGAGCAATTCCGTCCGCGTTCAGGAGATAGCCGACTACGGGAAGCCCCGTGAGCACGCGCTTCCGGAGGGTCACGGGCCGGGTTACGTCTGGCGTGAGTTCAGCGTGTCGCGGCTGGAACAGCGCGACGGCGGAGTGTACGTGGAGATGGAAACGATCGCCATGAGTCGCGGCATCCCGGTGGCGCTCCGTTGGATGATCAAGCCACTGGTGGAAAACTTACCTCGAAAGATCATGCTCGCAACGCTTACGGGCACGCGAGACGCCGTGAACGAAGAGACCAAAGCAGTCCCCCCGAAAACCCTGACCGCGGCGCAATCGGCGACGCGTTAACGATCTACGGCTACTCACGGTGTTGCCCTTCGGGCAACCTGCGAACTACCTCTAGGTCAGCGATAAACACAATGAGTAATCCCGCCTACGGCATTCGACCTTCTGAGACTCAGACGTCTGACGCGCTTGCCGAGATGGCTTTGGACTTACGCTGGTCCTGGAACCATTCCGCCGACGCCATATGGGAGCGACTCGATCCTGAACTCTGGGACCTGACCCATAATCCCTGGGTGGTTTTGCAGACTGTTTCCCAGGAGAAGTTGCAGAGCGTCGCTCGAGATCCTGACTTTCAGCGATTGGTGGACGAACTCCTTCAGGAAAGACGCGCCGCCGAGGCGGCCGTCGGATGGTTTCAAAAGGTCCATCCCGACACCTGTTTGAAGACGGTCGCCTATTTCAGCATGGAGTTTATGTTGAGTGAGGCGCTACCGATTTATTCCGGCGGGCTCGGGAATGTGGCGGGAGATCAACTCAAGGCGGCCAGCAACTTGAGTGTTCCGGTGGCCGCCGTGGGCTTGCTGTACCAGCAAGGCTATTTCCGCCAGGAGATTGATGCTCAAGGCCGGCAGGAGGCGCTCTATCCCTTCAATGATCCCGGGCAACTCCCGATCCGGCCGGTACGGGATTCCAAGGGCGAGTGGGTACGCCTGCCCCTGGCGTTCCCCGGTTTCAGGCTCTGGGTCCGCGCCTGGCAGGTGCAGGTGGGCCGGGCGAGACTCTACCTGCTGGATACCAACGATCCGGCGAACTTGCCGGCTCATCGCGGCATCACCAGTGAACTCTACGGAGGCGGACCGGAGTTGCGGCTGAAGCAGGAACTCATCCTGGGCATCGCGGGCTGGCGCTTGCTACGTGCTCTCGGCTTGGAGCCGGAGGTCTGCCACTTGAACGAAGGTCACGCGGCATTTGCCGTACTCGAGCGCGCGGGCTCCTACATGTCCGACAACCAGCAGCCGTTCGATCTTGCCCTCACCGTGACGCGTGCGGGAAACCTCTTCACTACCCATACTCCTGTAGAGGCCGGCTTTGACCGCTTTGCTCCTGGGCTGATGGAGAAGTATTTGAAGAATTATGCGGAAGAGGGGCTCTCGATTTCCTTTCAGGACCTGCTGGCCCTCGGGCGCAGAGATCGCAACGACTCCTCAGAGCCATTCAACATGGCATACCTGGCCCTGCGAGCGAGCGGTGCCGTCAACGGTGTAAGTCGACTGCACGGCGAGGTTAGCCGCCGAATCTTCCAGGGGCTCTTTCCACGATGGCCGCAGGTCGAAGTTCCAGTGACGTATGTGACCAACGGCGTACATGTGCCCACGTGGGATTCGGCGGAAGCCGATCGCCTTTGGGAGACCGGGTGCGGGAAGGAACGCTGGCTCGGGACGACGGCAGACGTGGGGGAGCACTTTCGCCAGGTGAGTGATGCCGAACTTTGGCAGCTTCGTACGCGCGCTCTGGAGTCTCTCATCCAGTATGTCCGGAAATGGCTGCAGCGGCAGTTGGCATCGCATGGCGCGTCGGCGGGAGCCGTTGCGCAGCCCGGACGCATACTCGACCCCAACACGCTGACCCTTGGCTTCGCCCGCCGCTTTGCAACCTACAAGCGACCTAACCTGCTTCTGCACGATCCCGAGCGGCTGGTTCGAATCCTGACCAATCCACAGCGGCCGGTTCAACTGATCCTCGCCGGCAAGGCCCACCCGGAGGATCTGGCGGGGCAAGCGATGATCCAGCAGTGGGTCAGCTTCGTTCGACGACCAGAGGTCCGACCGCACGCGGTCTTTCTCAGTGATTACGACATGCTTATGGCAGAGAGGCTGGTGCAGGGGATGGATGTCTGGATCAACACGCCACGACGCCCCTGGGAAGCCAGCGGCACGAGCGGCATGAAGGTGCTCGTCAATGGCGGGTTGAATCTTTCGGAGCTCGATGGCTGGTGGGCGGAAGCGTATTCGCCGGAGGTGGGTTGGGCCCTCGGCGACGGCAAGGAGCATGGTGACGATCCTGCCTGGGATGCCGCCGAGGCTCAAGCTCTTTACGATCTGCTGGAGCGAGAAGTCATCCCGACGTTCTACACTCGCGACGCACGGGGAATCCCGTCAGGCTGGGTGGCGCGGATGCGAGAAAGCATGGCCCGGTTGACGCCGGCTTTCTCGTCCAACCGGGTGGTGCGCGAGTACGCCGAAAAGCACTATCTGCCTGCGGCCAACGCTTACTGCGAGCGTGCCGCAAATGGCGGCCAACGAGGAGCCGACTTGCTCCACTGGCAGAGAGAGTTGGCAGAGCATTGGCCCAAGCTGCGATTCGGTTCCGTCACCGTCGACTCGCATAGCGACCCTTACGTTTTCCAGGTGCAAGTGTATCTGGACGAAATCGATCCTGATGCTGTGAGGGTGGAGATTTACGCCGAGGGGCGGAACGGCGCCGAGCCTATCCGCGAGGTCATGCATCGGCGCGAGCAGTTGGTCGGTTCGGCGAATGGCTTTCTTTATTTCGCCAGCGTGCCGGCGACTCGCCCTGCAACGGATTACACTCCACGGGTGGTTCCCTACAAGGAAGGAGCCTCGGTGCCCTTGGAGGCCCCTTTCATCCTCTGGGCCTGAGCCGTAGCTTAGTGCCGCGAGAACAAAGGCTGTGACAGCATCCAGCATTTCTGGCTGTCGTCTTCTCTGGCTGTCGTCTTCCCAGGATCCCATCTTGGAAGACTGCAATTTGACATATACGCATGAACCCATCATGATGTTTCTATGCGAACAACAATCGAGCTTCCGGACGATCTCTATCGAGCGCTCAAGGCGCGTGCCGGGCTGAGTGGCGTTACGCTACGGCAATTGGTTCAACGGCTAATCGAACAGGGCCTGCGCTCGTCACCGGGCGAGGTGGATCCTGCAAAACGGCATGGGCCCCCACCTGTCATTGTTCCCTCTCGCGGAGTGCCCATTCCCGCCGTAGGGTGGGCGGAACTGACACGTATAGAAGAGCAAGAAGACGAAGGAAAGCATGCGCGACTTGCTTGACTCAAGTGTCTGGCTTCCGTTGAGTGCACCCGATCACGTGTACTATCCCCGAGCGCGGCGATACTGGGATCATGAGGCAGCAGGCGAGCTGGTGTTTTGCCGGATAACCGCGCTGGCACTTCTGCGCCACCTGACGAATCCGAGGATTCTTGGGGAAGCAGCCCTGGACGGTCGTTCGGCTTGGCGCGCGCTCGAGACCTGGCTCGCGCTACCGCAAATTACTTTGCTCCGTGAGCCAGCCGGCTTGGAGGAATTACTGGGGCAGTGGGCCGGACAGCTTGACCTGCGCGCCGGAAAGTGGACCGACGCCTATCTTGCCGCTCTTGCAGCGGCGAGTAGCTGCCGGCTGGTGGCCTTTGATGGTGATTTTCATCGTTACCCCGGGGTCGAGTTTCTGCACTTGAGGCCCTAGTGTTGCGTTGCGAAGTTGCATTTACCTCTGGCGTCGCTCCTTTAGCACCATTAGGCTAGGCTAGGTTTGCGTTATATCAGGGTATGGCTTTCAGCCGTGCCACAATGTGGCGAAACCAGGGACGGCCTTAGCCACCGAGGTCGGCCATCAGGGTTAAGAGCTCTGTCGGTGGGAGGCGTTTCCTGCGGCACGGCTAAAAGCCATGCCCTGATACACCAGGAATCGAACTTGCGGCCGACCCGGTTGGACGGAACTTCAGAGAATAGATCATGTCACTGGCTGACGTCCTGTTTGGCCGCCCGCTCGCCACCTCCGAGGAACGCGGGGAAAAGATTGGGTCCGGCGCCGGTATTCCCATCTTCGGTCTCGACGCGCTCAGCTCGGCCGCCTACGGCCCCGAAGCAGCCCTTACTCTGCTCATACCGCTGGGCGCGGCTGGGATTGCCTATATCCTGCCAATCAGCCTGAGCATCATCATTCTGCTAGGCATCGTTTATTTCTCCTATCGCCAAACCATTGAGGCTTATCCGACAGGTGGCGGCTCTTACACCGTGGCTCGCCAGAATCTCGGACCCCACGCTGGCTTGCTAGCGGGGGCGGCGCTGATGATTGATTACATCCTGACAGTGGCCGTGGGGATCTCGGCCGGTGTTGGCGCGCTGGTCTCCGCGGCTCCTTCGCTCCAACCCCATACCCTCGGCTTCTGTCTGCTGATTCTGCTGGTCCTCACGATTGTTAATTTGCGGGGAGTCCGCGAGGTGGGAGCCATATTCCTGATCCCTACTTGTCTGTTTATTGCAACCCTGCTCGGAATCATCGGCCTCGGGGTCGTTAAAGCATTGATCTCCGGCGGCCAGCCAGTTGCGGTGTCGCCGCCGCAACCCCATCCGGCAACGGCGGTCTTGGGCGCGTGGGTGTTGCTTCAGGCCTTCTCCAACGGTTGTACCGCCATGACCGGGGTGGAGGCGGTGAGCAACGGCGTAAAAGCCTTCCGCGAGCCTGTAGTGCAAAGCGCGCAGCGCACCCTGACGGCCATCATCGCCATTCTGGCCTTGATGCTAGCCGGAATAGCCTACCTCGTCAGGGCCTATCACATTGGCGCTACCGACCCGGGCGAGACGGGCTATCAAAGCGTGCTGTCGCTGTTGGTGGCGGCGGTGGCAGGGAAAAGCGTCTTCTATTACATCACCATGGGGTCGACTCTGCTGGTGCTGGCGCTCTCTGCCAACACCGCTTTTGCAGACTTTCCCCGCCTCTGCCGGGCCTTGGCGGAGGACTGTTACCTGCCGTCCGGGTTCGCCACGCAAGGGAGGCGGCTAGTGTATTCACAAGGGATCTGGGTGCTTGCAGGGGTGTGCGCCTTCCTGCTCATCCTGTTCGGCGGCGTCACGGACCGGCTCATTCCACTTTATGCCGTGGGTGCTTTCCTGGCCTTCACGCTTTCGCAGGCCGGCATGGTGATGCATTGGAAGCGCACCGGTGGCCCGAAGGCCGTGCGCAGCATGCTCGTGAACGGTGTGGGGGCATTGACCACGGCAATCACCGTGTTGGTGGTGGCGGTGGCAAAGTTCGCAGCCGGAGCTTGGGTCACGGTGTTGCTGATCCCTGGGATGATTATCCTGATGGCGCACATTCGGCGGCACTACGATCGCATCGCGACCGAGACTACAGACCCTGCGCCCTTGGACCTGAACAGCCTGCGCCCACCCCTGGTTGTTGTGCCTCTTGTCCGCTGGAGCAGGATCGCCAAGAAGGCGCTTCGCTTTGCCCTCAACATATCTCCCGATGTTCTGGCCGTGAACGTCGGCAGCGGTGACGAAGCCGGTAACCTCCAACGGGAGTGGACCCGTCTCGTCCAGGCTCCGGCAAAGCAAGCCGGCTTTCCACCGCCGCCGCTAGTGTTGCTCGAGTCACCTTACCGGTTTGTGCTGGGTCCGATTGTGGACTACGTTCTGAAGCTCGAGCGCGATCACCCTGACCGTCAGGTGGCTGTCCTAATTCCAGAGCTGATGGAAACGCGATGGCACCACTACTTGATACATAATCAGCGCGCAGAGTGGCTGAAGGCGATGCTGCTCTTCAAAGGCACCCAACGAATCGTGGTGATTAATGTGCCCTGGTACCTGCAGTCTCCCAAGCCCGTGGTGTTGGCGTAGGAGGGTAGCGCAGAGTTTTCCGCATTTGGAAACTCTGCGGCCCTTTCTCGAGGAAGAACCGCAGAGGTTGGAAAGCAAACTCTGCGCTACCCATTTTGAGAGGACATTTTGAGAGGAAATTCTTGACAGCGTCGGGCAGTGGATATAGATTAGCGCCAACTGGCCGATGCTCTTGGCCTGCCCTGCGTCGAGTGTTGGGTACCGGTGTCCTACCGGCTGAAAGGAGTCAATCACATGAGATGATTGGGTATCCTGTCGACGACAAAGCGCAGCAAGCTGCCGCACTCCACAGCGCGTGCGAGCGACGAGGGGATTGCCATGGAGACAGAAAAGGATTCCGATAGCCGGGTTGTTACCGCAGGCGCAGGAGCCGCACTCGATCGGCGGGAGTTCCTGGTGGCTGCGGCAAATCTTGCTTCAGGGGGATTCGTGGCGAAAGGCACAGTGACGACTGTCCCACGGGTAAGCCCGGAATGGGCTGGCACCCCGGTTTTTGGACGGTTAGCGATCGATGGAGGTTCGCCGGTTCGTGCCACCAAGCTTCAGGCGAACTTTCCCGGCCCGCTTTACTACGACGACGAAGAACGCCGTGAATTGCTTGATGTGCTCGACGGCCGCGCGCCCTTTCGTTGGTATCGTATTGGCCCGAAGGGGGCGTCTCCTGACAAGTGCGACAAGTTCGAGAAGGAGTTTGCGGCGCATCAGGGCACCCGGTACTGCGTGGCTGTGACGTCCGGCACTGCCGCCTTGATCACGGCGATGGCGGCGCTCGGTGCCGGTCCCGGGGATGAAGTCATCCTTCCCGCATGGACCTGGTATTCCTGTTATGACGCGATCATCGCCGCGGGGGCCACGCCTGTCTTCGCTGAAATCGACGACTCAATGGACATTGATCCCACGGACATCGAGCGTCATATCACATCGCGCACCAAGATCATCATGGCCGTGCACATCATGGGCGAGCCGGCAGATATGGATACAATTCTGGCCGTCGCTCGCAAGCACAATCTCAAGGTGTCGGAAGATTGCGCTCAAAGCGCCGGCGCCACTTACAAGGGTCGTCCGGTGGGTTCGATGGGAGATTGTGGCATCTATAGCTTCCAACTCTGCAAAACCATCACGGCTGGGGAAGGCGGAGCGCTCGTCACGAATGACCCTGTCACCTTCGAGCGCGCGGCGCGTTTTCACGATATTGGGGAGCTACGCCCTTTCCATGCGGCGACGTTGGGGAGAAAGCCTCAATTGGACCCGGGTGTTGGTTGGCAGTTCCGCATGAGCGAGTGGACCGGAGCCGTCATGCGCGCGCAGTTGCGCAAGCTCGATCGCATTGTGGCTGATTTTCGAGACAAGGGAACGCGCGTGACGCAGGGAATTGCGGGGCTCGAAGGCATTCAGTTCCGAAAGACGAATGATCCGGACGGCGCGCTTCGCTCCTCCGTCTATTTCCGTACGGCGGGCAAGGACCAGCGCGATCGCTTGATCAAGGCACTCGAGGCGGAAAATATCCCTGCGAACACCATCGAAGGCTCAGTGATTTTGCCTCTCAAGCCCTTCATCGCCAACAAGCGACCACCGGAGCCAGGCTGGCCATCCTTCGCGACCGCTGAGGACCAGGCCATACCTTACGGCCCCGAGTGCTGCCCACGTACGATCGATATGTGGAATCGCTACGTCGGCGTGCCCATGGACCCGAAATACTCGGATCAGGATGTGGCTGACATCGTCGCCGCAATTCGGAAAGTCTACTCAGCGGTGATGCGGTCGTAGGCCGCACGAGGGTCGCTGACAATTTGTTTGAGCGAAGTCATGAATCGCGAAAACGAAGTGAGGAGTAGGGAGAACAGGCAGAAAGCAGGTCCCTTGCCGGAATTGCCGCCCCCTCCTTACACCGTCCTGACCGGGGGCATGATTGTCGATGGCACAGGGGCTGCTCCGTTTGGAGGCTATATTGTCATAGCTGGCGACCGGATTGTTTCCGTCAGCGGTAGCAAGGGCGGCGGTTCCCTTACCGCAGCGAGTCTCGAGCGCGAAGTCATCGACTGCAAAGGATGTGTGATTGCGCCTGGATTTATCGATGTTCACAGCCACTCCGACTTGCGGGTGCTGGAAAATCGAATCGAAAAACTATTGCAGGGGGTGACGACTGAGGTCGTAGGCAACTGCGGTTTCTCGGCGTATCCACTGCCAGATGATCGCCAAGTATTGCGGGATTTCGCCAACGGCATCTTATGTGGAAATAACAGTTGGGGATGGAGTTCCGCCGCCGATTATCTTGCCAGCGCGCGAAGATCCAAGGTTGCAACCGTGGCGTCGCTTGTGGGGCATGGGTCACTGAGAGTAAAGGTTGTTGGCAACACCAGTCGACCACTCACCGGCCGGGAACTTGACGGAATGTCGAGCCTCCTGGACGAGGCGTTGCAGGAAGGGGCCGCAGGTCTCTCTTCGGGGCTGATGTACGCTCCTGGATCCGGAGCATCGGCGGAGGAACTAACGGCTCTTTGCCGCGTGGTCGCCCGGAGAGGCCGCGTTTACGCAACTCACATGCGGAACTATTCCGCCAGGCTGGTGGAAGCTGTCACGGAACAAATCTCCATTGCGGAAGCCTCCGGGTGCCGACTGCAGATTTCTCATCTGCAGGCCGCTGGTGAGGATCATTGGCCCTTGCAGCAACGCGCGATTGAGGCTATAGAGCAAGCGTTCGCGCGGGGCGTTGATGTGGCGTTTGATGCGTATCCATGGCTGGCCGGCTCCACCGTGCTTACGCAAGTGCTTCCGCAGGCTGCTCTGGATGGGGGGATTTCACAACTTCTTCTACGGTTAACAGATCCGGTGCAACGTGAGGCCATCCGGCATGAAGTTCGGCCCGAG
>Ga0187846_10002042_pt1 | contig 11230 bp, 9 predicted proteins | sample TC_taG_FD_161473 | JGI IMG/M metagenome (GOLD analysis project Ga0187846, IMG submission 161473) | Biofilm microbial communities from the roof of an iron ore cave, State of Minas Gerais, Brazil - TC_06 Biofilm (v2) | ecosystem: Environmental > Terrestrial > Deep subsurface > Cave > Wall biofilm ... | reverse complement strand
CCGTTGCAGTAAACTCAGTGGACGCTTCGAGGATTTTTGGGAACACCGCTCCGATCAGATGAGGGTTGCCGCATGACCTCATCCCACAAACCTGACGTGCGCCCAACCTGCGCTACACTTGTTCGACTTTCAACCCTCGACTGTCGACTGCTTTTTCTCAGCGCCAGCACCGCCTCATTCCCGGTGAGGAACAGCGAATAACCGCTTCCCCGCGCCAGAAAGTTCACTCGCCGGTCAGTTTGTCCCTGATTGGCCTCGAAGCTCAACGGCAGCTTCCCGTAGGTTCGCATCAGCCGCGCCTGGGCTGCAGGCTGCGTCTCGCCCTTCGCAGCCGCGGCCCTGCTCGCACCCGCAACGGCGATATGCGCCCGCGAGCCCTTGCCCTGAAACCGGCCTGTCATCAACGACAGTAGCTGCGCTGCTGCCGCCACCACGATGGCCAGATACGCCAGACCTGCACACACTCCTACCCTTTGAGACTTATCTTGGATTTCATGAGCAACCTCCTTCACCCGTGACGAGGAATGTGGTCAAACACTAGTACTCCAGTCTCTCGGAGTCAAGGGAGAAAGAACTTCGCTGCACCGATTTCGGGGCTGTTATATCCGATTACAACAGTTGAACAGGAACCGGATCGGGCTGAACTTCACACCCGAGTGAACTTCACACTGTGAACACTGTGAACTTCACACTTGACTGGGCCCCGGACTTTCGCTAGTGTGTCTGGCGCGGTCGGTGGCCAAGGCCCGCTCTGGGCTGGAAGCATTCCGACGGCACGGAGCTCACTCCAACCCAGGAGACAACCAGGTGCAGAAGAAGCGTCTGGGAATGTGGAAGCTATCACAGTTTGTGACCGGAGTTCTGTGTGCTGCAAAAACCTGCCTTGCGGAACCCGCTGCCCAGTCACCCTGGCCGGCAAACATCTTCGCGCCGGAATCCACGCCGGCGCACGAGTTATTCGGCGTGTCGATGTTTGTCGTGGGCATCTGCGCCGTGATCTCTATCATTGTGTTCGGCCTGCTCCTGTATTCGGCGGTGAAGTTTCGGCAGCGGCGCGATGATGACGGTCGCGAGCCTCCCCAGATTTACGGTAGCAACCCGCTGGAGCTCTCCTGGACGGTGATCCCTGTGCTCATTGTGCTGGTGTTCTTCCTTGCCAACGCACGAGTGATCCACAGCGTGCAGGACGCGCGGCGTCCACCGGGAGCTATCGACGTGACGACAGTGGGCCACCAGTTCTGGTGGGAGTACCGCTACCCGCAGTATGGCGTGGTGACAGCGAATGAACTCCACGTGCCGGTGAGCGACCCCAAAAACCCCACGCCCACGTTCCTCACGCTGCTTTCGGCAGACACCGACCACAGCTTCTGGGTACCGCGCTTGAATGGAAAAACGGACCTGATTCCCAACAAGGTGAACCACACGTGGATTGATCCGCAGAACACCGGGCTATACCTCGGGCAGTGCGCGCAGTATTGCGGTACGCAGCACGCCCTGATGCTGCTGCGCGTGTACGTGGATTCGCGCCAGCAGTTCGACCAGTGGATCCAGGCGCAGTCCCGTCCTGCGGTTGCCGATCCAACAGTCGCGGAGGGCCGCAAGGTTTTCGAGACTACGGCGTGCATCAACTGCCATGCCGTTGCCGGCACGGTAGCGAACGGGCGCTTCGGGCCCGATTTGACCCATCTGATGAGCCGTGACACGCTGGCCTCCGGAGCGGTCGCTAACACACCTGAAAACCTGCACCTGTGGATACAGAACCCGGACGCGATCAAGCCGGGGTCGCGGATGCCGGCCATGACCTTGACAGACCAGGAACTGGACCAGGTAACGGCTTATCTGTTGACGCTGCATTGACTCGGAATTGGAAACTGGAAACTCGAAACTGGCTGAGAGACACGAGATGAAAGTAGGGTAGCGTGGACCTCCGCCTTTGAGGTCCGCGGCTTGTCCTGAGTGAAAAGCCGCAGACCGCAAAAACGGCGGTCTGCGCTACCCTTCCTCGCTGCGCTTGGAATGACCGGTTGGGGACCGCCTTTCGATTTTCCCAATCGGCAATCGTCAATCGACGATCGGCAATTCTTAGGAGCCGGAAGCGGCGAAAGGACCACGAGAGGAAGAAATGGCGTCGGATTCAATACCGATTGCAGGAGCAATCCCGCTCCCACATGAAGCCGGCAAACCGTGGCTGGAGACGGTCCACGAGTGGGTGATCACGGTGGATCACAAGAAGCTTGGCATCATGTACATTGTCTACGCTCTGATCTTCCTGGTGATTGCGGGGATCGAAGCCACCCTAATACGGATCCAGTTGGCGGTTCCCCAAAATCACTTCGTCTCACCCCAAACCTTCAACGTCCTATTCACCATGCACGGCACGACCATGATCTTCTTCGTAGCCATGCCCATTCTGTTTGGGTTCGCGAACTACCTGGTGCCGCTGATGATCGGGGCGCGCGATATGGCCTTTCCGCGTCTCAACGCCTTTAGCTTCTGGATGACGGCTTTCGGGGGTTTGCTTCTCTACTTCAGCTTCATTGGTGCCGAGGGCCTCTATGGCGCGGGCAGTGCCCCGAATGTCGGCTGGTGGGCTTACGCGCCGCTGACGTCGCCGACCTTCTCCAGGGGGCACAGCACCGATTTCTGGACGATCGCGCTTCTGGTTTCGGGCTTCGGCAGTATCGGCTTTGCGGTAAACACGGTGGCCACCATCCTGTCAATGCGCTGTCCGGGGATGAAGTTGGGGAAAATGCCACTGCTGGTCTGGATGAACCTGGTGATGGCGGGACTGGTGCTGGTTGCGGTCAGCCCGCTGACGGCAGCTCAAGCGATGCTGATGGTTGACCGCTATCTGGGCGGGCACTTTTTCGACACCCAGGCGGGCGGCTCGGCAGTGATCTGGATGCACTTCTTCTGGATCTTCGGACACCCGGAAGTCTACGTGCTTATCCTTCCCTGCTTCGCCTTCATCTCCGAGGTGGTGCCCGTATTCTCGCGCAAGGCTATCTTCGGCTACCCGGTGATGGTAGCAGCAACGGTCGGGATAGGCTTTGTAAGCCTGGGAGTGTGGGCACATCATATATTCACCATCGGGATGCCCTCCTGGGGCAATGCCTTCTTTGTGATTACGAGCATGACGGTGGGGGTGCCCACAGGGATCAAGATCTTCAACTGGCTGGGCACCATGTGGGGCGGCAAGATCCGCTACGCCACGCCGATGCTGTTTTGCATCGCCTTCCTCGCCCAGTTCCTGCTCGCCGGGCTCACGGGAGTCATGATGGCATCAGCACCCTTCGACTGGCAACTGGGGAACTCTTACTTCGTGGTGGCGCACTTCCATTACGTGATCGTGGGGGGCATCATCTTCGCCCTCTTCGCGGCCTTCTACTACTGGTTCCCTAAGATGACGGGGCGGATGCTGAGCGAGGCGTTGGGCAAGTGGCATTTCTGGACGTTTCTGATCGGCTTCCATCTGACCTTTGACGTGATGCACATTCCCGGGCTCCTGGGGATGCCGCGGCGGATTTATACCTATGAGCCGGGACGGGGTTGGGACACCTTGAACCTGATCATCACGATTGGGGTATTCTTCCAGATTGCCGGCGTGCTGATTTTCGTCTTCAACATGATCCAGTCGTACTTCAGGGGTGAACTGGCTGGCGACGACCCCTGGGATGCCTGGACGCTGGAGTGGGCGACTACCTCGCCGCCGCCCGACTACAACTTCGTGACCGTCCCGACGGTAAAGAGCCGGCGGCCGCTGTGGGACATCAAGCATCCGGAAGACCCCGACTGGAAGTACGAGTGAGGTGGGGATGAGCGCGACTCCTGTGGCGTTACCGGCAAGCGAGGCTCAGTGGGTCCTGCCTCCGCGCGCTAAGGTGGGAATGCTGTCGCTGATTTTGGCTGAATCGGCGATCTTCTCCATTTTCGTCGTCGCTTACATCTTTTACATCGGGAAGAGCCTCAGCGGGCCCACGCCACGCGAAGTGCTCGAGGTCCCAATCCTCAACACTATCTGCCTGCTCTCGAGTAGCATCACGATTCATCTGGCAGTGAGCGCGCTGCGTAAAGGACGAACGGGCGCCTTCACCGGATGGTGGCTAGCCACTATTGCTCTAGGCCTAAAGTTCATCGTCGGAACCGGGCAGGAGTGGCACCACCTGATTTACCACGCAGGACTGACCATCCGCACCAACCTCTTCGGCACAACGTACTACTCGCTGGTGGGGCTGCACGGCTTCCACGTAATTGTTGGCTTGGTTATGCTCTCTATTGTCTTGGCTTTTGCGCTGGCCCGTAAGGTGAAGGAAGAGCACTCGGAACGACTGGACGCGCTGTCCTTGTATTGGCACTTCGTGGACGCGGTGTGGGTGGTGGTTTTCACGGTGGTTTACATCATGGGGCGGTAAGACGAACAGTGACGAGTGGCAAGGGACGAGTGACGAGCGGTAAGTCGGGTAGCGCAGACTTTCGTTTCTCAGAAAGTCTGCGGCTTGTCCGGACGGAGAACCGCAGGGTTCGAAAATCGCGAACTCTGCGCTACCCCGTTTAACTCGTCACTCTTCACGAATCACTCGTCACTGGGGTTTGAGATGGCCTCCGAACATGAGTTGAACTCGACCGGAACCCCTCCGGACAGTGTCCGGTTGCCGGCGCCGACGGCGTGGCCGGTGGTCCTTGCCTTTGGCTTGACCCTGGTCTGGGCCGGGCTGGTGACGACCGGCGCGGTGAGCGTCTTGGGAGCGATCCTCGCCGTCGCGGGTTGCGTAGGGTGGTTCCGGCAATTGCTTCCGCACGAGCAACACGAGACGGTGCCGGTGAAGGCCGTGGTAGCGCCGATCGTTACCGAACGGCGGGAGGTGGCGCGCATCCCGGTCGCCCATGAGTTGCACCGCGCCCGGATTCCGCTGGAAATCTACCCCATGTCATCAGGGATCAAAGGGGGACTGGCCGGCGGCGTAGCGATGGCGGTGCTCGCCGTCCTTTACGGTGTCGTTAAGTACGGTAGCATTTGGTACCCCATCAATCTGCTCGCGTCGATCGTGTATGCACAGGCCTTGCAGATGACGACGGCACAGATCTCGGCCTTTCGCATCGAGCTCCTGCTGGTAGCCACGGTCATTCACCTGTCTGCGTCCGTGTTGATGGGATTGCTCTACGGTGCCCTACTGCCCATATTTCCGCGGCGGCCGATTCTGCTAGGGGGATTCATTGCTCCCATCATGTGGTCGGGACTGCTTTACACTTCACTTGGCATCATCAATCCATTGCTTGACCAGCGCATTGATTGGCCGTGGTTCGTGGTCTCGCAGATTGGATTCGGCATCGTGGCAGGACTCGTGGTAGTGAGGCAAGAGCGCGTGCGGACCGGACAGTACGTACCGTTTGCGGTGCGGGCAGGGATCGAAACGCCAGGCGTCATGCAGGAGAAGAAAGAGGATTGATTTTCGCAACGGGCATCGTAGGGCGACCCTCGTGGTCGCCCCACTGCGGACCGAAGGTCCGCCTTGGAGTGTGCGGCTTGACGCCGCCTTTGCCCAATCGGAGGGTGGCCTTCAGGGAGCCGGGTGGCAAATCTCGAGAGTGAGATCCATTGAGTGGGGAGGGTGATGACATTGCGCCACAGGGAGCTCAAGGCGGCGTCAAGCCGCCGCACTCCAAGGCAGGCTGCGCCCGCAAGGGTCCAAACTCCTGCTGCGGGCCTTAGGGTCGGCGACAACCGATTCATGCACAGCGCTACCTGCTGGCCACAACCAAAAGCAGATTCTTCGCTTCGCTGCGCTCCGCTCAGAATGACATGTCATCCCGAGCGTAGCGAGGGATCTGATTTCTTCTCGCCCTACGAGGAATTTCGGCGATTGTGCTACACCTTCATGGTCCTGGTTCTGTCCGGCTTGCTTGCCTTCACAGCCCCAGGGTGCAGCAGTCTGCCTGGGAGGCCAGCTCCCGGCCCGGAGGTAATCCGGCCGGACGACGTCCTGGACTTTAATACCCTCTACGCCCAGAACTGCTCGGCCTGCCACGGCGCGGAGGGTAAAGGCGGAGCGGCGCTAGCGCTGGCCGATCCGGTGTACTTGGCCATCGTTGAGGACGCTACGCTGCGTAAGGTCACAGCGGAGGGCGTACCTAATACTACGATGGCCGGCTTCGGGCACAGTGCGGGCGGAATGCTGACCGACCGCCAGATCGACGTGCTGGTCCAGGGGATGCGGCGCTGGGCGAAGCCCGAGGCGCTCGAAGGTGCGACGCCTCCCCCTTACAAGGCCGATCCACCGGGCGACGCGCAGCGCGGCATCGAAGTCTACACCACCTTCTGCGCTTCCTGCCACGGCCTGGGTGGCAAGGGAGGCGAGAAGGCGAGCTCTATCGTAGACGGCTCTTACCTTGCCCTGGTGAGTGACCAGTACCTGCGCACCCTGGTGATCTGTGGGCGGCCGGAGCTGGACGCGCCGGACTGGCAAGGCAACGTTCAAGGGCGACCTATGACCGCGGAGGAAGTGTCGGATGTTGTCGCGTGGCTTGCGGCGCAGCGTCCGCAGTTTCCCGGGCAGCCTTATCCCGGGACGAGTTCGTCGCCGTCAGGAGGAGCGCAATGAACGAACATATTTCACGGCGTGGTGTGCTGATGAGGTTGGGTATCCTGGTGGACGCCGCAGTAGCGGTGCTCCTGGCAGTGCCGATTATTGGCTACCTCCTGGCGCCGGTGCGCCGGAAGGGCGGCCAGGGCTATAGGAGCTGGATTGCCCTGGGATCGCTCGACGAGTTCCCCGAGGGGCAAACACGACTGGCAAACTTTCGTAACCCTTTCGTGCGCTCCTGGGACGGCCAGACAGCCGACATCCCCTGTTGGGTGCGGCACCTGGGGGGTGAGAAGTTCCAGGTGTTCGCCATCAACTGCGCGCATCTGGGCTGCCCGGTGCGCTGGTTCCCCCAGTCTGAGCTCTTTATGTGCCCGTGTCACGGAGGCGCCTACTACGCGGATGGCTCCCGGGCTTCCGGCCCGCCTCCGCGGGCGCTGTTCCAGTACCCATACAAGGTCGAGAACGGCCAGCTCATGATCCTGGCCGGACAGATTCCTACGCTCGCTCAGCCCCTCAGCCAGCACGTCCAAGTGACGGACGGGCGGAGGATGCCATGCGCTTGAAAGCGATAGGCGAATGGCTCGACCAGCGCCTTAAACTCGGAACACCGATCCGGGAAGTGGCCACGCATCACGTGCCACGCTCGACCGCGAGCTGGTGGTACGTCTTCGGCAGCGCCGCCTTGACGCTTTTCATCATCCAGGTTGTTACCGGCATTCTGCTGGCTATCAGTTACGTGCCTTCTGCGGCGGAGGCCTGGAACAGCTTGCAGATCCTGAATCACGATCTAACGCTGGGCTGGTTCCTGCGCGGTTTGCACGGTTGGGGCTCCAACTTCATGGTGGTGGTGGTGGCGATCCACATGGCGCAGGTCTTTCTCTTTGGCGCTTACAAATACCCCCGCGAGCTGACGTGGGTCATGGGCGTCCTGCTGCTAATCTGCACTTTGGCTATGGCTTTCACCGGCCAAGTGCTTCGCTTCGACCAGGATGCCTACTGGGGGCTAGGTATCGGCGTGGCGATCATGGGCCGCGTGCCCCTGGTGGGAGGCGCACTGGTGAATCTGCTGCTGGGCGGCCCAATCATTGCCGGCGACACACTGTCGCGCTTTTTCGCCCTGCACGTTTTCGTCATCCCGGGGCTGCTCATTGTGTTTGTCACACTGCACGTACTGATGGTGGTGACGCTCGGGGTTAACGACTGGCCGATGCCGGGACGAGTGGTGCGCCGCGAAACATATTTGAAGGAGTACGCGGAGCTGACCCACAAGGAAGGTGTCCCCTTCGTCCCGGCCGCGGTCTGGAAAGATATGTTGTTCTCTGCTGGTGTCCTGCTGGCGGTGACGGCGTGTGCGGCCTTTTTCGGCCCTTTCGGTCCGTCGGGCCAACCGGACCCAACCATCATCCAGACCAACCCCCGGCCGGACTTGCCTTTCCAGTGGTTGTTCGCCATTCTTTCATTACTCCCGCCGAGTACAGAGACGGTAATCATTCTGGTGGGCCCTGTGATCTTGCTGGTCGTCCTCTTTCTGCTACCCTTCTACTCGGGAGAAGGTGAGAAGAGCTGGAGACGCCGGCCCTTTCCCGTGCTGGTAGTCCTGCTGGTCGGGGTTGCCCTGGTGGTGCTCACGCGCCTCGCTGTGAAATCTCCTTGGTCTCCCGTCATGGATGCGTGGAGCGGCGATCCCATCCCGTCGCAGTATCTGAAGGGTAGATCAGCGCTCGAACTTCAAGGGGCGCTGGTTCTCCAGGATAAGCAGTGCCGCAACTGCCATGCGCTCGGGGGCACAGGAGGGAAGAGAGGACCAGCGCTGGACAGTGTGGCTACCAGCCTGACCCCCGACCAGCTCATCCGTCAGGTCATCCAGGGAGGTGGCAACATGCCTGCTTACGGCAAGAACCTGCGTCCGGCGCAGGTAACGGCTCTAGTGGCATTCCTCGAAACGCTGCATCCGCCCGGGCAACGACCGGCCCAGGACGCCTCTCAGGCTGGACTCCCCTCTCCCGATCTGGGCAGTCCACCCCCAAGATAGAGCCTGCTAATGCCATCGGTTGCCCAAGCCGTCCTCTCATCGTGGTCCATCCGACCTTGGACAACCTTTGGACTGCTCCTTACTGCCGCGATCTATTTTCGAGGATGGCAAAGCCTGCGCCCCACTCTGTTTCCGAGTTGGCGGCTCGGCTGCTTCCTGACAGGGCTGGCGTCGCTGTGGTTCGCCATTGCCTCTCCGCTCGACGCCTTCGGCAGCTTGGTGCTGACGGCCCACATGGTCCAGCATCTGATGCTGATGGTGGTTGCTCCTCCACTCGTCTTGCTCGGCTCCCCGGTAATTCCTTTGCTTCGGGGCCTGCCCCGGTGGGCGGCGCGGGATGCCCTCGGTCCGTTCCTGAGTTGGCCGCTCCTCGAACGCCTGGGGAGAGCGCTTACGCATCCGGCTTTTTGTTGGGTCGCTATGGCGGTGGCGATGCTCGGATGGCACGTGCCGGCTGCCTACGAGTTGGCACTGCGCTCTCCGGGGTGGCACGAAGTCGAGCACGCCTGTTTCTTCATCACTTCACTGCTATTCTGGTGGCCCGTCATCCAGCCCTGGCCCAGCGCTCCACGATGGCCGCGCTGGGTCATCCCCATCTACCTGCTACTCGGAGACGTCATCAACACCATTCTTTCGGCCTTTCTTTGTTTTTCGAACCGGATTCTCTACCCTACCTATGCCGCCGCACCGCAAATCTTCAGCCTCACGCCGCTCGACGATCAGGTGGCAGCGGGAGCGATTATGTGGTTCGTGGGCTCGCTCGCTTTTCTGGGTCCGGCTGTCATCCTGATTGTGCAATTGCTTTCGCCGCCGCCCCCTGCTCTTGAGCCAACCATCGCGGACCGGCCCGAGTCCCACGAAAGACGCTCTTCGCGCACCCCTTTCGACCTTCTCCGTGCGGTCGGCGTCGGCTCGCTCCTTCGGACGCGTTACGGCCGCCGGGCATTGCAGTTTACCTTGCTAGTTCTGGCCGTCGCGGTCATCGCTGACGGCCTGTTTGGACCCAGAATGAGCTCGATGAATCTGGCTGGCGTCGTGCCCTGGACCTACGGCCGTGCCCTCTCCATCATCGTGTTGCTCGCGGCCGGGAACTTCTTCTGCATGGCCTGCCCGTTCATGCTGCCACGCGAGTTGGGCCGGCGGCTGGGCTTCGCCACACGGCGCTGGCCACGCGCCCTGCGCACGAAGTGGCTGGCTGTGGGCCTGCTCGTGCTCTTCTTCTGGGCCTTCGAGGCCTTTGACCTGTGGAGCACACCGCTGTGGACCGCCTGGATCGTGGTGGCCTATTTCGCGAGTGCTTTCGTCGTGGACACCTTCTTCCGCGATGCGAGCTTCTGCAAATATGTCTGCCCCATTGGCCAGTTCCATTTCTTGAGCTCGCTTGTTTCGCCGCTCGAGGTTAAAGTCCGCAGTCGGGAAGTATGCACCGGCTGTGCCACCCACGATTGCGTGCGCGGCAACGAGCTCGAGCGGGGTTGCGAACTTCACTTGTTTCTGCCCCGCAAGGTGGGGAACATGGACTGCACGTTCTGCCTGGACTGCGTGAAAGCTTGTCCGCACGATAACATCGGCATCTTGGCGGTTGCCCCAGGCCGCGACCTTGTGCGGGATCCGATGCGCAGTTCACTGGGCCGTTTCTCACGCCGCCCGGACATTGCGGCGCTGGCGCTGGTACTGGTTTTTTCGGCTTTTGCGAGCGCAGCGGCCATGGTCGCTCCGGTCGCGGCCTGGCGCGACCGCTTGGTCGAGCGCTTTTCCATGGGGTCCGCGCTACCCGTCACTAGCTTTTTCTTTTTAGTCGCTCTCGTGCTCGCGCCGGCGTTGTTGGTGGGGCTCGCAGTGGCCACCGGAAGGTGGCTGGGCTGCCGTGTGGCGAGGTCGCCGATCTCCCAGAGCTCCCTACGGCCTCCTGAGCCTTCGGGCGCCGGAGGCTCTGGCGACGGAGCACCCTGGCGCGAGCTGTTTTGTCGATTCTCGCTCGCGCTCATTCCCCTCGGCCTCGCTATGTGGGCCGCACATGTCCTTTTCCATTTTCTCGCCGGTTGGAACATGCCCTGGCCGGTGCTGCAGCGGGCGACGACCGACCTGGGCCTCGGTTGGCTCGGCCGGCCGCATTGGGTGATGTCCAGCCCTCTCTTCGCTGCTGGCACGCTGGTCGCCCTCCAACTTCTGCTGCTGGATGCAGGCCTCCTCCTCACACTCTATATTGGATGGCGGGTGGCCAACGCGTTCGCACCGCGAGTTTGGGCCTCGCTGCGGCTCTTCGTCCCTTGGGCGGCGGTCGCCGCAGGTCTGTACTCGAGCGGGATCTGGGTCTTACTACAACCCATGCAGATGCGCGGGATGGTCCCATGACAAACCGACGAATCCGCTTCGCCTGGGTGCGCGGCGCAAAAGTGCAGACCGATGTGCCGGAGGTAGCGCGGGCGTCTTGCCCGCTGTGGCGGGAGCTTCTCACCCCCGCAGCAAGGCACTCTCAACACCCGGGTAAACAGGCAAAAGGAAACCGAAGGTCCAACATGGCGCGGGCAGGGTGCCCGCGCGTACAGCGGGCGAGACGCCCGCGCTACAACCACCCCTGCACCCATTTCGCCTTGCTCGTGGCCTTAATGCT